>Ga0209603_1000096_pt1 | contig 107850 bp, 91 predicted proteins | sample COGITO_mtgs_1206_FD_184812 | JGI IMG/M metagenome (GOLD analysis project Ga0209603, IMG submission 184812) | Pelagic marine microbial communities from North Sea - COGITO_mtgs_120607 (SPAdes) (version 2) | ecosystem: Environmental > Aquatic > Marine > Epipelagic ...
ATCAATCCAACTGTTTTAAAACGATTCAACCCCGTTTGGAAAGCCGAAGTGTTTTTAGACTTTGCACTGCCTTTATATAACAATCTAGAAGAATTGGTTAAATTCAAAATCATTCATCCATTGCCCATTTATAGGATATTGAACAGTATTCAAGAACAAAATGAGTGGAGTGTTGCCGCCTCAAGTCCCCTCCTCGAAAAGTATTTAAATAAAGAATGGATTTCTGAAGCTTATCAATCAGAAATCAAAGCCCCCTATGGTTTTGGTGAAGTGATTCAAAGCGCAAGGGTAGATAATAAAGCTTTGCTAAAACATTATTGTAATAAGGTTATTCCCAATCAATTTATTGTGGAGAAGGTGAACCATAGCGAGATTCATGTTCAAGAAGGGCTTATAAGATACAAGGACATTCAAGCCAGAAATATTGTCTTTTGTGAAGGGTTTCTGGGGGTGAAAAACCCCTACTTTGAATACCTCCCCTTGATTGGCTCCAAAGGAGAAATGTTGATCATCCAATCTGATCAATTAACTGAAAAGCTGATTTTTAAAGGACCTATTTTTTTATCCCCCATAGGAAATCATAAATTTTGGGTTGGGGCTACTTTTGACAGGGAGGATAAAACGACCATGGTAACTGAAAAAGGAAAGGATTGGTTGCTGTCCAAATTGAATCAATTTCTAAAAATTCCTTTTCAAATTCTGGAACACAAAGCTCAAATTAGGGCTACTGTGATCGATAGAAGGCCCTTACTTGGAAGGCATCCAGATCATGATAATGTATACGTATTCAACGGGTTGGGTACTCGTGGAGTGTTAATGGCTCCCTTATTAGCGCATTGGCTTTTCCAGTTTTTGGAGTATAAAGAAAAACTCCCAGTAGAAGCCGATATAAAACGTTTTGAAAATAAGTATTTTCGCAACTGAAAAAATAAACCATGCTTGATGTTCAAAATTTGGGAGTTTCTTTTGGAGGAGAGGTACTCTTTGAAAGCCTTTCTTTTAGAATAGGGCGGGGAGATCGTATCGGTCTGATTGGAAAAAATGGTGCGGGGAAAAGTACATTACTCAAATTATTGGCGGGCGAAAATAGTCCAACACAGGGAGGTATGTCTCTCGAAAAAAACGCCACCTTGGGATATTTACCTCAAGAACTAGAGGTAGAAAATCATCGAACCGTATTGGAGGAGACCTATCAAGCTTTTCCCGAAATTCTAAAAAACGAAACTCGACAAGAAGAAATAGGAGAACAACTAAATAATAGAACCGATTATGAGAGTGAGGCCTATCAAGAACTCATTCAAGAATTGAGCGATTTGAGCAGTGCCTTTGAAGTTTTGGGAGGCTACCAATACAAAGCCCAATCTGAAAAAATATTGACAGGCCTTGGGTTTGTATCTAAAGATTTTAACCAACTGACGGCGACTTTTTCTGGAGGGTGGCGTATGAGAATTGAATTGGCTAAAATTCTTCTTAAATCCCATGATCTATTGTTGCTCGATGAACCTACGAATCACTTGGATATTGATTCCATTGAGTGGTTGGAACAGTTTTTAATGAAATACAAAGGTTCGGTTATTTTGGTTTCTCACGATATCATGTTTTTAGATCAAGTCACCAATCGTACCATTGAGATTGTCAACAAAAGACACTTTGATTTAAAAAAGTCTTACACCCTTTTTATGAGTTTGCGGGAAGAAATGCGAATCCAACAACAGGCTGCTCAAAAAAATCAGGAAAAGCAAATCCAACAAACGGAAAAACTTATTGAACGTTTTAGGGCTAAAGCTTCAAAAGCCAATATGGCACAGTCCCTGATCAAAAAGCTCGATAAAGTAGAACGGATCGAAATCGATGCCGAAGAGACAGAAGTTATGAAGCTGAAATTTCCTGTGGCCTTACAGCCAGGGAAAATGATTTTTGAGACCAAAGGATTGGCCAAAAGTTATGGTGATAAAAAAGTATTGAACAACGTAGATCTTTTTATTGAAAGAGGAACCAAGTTGGCTTTTGTGGGTCAAAATGGTCAAGGAAAATCGACTCTGGCCAAGTTGCTAGTGTCCGTAATCGAGGGGACAGGTGATCTTAGATTGGGTCACAATGTTAAAATTGGATATTTTGCCCAAAACCAGTCGGAAACTTTAGACGCTTCAAAAACAGTTCTAGAGATTGTTCAAGATGCTGCTACGGCCGAGAACAGGACTAGAGTAAGGGATATGTTGGGCGCTTTCCTATTCAGGGGTGATGCGGTCGATAAAAAAGCCAGTGTGCTTTCGGGTGGAGAACGCAATCGTCTGGCCCTTTGTAAACTGTTGCTTCAGCCTTTTAATGTTTTGGTAATGGACGAACCCACCAATCACTTGGACATTCAATCCAAAAAGATTTTAAAAGAGGCACTGATTCACTTTGAAGGTACTCTTATTTTGGTTTCTCACGATCGTGATTTCCTCTCAGGTTTGTGCCATCAAGTATTGGAGTTTAAGGATGGTAAAACCAAACGCTATCTTGACGATGTAAACACCTATTTGGAAAATAAAAAACTGGATTCTCTCAAAGCACTTGAAAAAACAGTTCGTAAAAGTAAAACTACCGATTCCAAAGTAAACGATTATCACCTTCAAAAAAAGGAAAAATCTCTTAAGAACAAACTCAGCAAAGTGGAGGATCAAATCGCTACTTTAGAGCGAGACATCAAAGCAATTGACCTTGAACTAGAAATCAACTATGAAGAGACTATCAGTACGCCTGACTTTTTTGATCACTATCAAGAGAAGAAAAAACAATTGACACAGTACATGGAAAAGTGGGAAGAAATTGTAGCGACATTAGACGAACTAAATCAAGGCTAATGTTTGAACATTTCTTTCAATGCCCTTATTGTTGGGAAGAAATATCCATGTTATTAGACCCTTCGTTGGGCAGAACAGAATATGTGGAAGACTGTGAAATATGTTGTCATCCCATTAATGTAGTGTATGGGTTTGAGAATCAATCCCTGACTCATTTTGAGGCTCAAAACCCAGAGGAAGATTATTGATTTAAAGTGTTTGTAGATAGCGTTCTGCATCTAGCGCAGCCATACAACCCGTGCCTGCTGCAGTTACTGCTTGACGATATTCTTTGTCTTGAACATCGCCAGAGGCGAATACCCCGGGAATATTGGTTTTAGTGGATTTGCCTTTTGTGATTAAATACCCTTCATCATCCATATCCAACTGTCCATTGAAAATTTCAGTATTGGGTTGGTGACCAATGGCAATAAACAGTCCAGTAATATTGATTTCTTCCTTTTCACCCGTCTTATTGTTGAAAATCCTTAGTCCCTCGACCACTTGATCTCCAAGAACTTCATCGATTTCGTGATTGTATTTCAAATCAATATTTGGAGTATTTGTAACACGATGTTGCATGGCTTTGGAGGCCCTCATTTTATCTTTTCTCACCAACATGGTTACTTTGGAACAAATATTGGCAAGGTAGGTAGCCTCTTCTGCGGCAGTATCTCCCCCTCCTACAATGGCTACTTCTTGTCCTTTGTAGAAAAAACCATCACAAACCGCACAGGCGGATACCCCTCCACCACGAAGCTTTTGTTCACTGGGTAGACCCAAATATTTGGCTGTCGCGCCAGTACTAATTACGATAGTATCGGCATGAATTTCGGTTCCATCTTCCACAAAGGCTTTATGAACCCCTCCAGCCTCTTTTGAGAAATTTACCTTATTGATGTGTCCGATTCTAACTTCTGTACCAAAACGTTCTGCTTGTTTTTGGAGTTCAACCATCATGGTGGGACCATCCACTCCATCGGGATAACCCGGGAAATTATCTACCTCAGTGGTGGTGGTCAACTGACCTCCAGGTTCCATACCAGTATACAATAAAGGTTTGAGGTCTGCTCGGGCGGCATAAATGGCGGCTGTGTATCCCGCAGGGCCGCTTCCAATAATTAAAGTTTTTACTTTCTCCATAGGCCTACAAAAATATATCCAAATTTGGGGAAATAAAACATTAGTTAATATCTAATGATAAGTCAAACGGTTTTTTATTAAGATATTTTTTGTTCATTTGATAAAATCAAAGTTTTGTTTTCCGTTTTGATTTTAAAAAGCAAAAACAGTCATGACCACTAAAAAGATTGGACTTTATTTAGGCCCTATTCTATTCTTTCTAACGCTTTTTTTGTTTGATCCAGATGGACTAAACGATGCGTCAAGAGCAGTATTAGCGACCTCACTTTGGATTGCTATTTGGTGGATTACGGAAGCGTTACCCATTGCTGTCACGGCATTACTGCCCATTGTTTTGTTCCCCTTATCTGGGGGGATGGATTTGGCATCGACTTCGGCTGCCTTTGGACACAAATTTATTTTCTTGATCATGGGTGGATTCATCATTGCTATTGCAATCGAAAAATGGAACTTACACAAGCGGATTGCACTCAACATCATTTACTTTATCGGAACCGATGTAAAAAAAATCATTTTAGGTTTTATGGTGGCTACTGCTTTTCTGTCCATGTGGATTTCCAATACAGCTACTTCAGTGATGATGCTTCCCATAGGGATTGTCATCATCAAGCAATTGAAAGATAATCCAAAAACCGATGCTGATGAAAACTTAATCTTTGGAAAAGCTCTGATGCTATCCATTGCTTATAGTGCTTCAATCGGTGGTATTGCAACTTTGATCGGAACACCTCCCAATATGGTGATGGCTGGGATCCTTGCTCAAACCTATGGTTATGAAATTTCATTTTTGGAGTGGTTTATTTTTGGTTTTCCAGTCATGTTACTTTTACTTTTTATTTGTTGGTGGTACTTGACGCGGTGGGCTTTTTCCTTTGAACAGAAAAGTTTTCCAGGAGGAATAGAAGAAATTTCAAGGTTAAAAAACGAACTTGGGAAAATCAGTTATGAACAAAAAGTTGTTGCCACAGTATTTGCCTCAGCAGGAGTCTGTTGGATATCGAGATCTTTTTTATTGCAAAATATTTTTCCATCCATCGACGACACCATCATAGCGATCTTTTTTGCCCTTTTATTATTTGTACTCAACACAAAAAAGGGGAATGATAAAATACTACAATGGGAAGAAGCGATTAAAATGCCTTGGGGAATTCTGTTGCTCTATGGTGGTGGGATGTCATTGGCAAAGGCTTTTGAAAGTAGTGGATTGGCCATTTGGATTGGTAATCAAATGAATGCCTTTGGGTCTTTTCACTTGTTTTTTTTATTGATTCTTTTGGTAACGGCCATCAACTTTTTAACAGAAGTTACTTCCAATTTGGCGACCACTGCGATGTTGTTGCCTGTATTGGCTCCGATTGCAATAGAATTTGACTTACACCCTTTTGTATTAATGGCTGCGGCAGCTGTTGCAGCCTCATGTGCTTTTATGTTGCCTGTTGCTACTCCTCCCAACGCAGTAGTTTTTGGCTCAGGATATCTCAGAATACCCGATATGGTTAAAAAAGGTTTTTTTTTAAACCTTATTTCCATTTTAACCATAGTATTAATGGTTTATTTCCTGCTTCCTTCATTGTGGAACCTGACCCCCGAAAAATTTCCAGTTGAACTTTTAAACTAAGTTTTTCCTGAGTTGATGAGTTGTTTCACAGCACATTTGTTCCATGACCTGAGTCAATTGCGCTTTAAGGATTGAAATAGTATGGTCACCTCCTTTTTTGCCTAAAGCGGAAACTCCGTACATAAAACTTCTACCAAGGAAAGTAAAATCTGCTCCTGAGGAAAGCGCTCTTCCTATGTCAGTTCCACCTCTGATACCACTGTCCATCATGATTTTGATTTGATCACGGTATTTGGGGGCAATGGTCTGTAAAGAAGTGATCGTTGCCTGTCCCATATCTACCTGTCTTCCCCCGTGATTTGAAATGATGATCCCGTCTAAGCCCAATCTAATGGCAGTTTTAACATCTGCCTCCGACTCGACCCCTTTAATTACCAACTTGCCTTTCCACAAGTCTCTCAATCTTTTAACTTTTTCTTCATTGAGACGCCCTTCAAAAGTAGCATTCATGAATTTTCCTAATTGACTCAAGTTTAGGTTTTTGGGCATATAGGGTTTAAGGACTTCAAAACTAGGCTGCCCATTGAACAATGTTCTCAAAGCCCATTCCGGCCGTTTCATTACCCGAAGTATATTTTGTAACGTCATTCTTGGTGGCATGGACAGACCGTTTCGAATGTCCCTAGGGCGATAGCCAAATGAAGGAACATCTGATAGAATGACCAATACAGGACATTCTACAGCATCAATTCTTTTGATCAAATCTTCAGTGACTTTGTCTTCCGCAGGATGATAGAGCTGAAACCAAGCACGACCTTCTGTTATTTCTGCTATGGTTTCTATACTGGCAGTGGTAACAGTGCTCAAAACGAAAGGAATGTTGTGTTCAAAAGCAGCCTTGGCTAAAATTTCTGGTGATTTAGGCCACATTAACCCTTGCAGTCCTACTGGGGAAATGCCAAAAGGAGCGTCGTACTCGTGTCCAAATAACTCTGTTTTTAAATTAGCCCCTTTAAAGGGAATCAAATACCTAGGTTTCATTTCAACCTTGCGAAGCTCGTGGGTGTTTTTGTATAGACTGATGTCTTCATTGCAACCCCCGTCCAAATATTCAAAAGCAAACTTGGGGATCTTTTTTTTGGCTTTCATCCTTAAATCTTCTATGGATGGGTAGCGTGGATTGTATTGGATGGGTTTAGACAAGAGATGTGGTTTGAATTATTTTTTCTGATAAATTTTACTAAAGATAATAAAAAGGGTTCCACATGTTATCCATGCAGGAAGGGTTAAAAAAGAAAGGAACACTCCTTGACTTTTAGACCATCCAAAAAAGATGATAAAGCTAATGAACCATGCAAAAAAAACGGATTTATTGAAAGTCACATTCTTATTTTCAGCATAGTTTTTGATCACTCCATAGCGATCTGCAAAATAGTGTTCAAAAACAATTACTGCACCGACTGGGGCGAGTATAAAACCATAGACTGCAACAAAATCAAGAAGCTTCATGGCAAAGGCGGGAAAAATACCTGCTAGGGTTGCTACCGACCCTGCCAATATAGTAGCTTGAGTAATGGACCACTTGGGAAGGATTGCTTGAAAAGCCAGTCCCGATCTATAGATGGTAGGATTGGCGGTGGTCCATCCTGCCAATATCACAGCGATAATTCCAAACCAACCAATGGCATTGAAGGCCAATGGGCCAGGAGCAACGGGTGGAGCAGTTCCATCTGCCAAAAAAGTAGCGGCTTCAGGGGATTTTAAATAGACAGCATACAACAAACAAGCGGCAATCCATGCCATATAATGACCTACATACATTCCAGCTGCGGTGGTCCAACCTGATTGAGGTGATTGTGCATATCGGAAAACGGATAGGTCAGACATCCCTATGTGCATGGCAGCATTACAAAACCATGACCATAAAAACACATGCCAAAAGGAGTATTTTATTTGACCAGGAAAGGGTTCCGATCCCTCTCCCCATACAGCGATAAAATCAGAAAAACTTTTGATTCCCAATTGGTTGGCTGCCACTATACCACAAGCCAGAAAAGCCAAAACAATAATGGGAGCCATCCAGTTGGCTGCCTTGGATACCATTTCATAGCCTTTGGCAGCAATCCAAGTTATTAGGCCTCCTATAATCAGAACAACAATTACCCAAGTTACACTGTTGGGCATTACATCGGTAAGTTTGGGCATTTCCAATCCAGTGGGAACACCAACAGCAGTGGCCGATACTGTGATCATAGACCCTGCCAGAAAACAAAAGAGAATACCGTTGGCTACGTTATAAAAACGCACCAGCTTGCTACCCGATATTTTTTCTAATTTGAAATAAAGTGTTAAACGTTCTTTAACAGCAATATTGGCTGTGATGAATCGCCATGATAAAACCGCCATCAAATTCCCTAAAAACAAACCTGCCAATAAATCAAAGGCACTGACTCCTACAGTCAAAAAAAGAGGGCCAATCATAAACTCCGTTCCTGCAGCGTGTTCTCCTGCATACATTCCTAAAAAGCTTTTCCAACTTTTTAATTTACTCGATGGAACAGCCTCTCTTTCGAATTCGGAAGATTGATCATTATCTTTAGCCATTGTTTAAATTTTACTTAAATGTACTTTATTAGATTTAATCAGTTGACCTGTGATGTCCTGCTTAAAGTGAATTCCTTTCAATAAACTTGAATTCATTTTTCTGTAAAACACTTTTGTTTTCGATTATGGTTTTAGCAGCTGTTTTTCCCATAGCCTTGAAATCTGTTGAAATTACTGAAATTCCATTGGAGAGAATTTCTTTAAGAGGGGTATCGTTGTAGGAGAGTACCCCGACTTCCTGAGCAAGCTCAAGTTGGGATAGTCGGATATTTTTAATCAAATTGACCAAATCGGACTCTTTGACTACAATATAAGCGGTGTTTTTTTTTATTTTGTGCAGGCTGTGAATTTGACTGATCAATTCACTTTTAATATTATTGATGATACAAAAAAACATAAAACCTTGTACGATTGATGTTGGATACGGATAGTTGAACCCCTTAGGGAAAACCAAGCATAATGTTTTATACTTAAGAAGGCTTTGTTTGGCTTCATTCAATGCGCTAAAAATATCATCTTTAAAATCCTGATAAATGCAGGAGTTGTAATGCGTGAAATTTGGAATAATTTCGTCCAATAGAATTATTTTTTCTTTTTTGATTTTCTGCATTAAAGCATTAAACTTTTTGAAGTTAAAATTGTTAAAGTGAGGCATTATGACATAATAATTGTATCCATTTAAATTTTCATTAATGATGGTTTTAAAGTTTTCGAACTCACAGTGGTGAACATGAAAATAGATACTGGCGGTTTCCCCTAGAGTCTCACAAAAAGTATTAAAAATCTCTTTTTTATAGGAACTTAATTTATTGAAAACTACCAATATTCGATTCTGTGTTTTTGGTTTTGAATTGACAACGAAATGCCCCCTACCTTTTATGGACTCGATCACTCCACTTTCCTTTAGTATGGCATAGGCTTTCTCCACAGTATCTCTGGAAATATAATAATCAAAACTAACTTGGTTAATCGAAGGAAGTTTTTGACCATACTTAATATTTCCAGATTGAATGAGTTCTGAAATACTTTCTACAATTTGTTTGTATTTTGGAGTGTTATTAGAATCATCCAATTCGATATTGAAAAAATCAATCATAAATTTTTAATTTGATCCAGTGACTACAGGATGCTTATTTATGTAAATTAAAATACATTTGGAATTATTGACAATCATTTATGGAAATCAAAAATAAGTATAAGTTTGTAAATCATCTTTGGGACCCAAAAAAAGAAGCTGAATTGGGAGAGGACCAAGTCGCTCTATTTTTGTACCGTTCCAATCTTTTGGGGTCTGATCTTAGAATTACCAATTATGGAGGAGGGAATACCAGTTGCAAGACCATTGAAAGAGATCCTTTGACACATGAAGATGTCGAGGTAATGTGGATTAAGGGTTCTGGTGGAGATATTGGTACTCTTCAACGAAGTGGTATTGCAGGTTTATATAATCAAAGACTTCACGATCTGAAAAAAGTCTACCGTGGTTTAGAGTATGAGGACGAAATGGTAGCTCTTTTTAATCATTGTATATATGATCTTGACAGCAGGGCTCCCTCTATTGACACCCCCCTTCACGGATTACTACCCTTCAAACACATCGATCACTTACATCCCGATGCATTGATAGCCATTGCAGCGGCAGAAGACAGCCAAAAAATCACCAAAGAAATATGGGGAGATACTATGGGATGGGTACCGTGGCAGCGTCCTGGTTTCGATTTGGGATTGCAATTGGAAGCCTGTTTGAATAATAACCCAGGCATTAGAGGTATTGTTTTGGGAAGTCATGGTGTATTTACTTGGGGAGAAACCTCCTATGAGTCCTATATCAATAGCCTTGAGGTAATCGAAGCTGCTTCTCAATACATTGAGGATCAAATTGCCAAAAATGGAAGTGTATTTGGAGGTCAAAAAATTAACAGTTTATCCTCCGACCAAAGGAAAGACAAAGCAGCTCGACTGGCCCCCCTTTTGAGAGGTTTGTGTTCCTCAGAAAATGCTATGATCGGTCATTTTACTGACGATGATAAAGTATTAGAATACATCAACTCCAAGGATTTGGAACGTTTGGCTCCCATGGGTACCTCTTGTCCAGACCATTTCCTAAGAACAAAAATTAAACCCCTAATACTTAATTTGGCGCCTGATGAAGACTTGTCCGATGACCAAAAGATTTTGGATAAAATATCCAATTCATTTGAGCAGTATCGCAAAGACTATCAGGACTATTACAATGCTTGTAAGCACCCCAACAGTCCAGCCATTAGAGACGCCAATCCTGTAGTTATATTGTATCCTGGAGTGGGGATGTTTACTTTTGCAAAAAACAAACAAACAGCAAGGGTTGCCAGCGAATTTTACATTAATGCAATCAATGTTATGCGAGGGGCAGAAGCCATCTCCCAATATACTTCCTTGCCCCGTCAAGAGGCATTTGACATAGAGTACTGGCTATTGGAAGAGGCAAAATTACAACGCCAACCTAACGAAAAGCCTTTATCTAGAAAAGTTGCTTTGGTGACGGGTTCGGGGGGAGGAATAGGTAGGGCTATCGCCGACAAGCTTATTGCTGAGGGGGCTAATGTTGTCTTTACAGATGTTTCTGAAGATTACCTCAAGGAAGCCACCTCTGCCTACAGTTCAGATCAGGCCATAGGCTCTCATTGTGATGTTACCCAAGCCGATAGTTTGGCTCAAGCACTTCAGAAGGCTTGTTTGCAATTTGGTGGTTTGGATATTGTAGTTCACAGTGCAGGATTAGCGATCTCTAAGTCGATTCTTGAAACGACCGAAAGTGATTGGGATTTGCTTCAAAACGTATTGGTCAAAGGTCAATTTTTATTGTCTAAAACAGCCTCTAAAATCATGAAAAAACAAGGTTTAGGGGGGAATATAGTCAATATTGCCAGTAAAAACGGATTGGTTTCTGGGCCAAACAACGCAGGTTATGGAACAGCAAAAGCAGCACAAATGCACCTGTCAAGACTATTGGCTGCAGAACTTGCTAAAGATCAGATTAGAGTCAATACAGTCAATCCCGACGGCGTGATTGTAGGCAGTAAAATCTGGGAAGGCAAATGGGCAGAAGGTCGAGCAAAAGCTCACGGTATTAGCGTAGAACAACTGCCTGCTTTTTATGCTAAGAGGAATTTACTCAACAAAATCATAAATCCAGAGGATATTGCCAATGGTGTTTTTGCCTTTTTGGCGATTTTAGACAAAAGCACTGGAAATACTTTAAATGTTGATGGAGGGGTTGCCAATGCCTTCGTGAGATAAAATATCAAAATCATGTTTGATCCAAATAAATTAAAGGCTTTTAACGAACAACAGCTCTCAGAGCACGAAAATAATTGGGACTATTTGGGAAAAAGATTAACTCAAAAAGGTTTCGATTTAGATGCTTTGGTAGATGAAATTGGAGTCTTTCAAATTGCTATTCCCAGCTGGGCTTTGGGCACTGGAGGTACACGTTTCGGAAGGTTCCCAAATGGAGGAGAACCCGCCAGTTTGGAGGATAAAATCAAGGACGTGGGAATTCTTCATGCCTTGAATAAATCCAGTGGTGCCATCAGTTTGCATATTCCTTGGGATATTCCCCAAGACTACAAATTCGTTAAAGACTTAGCCAATGGATTAGACATTAAATTTGATGCTGTTAATTCCAACACCTTTCAGGATCATTCTGGCAGTGATCATTCCTATAAATTTGGATCATTGTCACACACTGATGTGGCGGTAAGAAAACAAGCCATTCAACACAATAAAGAGGTCATTGACCATGGGGTTCAATTGGGTTCCAAGGCGTTGACGGTTTGGTTGGCCGATGGGAGCTCTTTTGCAGGTCAGCACAATTTTCGAAAAGCTTTTCAACGAACTTTGGATTCCTTAGAAGAAATTTATAATCATTTACCCTCCGATTGGAAATTATTGATAGAATACAAGCCCTATGAACCAAACTTTTATTCCATGGTCATACCCGACTGGGGTACCTCTCATCTTATGGCCTCAAAATTGGGAGATCGAGCCACTACTTTGGTTGATTTAGGACATCATCTTCCTAATACCAATATTGAACAAATCGTCGCGGTGTTGATGCATTTGAATAAATTGGGTGGCTTTCATTTTAACGACAGTAAATATGGGGATGATGATCTTACTGTAGGGAGTGTCAAGCCTTATCAATTGTTTTTGGTTTTTTGCGAGTTGGTACAAGGTATGCGTGAAACATCAAATCCTGAATTGTCTTGGATGATCGATGCAAGCCACAATCTTAAAGATCCCATGGAAGATTTGTTACAGTCAATAGAAAGCATCAAAATTGCCTATGCCAAAGCCTTATTGGTGGACTATGACGGATTGAAAGCAGCCCAAATGCTCAATGATGTCGCAGCAGCTCAATTTATATTACAAGATGCTTTTAGGACAGATGTAAGACCATTGGTCAAAGAATCGATTTACAGAAAAGGGGGGGCATTGGATCCTGTTGCAGCCTATCGAACTTTTGACATTCGAAATAATCTTATAAAGCTTAGAGGTCTTGATTCAAAATCAACGGGATTATAATGAAAAAGCAGTGTTGTTTGGTTTTTGATGTGGGCAAGACAAATCAAAAATATTTTTTGTTCGATGCGGATTATAAAATCTTGAAGCGTGAGAAAGTAACGCTACTCAAAATAGAAGACGAAGACGGTGACAGTGCCGAGAACATACAAGGGATTGTTGCTTGGATGAAACAAAGTTTTGAAAACTTGTTGGAGTCCAGAGATTTTGAATTTGATAAAGTAAGCTTTTCTGGATTTGGAGCTACTTTGGTTCATTTGGATTATAAGGGAGAAGTAGTTACACCAGTTTATGATTATCACAAGACAGTGGAGGTTGATACATTCACCCCTTTTTATAAGAACTATGGCCCTGAACCTGTCTTTGCCTCTCAAACAGGATCTAAAAATTTAAATTTACTCAACTCAGGAAAACAGCTTTATTGGTTAAAATACAAACGTCCTGAGCTTTTTAAGAAAATTCGATACAGCCTGCATTTACCTCAGTATCTGAGTTATATTTTTACAGGAGAAATGTTTACTGAATTTACCAGTATTGGTTGTCATACCGATTTGTGGAATTACCAAGAAAAAAACTATCATCATTGGGTGAAGAAGGAAGGCATTGATCGTCTTTTTCCTCCTCTGGTAGAAACCCAAAAAACCATTACCAAAAAAATTAAGGGTCGAGAAATTACCTTCGGTATTGGGATTCACGACAGTTCTTCGGCTTTGTTGACCTACCTTATGAAAGGGAAGGAATCCTTTATCCTTTTGTCTACAGGAACATGGTGCATCAACTTTAATCCCTTTTCCAACGATTCACTTTTTGATGAAAAACAGATCGATGCAGGTGCTACTGCCTATATGAAAATAGATGGAAGTCCTGTAAAGTCCTCTCGTTTATTCTTGGGGGAAGAACATCGGTTGAAAGTCGAAAAATTGATCACGCATTTTGATAAGCCAAAATTTTATCACAGAGGGCTAGAATGGAGTGAACAATTCATGGAGGGAACCCATTCGAAATCAAAAAATTACTTTCATTGGAATTATTTAGATAATCATCAAGCGCCCTCCAAAGATGATTTGGATTTTCCCAACTTTGAAACGGCCTACTATCAAATGATGAAAGAGTTGATCGATTTACTCACAAATCAAATTGATGTGATATGTGAAACATTACCCAAAAAAATATATATTGACGGAGGCTTTTCGGATAACAAAATTTTCCTGACCCTTTTGAAAAAAAAATACCCTCAACAAAAAATCAAGGCAAAACCTGCCTCTTTTGCCTGTGCTATGGGAGCAGCCCAGTTAATCAACCAAAACGTTCAACAGTTAAATTGACTTAATCCAAAAGATATGAATCCATTATATCAGAATAAAGCTAATTTACCATATAATACATTTTTTTATCACACGAAATTTTAATTAAAAACCATTTTATATCATGCGTTCACTCTATTCATTCTTATTTGTCTTATCACTTTTTTGTGTTCAAGCACAAAAAATTAGCATCACCCAACTGGAGGTTGAAAAGCTAACGCGCCCTTTAGGTTTGGATACTCAAAATCCAGATTTCTCATGGATTATTAAATCTGATGAACACAATTTGAGTCAAACCCATTATCAGATTTTTGTGGCAACCGATAAGATTTTTTCAAAGAAAAGTTTGGTTTGGGATTCTGGAAAAGTAAACTCATCGGAATCAGTTTATGTAAAATATCAGGGTAAGCCATTGGATTATGCTACCAAATATTATTGGACGGTAAAAGTATGGACCAACCAATCCTCTAGATCCAGACAGAGTGGGGTCAGTTTTTGGACAACAGGGATGATGAGCAGTGAAAATTGGAAATCAGAATGGATAGGGGTAGATGATGAAGATAAAAGGGTGAAAAACAGCCCATACTTTACCAACGACTTTAAGGTTGATAATCAAATCACATCAGCCCAGTTATTTATTACCTCAAGGGGTATTTATGAAGCACATATCAACGGGAAAAGAGTTGGAGAGTCTTATCTAACTCCTGGATGGACTTCCTACAACAATAGAATACAGTACCAAGCCTATGATGTTCAAAATTTAATTTCTTCAGGTGATAACAGACTAGGGGTCATTTTAGCCGATGGATGGTTTAGAAACTTCAGACCCAATAGTGGGAAGAGAAAAACAGATTATGGAGATGAATTATCATTTATTGCTGAACTAGTAATAAGCTTTGAAAATGGAACGAAGCAAACCATTATCAATGATGACAATTGGAATTATCATTTTGGATCGATTCAAAATTCATCAATTTACAATGGTGAAATGGTTGATTTTAATTTAGATGATCCCAGTTGGTCAAATTCAAAAAAGAAAATCCCTAATTCCAAAAAAGCGCAGTCTGTAAAACCTTATGAAGGAAAATTGGATCATACCAGAAATGAAATGATCAAAAAGAGGGAAGTGTTAAAAGCACAAAAATTGATTATTACCCCTTCAGGAGATAAGGTTATAGATTTTGGTCAAAACCTAGTGGGTTGGGCACAGTTCAAATCAAATCTTCCAAAAGGAACAGAAATTACCCTATATCATGCAGAGGTTCTGGATAAAGCAGGAGAATTTTACACGACCAACCTCAGAGCTGCCAAGCAAAAAAATACCTTTATCCTCAACGGTAAAAAAGATCAAATTTATCATCCCACTTTTACATTTCAAGGGTTTAGATATTTAAAAGTTGAAGGAATAGATCAAATCAATTTGGATGATTTTGAGGCGGTTGCACTTTATTCGGATATGGAATTTACAGGCTCATTGACAACTTCCAATGAATTGATCAATCAGCTTCAAGAAAACATTCAATGGGGACAAAGAGGAAATTTTTTAGATGTTCCAACAGACTGCCCACAAAGAGACGAGAGACTGGGTTGGACGGGAGATGCACAGGCATTTTTTAATACCGCTGGGTTCAATATGGATGTCAAAAACTTTTTTGATAAGTGGTTGATTGATTTGACTTATGACCAAAGATCTGATGGAGCTGTTCCAGGCGTAGTACCGCACAATAACTATTTAAACCTTAATACCTCAACAGTTATCAAGGGTTCTTTTGGAAGAACAGGATGGGCCGATGCTGCGACAATTATTCCTTGGCATTCTTATTTGATTTATGGTGATACAAAAACCCTTGAGCGCCAGTATATAAGCATGGTAAAATGGATTGATTTTATGACTCAAAACTCAAAAAATAATTTGTATATCAAAGAAGACCACTGGGGAGATTGGTTATTTTTCTCAAGGGATGATGACAATTCTGGTCGTTCTGCAGTGACCAGCAAAAAACTTATTGCTCAAGCTTTTTACTGCTATTCTACTCAGTTGTTGATTAAGTCTGCTCAAGCTTTAGGGTATAAAGATGATGTCAATAAATATAGTGAGCTCTACGATAAATTGGTTAAAGCTTTTAACAATGAATTTGTGACTAAAAATGGAATGTTGGTCTCTGATTCTCAAACTGCTTATGTATTAGCATTACAATTCAATTTGCTTTCTGAGGAGAATGCCAAAATTGCTGTTGGACGTTTGGTGGACAATATTAATGACTATGGGCACCTTACCACAGGTTTTTTAGGAACCCCTTTCTTGTGTCATGTATTGTCAGAAAATGGAAAAAATGAAGAAGCCATAAAACTCCTCCTCAGACAAGAATATCCTTCTTGGTTATATCCTGTTACCAAGGGTGCCACTACCATTTGGGAACGCTGGAATGGTATCAAGCCTGATGGAAGTTTTCAATACCCAAGCATGAATTCGTTTAATCATTATGCTTATGGTGCTATAGGTGAGTGGATGTACAACAATCTTATGGGGTTGAAGCTCAATGAGGATTTTCCAGGCTATAAGCGATTTACAATAGAACCCATTTTTGATGAAAATTTTGAAAACGTTAAAGGCAGTTTTGATTCAAATTATGGTAAAATTGCGGTGGAATGGAGTCGAAAAAATGGAAAACTACACTTGACTATAGACGTTCCCGCCAACACTTCTTCCGATGTTATTCTTAACAAACCGACGGAAGGCAATTGGAAATTGGACAATGCCAAACTGGCCTCTAAAATTATGGAACATCAGGAACAAAGTGAAAAAACAATCCTTCTTTTAGGTTCAGGGAAATATAATTTTTCTTACAACACAAACTAGTCAATAAAGCAACTCTATTGCCAAAAGGGGAGCTTTTTAGTTTAAAGAGAGAATACTTTCTTTAAGTCCATTTGACGTGGAGAATGATCTGGATGGGTTTCCATAAGATCACTCATGTATTCCCACCATTTTTGTACTATGGGATTTTCTCCCAGCGATTGAGAGTCGCCCCCTAGTGTTTCCTGAAACGCAAATAGACAGTTCGTTTCTGGGTCGTGGTAAATGTGATAAGCACCTATGCCTGCCTCTTTGAGTAAAGTCCTCATTTCGGGCCATAGCTCATCGTGTCGTCTTTTGTATTCTTCTACCTTGCCTGGCTTCAAATACATTTTAAAGGCCAATTGATTCAATCTTTTTTGTTTTTAATTTTTTAAAATCAATTCACAGGCTGCCACCACTGATCAATTTCTTTATTCATTTTAGCTACAATTTCGGGGTGCTCTTTTGCCAAATTAATTTGCTCTTCAGGGTCATGCTCCAAGTCAAATAATTGAATCTGATTTGAATAAAACCCATAGTAATGGGCTTGAGGATCTGTAAAATCTCTAATCACCAATTCCTCATTGGGTACCATCAATTTCCATTTTTCATTTAGGGCAATTTTATACAAAACCGTCTCCGTTGGTTTTTCCACATTCAAAATATCGTGGTTGTAACACTCAATAAAAAGGGTTTCTCGTTCATTTAATTTTTCTTTGTCCAGTACATTTATACCGGGAAGGCTTTCATCAGTAAGGTTTAAAAAACTTAATACAGTAGGAACTAAATCAATATTACTGACCAGTGTCGAATGATTAACTTCAGGTTGAATAACCCCTGGGAGTTTGAACATGATTGGAGTTCTAACACCTCCCTCATGTGGGGCTCTTTTGGAACGGGCGGCATACCGATTGTGTTTTTCCGATTGAATCCATCCGTTATCTGTGGTATAGACAATAAGTGTATTTTCATCCAGTGATCTTTCTTTCAAGTAGCTCATTAAATCTCCAACCGTCTGATCCAACCATTCACACATTGCCCAATATTTTGCAATACTTTCATTGGGCGCCACTTTGATGTATTTATTCAACAGTTCCTCTGGAGGATTGTGTGGTGTGTGTGGTAAAAAAGGAGCATACCAAACAAAAAACGGAACATTGTCTTTTTGAGTTTGATCGATAAAATTAAAGATGGGATCCATTCCTTCGCGGCCAATTTTTAACCCTTCATCACCATGCCTTCCATTTCTTCGGTAATCACCGTGAGTCATGCCTGCATCAAATTTACCTTCCTCCCAAGAGCCCAACCACCATTTACCCGATTGGAAAGATCGGTAGCCTTTTATTGAAAGATAATCTGTTAGGAGTTTGTGCTTATAAAACTTTTCCTTAATCACATCAAATTGATCATTTCTCTCTTTACTAAAAAGATAATTGACAGATTTTTTCTTTTTAGATTTTTTCGTCTGATTTTTTATATAACCATTTTTCATCCATTGACTTGCATCCCGATTTGAATTCCCTGCATCATTTCCAGTTTGTCCATGTTGAAAAGCATATTTACCTGTTATGATACTCGCCAATGAAGGACCACAAAGTGGACTGGTTACATATCCTCGAGTATAAGTAGCAGATTCTTTTGCCAATTGGTCAATATTTGGAGTTTGGATATGGGGATGATCCATAAAACTATAATCCCCCCAAGCTTGGTCATCGGAAAGAATAAAAATGATATTAGGTCTTTTATTCCTTTCTGGCTTTTGGACCCAAAAGTTATCACAAGAAATAAATAAATAAAAACATACAGAAATTGGCAGTAGACGTCTAAAGTTCATTTGTAATTTTTTTTAATTTAATTAAATTAATTAAAACTAGTGTCCTGTAGTTTCCCGTCTTATTTGATCTGAATGCCTTAAAATACTCTATAAATCTCCTAAGCAGAGGGTTTTTAGTTAAATGAATTTGCTAATTAAAGTGGTATAGAATGTCATAGGTTCCTCCCTTGAGTTGAATCAAATTAAATTGATGATCATTCTTTTTAGAGCTTTTGACTTCACCGTTGATGTAAACTGTTTTATAGACTACGGGAACCCATAAATGAGCTTCACTTTGATCGGGAACGGTTAATTTAATATCCATTCCGGAACTGATTTTTTTTAAGGCAATTGCAATCTTTCCGGCCATGGTAATATTTCCTGTTTCTGCATAAGACAGACCGACAAGGTTGGGTTTGACCGTAAATTTTTTCCATCCGGGTTCCAAAGGATAGAGACCACATACATATTGAGACAATATGGTCAAGCCTCCTCCACTCCAAGCGTGATTGGTAGAGCCACCACCAAAGCCGTCTTTTCCGGCGCCCCAGCCCTCAAAAAGGGTGGTATGTTCTCTGCTCTCGACCATAAACTTAAACCGTTTTTTTAATCGTTTAAGGGCATAGTCCTCTTGACCCATCTGAAATAAGGCTTCACAAACATACTTTTCCATGTAGGGGCTGGAAAATTCCTGTGAAAGGAAAACATTGTACAAGGCATCATACTTGTCAGCATCTGCCAACCCTGAAACTACTGCTAAGGCTTGGGCACGATCGTCTGGCTCAGCTTTGGTATTCGGGGATTTATAACTGTTGCCCTCCCAAAAAACGTCATTAAAAGATCGTTTAAAATCAACCATGGCCTGTTGAGACCAACTGGCCCCATTTTGATCTTCCAATGCTAATGACATCAGATGAAAGCCTTTCAGGGCAAGATAGTACCACGCATTGATCAGTAATTTTTTATCTATATTTTTTCCCCAATCTCCCCAGTACCATGTTGTTTCGGTGTTTTTTGTGATTCTGTCAATCAATATTCCATTCGTATCCAACTTCCAGACATCAAGATATTTTTTTACTCTGGGATGAACTTTTTTTAAGGTTTCTAAATCTCCAGTATTCCAATAGTAATTCCAAAAACCAAAATATCCCACACTAGCCAACATCTGACCTGGCAGTTCCTTTTCCCAATTACCACTCGGCACAGGTGAATAGATGGTATTGTCCTCTCTTTGCCAAGCCATTAGTTCTAAAATCCCTTTTTTGGTCAACAATTGGCCTTTGGGGTCGAGTGCATAAAAAGCTTCCCCACTTTCATTGACCACATCACCCCACCATTGGGATCGCTCCCTGTCAGGACAATCCATATAAGTATCTCGCATAGTGACATAAAGTGTTCTTTTGGCTTTTTGCCAAAGTGTATTCAATAATGAGTCGTCTGATTTAAAATATCCAGAAAATTCGGTGTCATATCCCGTCTCCCTGTACATTAGATCGATCACCTTTACTCCTTTGGGAATGCTGTAATAAACTTCCTCACCATTCATCCAACCCAAATTTTCATAGGCTTGTTCCCCATGGGTGGTGACGTATTCACTTCTTACGTTTATCTCTCCTCCCCCTTTGTAGTGGTCTGTTTTTATGGTAATCACTTGACCCTCTTGAGCTTCAACTTTAAAATAGGGGGTGATATGGGCATTGTAGGGAAGTTGGCAAACAATGCTATCTCCCTTGCTTACAAAAGGAAAAGTAATAGGATTTTCATACCGCTTTAAACCATAATTTTTCCACTGAGGTATGGGACGTTTGACCAAATTGTTCCAAGGAGAAGCAGGGTATTTCCCCAAGGATATCGCATGATCCCATTTTTGAGTTTTTTGAGGATTTTTGATAAAATCAAAATTCCCCAATCGGGCATCGTACCTTATACTTGACTCGGGCAGTCTCCAATTTGGAAGCGGTGGGCTCGCAGTCTGAAACTCGGGACAGATGACTGCCTTCCAACTACTGTCCGAAATCAGTTCAAAATCCGATGTTTGGCAGTCAAAAATCAATCCGGCTTTACCACTGCTCTTATGCGAAAAACCTTCCTTCCCAAAATACCAAACCAAAAGAGATATATCGTTAACACCTGTTTTGAGATAAGGGCTGATATCTACCTCATCATAATAGGTGTCCTTGGGATTGGGGCCTCTTTTGAGTTGCCCTTCAAATACAGCCAGGGTTCCATTGATCCACATCCAGTATTTTGAATCACAAGCGATATTGGCAATGGCTTTGACAGGGACTTTTTCAAGTTCAAAGGTTTTGCCGAATGCGGTCCAATTGTTGGGTTCATTTTTTTGCCCATTGGCTGTAATCCAATCGGCTTTCCAACCTACATTTTCCTCAATAGGAGTTTGAGCATGACTACAAAGTAGAAATTGAAAAAAAAACAAGCTTATTATTTTATGAATTGGAAGAACTGAAGGATTAAAACGCAAGCACTTCCAAATTAAATTAATCCATCTCAAAACGTTTTTTCTAACCATATTTAATTTTAAAGTAATTGATTTACAAATACATTTTGAATATATTTATACATTTTGAAAGGTGTAAAATAAAATCAGTAGTAATTTTCTAAAATATTTTTCACCACTTGTATTGTTATTTACCCCTTTCAAAGTCAAAATATAATTTTACACAAAAAAAACCTATAAATACTAAAACAAATAACTCGAGAACCATGCAAAAAAACTTCCTTTTGATCATTGCCTTTCTATGGCAAATTTCCTTTTCACAACAACACCTCAAACTTCCCGCTTTGGTTTCGGACAATATGGTAATTCAACAATCCACTCAGATCAATATTTGGGGTTGGGCAGATAAAAACAATAAGGTAGAAATCAAACCTTCATGGAACAATATAGTCATTTCTACTTCATCCGATAAGGAGGGAAAATGGAAAACCACGCTCCAGACTCCTAAAGCAGGAGGTCCCTACAGTATCAAAATCAGCAACAACAATGAGACCATTACATTAGAAAATGTGATGGTAGGAGAGGTGTGGTTGGCTTCGGGTCAGTCTAATATGGAAATGCCCGTTAAGGGATATGCTTCAGAGCCCATCAACGGTAATAATGAATTGATCCTCCACTCCAAGAATCCAAAAATCAGGATGATTACTATAAAGCGAAATTCAAGTCCTCAAGCCGTTGAAGATTTTGTTGGGAGTTGGAAAGAGGCGAGTCCCAATAATACAGGTGACTTCAGTGCCGTTGCCTATGTATTTGCTCAAAAACTCAACCGTGTTTTGGATATTCCCATCGGAATCATCCACAGTAGCTGGGGAGGGACTCCTGTAGAAGCCTGGACACAAAAAGAAGCTATAGATGAAGTGGTAACAGTTGAAGAAAAACAGACATTTAGATACAATTCGAATAAGAATAAGCGAGATCAAGATGCTCCCTCTCAGTTGTTCAATGGGATGATTCATCCTTTATTGAATTACAAAATAAAAGGTGTTATATGGTACCAAGGGGAATCCAACCGCAATCACCCTAAAGTTTATCAAAAAACTTTTCCCTTGATGATTAAAAACTGGAGGCAGTTGTGGAACAATGATCAGATGCCTTTTTATTATGTACAAATAGCGCCCTACGGTCGATATGACGATAAAGTCAATAGTGCTTTGCTGAGAGAAACACAACTCAAAACACTTGATCTATTGGATGATGTTGGGATGGTAGTTACCCTTGATATCGGTGAATACTCTAGTATTCATCCTGCGGAAAAAATCAAAGTAGGGGAAAGGCTATCCTATTGGGCTCTTGCGAATGATTATAACATCAAAGGAATTCAATTTTCTGGGCCTGTTTATAAATCTTATGAGATTGATGGGGATAAAATATTACTTTCATTTGATTACGCTCCCATGGGGCTTTCCTCCTATGAACAACCATTAAATGATTTTCAAATCGCAGGAACGGATAAGGTTTTTTATTCAGCAAAAGCAACCCTACTCAGAAACGGAAAAGTGGAGGTGTCCTCAGAAAAAGTTAGTAAACCCAAGGCCGTTCGATATGGATGGAAGCATTATCTGAAAGGATCTTTGTTCAACACCTATGGTTTACCAGCCTCCTCCTTCCGAACCGATCACTGGGAAGATTGATATTAAAATAGTGTAAATATAAATTCGTAAAAAATGGATTTTAAATACCGTCTGACCCTTTTTCTTCTTATTATCTCGCTACTCACTTTGTGGGGGCAAACCAAATCTGTTTTGGTTGAAGCCGAATCCTTCAATGATAAGGGTGGGTGGTTTATCGATCAACAATCCATGGATATTATGGGTTCTCCCTATTTGATCGCTCATGGAATGGGAACCCCCGTCAAAGAGGCCAATACGACAGTTCAATTTCCAGCTAAGGGAAACTATTATGTGTATGTGAGAACAAGAAATTGGACCGCGCCATGGTCTGATATTGCAGCAGGGAAATTCCGAATCAAAATTGAAGGTCAGACCCTCTCCAAAACTTTTGGTCAAGATGAAAAAGATTGGCATTGGAGCTTGGGAGGTAAAGTAAAAATAAAAACGAATCAAGTAGAAATAAGCCTACTGGATTTGACAGGATTCAATGGAAGGGTCGATGCGATATATTTTACCAAAAACAAAAACGATTTACCGCCCAATCAATTGGAAACACTTGATGAATTCCGTATAAAAAAACTGGGTTTAAATCAAAATCCAAAATCATCAAAGTTTGACTTTGTGGTGATCGGAGGAGGTATGGCAGGAACTTGTGCCGCACTATCGGCTGCACGCCTAGGCCTTAAGGTAGCTTTGATTCAAAACAGACCCATTTTGGGCGGGAACAACAGTTCAGAGGTAAGGGTTCATTTAGGAGCCAGAATAAACCTCGAACCCTATCCCGCTTTAGGGAATTTGGTCAACGAAATTGGTCCCCAAAGAGGAGGAAACGCTCAACCTAAAGCTTACTATGAAGATCAGAAAAAACTCGATGCCGTTCTCAATGAATCCAATATTTCTCTTTTCCTAAACCATCATGCCAATGAAGTTGTGATGCAGGGCAATACCATACAAAAAGTGTTGGCAGAAAATTTGGAAACGGGCGAAAAACTGATTTTCGAGGCCCCTATTTTTGCAGATTGTACAGGTGATGGTACCATAGGTTATTTGGCAGGAGCAGAATACCTTATGGGAAGGGAAAGTAAATCCGTCTTTAACGAACCCACCGCTCCAGAGGTGGCCGATAACCTAACCATGGGGATTTCTGTTCAGTGGTTTTCGGAAAAAACAAGTCAAGCAGTTGCATTTCCAGACATTGAATGGGCTTTGCCATTGGATGATGAAAAGTCCTACACCATAACAAGAGGTGACTGGAATTGGGAGACAGGAATGGGAAAAGACATGATTCGGGAGGCAGAGTTCATTAGAGACTACGGTTTGTTGGTCGTCTTTTCCAACTGGTCTTATGTCAAAAATCACCATGCCGAAAAAGAGAAGTTTGCCAACGAAAAGCTACAATGGGTAGCCTATATTGGCGGAAAAAGAGAATCCCGAAGGTTGGTTGGCGACTATATTCTTACAGAAAATGATTTAACACAACAAAACTTTTTACCTGACGGAACCGCTCCCACTTCTTGGAGTATTGATTTACATTATCCAGATCTTAAAAATCAAAAAGATTTTAAAGGAGAAGCTTTTCGCTCCTACGCGGTATTCCTTCCCATTTATCCTTACCCTATTCCCTTTCGATGCCTTTATTCAAAAAATATAGACAATCTAATGATGGCAGGTCGTGACATCAGTGTTTCCCATGTGGCCTTGGGAACCATTAGACTTATGAGAACAGGAGGGATGATGGGGGAAGTAATCGGTATGGCTGCTGCTGTTTGTAAGTCAAAAAACACCAACCCAAGAGGCTTGTATCAAAATCATTTTTCATTACTGGAGGAACTCATGTCAAAAGGCGTTGGGAACCCCAACTTACCTAAAATTCAAAACTACAATTTGGGAAAGACTTTGATGGAAACTACTGACTAGATGAAAAATCTTTCTTACCTCCTTTTTACAATTGTTTTTCTATGGGCATCTAATACCGCTTCAAAGGAGGAGGAACCTTTTTTTGAGTTTGAAATCATTGCAGATGAAGACGGTCTTCCTAACGCCTATCAGGCCTTTATCAAATCCCCTGTATGTGAAAAAGACAAATGCTACGAAATTGAAATTATCATGCAGTGGGATCTTATCGGTAGATTTCAAGAATACGACACCCTTACAGGTCAGGGTTTGACCAAATTAGATCATATTCCTTTTACTGATGAGGATTACTTTAGACTAGAAAGATTATTAAAAGATCCCCACTCTCCTATCGGGGATTACAAAAAGGAAGAACTGATTCTTGATACTCGAAAATCGGATATAGATGGCTTTACAGGAGCCACCATTAGAGCAATAAACGATATTGTTGTCGGTGGGGGAGTATATTCCTGTTACACCCTTTGGCAGCTTGCCAATCAAAAATTCACTGACAGCATTACCAAAATGACCATCGACTTATTTGATAAAAAATTGATAAATAAAATGGTCAATCAACAGGATTTGGCAGTCAATTATTTTATCATCAACAACCTAAAGCCTAATGATTTTTTGACTTACCGAGATGAGATTCTTCAAATGATTGCGTCCAACAAAGGGTATTTTGTAAAAAAGGCAATTGAAAAAATGCCTAAAGAAATTTTCAGAGATTCCATAACCCAAGAATACTTTGCAAAACGGCTGAATTCCTACAACTATTTTACTCAAGTAGCCTTTCTAAAACAGTTGAATGCAATTCGCTTGACTTCCTCACTTAAAAAAACACTATTGGGTCAAAAAGAGGAACGAAATACTTTGAGAAGTAACCTTATTAAAAACCTCATTCAATAGATACTCGTGGAATCGGTTAAAATTACTTCTCATTTCGAGAATCTTTACCCTCATTTTAATTGGGGATACTTAAATTTATCAATATTAAAATCAATGAAAGGCTATAAGGTTCAACTTATATAGATAAGACTGTGAATTAAAACTTTAGTTTTTTTATTTGTCATTATCTTGGCATGTAGGTATTGAAAAATAATTAATTGTAAAATTTATGAATTTCATTAAGACTTTGTTATTGGGTGTAATTGTAATTTCTATTTCCTGCAAAGGAGTCAAAGAAGAAAACCCTAAAACAGCAATTCAAAAGGCAGAGAACCAGCTTAGTTTTTTATTGCAAGACGCTGAAAAAGCCAACCGAATTCCCAGAACTATAGACAAAACAGGTAATCTTCATTGGACCCATCTCAACTTTGATTGGACGGAAGGGTTTTTTCCTGGAAGTTGCTGGTATTTATTTGAAGAGACAAAAGATGAAAAGTGGAAAAAGGCTGCTGAAAAATTCCAGGACATTTACCAAGAACATAAATATAAAACGACCAACCATGACTTGGGATTCATATTCAATTGTTCATTTGGTAACGGTTTCAGACTAACCAAAAATAAAGCTTTCAAGGAAGTCATGATCACTGCGGCGGACTCTTTATTGACGAGATTTAATCCTGCAGTGGGATGTATTAAAAGTTGGGATACCGACAAAGGTTGGCAGTCCCAAAGGGGGTGGAAATTTCCAGTAATCATTGACAATATGATGAATTTAGAATTGCTATTTAAGGTAAGTGAATTCACAAATGATCCAAAATACAAGGAGGCTGCCGTCACACATGCCAATACCACGATCAAAAATCATTTTAGGGAAGATAATAGTTCCGTGCATGTTGTGGACTATGATCCCGAAAACGGAGCGGTAAGAGGAAAATATACTGCTCAAGGAGCTGCGGATGATAGTTCGTGGGCAAGGGGACAGGCTTGGGGACTGTATGGTTTTACCATTACATATAGGTATACTAGGGATAAGGTATTTTTGGAACAAGCCGAAAAAATTGCTCATTACATCATAAACTTTAAAGACACCCCTAAAGACGGTATTCCTTATTGGGATTACCAAGCCTCGAAAATACCCAATGAACCAAGAGATGTTTCGGCGGCGGCCATCACAGTTTCTGCATTGTTGGAATTAAATAATTTTTCTGATCAAGATTTTGGTCCTGCAATAGATAAAATAATGAACTCCTTGGCATCTGATCAATACACCGCTCAACTGGGCGAAAACAAACATTTTATTTTAAAGCACAGCGTGGGAAGTATTCCACATGGCAATGAAATTGATGTACCCCTAAATTATGCCGACTATTATTATTTAGAGGCCTTAGTCAGATATAAAAACAAGTAACACACCAATACTTTATTAATAGGACGAAATAAAAAATATATAGATAAACGTTTTGTTTTTTTTAGTAGACAACCCTTTTTATATATCGCACATTAGTTTTACACCTTAGGATTTAGAGTTGACAATTTTAATGGCAGAATTTATAATGAAAAATTAATAGAACGCTATCTCTCTATTTTAGGCAATGAATTACATAAAAACACTCAGATTTATGATAACAAGCCTGTTGTGTTTTTGCATATTAGGGTGTTTTAAATGGGCAGCAATAACATTATTAAATTAATTTAACTAAAATAAACTTAGATTTTATTCAGGGGGAATTATAAACGGTTTTTCTATTACAGTAAACCGTTGTGCTGTTCAATAATTAATGTGAAGTAATCTTTTTAACTGCTTCTGCTGTTTCCAAAAGTGTTTTTTCAAAAGGAATGGGTTTCCAATTGAAAACTTCCATTGTTTTAGAATTATCAGCACTTAGATTCATATCGAGCATAGCCAACATACCTTTGGCCTCTCTGTCAAAGATGGACAAAAGTTTTAACATAAAATTTGGCGCTAATTTAGTACTAGGGCCTTTATATCCATTGTCAATAAGCAATTGGCATACCGATTGAAAACTTCTCCCTATTTTTTCTGTTGCAATAAAACGCTGGTTAACTGCTTTTGGTTCTGTTAGGGCGGCTACATGTAAATAGGCAACATCACGTACATCGACCATTGGAAAGGAGGTATTTGGCACCATTGGAGTTTTTCCACCTAAAATTTTTACAATCATGGACATTGAAGCTCCCGAAAGATTTTTACCAAGAGGAGGTCCAAAAACTCCTCCAGGGTTAATACTGACCAATTCTAATGAGTGATTACCTGATTGATTATTAATAAAATCCCATGCAGATTTCTCTGCCAATGTTTTACTTTTGAAATAAGTACTTATGTTTTTTGAATTTAAGTCAGTCCAGTCTTCTGGTGTAATTGTGCCTGTTTTTTTACCCCCCATTATAGCGACTGTGGAGCTGGTTAAAACAACTCGTTTCACCCCATTTTTTTTGGCAGCTTTTAGTACTCTAAGGGTTCCATCTACTGCAGGACCAAGCATATCTGACTCATTTTTAGGGTTTTCTACAGTAAAAGGAGAAGCGACGTGCATTACATAATTACAATTAGATAGCGCAGAATCCCATCCTTTATCGGAACTAAGATCCAAATGGGTAAAAGAAAGGTTTTCAATAGGAACAGAATTTGAATTAAGGGTCTTAATAACCTCCTCTTCTTTTTTTGTGCTTCTTACTGTACCGATTACGGAATATCCTTTTTCTAAAAGAATTTTGGCGCAATGCAAACCAATATAACCAGATATCCCTGTTAACAATACGTTTTTATTCATATAACTATTTATTATTACTTTTGATTCGATAGCAAAAATACTAAAATTACTATTGTTTTGATAGTAATAATTATATTTTTATAATTATGTCAATTTCAGATAAGTTTTATAGGTGTAATTGTCCTGTAACTTCAGCATTAGATATTGTTGGAGACAAATGGACGCTTGTTGTTATGAAGTTGATGCTATTGGAACAAAAAAAAACATTTAAAGAGTTATCCGAAAGTGATGAATCAATTGCACCAAGTGTTTTATCTAATAGGTTAAAAACACTTGAAAAAATAGGATTTATTGTCAAACAAAAATTGCCTGACAACCAAAAAACCAATCACTATTTTCTAACTGAAAAAGGACTTTCGTTAACTCCAGTTATAACAGAGTTGGCCTTGTGGAGCCATCACAATATTAAACCTGTCGATAATCCAGACTTAGCAAATGTTAAGGATAAAAATGAATTACAACTGGCAATCATAGAAAGATATAAATCAAAAACGGCTACACTATAATAGTATAACCGTTTTATTATTTTAGAAGATAACTCTTTAGAAATATTGAATATTTTTCACCACAAAAAATTTTGAGTTAACAAACTATTTGATCATAAAATTTGTTTCTAATGATTCTTATTCATAGTACTTAAACAAGCAAATTATCATTAATAAAAATGATATAAAAGAGGAAATTGTTCTTATAAGATTGAGGTTATTCCATTTGTTTTCAATATTGTCTCTTAGTGAACTTAATTCTGTTTCGGTTATTTTTTGCAAATCTGTATTTTCTAATATTTCATTAATTGGAATATTTCCATTAATGGTTATAATAAAAACTCCAAATAAATAAATTAATGTAGAAGCCAATAGTAATTTAAAAACATAAAAATTAGGTGAACCATAATTCATATATGCTGAAATCGGTATCGTTAAAACTGGCAAAATAAAAGTAATGTAAAACAATGGATTAAGGATAGCTTTATTCATTGCTTTAAAAGCTGTTAAATAACTAATGTTATTAAGCGTTCCTATTCCAGGTTTTACTGCATTTGTCCATGTAAAAAATATGCCAGACATTATTCCAGTAGAAATGATGGCTACAATAATTATTATGTTTTTCATATAATTACAAAAATAAAAAAACGGTTAACTAAAAAATAGTATAACCGTTTTATTGTTTTAGTAGATAACTCATTGGAAATATTGAACATAAGGCTAACCCCAAGAGATCTAATTGATACTCATAGTTTGATGATTCTTCTTATGAAGTGTTGAAGTAATATGATTTTGATTTCCCCTCCCCCTATTATTCAAAATTGCAGCTTCCATGATTACAACTTAAACTTTATTTAATATTTAGGGTCTAAATTTTTAAACAACTAAAATGAAAATTGTTTTAAGATTATCCATCATATTTCTCTTGTTTTCGTGAAACAAAAAAGAAGATCCTCAAGAACAAGTTAATAATGATTGCACAGGAGAATATACTAGAGCAGGAAAATCGGTTGAAATCGATGAGGAAATACAAGATACTCTTGTGTCGGCTTTTTATGGACTCGATAATGCACTACCAAGTCTATTATTGTGTAATCAACAAGTAGGCCTGTTAGATGGCATGCCTGTTAATTTTAAATTCCCACTAGATGCATTCAGTTTATCGGAAACTGATTTTGAAGTTTTAGACAGCCTTGGAAATATACATACCCCTATTTGTGTTTCTTTGGCCCCAGCTAATGAAAATGGAGAAAATCGAACTGTGCTTCTATTAGGTGAATTTGGTACCGCTGTTACTAATCCACCTGTTGAAGTTAGAATTGTGGGAGATTTATTTACAACTGATACTTTATCTGGAGAGTTAGCTTGTTCAGCAATCATAAACTTAAACGGAATCACTACCACGAATGTTATTCCGCTTGCTGATGGACCAAGTTTATTCTTTGCCCAAAGAATTGATGGTAATCTGAATGAATGTAATTCAGGAACACAAACGATTCAAGTTGCTTGGAATGGTGGCGTTACACCGTATATAAGTGGTGATACCGAATCTGACTTATTTCAGTACTATGTTGGATATTCTTACTGTTCTGGAGTTCTAATACCGCATGAACCTATTTCTATAGCAGATATAAACGACAACGATAACTTTCATCAACTTTGTTTTTCTACAAGTGATGAAATTGTTAAAATCTCAATGATGGTTAACACGGTCGAAGACCCAAACCACGACCCAAATTTATACAGCGAAATTGATGTTAGTTTCTGCACTCCGTAGAGATACTAAATGATGATAAGACACCAAATAGTCTTTCTATGCTAATGGTTAAGACACGAACGACGGAATATATCGAACCTCAAATTTGAATCCAATATTTAGGTTAATCCATTCATTTACAGAGGATAAGGGTGATTCCAATAAAAAACGGACTAGTAAAAATACTAGTCCGTCTTGTGTAGTAGCGAGGGCTGGACTCGAACCAGCGTCCGCCTCTGGCGGATAAGAGCCCTAACTAAAGTAATTCAGTATATATCCATTTTCTGCCAACACCAGATTTCAATAATTTTTCTCTTTTCATAGCATCTTTTTTGTTGTCAAAAAATTCAACATGAATTACTTTCCAAGGCCTATAGTTAATAGAGTATCCTTTTTTACCAAAAAAATTATGAGAATAAAACCTCTGAATTAATTTGGAGGTATATCCAATGTAAATTTTTTCAAATTTAGAACTGCGCAAAATGTAAACAACGAATTCATTCATTGTGGTACAAAAAAACCCTTCTAAAAAAGAAGGGTTGTTGTAGCGAGGGCTGGACTCGAACCAGCGACCTTCGGGTTATGAGCCCGACGAGCTACCTACTGCTCTACCTCGCGATGAATGGCAAATTTACAAAATTTATAGACCACCACAAAGGCTAATTCAAAGATTGTATCTTTACACCATGACCCAAACCCCTCATAAATCAGGATATGTATCCATAGTAGGAAATCCCAACGTGGGAAAATCAACTTTAGTCAATGCCCTAATGGGTAGAAATTTATCGATTACCACACACAAAGCCCAAACCACCCGTCACCGCATTTTGGGTTTGATCAATGGTGACAACCACCAATTGGTTCTCTCCGACACACCCGGCATCATCAAGCCTGCCTATGAAATGCAAAACTCCATGATGGATTTTGTTAAAGAGTCATTGGTAGATGCCGATGTATTGGTCTATATGATTTCCATTGAGGAGAAAAAAATCAAAGACGAGGCTTTGGTGGAGCGTATTAAAAATTTCAAAATGCCATTATTTGTATTGATTAATAAAATCGATACCTCTTCTCAGGAAGAATTAGAAAATATAGTCCAAGAGTGGGCTGCTGTTTTCCCCAAGGCCAAGATCATTCCCATCTCTGCATTGACTGGTTTTTTTGTGCCAGAACTCCTACAAATGTTGATTGAATTACTTCCCGAATCGCCTCCTTATTTCCCCAAAGATCAACTCAGTGACAAACCCGAAAGGTTTTTTGTCAACGAATCCATTCGAAAAAGTATTTTGCAGCACTATGACAAGGAAATTCCTTATGCTGTCGAAGTCGTCACCGAATCTTTTAAGGAAGAAGATCAAATCATAAGAATCCGCGCGGTAATATTGGTGGAAAGAGAAACCCAAAAAGGCATCATCATTGGGCATAAAGGAGAACAGTTAAAAAAGGTAGGCATGAGTGCCAGAAAAGACTTAGCTTCATTTTTTGGCAAGAAGATACACATAGAACTCTATGTAAAAGTCGAAAAAAATTGGCGTTCCAATTCTCAGCAACTCAAACGTTTCGGTTATCAGCAATAAGCCGAGACTTTATCTGATAAATTCACTTACTTTTGCATTCAAATAAACCGTAATGGGAGGAATTGTTGCAATTGTGGGTAGACCCAATGTGGGGAAGTCAACTTTTTTTAATCGCTTGATCAAAAAAAGAGAGGCCATTGTTGATGCAGTTAGTGGTGTGACCCGTGACCGACATTATGGTCAGTCTTATTGGAACGGGGTTGAATTCAGTGTTATTGACACAGGCGGTTATGTAGAGGGGAGTGATGATATTTTTCAAAAAGAAATAGACAAGCAAGTCAATTTGGCCATAGAAGAAGCCGACGCTATTTTATTTATGGTTGATGTTGCTGAAGGCCTTACAGGTATGGACCAGACCATTGCCCAGTTGCTCAGGCGATCACAAAAGCCAGTATTTCTGACGGCCAACAAAGGCGACAACGCCAAAATGGCTGTAAATAAGACAGAGTTTTATGCTTTAGGTTATGAGCATATTTATACTGTTTCCGCTATCAATGGCAGTGGATCGGGTGAGTTATTAGACGAGCTGGTCAAAGTTTTACCCAAACAAAGCGAACCCGATGAAGCATTGCCTCGATTTGCTGTGGTGGGTCGACCCAATGCTGGAAAATCTTCTTTTATCAATGCACTCATTGGAGAGGAGCGATACATTGTGACTGATATTGCAGGAACTACCAGAGACAGTATAGATACCAAATACGATCGTTTTGGATTTGAATTCAATTTGGTAGACACGGCAGGAATCAGAAAGAAAAGCAAAGTAAAAGAAGACATAGAGTTTTATTCTGTTATGCGATCCGTAAGAGCTATTGAACATTGCGATGTATGTTTGCTATTGGTTGACGCTACCAGAGGCTTCGACGGTCAGGTTCAGAATATCTTTTGGTTGGCTCATCGAAATAATAAAGGAGTAGTTATATTGGTAAATAAGTGGGATTTGGTTGAAAAAGAAACCCAATCCTCCAAGCGTTTTGAAGAGGAAATCAACGAAAAAACTGCTCCATTTACGGATGTACCCATAGTATTTATCTCTTCACTTAACAAACAAAGAATTTTTAAGGCCATAGAGACCGCCGTAAGCATCTATAAAAATCGTTCTAATCGGATTCCTACTCGTAAACTTAACGACACCTTATTGCCGATCATGGAGAGTCAACCCCCTCCGTCCTATAAGGGGAAATTTGTCAAAATCAAGTTTTGTACACAATTGCCAACACCTCATCCACAATTTGCTTTTTTCTGTAACCTTCCACAATACGTAAAAGATCCCTACAAAAGATTTTTGGAAAACAAACTCAGAGAACGCTTTGATTTCAATGGCATTCCCATACAATTGTTTTTTAGAAAAAAATAATCAGAGATTTTTTTTTAGACGCTCCAAATCGGATTTGAGTTGTTCTAGTTTTTGTATTACAACTAGGTTTCCGTCTTCAGAAATATTCTTTAGTTTCAGCTGTTTTTTGGCTCCTTCTATGGTCAATCCTTTCTCCTTAAGGAGATGATAAATAATTTGGATATTGGCAACATCCTCAGAAGTATATTTTCGGGCTCCTCCTTGTTTTTTTTTGGGGTGAATTTCTTTGAATTCCTTTTCCCAAAACCGGAGTAAGGAAGGATTCACATCGAATGCCTTGGCAATTTCTCCTATGCTGTAGTATCTTTTTTCAGGGAGATTAACATGCATCAGTCCATAGATTGGTTTTCCTGACTGGCCAAATTTAGCATAATATCAAATTCCTCGGCTGTTAAATTACCAGAGTAGTAGTTCAAAGGATTTACCCTTTTTCCGTCCTTAAAAATTTCATAGTGAAGGTGGGGGCCAACAGAACGTCCTGTGCTTCCCACATAACCAATAATGTCTCCACGTTTTACCTTTTGTCTTCTTTTGACATTGTATTTATTTAAATGTGCATACAAACTGACATAACCAAAGCCGTGTTCTATTCTTATATGCTTTCCATAGCCAGCGGCTCGGTTGTCTGCTCTGCCTACCACTCCATCACCAGAGGCATAAATGGGAGTACCTCGCGGGGCGGTGAAATCCATGCCTTGATGGAACCTTCTTTTTTTAGTAAAAGGATCGGTGCGGTAACCAAATCCCGAAGCCATTCTTTTGAGGTCACTTTTGTGAATGGGCTGAATGGAAGGCATGGCTCCCAACAGATCTTCTTTGCTTTTTGCTAAACTTTCTAATTCTTCCAATGAACGAGACTGCACCACCACCTGTTTGGTTAAAACTTCCAACCGTTTAGTTGTATTGACAATCAGCTCTGAATTGTCAAATCCTTCCAGTTCCTTGTAGCGGTTTACCCCTCCAAAACCCATCTTTCTCTGTTCTTCAGGGATAGGACTGGCTTCAAAATAGACTCGGTAAAGATTGTTGTCACGATCAGCTACATTGGCCATCACCTCTTCAATTTTTTCCAGTTTTTTATTCAACAAATCATATTGAATCTTGAAATTTTCTATTTCTCTTGCCTGAAGCAACTCATTTGGAGTATTCAGTGTATCGGTATTAAGCAAAATAAACAAGGCTAAAATTCCGAAAAAAATAGTGGATAAAAGAAATAAAACGATACCAGACAGTGCTGAAAATCTACCGGTGTTAACAGGTCGGTAGGAGAGCGACTCCTTATCGTAATAATATTTTATTTTAGGCATAAAAAGCTTTAGGGACCATAACAGGCCTGCATGTGTGAAAACAAATATACAAATTATATAAATTCATCATCAGTTACCCTTTTTATCAACGAAGCTCTCGATCTAAAAAACTATATTTGTAACGCTTTTAATTATCAAAGCCCGCTATGAAATCCGCTGAAATCAGAAAACAATTTCTTCAATTTTTTGAGTCCAAAGCCCATACCATTGTACCCTCAGCCCCTATGGTTATTAAAGACGATCCCACTTTGATGTTTACTAATGCGGGAATGAACCAGTTCAAACCTTATTTTTTGGGACATCAAAAACCAAAATCCACTCGGGTTGCTGATACCCAAAAGTGCCTTCGGGTTTCTGGAAAACACAACGATCTCGAGGAAGTAGGAATTGACACCTATCACCATACTTTCTTTGAAATGTTGGGCAATTGGAGTTTTGGTGATTATTTTAAAAAAGAAGCCATTGAATGGGCATGGGAACTTTTGACAGAAGTTTATAAAATCGATCCCGATAAGATTTATGTTACCATTTTTGAAGGAGATGCTAGCGAAAATTTGGAAAAAGACACTGAAGCTTCTGACTATTGGAAAGCTATTATCCCTGAAGAAAGAATTTTACTGGGCAATAAAAAAGATAATTTTTGGGAAATGGGTGATCAAGGCCCTTGTGGTCCCTGTTCCGAAATCCATATCGACCTCCGGTCTGCCGAAGAAAAAGCGAAAACAGCAGGTGCCGATTTGGTCAACCAAGACCACCCTCAGGTCATTGAAGTATGGAACTTGGTGTTCATAGAATTCAACAGAAAAGCAGATGGCAGTCTTGAATCTTTACCCCAGAAACATGTCGATACTGGTATGGGTTTTGAAAGGCTGTGTATGGCGCTGCAAGGCAAAACCTCAAACTACGATACAGACGTTTTCACCCCTTTGATCAAGGAAATTGAAACTCTTACCGCGTCAAAATATGGAGACGAAGAAAATACCGATCGTGCCATTAGGGTTATTGCCGATCACCTAAGAACAGTTTACCTTGCCATTGCCGATGGACAATTACCCTCCAATACAGGTGCGGGTTATGTCATCAGAAGAATTCTCAGAAGAGCCATTCGTTACGGTTTTACATTTCTCGATCAAAAAGAACCCTTTATCTACCTATTAGTGGATACCCTGAACCATCAACTCAAATCCGTTTTCCCTGAGTTGGACAAACAAAAAAGTATCTCGGCCAATGTCATCCGAGAAGAAGAAACCTCCTTCCTAAAAACCCTCGATCAAGGACTGACCCTATTGGATACCGTCTTGGGGGCATCAAAAGACAAAATCATAAGTGGATCCAAAGCATTTGAACTATATGACACCTTTGGTTTTCCTCTCGATCTTACAGCACTCATTGCTAGAGAAAGAGGCTATAAAGTCGATGAAAAAGGATTTGACGTTCAAATGGCAAAACAAAAGGAGCGATCGCGAGCGGCAGCCGTCTCTGCTACCGACGATTGGCAAGTCATTAAGCACGATGAAGAAGAAGAATTTGTAGGCTATGACCTATTGTCTACTCCAGTAAGCATTACAAAATACCGAAAAGTAAGTTCCAAAAAAGAAGGTGAATTTTTTCAACTGGTATTCAATATTACCCCTTTCTATCCGGAGAGTGGGGGGCAAGTAGGGGACAAGGGTTATCTCGAAGTTACCAACGGTGCGGTACATTATATCGTGGATACCAAAAAAGAAAACGATCTTATATTACATTATTCCAAAACCTTACCCGCAGACCTCAATGCCAAATTCAATGCGGTAGTTGACAAAAGCCAACGTTTTAAAACCTCCTGTAACCACAGTGCTACCCACCTAATGCACCAAGCCCTTCGTTCGGTTTTGGGAACGCATGTGGAGCAAAAAGGTTCCATGGTACATTCTGGTATGTTCCGTTTTGATTTTTCACATTTTGCCAAACTCACCTCCGAAGAATTACAAGCGGTAGAACAATTTGTCAATGCCCGAATCAAAGAACAAATTCCATTGGAGGAAAACAGAAATCTACCCTATGACCAAGCCCTGGCATCAGGAGCTATGGCATTGTTTGGAGAAAAATATGGCGATACGGTCAGAACCATCCGTTTTGGTCAATCAGTAGAGCTTTGTGGCGGAACCCATGTAGAAAACACTGCCGATATTTGGCACTTTAAGATTAATACTGAAACTGCTGTTGCTGCTGGAATTAGGAGGATTGAAGCCATAACGGGAGAGGCGGCATTGAAGTATTTTGAGGATCAAAACCAACTTTTATTACAGGTCAACGATTTGCTCAAAAACCCACAAGATCTACCCAAAGCAATAAGTCAACTGCAGTCCGAAAACGCCAGCCTTAAAAAAGAACGCAACGAATTTCAAAAGCTTAAAAGCCAAATTTTGGCAAAAGAAGCGCAAGCAGAAATAGAACATTACAACGGTGTAGCTTTTTTAGCCAAAGCTGTTGACTTGGACGCTCAAGCCATTAAAGATCTTGCTTTTGAGATAGGTAAAAATCGTGATGACCTCTTTTTGGTTCTTGGATCTTCCAAAACAGATAAACCCATTCTCAGCTGTTATATTTCAAAAACATTGGTTAGCGACAAGGGAATGGATGCTGGAAAAGTGGTTCGTGAATTGGGCCAATATATCCAAGGCGGTGGCGGGGGCCAGCCTTTTTTTGCTACGGCTGGAGGAAAAAACCCTGCTGGAATTCCCCAAGCGCTTAAAGCTGCAAAAGACCTGATCTGAATTTACTGAGCCGAGTTTGGCGGATAATTTTTTAAGATTTCTGCCACAAAAGTTCCGATTCTTTCATCTCGGTTTTTGGAATATTCACTGATACCTCCTTTGCCTTTTCCTTGCCAAACCAACTGCTTTGTTTTGGAATCGATCAAATCAATGTACAATACTCCTTCGGTTTTGGTAGAAACCGTATTTTGGTTGGGTCCCCAAATCCATGGATTCCACCCCCAACCCCAAAATCCGTTGTTCATGTTGTTTACATAAACCTTTTCTTTGGCAGTGGTATTGATGCTTATCAGTAAATCGGGCATGTCCGATTTCATCATCGATTTTTCTGCCATCTGGAGATCAATGGCTTTTAGAATTCGTCGTTTGTCAAGGTCAGAAATTTCCACTTTGTCAATTCCGGGTTTGAAATAAGCATAACTCTTGTAGGCTGAAAAATCAACTCCCGAATCATGGTCTGTAAAAACGCTGATGGAACTGCAACCCAAAAAAGGGAGCATCAACAGCAATAAATAAAAGCTCTTCATGGTGATTTTTTAAAATATAAAAACAAAAACTGTGCCGAAATTAAATTCCTGTTTTGGGATCAAAACCATAGGGGCAATGGCGACAATTGCTCCGACAACAATACCCTCTTTTGAGGTGGTACTTTTCTGTAAAGACTCGGAACCCCTCTGGGGAAAGATAAAAATCTTCTTTTTCAAGCGGTAAGTCTGGCTCCATATCCACCTATCAAAGGTAGCCATATTTAAAGTTTAAATTTTAATTTTACTTGAATTATGTGCTTATTTCAAGATCAAAACTCAATCAATCAATTCCTGACCGTCCTCGATGGTCTTGAAATCACCCTCAAAAGAGAAGACCAATTGCATCCTTTGGTTTCGGGAAACAAATTCCGAAAGTTGAAATACAATCTAATAGAGGCAAAAAAGCAAGGACACCATACCCTTTTGACTTTTGGAGGCCCCTTTTCGAACCACTTGGCTGCTACGGCAGCGGCAGGTAAAATTATGGGATTTGAAACCATAGGAATTGTTAGGGGGGAGGAGGCGAGAAAATTGAACCCTAGCTTGCAATTTTGCCAAGATCAAAGCATGGAATTATTTCCAGTGAGTAGAGCAGATTATCGTCTCAAAAATGAACCCGAATTTATTGCCAGTCTCCAAAAAAAGTGGGGTAATTTTTATCTCCTGCCCGAGGGTGGTACCAATACTTTGGCCCTAGAGGGGTGTAGGGAGATACTTACAACAGCCGACAAAGATTTTGAAGTTATCTGTTGTAGCGTAGGGACTGGAGGGACATGGGCTGGTTTAGTTGAAAGCGCATTACCCCATCAGGAAGTAATCGGCTTTACTGCTTTGAAAAATCATAACCTGGAAAATGAATTGAGAAAACTTACTACAAACAAAAACGGATTACTCAACCACGACTATACCTTTGGAGGTTATGCCAAAGTTTCTCCTGAATTAATCGATTTCATCAATATCTTTAATAAAAATTTTAAAACTCCTTTGGATCCTGTTTACACAGGAAAGCTCCTTTTTGGTATTTTTGATCTAATAAAAAACAAACGATGGCTTTGGGGGAAAAAGATATTGATCATTCATACGGGAGGATTGCAAGGCATCGAGGGGATGAACCAAAAACTATCCAAAAAAAAATGGCCCATAATCAATATTTAATCATTGTTTTTTTGTCTATTGCCCTTCTACTTAACAGTTGTGGAAGTGCTAAAAAGGTCAAAATCAATAAGGCCTCAAAGGCAGTCAAATTGACTGAAAACATAACAGCCAAACCCCTTGAAACGGAATTCAAGCCCTTAAAAACTTCAAAGAAATTATCGGTAGCCGAAAGAGTCGATCGCTATGTAAAAACCTTTGCTGAAGTAGCGCAGCAAGAAATGAAATCCTATGATATTCCTGCAAGTATTACCCTTGCACAAGGCATACTAGAATCGGGTATGGGAGACAGCCGACTGGCCACTCAAGCCAACAATCATTTTGGAATCAAGTGCCATAAAGAATGGCGTGGCAAAAGGATTTATCACGACGACGATGAAAAGGGAGAATGTTTTAGGGTTTATAAAGATCCACGGACCTCCTACCGAGACCACTCCCTATTTTTGACCACACGTTCCCGCTACGATTTTCTTTTCGATTACAAAAAGCACGATTATAAATCTTGGGCCAAGGGTCTAAAAAAAGCAGGCTACGCTACCGACCCAAAATATCCAGATAAACTCATCAGCCTGATCGAGCGCTACCGCTTGGATCGTTATGACCTCAAAAAAAGAAAGACCAAAAAAGTTCAGGAAAAAACGGTCACTCTTGCTGACAATAAAGTACATCAGGTACAAAAAGGAGACACCCTTTATTCCATTTCCAAAAAGTACCAAGTCGATTTACAACTCATTGTTCAGGAAAACAAAATTGAAGACAATAACATATTTTTAGGACAGAATTTAATCATTCCCCAAGCCCAATAACGATGCGATACCAAAGAAGCAGTACCCTATTCCAATCCGCCCAAAACGTAATCCCCGGTGGGGTCAATTCTCCAGTGAGGGCTTTTAAAGCAGTGGGAGGAACCCCTGTATTTGTCAAAAAAGCAAAAGGCGCCTACCTCTATGACGAAGACGGCAATACACTGATCGATTATATTTCGAGCTGGGGTCCGATGATTTTGGGTCATGCCTTTGAGCCTGTCATCGAGGCGGTCAAAGAAAGAGCAGACAAAGGGACTTCCTATGGAATGCCTACCGAGTTGGAAACACAAATTGCTGAATTGGTAGTGGAAATGGTTCCCAATATTGACAAAATCAGAATGGTCAATTCAGGAACAGAGGCCTGTATGAGTGCTGTTCGATTGGCCCGAGGCTATACCCAACGGGAAAAAATCATCAAGTTTGCGGGTTGTTACCACGGGCATTCCGATGCCTTTTTGATTCAAGCGGGGAGCGGAGCCGTTACCTTTGGGGCACCCAACAGTCCTGGGGTTACACAAGGTACTGCCAAAGATACACTCTTGGCCCAGTACAATGATTTGGAGAGTGTTCGAAATCATTTCGAACAACACCCCGAACAAATTGCGGCCATCATTGTTGAACCTGTCGCGGGAAATATGGGTTGTATTCCACCACAAGCCGGCTTTATGGAAGGATTGCGAAAAATGTGTGATGCCCATCAAACCCTTTTGATCTTTGATGAGGTCATGACGGGTTTTCGTTTGGCCAAAGGGGGAGCTCAAGAAAGTTTGGGTGTGACTGCCGACCTTATGACCTATGGTAAAGTTTTGGGAGGGGGGCTACCCGTAGGGGCTTTTGCGGCAAGAGAAGAAATAATGAACCATTTGGCACCCGAGGGTCCCGTCTATCAAGCTGGAACCCTCAGTGGTAATCCACTTGCTATGGCCGCTGGTTATGCCATGCTTACCCATCTAAATGAAAACCCTCAAGTGTTTTCGAGCTTAGAAAATAAAACCAAAGTGCTAGAGCAGGGTATGATCGCCCTATTGGACAAAAAAAGTAAGCCCTACCAAATCAATCGTTATGGTTCTATGATGTCTTTGCATTTTACAGATCAAGCGGTGGTAGATTTTAAAACCGCTGCTTTGGGCAATAACGATCATTTTAAAACCTATTTCCACGCCATGTTGGATCGAGGGGTGTACCTGCCTCCCAGCGCTTTTGAAAGCTACTTCCTAAACGATGCCCTATCCGAAAAGGACATCGATTTTACCCTCAACGCTTTTCAAGAATATCTGGAAAGCTTTTAAATAATTTTCTAATGACAACCCTTATATCAGTCCAAGGGAATAAAAAGAGAGAAGGAATTACCGTTTTTTTCTAGAACCGCCACCGTCATAACTTTGGCCACACCCTCCTCAACATAAATAAAAGGGCGTTCTAATCTGTTGGCCAATATTTCAGTCCCATCCGCTTTTTTTATGGCTTTGTCCAATACTTTATAATGCTTTGCTTTTTCCCAATTAATCCCATCGGTGGAGGTGATCATACCCATATAGCCAAAGGCGTGATATACCCCATAATATCGCTTTCTTTTTACATCATACCAAATGGCAGGATCTTCTGAATTTAAATTCCCCACAGCGGCTTTGGGTTGGATTTCCCAAGGCCCTACTGGTGAATCCGATAAGGCGATGGCCTGACTTCTGATGAGTTCATTGGGACCTGGCCATTTCCCATTGGCGTATTTTACATTGGGTTTATCTCCCCTAACAATCATGATGTATCCTCCATCTGGTCTTTGGGCCACCGCTGGATTACAGGTGATTTGAGCAATAGGTCCCGAAGGTTCCACTATCGGTTGTTTAAATCTTTTCCATGGCCCATTGACACTTTCGGAAACGGCAACCCCAATGCGTTGATTCATTCGTACAATGGATCGGAATTCATTGGGAATTCCTTGAGTTCTTGCCTGTTCAAATTCTTCTTCTGAAAGTGTTCTATTTCCAAGATTGGTTGACATATAGTATAAGTAGTATTTCCCATCGAAGAATTTGATTCTTGGGTTATGGGCTGTATAGGCGTCCCAATAAGCTGGCCCTCGTCCTTCTAACACCACCTCTTGGTGAACATATGGACCCGCTACCGAGTCGGCTATTGCATGAGAGACAATGCCATCGGTAAGCCAGGATTTAAACCCCTTTTTTTTTGACATTTGAGCATAGAAAAGATGGTATTTTCCATCATCACCTTTGATAATGGATGAACCCCAATTGTAATACTCTGGATTGCGTAAAATATTTTCCTCACTAACTTCTAAAATCTTATGGGCTAAATCGAGGTCGTCTGTATTGATTTGTGCAAGTATATAGAGTGGCAAACAGAATAAAACGCCATAAATTATTTTTTTCATAAACTCTTTTTTCCACGTCATATAGTCTGTACAAGGTAATGGTAGTTTGGTAATAATCAAAATACCAAAAGTGTGCTGGCCATTTAAATAGATTTGTGATGGGATATTTTTAAATATCTTTTATACATTAATACCGAAAACATAGCCTACTAGGGACGATAAACCCATAGCAATTGTTCCCCAAACCGTAATTCTAAGAACTGCTTTTTTAATACTTGAGCCACCTGTTTTGGCAGAGACGGCACCCAACATGATAAGGAAAATAATGGTAAATCCATAAAGCCAATAGGCTACCTCTTCTACTGTTGTAAAAACAACAACCAATAGGGGCAAAAGCCCCCCAATTGTAAAGGCTGCCCCTGAGGAGAGTGCTGCTTGAATGGGATTGGCCGTGGTGATTTCATTGATTCCCAATTCATCTCTTATGTGGGCTCCTAGTGCATCTTTTTCAGTTAGTTCTTGGGCTACCTGCTGTGCGGTTTCTCTTTTTAACCCTCTTTGTTCATAGATTTGTACCAGTAAACTCAGCTCTTCTGCCGGCATTTCTTTAAGTTCCTTTTTTTCCCTTTCAATATCAGCTTTTTCAGTATCTGCTTGTGAACTTACAGATACATATTCTCCTGCTGCCATGGACAAGGCACCGGCTACAAGGCCAGCAACCGCTCCCAAAACAATCGGTTCTTTGGTTGGACTGGCTGCGGCAATACCAATGGCAAGACTTGATACAGATATGATTCCATCGTTGGCCCCAAAACCGCTGCCCTAAGCCAATTGCTTCTCTGGATGTAATGATTGTCTAAATAATTGTCCAATGTTATTTTTCCCATTCCTTTTTAATGGATTTTTTTAACAAAATTCAACGGTAAGTATTTGAAAAGTAGGTGGGTTCAAGACACTCACTTTTAATCCATTTGGTAACATTTATAAATTCATTTCAGGTGAAAACTGCTATTGAATTGCCTATTTTACATATTTTAATCCGTTAACGGATTTGCTTTTACATCATCATAAAATTTTGCTACACTAACCTGTGCATAAGGGATTAACCATAGAAATCCTATCCCTAATGTCAGTACACAGAGCAATGCCCAACCTAAAAGTCTTAATCCCAAACAAAAATATTTCCATTTGTAGCCATCCATCATCTTTTTACTTTTCTTAATTGCATCCATTGCTCCAATTGAATTGTCATCTGCTAAAATGTAAAAGGTCATTGAATAAGAGAGGGCAGCAATAATTCCAGGAATAATAAGTAAAAGCATCCATAATAAAATGAACAGAATCATTAATAGATAAGCTCCTAATGCAGTCCCAAAATTTTTAAATCCATGAAAGATTTGTTCCAACTGAGCATCCTGATTTCTAGAAATCGATAATGAAAAAATGGCAGCCCCTAATGCAAATGGTCCTGATATTATTAACGTAGCAATGGGTCCGGCATCTGGAATGGCTTGAAGCCCTCCTGATATTATCATATACACTACAAATGTCCCTATTGCTAATCCCCATTTACCTTTTAGAGATTCTCTAGCCATTTGCATTAAAATAAGGTTTTGAGTATTCATAATTTTACTTTTATTTGGTTTTCCTACTCGTAAAGTTTTTCGGTTTCACTCCGTTTTTTTAGTGGGTTCTGGGCTCCACTTTTTTTCTATAAATAAGATTGTCCTGAACTGTCAAAGTATTCCTTATCGTGGCACTTGATTCTAATCGTTCTGTCGTTTTACTAGGCGGATGTCCTAACAAAACTTCGTTATGGTGCAAGCCAGAAAGTTGAGCTGACGGATTTTTAAAAAAATAAGAGTGTGATGAAATTGAATTGCCCTTTTTGAGAGCATAATGGGGTATGGGTGTTGTTCTTTTATGGGCTAAAGTCCTCATCAACTCCCGATCAAAAGCGAGGGCTACTTTGACATTCGTTTGTTGTCGATATGTATAGGGAATCAACCGTAGGTTTTTCATCTCGGGCACAAAATTTAGGGTACCCTAATTTATAAAAATTATTTTATGTGGAGGAGGATATCTAAATTCTGAAGGACACTGAGAGCAAATAAAATATAACTTTTTTACTATATTTATTAATATTAATATTGATCCAAAGAACAAAAAACCATTACCGTTTGGCAACAGTAATGGTTCATTGAAAAGGCTGAGGTTTTACCACTTTTTTTGTGACCGTCCCTCTTTTTTCATAGCAATATTCTTCCCTTTTTTTCGACCTCTGTGATCAAAGGCCATGTATTTTTTTCGTTCCTGATGAGACTTCCACTTTTCGAACTGTTCCTTTGTTAAGACCGATTTCATTTTCTCTTGGATAGCCAACTGCTGTTCCAAATGGTGCAGTTTTTTGTTATAGTCCGAAAGCTTTTCTGTTTTGGCTTTTTCTCGGTGGGCTTTGATCGCCTGTATTTGGTTTTGGAGTAGCTCTTTGATTTGCTCCTCTTGGGCAGTGGTCAAGTCCAGATGCAATCGCATGGCTTTGGCTTTAAGTACCGCATGTTGTTCTGGAGTCATTTTTTCTCCCATTTGATGAGGTGGTTGGGCCATCAGTCCTAGGGGTAGGGCCAATAATAATGTAAAGATTAATTTTTTCATAGCGTATGATTTTAAGATTTAACCTTTGGATACGCTAATTTTTAAAGGGTTTAATCCTTTAAGAAAATTTTAATATTTCAGAAAATATCAAGACAAAGACTCCACCCAGAGTCCCTCTTCGTTTTTGGTGACTTTGGCCAATTTGTTTTGGGTCAAACCTTTGAGGGACTTGTCCCATTTTTTGTTGCTCAGTCCTGCTTTTTCTTTTAGGGAGGCTAGGTCAATTGGACTTTCTTTTTTGAGCAATTCCAAAATCAACTTTTCCTCCTCAGAGAGTGGAACCGTTTTTTGTTCGGGTTTCATCTGTGGGAAGAAAAGGACTTCCTGTATGGAACTGTTGTCGGTCATCAGCATTACCAATCGGTCAATGCCTATTCCAATTCCCGAAGTGGGGGGCATACCGTATTCCAAGGCACGGAGGAAATCTTGATCGATAAACATAGCTTCGTCATCGCCTTTTTCGCTGAGGGCCAATTGGGCTTCAAACCGTTCCCTTTGGTCGATGGGGTCGTTTAATTCCGAATAGGCGTTGGCCAGCTCTTTCCCGTTGACCATCAATTCAAACCGTTCCGTGAGTTTGGGATTAGAGCGGTGTTCTTTGGTCAGTGGACTCATGGATTTGGGATAGTCTGTGATAAAGGTGGGTTGGACATAGTGGTGTTCACATTTTTCACCAAAAATCTCATCGATCAGTTTTCCTTCACCCATGGTGTCGTCCACTTCAATACCCAAACCTTTGGCAGCGGTTCTGAGTTGGTTTTCGTCCATTTCAGAGACATCAATACCCGTATGGGTGTGGATGGCTTCCAAAATTGGAACTCGAGGATAGGGAGCTTTAAAGTCAATGGTGTTTTCCCCAACCGTCAGTGCCGTGGTACCGTGAGCGTCTAATGCTACTTTTTCCAGCAGGCTTTCCGTCATTTCCATCATCCAGAAATAATCTTTGTAGGCCACATACAATTCCATAACGGTAAACTCTGGATTGTGGGTGCGGTCCATGCCTTCGTTACGGAAATCTTTTGAAAACTCATAGACTCCGTCAAATCCCCCAACAATCAATCGCTTGAGGTACAATTCGTTGGCAATTCTCAAGTAGAGGGGAATGTTCAGTGCGTTGTGGTGGGTCAAAAAAGGTCGTGCCGCTGCCCCTCCAGGAATGGGTTGAAGGATGGGGGTTTCAACTTCCAAATAGTCTTTTTCGTTAAAAAAGCTGCGGATGCTGTTGGTGATTTTGGTTCGTTTGACAAAAGTGTCTTTGACTTTGGGATTGACGATCAGGTCAACATAGCGCTGGCGATAACGCAGTTCGGGATCGTTAAATTCATCATAGACTTTTCCATCGGCATCGGTTTTGGGCAAGGGTAGTGGACGTAGGGTTTTATTCAACAGGTGTAAGGATTTGACCATTACGGTTTTTTCCCCCACCTGGGTGGTAAAAAGGGTTCCTTCAATACCAATGATGTCGCCGATGTCGAGTAGTTTTTTGTACACTTCATTGTAGCGTGTCTTGTCCTCTCCTGGACAAATTTCATCACGGTTAAAATAAACCTGTATCCTGCCGTGGCTGTCCTGTATTTCAGCAAAACTGGCTTTTCCCTGTATTCTTCGTGACATCAAGCGCCCAGCGATACAAACCGCCTTGCCTTCGCTGTAGTCATTTTTGATGGATTTAGAATCTGCATCTATGGGAAACAAAGCTGCTGGATAGGGATTGATTCCCAGTTCGCGTAGTGCTTGTAACTTTTCTCTTCTTACCTGTTCTTGCTCTGAAAGTACTGCCATAAGGCCATTTGATTTGTGCAAAGATAATCAGTCTAAAGTAATCCGTAATCAAATTTCCTATCTTTGCTAAAAGCATTCAATTTTGAGTTTTTGGCGTGTCCTTTTATCGATTCTTTTTCCCCCGCTTGCTGTGTATGACCAAGGCTGTGGTTCTATGATCATTGTGTTTTTGCTGACTCTTTGTGGTTGGGTACCCGGTGTGATTGCTGCTTTGGTGATCTTGAACAACCCAGAGCGTTGGGAATAATGAAGAACAAAAAAATTACGGTAGCGGATTGGGGTTTACTTTCCTACAGCGAAGCATGGCAACGTCAGGAGGAGTATTTTTCTCAAATCATTGACCGTAAAAAAGAAAACAGAAAACAAGAGGTGTCTTTTCCTACACCCAATTACCTTTTTTGGGTGGAACACCCTCCAGTTTTTACCATTGGTAAAAGTGGTAAAATGGAACACTTATTGCTACAAGAAAACCAACTGAAGACCAAGGGCATTACTTTTTACAAAACCAACCGTGGGGGGGACATTACTTTCCATGGCCCAGGGCAAATAGTGGGCTACCCGCTATTGGATTTGGATAATTTTTTTACTGATATTCACCAATACCTGCGTTTTCTTGAGGAGGCCATCATCAAAACCTTAGCCGACTATGGTATTGAAGGGGCGAGAAGTGATGGAGAAACGGGGGTGTGGTTGGATTTGGACACCCCATTTGCTAGAAAAATATGTGCCATGGGCGTTCGGGCTAGCCGTTGGGTAACCATGCATGGCTTTGCACTCAATGTCAATACCGATCTGTCCTATTTTGATTATATAGTACCCTGTGGAATACAGGGAAAAGGAGTCAGCTCGATGGCCCAAGAGTTGAAAAAAGAAGTGAATGAACAAGAGGTCAAAGGCAAGATTTTATTTCACTTTTCCAAAATATTCGAGGCTGAAATGATCAATTGATTTCGTAGATCAAAAGACTATTGTCCTCAGTGGCTACTACCATTTCCAACGCCTTGTCTTTGTCGCTGTTGGCCAAATCAACCGTTGAATTTCCATAGACAGGAAAGCCTTCCACTGCGTTTCCATTGCTGTAAAACAAATAGACTTTTTGAGCACTGGTATCGGTAGTGCTGAAATAGAGGGTATTGTTGACGTAAAATATCTTAGGAGGGGTAAAGGTCCCATAAGGTAGTTTTACTGGTATTCCTTTGATATTGAGGATGTTTTCTGAAAGGGTGACCAATGTTTTTGTGGTAGCATCGATACGGTGATTGGGAGTCAATTTTAGGGAAGAGTTTACCTTATTTCCTTTAGTATCCACTTGGATCAAATTCCCTTCTTGATCGCTAGTCATAAAGGTGTTGAGGTAAGAAAAGACTGCATTGTCGGTAAAGGCGATCTTTCCCTTTACATTAACGCGATCTTTCCCCGTTCTGGAAACGATTTTTAGGGTGTTGTTTTCCAATGGAATCAGAATGTAATCCTTGCTCTGAAGGCGGATGTGCTTGGGAGAACTGATCATATTGGCGTTGACTTTTTTGAGTGTAAAACCATTGATTCGTTTTCCTCGGTTATCATACATGTACAAGTTGCGATCTTGGGCAATCAAAAAGCGGTAATTGCGATTGTTGTCATAATCAAAAACAGCCAATGGGAGTGGGTTAGAACTCTTGGGAAGCTTTATGTCAAAGGGTTTGACAAGCTTTCCATTGCGGTCCAATACTGTGAGTCGGTCAGCAGTTCGGAAAGCCAATTGCCAACGGTTGTTTTTGTAAAGATCCACTTGATGCACCTTGCCAATGATGGGTCCAGAGAGTTGTTTTTTCCAAAAAAGTTTACCTGTATTAGAAAATAGATACAAAACGTTGTCTTGGTCTTGAACGACAACGTCCATTCCTTTGTTTCGGTGATTTTTAAACCACTGAGGAGTAAGAATTGGATTTCTTGGAAGGGTCATTGTGTAGGCATTGCTTACGCTCCCTTTGCTTGTTGTGGCCAGATTTTTTTGAAGACTAAAGTGCAAATGGGTAAAACCATTCTCTGCTACTCCCTGAAAAGCGACTAGGGGATAGTCATCAAAAGGCAAATCTTTGATTTTAGGAGATCCTTTTTTCAGTTGCCATTGCTTTCCCAAGTTTTGGGTATTTCCGATCCACAAAAAAGAATTTTCATCTGCCAGATTTTCTTGTAGATTTTTAAATGCAGTATTTTCTTTTAGTGTATTGCGATCTTGATAATTCCCTAAAATATTTTTTAAACCCGACTCTGTTTCACTCATCACCAGAAGGTTTTCGTGCCAACACCCCCAATGGGGTTCAAAAGCATCTCCAAAAATATTTACCAGCGTTTGCCATCCTTTGGGCAGTCTGGATTTAAAGTAGGAAAAGCCGCGAAATTTATTAGCCGATCCTTCGGTTGAAATAAAGGAAGGGAAACCTTCTTCTGTGCTGTCTATTCTAAAAACAACCGATTGATCTTCTGCTGTGGTGATCCAAGCGATTTCGTTCAGCTGAGCCATTGCAGATAGATTCATCTGTTTGATGGGCAGGTTGGAGTGCCGACTCAAGCGGTTAAAATTGTCTTCCAATTGTGCCATATCGGTTACTGGAAACCCGAGGTAAGAGGTGAAATTTTCGGGAACGATTTTAGACAGGGACAGAGTTTGTGGTTCCATCTCTTTGACCAAGGTCAGTGCATCGGGAATAGAATCATTCAGAAAAGCCACTCCGTTGAGGTTAAAGCCATTTTCGGTTACTTCCATACCCAGTTCTATCCAATCCCTACCCGTATCGGGGAAAAGGGGTGTATCGGGAAAGAAATCTTTTGCCAGTGCAATGGAAGAGGGATGGATTAGGAAATTGGCAGCCAAATCTTCATCCCTGCTTTCGGACAATTGGTAAAAAGCAGTGCTGCTGATGCCTCTTTGTTTTTTTTGAAAATTTCTAATGCCATTCTCAATGACCAGTTGGGACTGGGAGAACATTTTATACGCTCCCATTCGAGTGGTGTAGAAAATCTGATTTTGTTTTTTGATGATGCCTATGGTATGGCCACTGTAGTCGATGCTTTTGTCAAAGGGAATAATACTGTCCAACGGATTGCTTTTGACAATAAGACCTAAAACATTTTCATTTTTCCCCACAGGAGTAATGAAAAATACTTGAGGATTGGAACCATGGGCGGGGAGGATGTTTTGAACGGATTTTTTTAAAAGGTCATCCAATGAAAAGATTTTAGACAATACATTGGAGCTTTTCAAAGAGGCGCTGTCATTGACTTGGGCCACTAGACTGGTGTTCTGTGGTACCAACTCAATCAGGTTTATTTCTTCTTGATTTTTGGGGTAACAGCCCACTATGAGCCACAGCATAACAAGTAGTAAATGTCTTTTATTCATCAAGATCAAAAATATTAAATCAAGCTTTGTCTGTAAAGGAGAAATGGACATTAAATTCCACTGACTTTTCAACAGTTTTTGGGAGAGGTCAAATGGGCAATACAATCTGTCTTGGGATCAGTTGAAAGGATTTTCTGTGATAGGGGGTAGGCCCTTTTTTGGCAATGACCTTACGGTGTACTTTAGTGGGGTACCCTTTGTTTTGTTCCCAAAGGTAGTCGGGAAATTCGGCATGAATTTTTTTCATGTAATCATCTCGATAGGTTTTGGCCAAAATTGAGGCCGCTGCAATGTGCTGGTACTTTCCATCGCCTTTGATAACACATTCAAAAGGGGTGTTTCCGAAGGGATGAAAACGATTGCCATCTACGGCAATAAAATCAGGATTTATTTTCAGTTGCGACAAGGCCAAGTGCATGGCTTTGATGCTGGCATTGAGAATGTTGATTTGATCGATCTCGTCGGGATAAACATGGGCGTAGGAAAAAGCAATAGCCTTTGCTTCTATTTGAGGTCTTAGAGCGTAGCGTTGTTTTTCACTTAGCTTTTTGGAGTCATTTAAAAGCGGTAATTCAAAATCTTTGGATAAGATGACGGCAGCAGCGGTGACGGGTCCAGCCAAACAGCCCCTTCCAGCCTCATCTGTTCCAGCCTCGATCTTTGATGTAATTTGTTTGATCAACAAAACCCTATATTCGTTTAGCTTAGTCCACCCAAATTAAATACAATTATTTTAACTTCGCATCAAATTCATCTTAATGAAGCGACTCTTCCTACTTTTTTTGCTAATGGTCACCTCTCTGTCCCATGCGCAAGAAAGTCAGGATAGCGAAAAAACAGAAACACTGGAGAGCAATACCCTGGAAGTAATGGGGTTTTCGGTTTTGGATGAGACGGTGAGTGATAGTTTGACCGTTGCCAGTGACAGTCTTTTTGTTGAGGAGGTCAAAGAAATTAGTCGTATCGATTCCCTTTTGTTTTTATCCTTTAGGTTACCCAAGCCCGAGATTTTAAAAGACATCGTTTTGGACACGCTCCAGCAAAAAACAGACTCCCTCCAACCAAACCTTCCTCCGCGATTCAAATACATGAATGATATTGGTTTGAATCACGACAGTAGATTTTTGTCTGGGTCATTGATCATTCAATTGTTGGACTCTTTTTCGGTTGAACGCACCCGATTCAAATTACGTTTACTTAAAATGAGAGCCATTGCCCAAAAACCCATCAAAGAAATGGAGGAGGTGACCATCGAGGATTATAAAATATTTTATTCAGATGGAACAGAAACCTATCTGGACACTACGCTGACAATACAGAAGGATTACCGTTTTAATTATTTACGAGAAGACTATTTTGAACTACTTCCTTTTCCCAATACGGGAGAAACTTTCAATAGGTTAGGGTATGATTTCCAAGAGCAGAAGATCACACCTAATATAGGGGCTCGGGCAAAACATTACGGTTATATGGAAGAAGAGGATATTCCCTATTTTCAGGTGCCTTCTCCACTGACGGAAATGTTTTTTAAAACGGTTTTTGAGCAGGGACAATTGGTGGACGCATTGATTACGGTCAACACGAGCCCTCGACTCAATATCAGTATTGCTCACAAGGCGTTTCGTTCATTAGGAAAATACATCAATACACTTGGAGGATCGACCAACCTTCGTTTTGCTTCCCAGTACACTTCCAAAAATTATAGATACCGTCAGCGTTCTCATTTTGTGGCCCAACAGCTCCAAAACCAAGCCAATGGAGGATTGGATTCACTCAGCGTTTATTATTTTGAAAAGGCAGTAGATGAGTTGGAATATGATGGCTTCTTGGACCGATCTCGTTTGACTAACAATGTGGAAGTGAACAATACCTTAGTGGGGCGACGATATTATTTGGATCAACAGTTCGATCTGAAATTGGGAGGGAATGATAAAATGAAAAACTATGAAAAGCCAAAGGTACTGACCATTGGTCATAAAATCATTTATGAACCCAAGCACTTTATCTATGAAAATTCGAAATCAAATAACTTTTTTGGAACGGTTTCGGGTACTGCTACTTTTGGGATACGGACAACCTTAGATGTGATGGACAATGAAGTCTATGCGATTTTTAATGAAAAAAACTTGGGTGAGATTAAGGCAGGACTTCGCTTGATTCAATGGGATTATAGGATCGGTCTTCCCGAAAATAGTAACAATCCCGACGAGCCTTTCGATTATGGCCCTAACCCAACCGAAATAAAGGCCAGTCAATTGGCCCTTTCGAGTCATTGGAAAAAAACCTTTTTGAAATTTGACTTTACAGCGGAAGCTTATTTTTCTGCCTTAAAAGAATATGCTAGTCAATTCATTTCGGGGAATATCAGCAGAGATTTTAACAATGGGATTTTCACCGAAGCCCAATTGAGTTTAAGATCTCAGGCTCCTAATTTTAATTTTTTTCTCCATCGGAGTAATTATATAGAATATGATTGGTACAACCCCAGTCTAAACAATCAATTGATCAACTCCCTTAGCTTTAAATTGGGTCACCCCAAATGGGGAACATTCGAGGGACAATACGAAATATTAGACAATTATACTTATTTTAAAAACCTCCAACCTACAGAAAGAAAAATTTCCTATTATTTTGCTTCCAACAAAAAAGAAGAGGAGTTGCTGGTAGTTCCGGAACAGTACGAAGGAACGATTCAATATCTCAAATTGCGTTTTTCACAACAATTGGATTTTTGGAAATTTTCTTTGGCTAACACTGCCCAGTACCAGCGAGTAAAATACAATGGAGGAGCAACAGATTTTCAACCCCTCAATGTTCCAGAGTGGAATCTGAGAACATCTTTTCTTTTTTCCAGTCAATTGTTCAATAAGGCACTCTTTTTGCAAACAGGAGTAACCGCTCAATATTTTACAAAGTTTTACGCCGATCGCTATAGTGCACACCTAGGGGAGTTTGCTTCTCAAAACCATACTAAAATTGGAGAATTCCCCAGAATAGATTTCTTTTTCAATGCCAAAATACAGCAAACACGCCTGTTTTTAAAATACGAACACTTCAACAGTAGCAATACTGGATACAACTTCTATTCTGCTCCTTTTACCCCCTATCGCGATTCTATTATACGTTTTGGGTTGGTCTGGAATTTTTTCCAGTAGTATTTCTTGTTTGAAATTTAGTGATTGAGTATAAACTTATATTTGTTGATAGATTTCGTTGATTTTTTCGGCATTTATTGCTTCTCTCCAGTCTTTTCCAAAGGTGTTTTCCCATAAAGGCTCAAGTCCGAGGGCTACTTTAGACATCATTTCAAAATCTTTGTTTCTCAAATCCTTACAGATATTTTTTCTCAATACTATATTGTTTTTCTCCAGCATCTGCTGAAATTCTGCATATCCTTCTGGATAGTATTGTTCTATTTGATTGAGTACAAGACAATTGCCCTCGCCGTGTTTGATACCCAGTAAATAGGAAAGACCGTAGGACAAGGCATGAACCATTCCAACTTGTGAGGTGGCAATACTGATTCCACCCAAATAAGAGGCCATCATTATTTTTTCATCACATTCGGGTTGCCATTCGTTACATTCAAGAAATACGTCTCTGCAGAGGGTCAAGGCTTTTTCACCATGCGATTTGCTAAAGGCGTTAATGTAACTCCCTTCTAAACTTTCTATGCAGTGGATATAACAGTCCATGCCCGAATAAAACCTTTGTTCCTGTGTTACACTGTTCATCAGGTCAGGATCGAGAATGATCTGATCAAAGGGGGTGTAATCGGAGTAGATGCCTAATTTTCTTTTTGACCCCATCAATACACAGGTTTGACTAACCTCTGCTCCCGTGCCTGCGAGGGTGGGAATACCTACTTTATAGAGGGCAGGATTTTGGATCAAATCCCATCCTTGATAGTTTGTGGATGAACCCTTGTTGGTCAGCATTAGGGCCACGGCTTTTGCAATATCCATTACACTTCCCCCTCCAACCCCAATGACACCAGAGATATTGTCACCAAAGGCACTTTTTAATCGATCTCTAATACTATCCACCTGTTTTGTTTTTGGTTCGTGGGTGGTGTCCGCAAAGAGGATTAAGTCGTTTTTAGATAAAGGTAGAGAGTTGGTCAGGTCTTTATTATTCTTAAAACAGTGATCTACAATAAAAACAAAAGGACTGTCAGTATTTTTCCTTTGAGGATTCAACACTTCATCTAGCTGCTGGAGTGCACCTCGACCAAAAATTAATCTAGGAGGTAGGGGAATGTTTCTGAAATTCGACATTTTTTAAAGATTTGGTGAAAATTAATTTTAGGTTTTGGTTGGGGGATTGGACTTGTTGAGTCGTCCAATTCTGATTGATTAAATCAATAGTACATTATGAAAGCTGTTTCCAGTACTTCATTTACTTCTTTGCGTTCTTCTTTACCAAATATTTCGAATCTGGGCATTTTTTGAGTAAATCAGTTCTACAAAAGAATCCTAACAGTAAAAACTGTAAAAGTAAACGACCAAAAGAGAGTGGAGTGTAGGTTATAAACTAGACTAAATACTCAATTAGGGCACTCAAATTTATCAAAAAAATACAAATGAAAAAAGGGTCAAAAAGACCCTTTTGAAAATGCATTAAAAAGTAGCTTTTAAACGGCGATCAAATCTTCAGCAGAATTTTTTTGCGGAAGCTTAGAGCTACCCATTAGGTAAGTATCGATCTGATGTGCTGCTTCACGGCCTTCAGAGATGGCCCATACGATCAAGGATTGTCCTCTTCGGGCATCGCCAGCGGCAAAAATGTGAGCTTTATTGGTCTGGTATTGTTGTTCGCCTTTAACATTTCCTCTGGGGTCAAAGGTCAAGCCAAATTGCTCGGGTAAAGATTTTTCAGGACCTGTAAAACCAAGCGCTAGAAGTGCCAAATCACAGGGCCATTCTTTTTCTGAACCTTTGACTTCGATTAGTTGTGGACGTTCCCCAGGAATTTTTTTCCAAGCTACTTCAACCGTTTTTAATCCTTTGATATTTCCTTTTCCGTCACCAATAAATTCTTTGGTTAGGATGCTCCACTCTCTGTGGCTCCCTTCTTCGTGAGAAGAACTGGTTTTTAGTTTGAAGGGCCAGTAGGGCCATGGGTTGTCTTCTGTTCTTCCATCTGCGGGCTTTGGCATGATTTCGAAATTGGTAACGCTTTTTGCACCTTGGCGGTTGGAAGTTCCAATACAATCTGATCCAGTATCCCCACCTCCGATAACGATCACGTTACGGTCTTTGGCTAAATATTTGTCCTCCCGTTGGTGTTGTCCGTCAACAGCTTTGTTGTTATGGGGTAAGAAATCCATGGCTTGTACGACTCCGTTCAGGTCAGCACCAGGAATGGGTAGCTCTCTTTTGATACTTGCACCCGTACAGAGCACTATGGCATCAAACTCACTTTCAATCGTTTCAGCACTGATGGTTTTTCCCACTTCGGCATTGCACTTAAAAATAATTCCCTCTGCTTCGAGTATTTCGATACGTCGGTCAATGATGTTTTTTTCCATTTTAAAGTCAGGAATCCCATAACGCAGTAAACCACCAATTTTATTGTCGCGTTCAAAAACAGTAACAGTGTGCCCCGCTCGATTGAGTTGTTGGGCAGCTGCTAGTCCTGCAGGACCAGAGCCAATAACGGCAACGGTTTTCCCTGTTCTATGGGCTGGCGGTTGTGGTTTAATCCACCCTTCTGAGAATCCTCGTTCTACGATGTATTTTTCTATCAATTCGATGGATACAGGGGGGTTGATAATGCCCAACACACAAGCTTCTTCGCAGGGAGCAGGACACAGTCTTCCCGTAAACTCAGGAAAGTTATTGGTAGAATGCAGAATGGTGAGTGCTTTTTCCCATTCGTTTTTGTGGACAGCATCGTTGAAGTCCGGGATCAAATTTCCCAATGGGCAACCACTATGACAAAAAGGTACACCACAGTCCATACACCTTCCCCCTTGTTCTTGTAGCTCCTCACTTTTGGGAGCCACTGTAAATTCTTTATAATTTTGAATACGCTTATCGACAGCCACTACGGGCTCCTTCATTCTGTCGTATTCCATAAATCCTCTTAATTTTCCCATAACTAATCGATTTTTGCTTCTTCGGATTGTTTTGCCATCATTTCCAATGCTCTTTTGTAGTCCGTAGGCATTACCTTGATGAATTTACTTTTGTTTTTATCCCAGTCCTTTAGAATTTTTTGAGCTCTAGAACTGTTCGTATAATCAATATGATTGTTGAGTAATTGACTTACGCTTTCATGATCTTGTTCGGTAAGGTCTTCCAATTCTACCATTTCTAGGTTGAATTTTTTGTCGTCGAAAGTACCGTCATCACTGTAAAGATAAGCAATTCCACCACTCATTCCCGCAGCAAAGTTCCTTCCAAAATCACCCAAGACAACGGCTATTCCTCCGGTCATGTATTCACAACCGTGATCTCCGATTCCCTCAACTACTGCTGTGGCTCCGGAGTTTCTCACACAAAAACGCTCTCCGGCAACTCCGTTAATATAGGCTTCACCTGTTACAGCACCATATAAGGCTACATTTCCAATGATGATATTTTCATCGGCTTTAAAGGTTGCGTCTTTGGGTACTTGTGCAATGAGTTTACCACCAGACAATCCTTTACCAAAGTAGTCATTACAATTTCCAATGACTTTTAAGAACAATCCTTTGGTTGCGAATGCTCCAAAACTTTGCCCTGCTGTTCCTTTAAAATGGATACTCAAAGTGTCTTCTGGTAGTCCATTGGCCCCATGTATTTTTGAAATTTCATTACTGAGAATGGCCCCCACCGATCGATCTGTGTTTTTGATATCGAATTCTAGGTGTTGTGGATCTTTTCTGTAAATGGCCGTATGGGCTTTGGAAACAATTTTAAAGTCTAAAACTTTTTCCAAACCGTGGTCTTGTTTCTTGGTATTGTAGGTGTCCACATAATCAGGAACTTCAGGTTTGTAGAGGATTTTAGACAAATCAATACCCTGAGCTTTGTAGTGTTTGATAGCCTTGTTCATGTTTAGTTTCTGGGATTGTCCTACCATCTCGTTGATGTTTCTGAACCCTAGACTGGCCATGATTTCTCTTAATTCTTGGGCGACAAAATACATGAAGTTGATCACGTGTTCTGGCTTTCCTTTAAAGTTTTTACGCAATTCAGGATCTTGTGTAGCGATTCCCACTGGACAGGTATTGAGATGACAAGCCCGCATCATGATACACCCTGAGGCGACCAATGGAGCGGTCGAAAAACCAAATTCTTCAGCACCCAACAAACAGGCTACAGCAACATCGCGACCAGTTTTCATTTGCCCGTCACATTCTAGAACAATACGGGAACGCAAATCGTTCATCACTAGGGTTTGTTGTGCTTCGGCTATACCCAACTCCCAAGGTAATCCAGCGTGTTTTAGGGAGGTCAAAGGTGAGGCACCTGTCCCTCCATCAAAACCTGAGATCAGAACAACATCTGCTTTGGCTTTGGCCACTCCTGCAGCAATGGTTCCTACCCCTACTTCAGAAACCAATTTAACATTGACTCTAGCTTCGCGGTTAGCATTTTTAAGATCGTAGATCAACTGTGCTAAATCTTCAATGGAATAGATGTCGTGATGGGGTGGTGGGGAGATCAAACCTACATAGGGTGTAGAATTTCTAACCGATGCTATATAAGGATTGACTTTGGGCCCGGGCAATTGTCCACCTTCTCCAGGTTTTGCTCCTTGGGCCATTTTGATCTGAATTTCTTTGGCAGAACTCAGATAATGACTGGATACACCAAACCTACCTGAGGCTACCTGTTTGATGGCACTGTTTTTCCAGTTGCCATCCATATCGGGTTGAAATCTTTTGGGGTCTTCACCTCCTTCTCCAGAGTTGCTTTTCCCGCCAATACGATTCATCGCAATGGCCAAGTTTTCATGTGCTTCTGCACTGATCGAACCCAAAGACATGGCTCCAGTTTTGAATCGTTTTACAATTTCTGTCCAAGGTTCAACTTCCTCAAGTGGAATGGGGTCAAAGCTGGAAAACTCAAACATTCCCCTTAAGGTCATCAGTTTTTCACTTTGCTCATTGATCAGTTTGGAGTAAACTCCATAGGTCTCAAATTTGTTTTGTCTAACGGCTTGTTGGAGCTTGGCAATACTAGCAGGATTCAACATATGCTTTTCGCCATCTCTTCTCCATCGGTAATCTCCTCCAATTTCGAGAGGCATTCCTGGGATATTTTCTTTACTATATGCCTTGTGGAATCGCCTGTTAATTTCTTTTTCGATCTCGTACAAACCAATACCTTCGATACGGGTAGCGGTTTTGCAGAAATAGCTTTCGATAAATTTTTCATTGAGTCCCAAGGCTTCGAAAATCTGGGCTCCTCTGTAGGAATGTAGGGTGGAAATACCAATTTTATTCATCACCTTAACAATCCCTTTAGCGATGGCTTTGTTAAAATTGCTTATTGCTTTTTCTACCGTGAGTCCTTGAATGATATTTTGTTCTACCTGATGGGTAATGATTTCGTTGACCATGTAGGGATTTATGGCACTGGCACCATATCCAAAGAGTAGGGAGAAATGATGAGGTTCTCTAGGTTCAGCCGATTCGATGATAATACCAAAGAGGGACCTCTTTTTTAATTTCTTCAAACCATGATGGGCATGAGAACAGGCCAATAACATGGGAATCGGAGCTTTTTCTGGAGATACACCACGATCGGAAAGGATGATGATGTTGGCTCCATCGTCGACAGCCTTTTCGATATCAATAATCATTTGATCCAATGCAAGCTCTAATCCATTATGTCCTTTTTCAACAGCATACAATGTATTAATGGATACAGCCTTGTAATCGTCGTGATTGATGTATTTGATCTTGTCTAAATCCTCATTGGAAATAACAGGATTCTGAATTCTTAATTTTTTACACTGTTCGGGAACGACTTCAAAAATATTGTGATCACTTCCTATACTTAGACTGGTGTCGGTAACAATTTCTTCACGAATACCATCTAGAGGGGGGTTGGTTACTTGCGCAAAGAGTTGCTTGAAATAGTTGTACAACAACTGTGGTCGATCGGATAAAACAGCCAAGGGGGTATCGGTTCCCATGGAGCCAATAGCTTCTTTGGCATTGACACTCATGGGGTTGATGAGTGTTTTCATGTCTTCTTGGGTGTATCCAAAAAGACGCAAACGAGTTTCGAAGTCTTCTTTTTCTACAGGAGTTTTGTTTCCTGTATAGGGCACTTCTTTCAATTCTAGTAGATTTTTATCAAGCCACTTACGGTAAGGTCTTTTTCCTACAATTTCTTTTTTGATCTCACCATCTTCAATGATTCTTCCTTCGTCCATGTTAACGAGGAACATTCTTCCTGGCTCCAATCTTCCGTGTTTTTCCACATTGGCAGGCTCTATGTCTAGTACTCCTGCTTCGGAGGACATGACCACGTAACCGTCTTTGGTGACTGTGTAACGGGAGGGTCTTAGACCATTTCGATCCAAGAGAGCACCGATGTATTTCCCATCAGTAAAAGGAATGGAGGCTGGCCCGTCCCAAGGTTCCATAATACACGCATTGTATTCGTAAAAGGCTTTTTTGTCATCTTCCATCGACAGATGTTTTTCCCATGCCTCGGGAACCATCATCATCATTACCTCGGGTAGAGATCTTCCAGTAGCAAGAAGTAACTCGACGGCCATATCCATGGAGGAGGAGTCGGATTTACCGGGTAAAACAACGGGTAATATTTTTTTAATGTCTTCTCCAAAGAAGTCGCTTTCAAAAAGTTCCTCTCGGGTTTGCATTCGGCTGTAATTTCCTCTGAAAGTGTTAATCTCTCCATTGTGACACATATAGCGGAAGGGTTGAGCCAAATCCCAAGTGGGGAAGGTGTTGGTTGAGAACCTTTGGTGTACCAGTGCCAATCGGGTGACTACAAGGGGGTCGTTTAGGTCTCTGTAATAGGCATTGATATCCTCAGGGATCAATAATCCTTTGTATATAAGGGTATGGGTTGAAAAGCTAGGGAGATAAAAATAATTGGCTTGAGAAAGTTTAGAAGCCTTTATTTGATGTTCTGCTACTTTTCTGGCAATAAATAGCTTGGTGTTAAACTCCTGTTCACTAATTTCTTTATCGCCTTTACCAACAAATATTTGTCGTACTTCAGGTTCAGTCTGAGCAGCAATAGCTCCCACTTGACTTTGATCCACAGGTACTTTCCTCCATCCGAGAACATTCAAGCCTTGTCTGGAAATTTCGCTTTCAAAAGTTTTGATGCAAAAGTCCATTTGGTTTTCTTTTTTGGGAAGAAAAACCATTCCAACAGCGTACTCATGGAATTCAGGGAGCTTGAAATCACAATTTTTTACAAAAAAATCGTGGGGTATTTCAATCAAAATCCCCGCACCATCACCTGTTTTTCCATCGGCACTAACCGCTCCTCTGTGTTCCAACTTAACAAGAATGTCCAATGCCTTGTGAATGATGTCATTGGTTTTCTTTCCTTGGAGACTACATATAAAACCTGCACCACAGTTGTCGTGCTCGTTTTCAGGGGAATACAATCCTTGCTTTTTTGGTAACATTTATCTAATGGTTTTTTTTAAAGGACTTCAAATTTACTTGTTTGGAGATTAAGCCCAAAAGTTTGTCAAATACAAAAAAATACAATTATCAAATTGTGATTTTAAGACTCAAATTTTATTAAATATCCAATCTTTTGTTCATTTTAATAATTTATTTTTAAAATTTATTTTTGAAAAATCTAAACCCAAGCTCAACTTGACGGCACAAAGCAATCCTAATAAGCATTTAATTATCGGATGTATGTCCGGAACTTCACTTGATGGGATCGATCTAGTGTATGTTAGCTTTTCAAAGAACAAGAATTGGTCATTTGAAATATTGGCCTCCAACACCTATGAATACAATAGAGACTGGAAAATAAAATTGGCTTCTGCAACAGAAATCGATCCTGCTGATTTAAAAAAGCTTGATTTTGATTACACTCATTTTTTGGGAGGTATGATACTGGATTTTATCGCTCAAAACAACATCAAAGCATGGGATGCGGTGGCTTCCCACGGGCATACGATTTTTCATCAGCCTGAAAAAGGGTTGACATTGCAGATCGGTAACCTTAGTTCATTGGCTGAACAGTTGGGAGGTCCAGTTATTTGTGACTTTAGGGTACAGGATGTGGCTTTGGGAGGTCAAGGCGCTCCCTTGGTCCCCATGGGAGATCTTCATCTTTTCAATCAGTATGAAGCTTGTCTTAATCTTGGGGGTTTTTCAAATTTGAGCGTATTTAAAAATCAAGGAGTATTGGCTTATGATATTTGTGCCGTGAATACGGTGCTTAATTTTTTGGCCCATCGATTGGAATTACCCTATGATGATGCGGGAAAAGTTGCCCGAAAAGGAAAAATGATCCCCTCCCTTTTTGCATTCTGGGAAAGACTTGAATTTTATGTTAAAAAACCGCCCAAATCTTTGGGGATCGAGTGGGTTCAAAGCTCAATTTATAGTGGTATTGATCAATTCACTAATTATCCTGTTGAGGATTTGTTGCATACCTATACCCTTCATATTGCTGAACAAATAGCAAAATGTTTACCAGATCAGGGGTCTGTATTGGTTACTGGGGGTGGTGCCTACAATACCTTTTTGATAGAGGAATTACAAAAAAAATCAAGATTAAAAATAGTTTTACCAACTCCCGCAGTAATTGATTTTAAAGAAGCTTTGATTTTTGCTTTTTTGGGTTTACTCAGAAGCCAAGGAGCGGTGAATTGTTTGGCTAGTGTCACGGGAGCCAAACAAGATCATTCGAGTGGAAAAATATTTATACCAAATTCTGAAATTTATTGAGATTATCTTTACATTCGAGATTATTATATAATCCAAAAAAATAAACTCAAATTGAACTAATGGAAATTACCCTTATTAGCATTTTTGTGCTTGGCTATCTCGCCATTACCCTTGAACATAACTTAAAAATTGATAAATTAATACCCGCTTTGGCCATGATGGCCATACTCTGGGCATTAATTTCGCTCAACCACTTGCCTGTTTATGAGGTAGATACTCTACTCAAAGAGTTGAAGCCCTCACATGTAGATGAAATATTATTACATCACCTTGGGAAAACAGCCGAGATCATCATTTTCTTGTTGGGAGCTATGACCATAGTTGAAATAATTGATTATTTCAACGGTTTTGCTACTATCAAAAGATTTATCAAGACCAAGTCAAAAAAAGGCTTACTCATAATTTTCTCAATATTGGCATTCATTCTTTCAGCTATCATTGATAATTTGACGGCTACGATTGTATTGATTACTATCCTTCAAAAGGTGATCCAAAATCGGGACACCAGAATTTGGTTTGCAGGTCTGATTATTATTTCTGCCAATGCAGGCGGAGCTTGGTCTCCTATTGGGGATGTTACGACCACCATGTTATGGATTGGAAATAAAGTAACGACCTTAAAGCTGATTCAATTCCTTCTTATCCCTTCGTTGATTTGTATGATTGTTCCTGTTGCCTTGGCAACAACTTTATCGGCTTTCAAAGGGGATATTGTCGATGAGGTGGATCAACAATCCGACCCAGAGACCCACAAATATGGAGCTCCTATGCTCTATTTGGGACTTGCTGCTATTGTTTTTGTGCCTGTATTTAAAACATTGACTCATTTGCCTCCCTATGTGGGGATGATGCTTTCACTGGCAATTGTAGCCACTTTTGCTGAATATTACAGTAGTGCCAAAATCAATATTTCTGCAATTGATGCGGATCATGAGGCAGATTCCAACCACAGTCCTGTTCACAGTTCATTGTCGAAAATCGAATTGCCTAGTATTCTTTTCTTTTTAGGAATTTTGTTAGCAGTGGCTGCTTTGGAATCCTTGGGTATGTTGTTTGAATTTGCAGATTCCCTCAATACTGCCATACCCAATTCCGACATTGTTGTCATGTTATTGGGAATCGGTTCGGCTGTTATCGATAATGTGCCTCTTGTTGCTGCCAGTATGGGGATGTTTTCCGAACTGACCGACCACCCGCTTTGGCATTTTATCGCTTTTTCTGCAGGTACAGGTGGGAGTATGCTGATCATCGGATCTGCCGCAGGAGTAGTTGCTATGGGTATGGAGAAAATTGATTTTTTCTGGTACTTAAAAAAGATTTCGTGGTTGGCCTTTGCAGGATTTATTGCAGGTTCAATTACCTTTATTGTGATGCGGGACTTTATTTTGTAGTGAGGTAAAATTTTTTTTATCCCCCATCGTTGTTATAATAAACCATTCATGTGATGATATTGATGCAAGAAGCCCCTTTACAAACTGAAAAAACACTGTCTCTTATCGAGTTGATCAAGGATGGTGGGCTTGGAGGGCAGTTGATTATAGGATTGCTTTTTCTTTTATTGATCGTTGTCATTTACATCTATTTTGAGCGGTTGTTTGCCATCAAGTCGGCTTCCAAAATAAGTCCCAACTTTATGGCACAGATCAAAACTTACGTTTTAAATCATAAAATCGATGGGGCACAAGCCCTGTGCTTGAGTGAAAATAAACCCGTTGCACGGCTGATTGCCAAAGGACTTTCACGTATTGGTCGCCCTTTGGAAGACATCAGCACTACTATAGAAAATGCAGGGCGTCTTGAGATATACAAATTAGAAAAGAACGTCAGTATTTTGGCTACTATTGCTGGTGCTGCCCCCATGATTGGATTCTTGGGAACGGTAATCGGAATGATTTTATCCATTTTTGAAATTTCTAATGCTGGAGGAAACATCGACATGCAGTTATTGTCTAACGGACTTTATACGGCCATGACCACTACTGTAGCGGGTCTTATTGTAGGGATTGTTGGATATATCACTTACAATCATTTGGTGGTAAAAACCAACAAAGTAGTTTATCAGATGGAAGCTACTTCTCTGGAGTTTTTCGATTTATTGAATGAACCTGCCTGATATGAATCTAAAAGGAAGAAATAAGATTACTCCAGAATTTAATATGTCCTCTATGACGGACATTGTTTTCCTCTTGTTGATCTTTTTTATGATCGCTTCAACATTGGCTAAAAATTTGGACACCATAGATGTTAAACTTCCGCAAGCCAAAGGGAAGACAGAAAATCGCAATACTGTTTCTCTAACCATCAATAATCGATCTCAATTTTTCTTGGATTCAAAGCAGATTTCCAAAAGTCGAATTGAAAGAGAGTTGATCGCCAAATTAAAGGGGTCTAGCGCTCCCGCTATTGTTCTTAGGGCAGAGGAAAAAGTTCCTATAGATCAAGTAGTTTATGTAATGAACATTGCAAATCAAAACAGTATTAAAGTTGTTTTGGCGGTAGATGCACCATGAGATATTTTAATACACCTCACGAAAAAAAATCGGCAGTCATCACTACTTTGATTACTGTATTGCTCATTCTCTTGTTTTTTCTTTTGGGACTGAAATACTACGATCCCCCGATAAGTTTTGGGATGGAGGTGAACTTTGGAAATGCTTCTCAAGGCATGGGTAAGACACAACCCCAAAAACCAGTGGTTGCTAAAGCCACACCGCAGCCGACTCCTAAAAAAGTGACATCAAAAGCAGTCCCTAAAAAAGTAGCTCAACCTAAGGTAACCACCCAAGAAACCAGTGATGTTGCTGTGCCTTCAAAGACCGAAAAAAAAGTACCACCCCTAGCAAAAGAGGTGCCTAAAAAAATAGAACCGCCAAAACCAAAAGTTGATCAAGCGACCAAGAACATTCTTTCCAAATTGGTCAATCAAAAAAAAATAGCAGAAAAAGCCACCCAACAAGGAGAGGGGAATGACAATGTTGAGGGAGATAAAGGAAAAGTAGAAGGCAATCCCTATGCCAACAGTTATTTTAATTTGGCAGGTCCAGGAGGAATGGGTAAAGGTTTTGGATTGAACGGTCGTCGATTGGAATCTCGGGGAAAAGTCACCCAAAAATGTAATCAAGAGGGAGTAGTCGTGGTTAGAATCACGGTAAACCGTCGAGGAGATGTGATTCAGGCCGACCCAGGGGTTAAGGGAACCACTAATACCCACCCTTGTTTACTTCAGCCTGCAAAAGAAACAGCGATGCTTCACAAGTGGTATTCAGATGCCAAAGCCCCAGCCCAACAAGTTGGTTTTGTTGTGATTCAGTTCAAATTGGGGGAATAAATTGGAAAACTACGATGCTATTTTGGACTGGATGTTGTCGCAACTTCCGATGTATCAAAAAAAAGGGGCTCAGGCTTATCGTCCTGATTTGTCCCGCATGAAGGACTTTTGTGATTACCTCGATCAACCCCAAGAACGTTTTAAAACCATCCATGTGGCTGGAACCAATGGAAAAGGTTCAACTTCTCATATGATGGCTTCTGTTCTTCAACATCATGGATATAGAGTGGGTTTGTATACCTCTCCTCATTTAAAGGATTTTAGAGAAAGAATTAAAATCAATGGCCATTGTATCGAAAAGGATTTTGTAGTCGATTTTGTCAAAAATCACCGCAATTATTTTGAGGATCATGCTCTGTCATTTTTTGAGATGACCGTTGGTTTGGCTTTTTCTTATTTTTCAAAAAAGAAAGTTGATGTAGCAGTGATCGAGGTGGGAATGGGCGGCAGACTGGACGGAACAAATTTGATTAATCCTGAACTGTCTATCATCACCAATATAGGTCGAGATCACATGCAGTTTTTGGGAAACAGTTTGGAGGCCATTGCCAACGAAAAAGCAGGAATCATTAAATGGAAAACTCCTGTGATCATCGGATTAACTCAGGTGGAAACACAATCAGTTTTTAATAAAAAAGCTCAAGAGATGGAGGCCGAAATTTTTTTTGCAGACCAAATAGATGAGACTGGTTTTACATCCGATTTAAAGGGGAGCTATCAGCAGCAAAATATCCATACTTCTGTTGTTGGACTCTCACAGTTGAAAAGCTTTAAACTCGATCTCGAAGTCATAAAAGAGGGCTTATTGAATGTCATTTACAATACAGGGATTCAAGGGCGTTGGCAAACATTGAATGATAAGCCTAGGGTTGTTGTTGATGTAGCCCACAACATAGAAGGTTTACAATTTATCGTTCCTCAGATTGAATCGCATGCCTATGGTCAACTTCATTTGGTTTTGGGTTTTGTAAAGGATAAAGAAATAGATAAAATACTTTCGTTATTTCCATCAAATGCTCGCTATTATTTGTGTGCTCCTGAAATTCCAAGGGCATTCCCTATTGAAGATTTGGTGGAGGTTGCCGAAGGTTTAAGGCTTGACTACCAATTTTTCCCTTCGGTAACGGCCGCTTTTATGATGGCCAAAGACCAAGCCAGACCTGATGATTTTATCTATGGGGGAGGGAGCACTTTTGTGGTAGCAGAGATTATCTAAATTGACTGGATCAAATTACAATCATAGATAGCTACAGATTACAACTCCAATCAAACTATTTTTAAGTTCTTGGGTTATGTATTTGGCTCGAATTCATTATGGCTCATACAATGACTATGGTTTATATATTGTTTTGAGAAATAAATTTGAAATAGACTTCCTTTAAATGGAACAAATTATATGTTGTTTTTTTCTATATTTGCCAAGCAAAAAATCGGGCGCTTAGCTCAGTTGGTTCAGAGCACCTCGTTTACACCGAGGGGGTCGGGGGTTCGAATCCCTCAGCGCCCACACACTTATAAAGAGATATATAATCTATATCTCTTTTTTTGTATCCATTATTCTCTAAACTTTTTCCATTCTCAAACTTTATTTCATAACCTTTTTTCTCTTCATTCACCTTCATTCCTATTCCATATCTCTTCCCAATATTATGCTCTTCTAAAAATTAACATTTACCCATTCTACTTACTTTTAATCTTTCCTCCAATATCTTCCGCTTTAATTTTGCATTAATTGGTTTTTTTACGCAAGCCGAATGGAGCTGTATTTCGTTGTTTTGATTTGAGCCAATCTCTCATTTTTGATAAAATGACTTTCCAAAAAAAATTGTGTGATTTGATAATCATATGTCATGGTCTGACAACAAATTTGAGAACGACTCATTTCTTCACAGATGAAATCGTAACTTTAATCTTGAATTTAACCTTATTGATATGAAAAAAGATCCGATAAAAGTTTTTGGAGATTGGGCACTTTCCGGACGCGATGATCAGATGGCCGACGGGCACGCTGATTCTGTCAATACCATGATTGAACTGGCTACTAATGACCTAGAAAACTTTACCTTTTTGGATGTAGGTTGTGGTAATGGCTGGGTGGTAAGAAAATTGATCAATCAGCCTGAATGCCGATATGCTGCTGGAGTTGACGGTTCAGAACACATGATTGCCAAGGCAAAATCCATTGATCCCAAAGGGAATTATTTTTGTAAGGACATCAGGCAATGGAATCCTAAGATGACTTTTGATGTGGTCCATTCTATGGAGGTTTTTTATTATGTAGAGCAGCCCGATGTTTTAATCCAAAATATTTTTGATTATTGGCTTAATCAAGGAGGAAGGTTAATAATGGGGATTGATTTTTATCATGAAAACACGTCTTGTCATTCCTGGCAAGAGGATTGTGGTGTTAATCTGATGCAGTTGTTTCCAGCAAAAAGTTGGATTGAATTTTTTAAAAAAGCTGGATTTAAAAATGTATGCTCCCACAATATTGGTGCCGCTGATAATTGGAAGGGAACGTTGGTGGTAATCGGTGAGAAGTAACCCCTAAAATAACAAGGAACTAATAATTTTTTCTCAAATTACTTTTTAGAAGAAAAAATACTTTCCATTTTCCCTTGCTCTTCTTTTGCTAATTCGGGATCAACGAGAATTCTTCCACTGTGTTCGTCGGTGATGATTTTTTGACGAGAGGCAATTTCCATTTGGATTTGTGGAGGGATTATAAAGTAGGAGCCACCCGATGCACCTCTTTCTACAGGTACTATAGCCAGTCCGTTTTTAACGTTTTTTCTTATCTTTTGATAAGCATCAAAAAGTGAAGTTTCGATTTTACTTTGGAATTCAGACGCTTTTTTGGCTAAAAGGCTTTCTTCTTTTTCAGTTTCTTTAAGAATTTCATCCAATTCCCCTTTTTTAGCTTTTAGGTGTTTTTTACGCTCTTTAAGCTTTTCGTTGAGTTGACCTATGGCTTCTTGTTTGAGCTCTATTTTAGCGGAAAATTCTTTAATGCGTTTTTCGGCCAATTGAATCTCGAGTTCTTGAAATTCTTGTTCTTTTACGATAGAGTTGTATTCCCTATTGTTTCGAACATTTTTAAGATTTTCCTCGTACTTTTTGAATTCTTCTTTGGCAACCTCTATGTTGTTTTTTTGTTCTTTGGTTTGAAAATCAAAATCACTTACTTCTTGGTTAAAGTTCTCTAGTCTTTTTTCTAAACCAGCGATTTCATTTTCAAGATCTTCAACTTCGAGGGGGAGTTCCCCACGAACGTTACGAATTTCGTCTACACGAGAATCAATAAGTTGTAAATCGTAAAGGGCTCTTAGTTTGTCTTCTACGGTTACCTCATTCTTTTTTGCCATCAGAAAAATACTTTACAGGGTTGGTTATCGACTTAGATAAAGCGATTGCAAAATTAGGCAATTTTTCGATAAGATGGTCATGTATCAATTTTTTTGTGAAACGTTCTGTTTCATAATGCCCAGCATCAACCAAAAGCAACTGGTTTTCTGCCTGAAAAAAGTCGTGATATTTCAGGTCGGCTGTAACAAATGCATCTGCTCTATTTTGCCTGGCACTCGGAATGGCAAAGCTCCCAGACCCTCCTAGAACTGCTACTTTTCTAATTTTTCGATCATTCATATCCGAATGGCGTAAGAATTTTGTTTTGAGTTTTTCTCCAACTTTTTTTAGAAATTCTTTTTCGGAAATTTCTTTTTCTAAAACCCCAATACTTCCCATACCTATTTCTTGATTTTTGTTGTCTAATGAATGGATTTCATAGGCTACTGCTTCATAAGGATGGTTTTCAAACAGTGTTTTTAGTATGCTTTGTTCTAGGTGTTTTTGGTAAATTAAGTTGAGTTGTTCTTCTTCTACTTTTTCGGGAATCATCTTTTCCCCCAAATGGGGCTGAGCATTTTCATTTCCCCTAAAACGTCCTGTTCCGGAGGTGGTAAAACTGCACTCATCATAATCACCCAATCTGCCTGCTCCAGCTTTATAAAGCTTTTCTAATATTGCTGCTGCATTTTTTTTGGGTACATAGGTCGTCAATTGTTTTAGTGTGTTTTCTTGAGGAACCAATACTTGAATGTCTGTCAACCCCAATGCCTTGGCCAAAGTAAAACTCACTCCTTTACTGTGATTATCCAAAGCAGTATGAATGGCATATATGGCAATTTCATTTTTTATGGCTTTGATCACAACGCGCTCCACATAGTTTTTTCCAGTCAATTTTTTTAAACCTGAAAAAATAATAGGATGAAAACAAACAATAAGATTAGTCTTTTTATCAATGGCTTCGTCAATGACATTTTCTAAAACATCGTGTGTGATTAGGACTCCCGTACATTCAGTCTGGCCATTTCCAACCAGTAAACCTACATTGTCAAAATCTTCTGCATAGGCCAAAGGTGCCCACTGTCCCAATACTGCTATAATTTCCTGAATCTTCATTGTATTGCTATTCATTGCAAATATAATATTATCTTTCTGTGGAAGGAAAATGATTCTTTCTGTGGGCATAGCTCCAGGTTTTCCTAAATTTGTTTTAGTTATAAAAACATTGAAAAACATACGCTTTCTTCTGTTTCCTTTTAATATCCTTTATGGTGGTGTCATGGCCATCAGGAATAGGCTGTTTGATATGGGAATATTTAATTCAGAATGCTTTTCTACTCCTTCCATAGGGGTGGGCAATCTTTCTATGGGAGGTACAGGTAAATCGGTGGTGGTGATGTATCTGTTAAAAAACCTTGGAGGAAAAAAACATATCGCTGTTTTGAGTAGGGGTTATGGAAGAAAAACTAAAGGAATTATCGTAGCCACTAAAAATGACAATGCTGCGACGCTTGGCGATGAGCCTTTTCAGTTTTTGCAACGCTATCCTGAGACTCTTGTGGTGGTGGCCGAAAAAAGAATCCAGGGCATGAAGGCGATAGAAGCCATAGAGGCTTCTCCAGACAAGGTTATTCTTGACGATGTGATGCAACACCGATGGATCCGTCCACAGATAATGATCATGACTTCTTCCTATGAACGTCCTTATTTTAGAGATTTTGTTTTTCCTGTAGGAGGGCTGCGCGAATTTAGATCGGGAGTAAAACGGGCAAATATTCTATTGATTACCCGTTCACCAGAAAATTTATCTCCTCAACAAAAGGAAGAGTATCTAAAAGAGATAAATGTTAACATACCTGTTTTTTTTACTAAAGTTAAGTATGCTGATGTTTTGTCACAAAAAGAGAAAACCCAGAACTCTAGTATTTTGAAGAACGGTTTTTTATTGGTTACAGGAATAGCCAATGCAGATCATTTGGTTATCTTCTTAAAAAACCAGTACTATGGAGCATTTGATCATCTTAAATTCAAAGATCACCATTCCTATTCAATCGCTGATGGACAAATGATTCATCAACGTGCTGGAGGTAAGATCATTTTAACTACCGAAAAAGATTATGCAAAACTGGATGGAGTTCTCGAATGTAAAAACTTGTATTATATCAAAATCGAACTTGATTTTGTATTTGAGGAGGAGCAACAACTTTTTGACAAGATGATAAAATCGGTCTAGTGAACGTGTTTGTGCGCCTTATATGAAGATCGGACTAGGGGGCCACTTTCAACATGTCTGAAACCGAGGTCTTTTGCAACTGTCTCATACTTTTTAAAGGTATCAGGGGTGATAAAAGATTTGACGGGTAGGTGTTTTTTAGTGGGTTGGAGGTATTGCCCAATGGTAACAACTTCTACATCTGCATTTCTAAGATCATGAAGCGTTTCAAATACTTCTTCTTCTTTTTCTCCTAGACCGAGCATAATACCAGATTTGGTTCGATTTACGCCACTTTTTTTGAGATAGCTTAAAACCTCAAGGCTTTGATCGTATTTGGCTTGAACCCTTACTTCTCTGGTTAATCTTCTCACCGTTTCAAGGTTATGAGAAACGACCTCGGGAGCAGCTTTGACTATTCGGTCTATATTGGTTTTATTGCCTTGGAAATCTGGGATTAAAGTTTCGAGTGTGGTTTTGGGGTTCAACCTGCGAACGGCTTTGATGGTCTCATTCCAGATGATGGATCCCATATCTTTTAGATCATCTCGATCTACAGAAGTAATCACCGCATGTTTGATTTTCATAATTTTGATGGACTGAGCTACCTTTTCAGGCTCTTCCCAATCTACGTTTTCAGGTCTACCTGTTTTGACGCCACAAAATCCACAAGATCGGGTACAAATATTTCCCAATATCATAAAAGTTGCAGTGCCCTCTGCCCAACATTCTCCCATATTGGGACAACTACCAGAGGTACAAATGGTATTGAGTTTGTACTGGTCAACAAGGCTTCTGAGTTCGGTGTATTTTTTACCGGTAGGAAGTTTTACGCGTATCCATTTTGGTTTGCCTATCCCCTTATTTTCTCTCTCTGCTATTTCCAAAACTTTTTTTTCAAAGATACAAACTAAATTTAGAGACTCAAAAGGTAAACGACGGTGAAACCCGTCAAGAAAATGATCCCTAAAAGACTGAGTATTTTAATATTTTGGGAGGGTTGGTGTCTTTTGGGCATATGATTACTGGTGACCAAACGATAGTTGAGGAGGGCATAAAAAGGAGCTGTTAGGAATGACAAAACCGTTGCTATTTGAACCAGAAGTCCCATTTCAGAGAGTAAAAAAAGAAAAATCAGGCAAGTTCCGATAGCCAAAATTGTAATCCATATCAGGTAAAAATCCTTATTTTTTTTATGGAAGAGTAATTGAATCGTTTTAGACATGGCTCGAGGAGAAGCATCTAGAGTGGTGATGGTGGTGCTGATCATTGTTGTCAATGCGGCAATTGCAATAATCCCATAGGCAGCATCTCCTAGGTTTGAGGTGTACAAATCGATCAGTTGTCCTGCAAAAATATTTCCTTTATTAGAAAATTCTAGGCCTGAACCAAACATAACTAGAGCACCCAATCCAACAAAACAGACTCCCAAAAAAACAGTGGTCAAATACCCTACATTGAAATCGAAGAGTCCTTCTTTGAGGGAAAATTTGTTTTTAAGATCATTCTTTTTTTCCAAAACCCAGATGGAATGCCAAATGGATATATCCAAAGGAGCGGGCATCCAACCCATAAAAGCAATTACAAATAGTAAACCTGCTTCTTGAGGAAATACTTGGGTAAGACCGATGGGCGTTCCTTCTTTGGAAAACGCAATCAATACAGCCAGAATACTGCTGATGGTGAGGGTGATAATAATCACTTTTATGACTTTATCCAAAAGTTGATAACGACCTATTAAAAGAATACTGTAACAAATGGCCGTAACGGCGATACTCCAATAAATCATATTGGAACTAATCCCAAAAAGATTAGAGGCCAATCCTGCTGTTACAATGGTTACAGCAGTTTGAATGGTGAACATGGTGGCAATGTTGAGAAAAAAGTAAATCCACAAATAACCTTTACCCAGTTTAAAATATCCGTCTAGTAAACTTTCTCCTGTAGCCAGAGCATAGCGGGGTCCAAACTGAAAAAAGGGGTATTTGAATAAATTGACCAATAGCAATGCCCAAAGCAGTCCCCATCCATAATCTGCTCCAGCTCTGGTGGATTGTACAAGGTGAGAAACCCCTATGGCTGCCCCAGCAAATAATAATCCAGGACCAAGTTTTTTAATTTTACTAAGCATCCTTTTCGATTTTTTGATTTAAAAGATTTTTAGCTCTTAATAACTTTACTTTTATGGTATTGATGGGTTGATCCATTTTTTTACTTATTTCTTTATAAGATAGTCCCTCAAAAAAGCGAAGTTGTAGGATCTTTCGGTAATCTTGATTGAGCGATTTAATCTTATTAAGTAAAGATTCTAAATTTTCGTTGGTTATTAATATTTCTTCGGGTGAGGGGTGATCCTCGGATGAAAACTCTTGAAGGTCATTTGAGTTGGATATTGTTTTAAGGACAATTTTATTGTTTTTCTTTCTCAAAAGATCATTGTAAATGTTTTTGGAAATGGTGAGCAACCAAGTTTTGAATTCATATTGATCGTTGAAGGTAGCAATGCGATCAAAAGCTCTAGCAAATGTTATGATTGAAATTTCCTCTGCCAATTCTGTGTTCCCAGTTTTTTTCAGCTGAAAATTATAGAGATAGGACCAATGGTGATCAAATAATTCATTGAAAGCTTTTTGATCCTGATTTTTTGCTTTATTAATGACAATCTTAATATTCTTCATAAATGGCTTGAAGAAAAATTAGTTGTGCTGGGGGTCGGGGGCTTGGCAGTTTTGTTCTGAGGGTAATTTCCCACAATAACTGCAGGTTTCATTCTCTTTGTTGAGAAAGGGGCTTTGGCTGGCGCAAGTACCTGCGAATTCTCCTCCTTTTTTGGCCCAAATTTTAATTGCTATTCCAGCAAAAGCAAGGCCTAATAATACAAAAGTGATTATAAATAGTTTCATAAAGTTGTTGTAAAATTAGCAAAAATTATTATCACCTCACTTAGTTGTGTAAAGTTAATAGAATGTCAGAATTATCTTACACTCAATATTTCTGAGTTTTACCATTTATTACGTTAAACGTACCGAAAAAACCTGATATCTTCCAGTTTTTTCTATGAATTTAGACAGGCCTCAAACAATCAGTTAGATTCCATGGAATATCCCAATTACATTCGAATTAATAATTTTGGATCAAAAAAAACAGGTTGGCAAACTTTTAACCCCATCAAAGTGAGTGTCAGTCCAATTGGAGAAATCTCCATTGCTGAAGAAAAATATTTAACAAAAAAGAGAAAATTAATTTTATGAAGTGATCCCCTCATAACTTAAAGAATAGAGGAGTGTGCAAAAGCATATTTCTCCAACAACATTACAATTTCATTAAATAAATATAGTGTTGTGGTTTGATTGAATTTTTAAAGTTAGGGGGGCACTCATAAATTACAGGAGTGATCGATTCGTCCATATAATTTTCACAAAGTAAAAGGCATATATAAGGGTCACAGAAAACTTTAGGAGAACACCTGTCAAAAAGCCAATTAATGATCCTATGGCAGCTCTAAGCGCAGTTCGTTTGTCTGAAGAATCACGAATGAGTTCCCCAATAAAAGCACCTGTAAAAGTGCCCAAGAAAATCCCTAGAGGCCCCAGAAATAATAAGCCAATGAGTAGGCCTAAAGTAGCACCAATAATACCTGCTTTGGTACCGCCGAATTTTTTGGCACCTAGCATGGGGATAAAATAATCCAAAATAAACACCCCAATAGCGACAGTGAATGTAATGGCTAAGAAGTAGAAGTCAGAAGCTAAAAATGAGGTTTGATATAATATCAGAAGGCCCAACCAGGCTGTAATAGGTCCTGGTATGACAGGTACAAAACTGCCGACAAGACCCAGTAGAATGAGCAAAAAGCCAATAAAAATTAATATTAAGTCCATATGTAGGTATAAATCTTTAAGATTTTGATGCTCTAAAAATAAAAATGTTTGATTAATAAATAAATCAAAAGTTTGTAATTTTAAGTTCAAATAAACTAACCATTATAAAATGAAAAATAAAATATTGTTTCTACTATTATATTGTTTGCTCGTTTTTTTCTCTTCCTGTGAATTATTTGAATCGACAACTGTTTCGAGTAAGGAGATAAAAAAAGCATCTACTTGGTCATCTAAGGATCAAGCTCCTAGTTTTCCTGAATGCGAATCCTTGGAAAAAAAGGATCAAATGGAGTGTTTTGAGAATCTTATTTCAGAATACGTTATGGCTTCCATAGCTAATGCTAATTTGGTTGCCAGTTCTCCTATCCAAGCGTCCGTTGTTTTGCGTCTTAAAGTTGATAAAAAAGGAATATTTAGTCTTGAAGAGGCTGAAATTTCAAACGATGTTCTCGAAGCATTACCCGATTTGGAGACTGTATTGGAAGATGCAGTAGTAAATTTACCCAAAGCGCTTCCTGCAACCAAAACAAACGTAGGAGTATATGTTGATGCAGAGTTTACTTTGCCCGTCAACATCAGTGCTCAACCCGCTGAATGAATTTAAACGATCAGATTATCTTGGGGATTGATCCCGGAACCACCATTATGGGTTTTGGATTGATTAAAGTTGAAAAAGGGGAAATGAAGCTCATCCAAATGCATGAGTTACAACTTAAAAAATACGATAATCACTATTTAAAACTTAAGCAGATATTTGCACGTACTTTAGGATTAATAGAGGAATACCATCCCGATCAAATTGCAATTGAGGCTCCTTTTTTTGGTAAAAATGTTCAGTCCATGTTGAAATTAGGTAGGGCCCAAGGTGTGGCCATGGCTGCTGGGTTGTACCGAGAAGTTCCCATAACCGAATATTCCCCTAAAAAAATTAAAATGGCGATTACGGGTAGTGGTAATGCCTCTAAGGAACAAGTGGCAAAGATGCTTCAAAGTCTTTTAAAAATTAAAGAGTTACCAAAAAATCTTGATGCTACTGACGGTTTGGCGGCTGCTGTCTGTCATTTTTTCAATCAGGGGAGACCTGAAAAAACAAATTCATATTCGGGATGGCAGGCCTATGTCAGCAAAAATCCGAATAAAATTAAATCAGATTAATGGCGGGTATCTATTTTCATTTTCCCTTTTGCCGTCAAGCCTGTCATTATTGTAATTTCCACTTTTCTACGCAATTAAAGTTTCAGGAAGAAATGTTGGATGCTTTTGAAAGAGAGATTCAGCTTAGAGGTGAGGAGTTGCCTTCTAATTTGGAAAGTATATACTTTGGTGGGGGCTCTCCCTCTTTATTGCCTCCAAAGTCTATTGAACGGTTGATTAATGGAGTCTATTCATCTGTCAAGCTAGGGGAGAAGATTGAAATAACTGTTGAAGTCAACCCCGATGATGTCTCCTATGAATATTTAAAAGGATTAAAGTCGGTAGGGGTAAATCGATTGAGTATTGGTATACAGTCTTTTTTTGATACCGAATTAGAATTGATGAATAGAATTCACAATGTGGATCAAGGAATTGATTCTATCGAATGGACGGCTCAGCTTTTTAATAATTTTTCTGTTGACTTGATTTACGGAATCCCTTCTAGTGATCTTTCGACTTGGAAAACCAATTTGAATCGGGTGCTGACGTATACCCCTCCTCATTTGTCTACCTACGCACTAACGGTTGAAGCCAAAACGGTATTGGCGCATCAAGTCAAAAATAATGAGGTTGAACTGTTAGACGAGCAGTTGGTTAAATCTCAATACGATTGGATGGTGAAAAGGTTAGAGGAGGCAAATTATGAGAATTATGAATTTTCTAATTTCAGCAAGCCTGGATTCAATTCCATTAATAATTCAAATTATTGGAAGGGTAAGGCCTATGTTGGAATTGGTCCTGCTGCTCATAGTTTTGACGGTAAAAGAAAAAGAAGTTGGAACTTGTCCAATAATATCCAGTATATGGAGTCTATAAAAGAGGGTGTTTTGCCTTCGCAATACGAGAACCTGAAATTACACGAGGTTTTTAATGAGTATTTGATGACGGGTTTAAGAACTTCTTGGGGGGTTTCATTGGAAAAAATCAACCAGTCTTTTGGGAGCCACTATTCCCAGTACCTTGAAAAACAGGTAGAAAATCACCTTGCAGAACAAAGACTGTATTGGGATGGAGATACACTCAGAGTCTCCAAAAGTGCTAAATTTCTTTCGGATGGTATTGCCTCTGATCTTTTTATGCTAAAGGATTAAGGTTTCAACTGTTTTTGTAATGCTGTGAAATGAGGGTAAAAAAGAGCGATGGTTTCTATCCCTTTAAGAAAATTATCAATTCCGTAGTGCTCGTTTGGAGAGTGGATGGCATCACTGTCGAAGCCAAAGCCCATCAGTAAGGTTTTGCTACCCAGCACTTTTTCGAACATAGGAACAATAGGAATACTTCCTCCATCTCTTTTGGCATGGGGAACGACACCAAACACCTCGTGATATGCTTTTTCAGCAGCTTTATAGGCCACTGAATCTGTAGGTGTTACATAAGCGCCTCCACCGTGGTGAGTGGTCACCTTAACTTTTACCCCAGCAGGAGCTATTGCTTTAAAATGTTTTTCAAAAAGTACACTGATGTCTTTCCAATTTTGATCGGGAACCAAACGCATGGAGATTTTTGCATGGGCCTTACTGGGAATGACGGTTTTAGCTCCTTCTCCAGTATATCCACCCCAAATTCCATTGACATCAAGGGTGGGTCGAATTGATCTGCGATCCAGTGTGGTGTATCCTTTTTCCCCCATTACAGCATCAATTCCAATGGAATCTTTAAAGCTTTTTTCATCAATCCCATTTTCATTCATTTTTTGAAGTTCCTGTTCAGAAATTTCCACTACCTGATCATAAAAACCAGAAATATTTACTTTTCTATTATGGTCGTGAAGGGAGGCAATCATATCGCACAATACATTGATGGGATTAGCAACGGTTCCTCCATACAATCCAGAATGTAAATCTCTATTGGGTCCAATAACCGTTACTTCCATATAACTCAGCCCTCTCAATCCAGTAGTAATGGCAGGGTTTTGAATGCTATTGATGCCTGTATCTGATATAAGTATAATATCGGATTGTAACATGCTTTTGTGATCGGTGATGAATTTCTCCAGATGATCGCTGCCCACTTCTTCCTCACCTTCTATCACAAATTTTACATTGCTGTTCAAGGATTTATTTTTCACCAAAAGTTCAATGGCTTTGAGATGCATAAACATTTGTCCTTTGTCATCACAAGCGCCTCGAGCAAAGATGGCACCGTTTGGGTGAAGGTCAGTCTTTTTAATGATGGGTTCAAAAGGGGGGCTATCCCATAATTCCAATGGATCAGGAGGTTGAACATCATAATGACCGTAAACCAAAACAGTGGGAGCACTTTCCGAAACTAAAATTTCTCCATATACTACTGGGTGTCCTTCTGTTTCATATATTTTTACTGTAGTGCAACCGATATCATTTAATGCATTTTTGATCCACTTTGCCGTTTTTTTGACTTCATCTTTGTATTGAGGGTCAGCACTGATGGAAGGAATTTTGAGTAATTCAAGAAGTTGATTAATAAAAACTTCTTTTTGATTTTGGATAAGTTTTTTCATGGGCTATTGAACATCTGTATAAAAGTACAAAACATTCTTTCTTTTTCTTTTTACTGAAAATTATTTTAAGAAAACTTGACTATATTTGTCCTCCCTAATGCGGGTGTGGTGAAATTGGTAGACACGCTAGATTTAGGATCTAGTGCTTCACGGCGTGGGGGTTCGAGTCCCTTCACCCGCACAAAAAAAACCTCTATGATTTCATAGAGGTTTTTTTAATATTATTAGATGATTATTTTTAAAATCGAATTAATGATTGGAAGTGCAACCAATCGTGGCTAAGTAATGTTTTTTTGATTAAGATTTTATAATAATAATCTGAGCTTGGGCATGAATGGCATTGTATTCTTTTGCATATTCCATGATATCCTTTCCTTCTTCACAAATGGGATTAACCAGCATAGCGCCATAAGTAGCCAATAGTAAAATCATTTCTGCTTTATCATGAATAGCAGCGTGAATAATTAGAGGCTTGCCCTCTACCATCATTCTGGGATTAATAGTTCCCAGTTGCAGAAGTCGCTCCATGTAGGCATAATCTTCCGTTTGAATTGCGATAAGGGTTTTCTCTTCAATATCGGAGGACTTCTCCTCAACAATATGAATAGATAAGCTGTCTTTGGGAATCGATAAGCTGTCCATTGGAATTAACGCTTCGGCTGCGCCTAGTGTTGTTAATGAGATTGAGAATGCTGCGAGTAAAAACTTTTTCATTACAATTAGTATTTATTTTTGTTCAAAGATATTTACGAATCGATAAATATTACTCAATTTAATTACCCTTGTAATGTACAAAATTAACATTATATGTTTCTAATGTTTATTTAATGTTAATTTTAGATAATGATATTGGTACAAATTAATTATAAATCAAAGTTACTACCAAAATTTTCATTAAAAGCTGTTTTATGGTTTAATAAATAATTATTTATGTAAAAATTGATTGAAAATTCTTAGATATTGATAATCTAATTTGAAAATAACTCTTCATGATCTACTTGAGTTATTTTACATAAAAATTCCCTAAGATGAAATTTCAACCTTAAACCCCTAAGTGAAGAAAATAAATTATGATTTAAAAATCCTGAAAATGGTTTAATGAATCCTGCCTTGCCATTTATAGGCTGAAATTATTTGATAGATCTGTTGATTTTGAAATAATCCAGTTTAATGTCATCCAAGCCATCTTTGTCAAACGGGTATTCCATTTGATCTTGGATGTTGTAGAGAGAAATAAGAATGAACTCACTCAGAATGACAACAAAATAGGTCAAGCCTGATGGATTATCCAATCCTATTTTATTGATGATGGTTGGAGTGTATATGACAGGAAACATATAGATAAATATCAAACAATAAGCTTTTAAACTGATGGGTGTTCTATGGGTGTGAACGGCAATCAAATTTTCTTGGGCAACATGAACGTCTTTGATAAATCTGAAGATCTTTTGTTTTACTCCTCCCGATATTTCTTCATCGTGTTTTTTGATAAATTCAAAAATTGAGGCTGTTTTTGCATCCACAAAATCCGTATTGTGGCTGGATTGTGAGAGATGATCTAAAAATGTATTGGATAAATCTTCTAGTATTTTGATTATTTCATTTTTAGCTTTATCTGGTAATTTGGGGCTACTCATAAAAAAGTAACCAATTGTTTTGAGGGCACCTCTATGCAAGCTCAAAAACTCTAGAGCTTTTTCTCTTCTTTTAAAAGCCCCGCGAATCGCAAATACTAAAGGAAATATTATTGCAATGCTGATCAATGTTAGGTCTATATTATAAATAATTTCGAAATGATAGGCCGAAAATGGAATCAATAGGGAAAGCAATAATGTTATTACAGTACGATGATTCAGTATGGAAAGGTATTTTATCACAAATTTTAGTATTTTGGATCCATAAAACTATTAACTATATTATGAATAAACAAATGTTTTTTTGGCTTGGGCTTTTTATGACAACTGCCCTTTGTGCTCAGGTTGAACAAAAATCAGATAAACTCTTCCAAGATCAGACTCCTTTAAAAATTAAGTTGAGTTACTCAAATAATGTAATTAGACTTGAGACAGACGATACTACTTATGTCAAAACAAATATGACTTTTTGGTACGAAAACCAATGGAACGACCTTGAAGTTTCTCTAAGGGCCAGAGGTAATTTTAGAAGATCCAAGTGCTATTTTCCTCCCATTAAGATGAAAATAAAAAAATCAAAAGCTGAGGGATCTTTGTTTGAGGGAAATAAAAACTTAAAATTGGTTGTTCCTTGTTTGTTGCAAAAAGAAAAAAACGACAATATTGTTCAGGAATTTATTGCTTATAAACTCTATGAAAAAATATCACCGTATCATTTTAAAACCAGAATGGTTGATATTGAATTTTTGGAAATCAAAAAAAAGAAAACAGTCGTGCATCAACTTAAAGGATTTTTAATTGAAGATGACAAGCGCGTTGCTGATCGGTTCGAAGGCAAGTCTTTTGAGAGGTATATTCATCCCAAGGCCATGGATGATATTACTTCGATACGTAATACTATGTTCCAATTTATGATTGGTAATACCGATTTTTCTGTGGCCTATCAACACAATGGAAAATTACTTTATGCAGATAAAAAAATCTATCCATTGCCCTACGATTTTGATTTGTGCGGTTTGGTTGATGCAAGCTATGCCATTGTGAACAGCAGGTTGGGAATCAATTCTGTCAAAGACAGAAAATATCGAGGCTTTAAAAGAGATGAATCTATCGTCGAAGAGGTGAGGGAACAATTAATAGACAATAAGACGGCATTTTTTGAAATCATTGATGGACTACAATCTCAATTCGAGTTGAGTTCAGAATTTGAAAGCACAAAGGAATACCTGATGAGCTTTTTTGAAATTATAGAGGATGACGAAGATTTTGACAAAGAGGTAATCCAAAACATGAGAACCAAATAAATCAATTCACACCTATGGCTTTTTTCATTTTGTGAAAAATTCGGGTATTTTGATAAATACCTGCAAAAAGACCAGATGATTTTCCATAGCTAAATACGGGTACCATTGTAGCAGTGTGCCCTGATGTGTTAAAGCTGGCCTCCATTTCAAAGGTTTGTGTTTTTCCTTTGATGATTGCTAGTCCTCCCGTTTCATGATCGGCTGTGACAATAATTAGGGTGTTGGGGTTGTTTTTTGCATAATTGAGAGCAACACGAATGGTGTTATTGAATTCTATAAACTCTGAAGTAATGTAATCAATATCATTAGCATGTCCCCCCCAATCGATTTGTGAACCTTCTACCATAAGAAAAAAAGGTTTTTTACGGTTGTCTAATTTTTCTAAAGTAGCAGAGAGATATTCTGCCAATATTGGATCCCTTCCTTCATTGAGTGATGGAGGATCGTCATCATATGTAAACAAACCAATTTTGTCAGCAGAAGATTTTTTGAACGCTCTTAGGTTTTTTACCACGTCCACTGTTTCCATTTCCTTGATTAAATTCCTGTTATCTGTTCTATTTATGAAGTAATTTTTACCACCTCCAATAAAATAATCTACTTCACTCATACTCATCTGTAAAGCAATTTCCTCATATTTTTTTCGAGACACAACATTGGCGTAGAAAGAGGCTGGAGTAGCGTGTACAATAGTGGAGGTGGCAATGAGTCCAGTGTTGTATCCGTTTTCCTCACAAATCTCGAGGATGGATTTTAGTTCTTTGTTATATTGATTAATCCCAATGACACCGTTATAGGTTTTTTCTCCACAGGCCATTGCTGTTCCACTTGCAGCAGAATCGGTAACGAGATTCCTTAGTGCCTGAGTTTTAGAAAGCCCAATGACGGGGAAATCTTCCAAGACCGTTTGGTTGTTGTTGGCATACATTCCTGCCGATATTTGACTTAAACCCATTCCGTCACCAATCATTAAAATAATATTAGGGGAATTGTCCTGCGCTTTACTTAAAAAAAATCCTCCAAGGACAACAAAATAAAATAAGTTTAATTTCATAAAATTGATTTATTTTTAAGATTACAATTTAATGCTAATTTATGAATTAGTTTAATGGATGAATTTACAAGTTTTGCTTGCCTTGAATGTTGTTTGAATTTAAGATGTTTTTGATTTTAAAATCCTTTTAGGTAGAAAGCTTGCCGGTAATCGTATTATTTAAGAAATTAACAAATTAGAATAGATAAGTCATTGTTGCTTTATCAAAATTATTTTTATGAGTAGTAAGAATATAAGTATCGATTTGGTTTATATGTGGGTCGATGGTAATGATCCTAAATGGTTAGAGAAAAAACAACGATACATGGATAAGAAAATTAATACAGTAGGACGTTATGTTGATAATCAAGAGCTTAAATATTCTTTGCGTTCTGTTGAAAAACACCTTCCATGGATTCGAAAAATATTTATTTTTACAGACGATCAAATCCCTGTTTTTTTGGATACAAGTCATCCAAAAATTGAAATCGTTCATCATTCTCAGATTATTCCCAATGAGATTCTCCCACTGTTTAATTCCAGTTTAATAGAATACTTTATTTATAAAATCCCAGACTTATCTGAACATTTTCTTTTTGCAAATGACGATACGTTTGTCAATGATGATTTAAAACCTTCATTCTTTTTTAAAGATGGGCTTCCCATAATGAGAATGCTTTACAATCCATTGATTAAGTATAAACTCAAACTTAAAAAAGCGTTGAATATTAATGTAAACACCTACAGATTGGCTATTGAAAATGCTTTTATATTGTTTAAGAAAAGATTTAATATTTTCTATCCCATTAGTCAACATCACAATATAGATGCTTTTTTAAAAAGTGATTTCAAAGCAGTAGTCGAAAATGTTTTTAATAAAGAATTAGAGGCTGTCTTTGGTAATCGTTTTAGGGACAAGACAGACATACATAGAATGTTAATCAATTATTATGCACTGGCCAATAACAGAGGGATTTTAACTTATGCCGATCGAAAAGAATCTTGTAGAATAAGAGTTCATCGAACTAATTATCAGAGATATATTACCAAATACAATCCTCAATTATTTTGCATTAACGATTCTGAACACGCAACCGATGAACATCGTGCACAGGTTGAACCTTTCTTGAAAAAAATGTATCCTCTGAAGTCTAAATTTGAAAAATAAGATTAAAGTTGAATCCTCTTTTTAGAGTTCAAAAGAGGATTTGTCCGGCAGTATTGCATCAAAGGAACCTTTTATATTTTCCATCGTTCGCTCATAGTCTCTAATGTGTACATTGTCGTTTAAGCAAACTAGGGAGTAGGTTTGTTCACGAACAGCTTTGACCGCCTTTTTAGACTTAATCATTAGCGGAAACATTTTGGTGTCCTTATATGTGTTGTAAGGGATGAAGTTTGAGCTACAGATTTGCCATGTTCTAAATAGTTCTGGCGTTAGGTCTTTATTACTGCGAAATCGATGATGAGACATTTCTGTGAGTTCTTTTCCACAATTTCTCCAAACCTCTTCAAAAGTACTTTTTAAAAAAGGCTGCGCATTGTGAGGTGTTCGTAGGGTAATAAACTTATTGTAGAACTTTAATAAATGGTTTAATCTACCTCTACTTCCATAAGAAGAGTCATACCACTTCCATGCGTCACGTTTAAAAACTTCTTTTTTATCAAAGTGCTTGTTGATTAATCTGATGTTGTTTTTAAGCATTTTCTCGAACTGAGATATACCTGTATTTTTACGAAAAGCAGCGATGTCTTTGGGGAGTCCATTTTCAAAAAAACGATTTGGACTAAGGTGATTGGTGATGAAAAAATCGTCATTGAAATACACAAACTGCTCCGTTAAATCAGGGATTTTATGCATGTATATTTCAATTAAATTAGAATTAAAAACAGGTAGGTATTCTGCTGGGATGTAATCTTTATGACTTACCATATTTAGCTTTGGGTGATCAATGTTAAGCCAGTCTGGTTTTTGACCAGAGGTTACAAAATGAATTTTTCTAACCCAAGGGGCAAAAGCATCTACACCACGGAACCAGTATTTTAAAAAACCATAATCTCTAAAACGAGCTTCAGATTTTTCATTTACGGAGTTGTCAATTTTATCAGAATGCTGATAAAACTGCTCTTTCCATTTTGGGTCATCCATGTCAACCCATGTTACAATGAAATCTATTTCCATGCGCTAACATTTTAATTACTTATTTTATTTTAATGAGAATATAATTTTTTAAGATTTAGAGATCTAATAAAATATTGATTATTCTCGCTTTGATAACAAAATTATAAAATTGGTTTCAAGCTATTTTAAAATTTAGTTTTTTTCTGGAGTACTCATTTTCTAAATCCTAATAGATTCTTGATTTGATTTTAAACGGGCAGCTAAATCAATTTCTAATAAAGTTTTTTTCTAACCATTAAATTTCTGTTATCACAATTTATTCTTTTTAAATACTTCATGATATGATAGTTCAAAAGCGATTCCCTTTTTTTAATTTTGTATTGTAATAAAATTTATGAAGAAAATCGAAATGGTTGACCTAAAGGGTCAATATGAACACATTAAGGATCAGGTTAATCAATCTGTTTTAAATACTATTGAATCCGCAAAATTCATAAATGGTCCCCAGGTAAAAAGTTTTCAAGCACATTTGGAGCAGTACTTAGGTGTCAATCATGTCATTCCTTGTGCCAACGGAACAGATGCACTTCAAATTGCATTGATGGGTCTGGGTTTGAAACCCGGTGACGAGGTCATTACTGCTGATTTTACTTTTGCAGCTACGGTCGAAGTCATTTCTTTGTTGGGATTGACTCCTGTATTGGTCGATGTTGATCCTAAAACTTTTAATATTGATTTGGCGGCCATAGAAAAAGCCATCGGTCCCAAAACCAAAGCTATTATTCCTGTCCACTTGTTTGGCCAAGCTGCCGATATGGAGGAGATTTTAGCGTTGGCAGAAGCCAACGATTTGTTTGTCGTAGAGGATAACGCGCAATCAATAGGTGCGGATTATACTTTTTCTGACGGAAGTAAAAAGAAAACAGGTGCTTTGGGGCATGTAGGAACGACCTCTTTTTTTCCTTCAAAGAATTTGGGAGCTTATGGAGATGGAGGTGCTATTTTTACCAATGATGACGATCTCGCCCACACGATTCGTGGAATGGTTAATCACGGAATGTATATTAGATATCAGCACGATGTGGTAGGTGTAAATTCCCGTTTAGATTCTGTACAAGCTGCCATACTCGATATTAAATTGAAATACCTAGATTTTTACAATGAGTCCAGAAAAGCCGCTGCTCTCAAATACAACCAGCGGTTGGCCGATCATCCCAATTTGATAACCCCTTTTAGAAAAGGGGATTGCGACTCTCATGTATATCACCAATACACCCTGAAGGTTATTGATGGAGACCGAGATGGTCTAGTAAAGTACCTTAATGAAAATAATATTCCTTGCGGAGTTTACTATCCTATACCGTTACATCTACAAAAAGCTTACACCAGTGAACGTTATAAAGCAGAAGATTTTGAGGTAACACTACAAGTTGTCAACGAAGTAATTTCTTTGCCGATGCATACAGAATTGACCGATGATCAAATTGATTTTATGACCACTGTAATCAAGCGATTTTTGGGATAAGCGATTAGATCTCTGCTGCTGATGTTGTTACATCGGGAGAAATTTTCTTGATCAATCCCTGTAATACTTTTCCTGGCCCTACCTCGACAAATTCAGAAATCCCTGCCTCAATCATAGCATTTATACTTTGTGTCCATTTTACTGGAGCTGTTAATTGGGCAATCAAGTTTTTCTGAATCTCAATAGGATCTGTAACAGCCCTAGCTATGGTATTTTGATAAACAGGACATTTTGGAGCGGAGAATTGAGTATCGTCAATAGCATTGGCAAGTTCACTTCTGGCAGGCTCCATCAAGGGAGAGTGAAAAGCTCCTCCAACAGGTAATACTAGTGCTCTTCTGGCTCCAGCATCTTTTAAAGCTTCGCAGGCCAAAGTGATGGCCTCGACGCTTCCCGAAATTACCAGTTGACCTGGACAATTGTAATTGGCAGCTACTACTATACCTTTGATTTGATCACAAACTTCTTCTACTTTTTTGTCCTCTAAGCCCAGCACTGCTGCCATAGTCCCTTTACTGAGGTTACAGGCTTTCTGCATGGCTTCCGCCCTTTGGGAAACCAATTTTAGACCCGATTCAAAATTAATAGTTCCAGCAGCAGTTAAAGCTGAAAATTCTCCTAAAGAGTGACCGGCCACTGCATCTGGTTGAAAATTATTTCCGATTACCTCTGAGGTAATGACTGAATGCAAGTAGATTGCAGGTTGGGTAACTCTGGTTTGCTGGAGTTCCTCTTTGGTGCCCTCTAGTAGAATTTTGGAAAGTTCAAATCCCAAAATTTCATCCGAGGCCTTAAACATTTTTTTAGCTCTTTCGAATCGATCAAACAGATCTTTTCCCATTCCAGTATACTGGGATCCTTGTCCAGGAAACACAAATGCTTTCATAAAAGAATTATTTTTTAATGTAGGTTACAAAAGAATAATCAAATTCTGGATGTTCCATGCGTTGTTCATTTATAATGGTCCACTTGTCATTGTCTATTTCTGGAAAAAAAACATCTCCTTCAAATTGATCGTGGATTTTTGTTAATTCAATCACTGAGGCCAATCCAATGGCTTGTTCGTATATCTGCCCTCCTCCAATAATAAAAGGTTGTTCGTCTTCACTTGCGCATGAAATCGCTTCCTCTAGTCTATGGCATATAGTGACACCTTCTTTGGAATAGTTTCTATTTCTAGTTACAACGATATTATGTCGGTTGGGAAGTGCTTTGGGTAAGGACTCGAATGTTTTTCTTCCCATAATGATAGCGTGGTTGGTGGTCAAGCGTTTGAAACGTTTTAAATCTTCAGGTAAATGCCAAATCAATTGGTTGTCTTTTCCCAAAACACGATTTTCATCAATGGCAGCAATAAGAGTGACTTTTTGATGGGGGACTTTGGAACCTTCTGTTTTTTTATGCAAACTACTCGATTCAGGAAAATCATCTTTTACTGTATCTATTTTTCCTTTTGAATTCATAGGTTTAAAGGGAGGTGAATTTTGCTTTTAGACATAATAAGAAATTAGTCATTAAAATATACTGAAATAAACTAATTTTGAATCAAATGTACGCTTTCTAATTTATTTATGACCTTTCATAACGATTTCCCAGCCCTGAAATCATGTACTTATTTCAACACGGCCTATGTAGGCTTGATGTCTCAGCCTTTGTATGATTTTAGAACCAATTATGAGCAGAATTATTTGCTCAACGCAGACCAATATAAAATAGAGGCCTACGACCAATTGGATAATACTCACGCGTCCATTGCCCAGTTTGTTGGGTCTAAAAAAGAACAGACTTATTTTGTTTCTAATTTTTCCGTAGGTATAAGATATGTTTTGGACAGTATTCAAAAAGGAAGTAATATTTTATGCATAAAAGACGATTACCATTCTCTTGTTGATGCCATTGAGGAGAGAGATTTTAATCATTTTTATCTGACGATGGAGGAACGCTTGGAAGACAAAATTGATCAGGCTTTGGCTCAAAACAAATATGATGCATTGGTAATTAGTATTGTTCAGTATACCAATGGGCTAAAAATTGATTTTGATTTTTTGGACAACCTTCGTGAACAATACCCGCAATTGCTTATCATAGGTGATGCTACTCAATTTATAGGTACAGATCATTTTAATTTTTCTAATTCTCCCTTTGATGCAGTTGTATGTAGCGGTTACAAATGGTTGTTGGCGGGTTTTGGTAATGGTTTTATAGCCTTATCAGATCGATTTTTTGAATTAACAAATACAAATGGAGAGACCTTTCATCAAAAGGTGTTTACGGGACATTTTAATATATTGGGGGCTGCATCATTGGTTTTCGCGATGGACTATTTGACAGCTCATGATTTCGGGCAATTGGTCGAAAGAAACAAAATGCTCAGCAATACATTAAGAAAAGAGCTGCTCAATATAGGTTGGATTCCTAAATTTCACCAGCGCTCAAGTCAAAGTTCCATTCTGAGTATAGCATCGGAAGAGGAGGTTTTGAAAAGTCTGGAAACCTCTAATGTGCGAGCGGCTTACAGAGGGGGATACCTGCGTTTTTCTGTACATTTTTACAATACAAAACACGAAATCGATCAACTGATTAATATTATTAAAGAAGTAAATCAAATTTGATTTAAACGGCAACCTTGCCCCTAATCAAAGGGTGAGGATCATATCCGTTGAGTGTAAAATCCTCGTATTTAAAATCAAAAATATCTTTGATTTCAGGATTCAATTTCATTTCAGGAAGTGGCTTTGGACTTCTACTGAGTTGTTCTTCTAGTTGTTCTTTATGGTTGGAATAGATGTGGACATCCCCAAAGGTATGTATAAAGTTACCTGGTTTTAAATCACAAACTTGGGCTACCATCAGATTCAAAAGTGCATAGGATGCAATGTTAAAAGGAACTCCCAAGAAAAGATCTGCACTTCTTTGGTAGAGTTGACAAGAGAGTTTTCCATCTGCTACATAGAATTGGAAAAAGGCGTGACAAGGAGGTAAAGCCGCTTTGTTATTGGCAACATTCTCAGAAAAAGATACGGAGGTGTCGGGAAGCACGCTAGGATTCCAAGCCGAAACAAGCATTCTTCTACTGTCAGGATTAGTTTTCAAAGTTTCTATTACTGATTTGATCTGATCAATACCCTCATCGTTCCAATTCCGCCATTGGTGTCCATAGACAGGGCCTAAATCTCCATTTTCATCTGCCCATTCATTCCATATTTTTACACCATTTTCTGTTAAGTATTGAGTGTTGGTATCACCTTTGAGAAACCATAGCAGTTCGTGAATAACTGATTTAACGTGGATTTTTTTGGTTGTAACTAATGGAAATCCCTCTGTTAAATCAAATCGCATTTGGTAACCGAAAACACTTTTAGTTCCTGTTCCCGTCCGGTCCGTTTTGGCTACTCCTTGTTCTTGAATATGGCGAACAAGATCTAAATATTGTTGCATGTCTTAATGTAATAAGATCAAAAATAAGTTATGGAAAGGCTCACATGCTTGCAAATAGAAATAGTTTTCAAAAAAAAATTAACAGCTATTTGCTAGATTTTCTTTTTGAAATTTCATCTCTAATTTTCACTGCTTTTTCGTAATCTTCAAGGTTTACCAATTTATCCAAAAGCGATTTGAGTTTGGATAGAGAAAGTTTTTTTAAATCGTCTGGAACAGCTTTTTGCTTACTTTGTTCTTCTACAAAATTTTGTATCCAATTATCACCTCCCTTATTTTTTTTATCATCTTTCATAATACTTTCGTCAAATCCTGCTTGTTTAAGAATGGAATCATATATAAAAATGGGGGCACCAAATCTCAAGGCCATTGCAATAGCATCAGAAGTTCTGGCGTCAATAATTTCTTCAATTTTATCCCTTTCACAGATCAAGCTCGAGTAAAAAACACCATCTACCAATTTGTGAATAATTACCTGCTTTACATAAACACTAAATCTTTCCGCAAAATTTTTAAAAAGGTCATGGGTCAAAGGACGTTTTGGCCTTAGCTCTTTTTCCAATGCTATTGCAATGGATTGCGCTTCAAAACCACCAATGATGATCGGTAATTTCCTGTTTCCATCGACTTCGTTTAAAATTAGTGCATAGGCACCTGTTTGCGTTTCGCTATAGGAAATCCCTTTAATTTTCAATTGAATTAATTTCATAAAATCCTGTATAGCCAATTTAATGAATTTATTAAGTATTCTTGGTACGAATTATTGCTTTTTGTAGTCAAATTTTGTGAAAATTATTGCTACTATACCCAATTAATCATTCAGCATTTAATTAAATTTGTAATTCCAAAAATAATTTAATGAAAACAATTCAGTTTAGAGAAGCCATTTGCCAAGCCATGTCTGAAGAAATGCGAAGAGATGACACTATCTATTTGATGGGTGAAGAGGTCGCTGAATATAACGGCGCTTATAAGGCTTCAAAAGGAATGCTAGACGAATTTGGAGAAAAACGAGTAATTGACACTCCCATCTCAGAGTTAGGTTTTTCCGGTATAGGAGTTGGCTCTACAATGACAGGTAACCGTCCCATTATCGAATTTATGACATTTAATTTTGCTTTGGTGGGTATTGATCAAATCATTAATAATGCTGCCAAAATTCGTCAGATGTCAGGAGGGCAATTTCCTTGTCCTATTGTTTTTAGGGGTCCCACAGCTTCTGCAGGTCAATTGGCTGCTACCCATTCCCAAGCTTTTGAAAGTTGGTATGCCAACTGTCCTGGACTTAAAGTAATTGTTCCTTCCAATCCTTACGACGCCAAAGGGCTTTTGAAATCAGCCATCAGAGATGAAGATCCTGTGATATTTATGGAGTCAGAGCAAATGTATGGTGACAAGGGAGAAGTTCCCGAAGGAGAATATACCCTTCCCATCGGTGTCGCCGATATCAAAAGAGAAGGAAAAGATGTAACGATAGTTTCCTTTGGAAAAATCATCAAAGCGGCCTATGCTGCTGCTGATACCCTTGCTAAAGAAGGAATTGAATGTGAAATTATAGATTTAAGGACAATCCGTCCCATGGATTATGAATCCATTTTTAATTCGGTTAAAAAAACCAATCGACTGGTTATATTGGAAGAATCTTGGCCTTTTGGGAATATTTCTACTGAAATCACCTATCAGGTTCAAAATCAAATATTTGATTATCTAGATGCTCCTGTTGAAAAAATCAATACTGCCGATACTCCAGCACCCTATTCCCCTGTTTTACTGGCTGAATGGCTTCCCAACAGTGATGATGTAGTCAAAGCGGTAAAGAAAGTGATGTACGTAAAATAAGATTATAAATTTTACAACTTCAATGATTCAATCTTACTTGAATAAACTTCAACAGCTACTCAATCCCATTACACCCAAAAGATCGAAGAGATATTGATTTTTTAAACCAAATTTTTATTCCACTTCAACAGTCGTAATTTAGCAACGTCTCTGTAGAAAGAAAAAGCCCAACAATTTTTATTGTTGGGCTTAAATTTTTTTAAAAAGAGGGTATTAGTAGTCAGTACTATTTTTTGACGACATCTTCATAAGGAATACTATTGTCTGCAATGTCAGACTCTTTTTCCTCTTCTAAAGTGATGGTGTGTTCTGTTTTTTCAACTTTCTCACCCATTGAATCTACCTCAAGTGCTACAGTAGGAGCAATTACTAAGGCGACCACAGACATTAATTTCAATAAAATATTAAGAGAAGGCCCAGAAGTATCTTTAAATGGATCTCCAACGGTATCTCCTACAACAGCAGCTTTGTGGGCTTCAGATCCCTTTTTGCCGTCGGTTTCTATCATCTTTTTAGCATTGTCCCATGCACCTCCTGCGTTGGATTGGAATATGGCCATTAAAATTCCACAAGTGGTAACACCAGCCAATAAACCTCCGAGCATTTCTGCCCCGCCTAATAACCCAACAGCTACAGGAACTATTATGGCCAGAAGTCCAGGCATAACCATTTCTTTGATGGAAGCTTTTGTTGAGATTTCAACGCACTTTTCATAATCTGCTTTGCCGTCGGCGGCATCAAAAATGGCACGATCATTTTTATTTGCTTTAGAAATATCAGCGTCATACTTACGCATGATTTCGAGAGCTGCTTTCAATTCGGGAATATCCTTAAACTGTCTTCTAACTTCTTCGATCATCGACATGGCCGCTCGTCCAACAGCATTCATTGAGAGTGCAGAAAAAACGAAAGGCAACATACCTCCTACTAAAAGTCCAGCCATTACTTTTGGCTTTGAAACGTCGATGGCAGTAACATTAGCTACTTGCATAAAGGCAGAAAATAAGGCTAAGGCTGTCAAAGCAGCAGAGGCAATAGCAAAACCTTTTCCAATGGCAGCGGTAGTGTTTCCAACAGCATCTAATTTATCTGTACGTTCTCTTACTTCGGCAGGTAATTCTGCCATTTCAGCAATACCTCCTGCATTATCAGAGATAGGTCCGTAGGCGTCAACAGCCAATTGGATTCCCGTGTTGGCCAACATTCCCACAGCTGCTATGGCAATACCGTAGAGTCCTGCGTAGTGATGAGAGACTAAAATGGCAGCTGCGATCAATAAAATAGGAATCATGGTTGACATCATTCCAACCCCCAAACCAGCGATAATGTTGGTCGCTGCTCCAGTTTCTGATTGACGAACAATTGCAGAGACAGGTTTAGTACCTGTTCCAGTATAATATTCAGTAATTTTTCCAACTCCCAAACCAGCAACTAATCCAGCTAGGGTGGCAAAAAAGACACCCAATGATCCAAAGGGCAAACCTTCAGTTGACCCAGGGATCATGCTGTTAATGACAAAATAGGAAACGATTACCATAAGGCCAGCAGATCCGAATTCGCCAATATTTAAAGCGGATTGAGGATTTCCTCCTTCTCTAACTTTGACAAAGAAAGTTCCGATAATGGATATGATAATTCCCAAAGCCGCTAAGACAAGGGGGAGATATACTGCGCCTAGACCTTCAAGGTTGGGGGTGATTACAAAGGCTCCTAATACCATAGTTCCAATAATAGACCCCACATAAGATTCAAATAAATCTGCACCCATTCCAGCAACATCTCCTACATTATCTCCAACATTATCTGCAATGGTTGCTGGGTTTAAGGGATGATCTTCGGGGATTCCTGCTTCAACTTTTCCTACTAAGTCGGCTCCTACATCAGCTGCTTTTGTGTAAATTCCTCCACCTACTCTGGCAAACAATGCAATGGAAGATGCTCCCATTGAGAATCCTGTTAATACGTTCAGTACAGTGGTGAGATTGGCAGCACCAGGCCAAATATTTTGGTACAATACAAATAGACTGCTAAGTCCCAATACACCCAAACCTACTACGCCAAGGCCCATTACAGATCCTCCCGTAAAAGCCACTTCCAATGCCTTACCAAGGGATGTTCTAGCTGCGTTGGTGGTTCTAACGTTGGCTTTGGTTGCTACGCGCATTCCGATAAAGCCTGCTAGTGCAGAACATATTGCACCTACCACAAAAGACAGGGCTACCATACCATGGGATCCTTCTTCATTACTTCCTTTAAAGTATAGTAATATGGCCAAACAGACCACAAAGATGGAAAGAATTCTATATTCTGCCTTTAGAAAAGACATTGCTCCTTTGGCAATGTTTTCGGCAATTTTAGCCATTTTTTCGTTTCCTACTTCTTGTTTGGCAATCCAATTGTTTTTTACAAAAACAAAGACCAAGCCCAAAAGTCCAAATACAGGTAAAAAATCTATTATAAATTTCATGTAATGTTGGTTTATTAATGGCCCCAAAAGTAAGAAAACCATTCAGAATAAAAAAGGAATCTAAAGTCTATAAATTCTGGTAAATTTTAACCAAAGGAAACATAAGTGATAGTGTTTAAAACAGACCGTTTAATTCAGCGTCGATTTTCTCAATGATCTGACCTAAATCTTCCTTATTTTCGACAAAATCTATTTCATCGACGTCAACGATCAATAATTTTCCCTTTTGATAAGTCGAAACCCAAGCCTCGTATCTTTCATTCAAACGACTTAAGTACTCTATGCTGATTGAATTTTCATATTCTCTGCCTCTTTTATGGATTTTACTCACCAAATTAGGGATACTACTTCTCAGATAAATGAGCACATCTGGGCCTTGTACCATAGACTCCATCAGCTCAAATAACGATTGGTAATTATTAAAGTCTCTTTGATTCATCAGACCCATTGCATGCAAGTTGGGAGCAAAAATGTGAGCGTCCTCGTAGATAGTACGATCTTGAATAAAGTTTTTATTAGAATTTCTAAAATTCTTCAATTGACGAAATCTGCTGTTCAAAAAATAGACTTGAAGATTGAAAGACCATCGTTCCATATGATTGTAGAAGTCATCCAGATAAGGATTATCAATCACATCCTCGTAGTGGGCTTCCCAATTATAATGTTTTGAGAGCAGTTCTGCTAAACTGGTTTTACCTGCGCCAATATTACCCGCAATTGCGAAATACATTTCTAACTTTTTGCTGGGGTCAAGATAATTACTTTTTTGTTTTCGGAGACTTTTTAAATAGCTGATTTTTTTTTAGATATCAATCAAACTTGATTTCCATCTATTAATATTGACTTTAAAGTTTTTTATAATTTAAAAATTAGTAATACATTTGTCCAATAATCGAGGAAGGATTTGACTGATTGCAACCTCTTAAAAAAATGCTAAAGCAGTGTTGCTTTAAGACGTACTTTGTCAAATCCCCTAATAAAGCAACTTTATGTCTTATTTTTTTACTTCAGAATCTGTAAGCGAAGGCCATCCTGATAAGGTATCGGATCAAATCAGTGATGCCCTATTAGATAATTTTATTGCCTTTGATTCTGACAGCAAGGTAGCTTGCGAAACACTTGTCACCACAGGACAGGCCATTCTGGCGGGAGAGGTTAAAAGTAATACTTACCTCGATGTCCAAACCATTGCTCGCGAAACCATCAATCGTATTGGTTATACTAAAGACGAATATCAGTTTAGTGGTAATTCATGTGGAGTAATATCACTGATACATGAGCAGTCTCAGGATATTAATCGTGGAGTGGACAGAGATGAAAAAGAAAATCAAGGTGCTGGTGATCAAGGAATCATGTTTGGTTATGCAACCGATGAAACCAAAAACCACATTCCATTGGCTCTAGATTTATCTCACAAAATTTTGATTGAATTGGCCAATATCAGAAGGGAAAACAGCGAAATTACTTATTTACGTCCCGATTCAAAATCTCAGGTTACCATTGAGTACAGCAATGATGGTCAACCCCTGCGTATAGATACCATAGTGGTATCAACACAACACGATCAGTTTTTGGAAAACGATGAAAAGATGTTAGAAAAAATTAAAAGTGACATCATCAATATTGTTATTCAAAAAGTTATTGATCAAGAGCCTGCGCACATCAAAAAATTATTCCACAATGATATTACCTACCATATAAATCCTACAGGAAAATTTGTAATCGGTGGGCCTCATGGTGATACTGGATTGACAGGAAGAAAAATAATTGTGGACACCTATGGAGGAAAAGGAGCACATGGTGGAGGTGCTTTCAGTGGAAAAGACCCCAGTAAGGTAGACCGTAGTGCTGCATATGCAGCAAGGCATATTGCCAAAAATCTAGTAGCAGCTGGCGTAGCCAAGGAAATTTTAGTTCAGTTGAGTTATGCCATTGGCGTGGTGGAACCAACTTCTATTAATATCAACACCTACAACACTTCCAAAGTTTCACTTTCCGATCCTGAAATTGCAGAAAAGGTTAGTGAAATTTTTGACCTCCGACCTTATGCTATTGAAAACAGACTTAAACTCCGAAACCCCATGTACCTTGAAACAGCTGCTTATGGTCATATGGGAAGACAACCCCAAGTAATTACTAAAGTTTTTGAATCGCCTTACAGTGGTAGGGTAGAAAAAACAGTTGAACTTTTCACCTGGGAAAAACTTGATTATTTGAATACAATTAAAAACACTTTTAAATTATGAGCCTAAAATTAGCAACCAATGCACTTCATGCTGGGCATGACGTGACAAAAACACAAGGAACGAGAGCCGTTCCTATTTATCAAACATCTTCCTATGTGTTCAATGACTCTGATCATGCAGCCAACCTATTTGCATTGACAGAGGCAGGATACATATATACTCGATTGAACAACCCTACCAACGATGTCCTCGAACAACGATTGGCAGCCGTTGAGGGGGGAGTAGCTGCAGTTGCCACTGCATCCGGGACAGCCGCAATTGCTACAACATTCATGACGTTGCTCAAAGCAGGGGACCATATTGTAGCCTCCAACAGTTTATATGGAGGAACTTATAATATGTTGAACAATACTTTACCTCGTTTTGGAATTACGACAACATTTGTTGATCCAGATGATGTTGAGAATTTCACCAAAGCTGTTCAGCCCAATACCAGAGCATTCTTTGCTGAATCATTGGGAAATCCTAAATTGGATGTGCTGGATTTGAAATCGATAAGTGAACATGCAAAAGCAGCTAAAGTACCTTTTATAGTAGACAATACTATCGCTACACCAGCATTATTGAATCCTATCGAACACGGTGCCAATATCGTTATCCATTCTTTGACCAAATACATCACAGGAAATGGAACAACCATTGGTGGAGTGATCATCGATGCAGGAACTTTTGACTATTCCAACGGGAATTTCCCCGAGTTTACAGAGCCTTCTCCATCCTACCATGGGTTGAAGTATCATGATGTGTTGGGTCCAATTGCCTTTATTGCAAGGGTGAGAATTGAAGGTCTCAGAGACCTGGGGAGTGCCCCCAGTCCATTGAACAGTTTCCAAGTTATTCAAGGATTGGAAACTTTAGAAGTGAGAATGCAAAAACATTCTGACAATGCTTTGGAACTTGCCCAATGGTTGCAATCCAGAGACGAAGTTAGTTGGGTAAATTATCCTGGACTAGAATCTTCTAAATATGCAGATTTGGCTCAAAAGTACTTACCCAATGGAAAAAGTGGTATTGTAACTTTTGGTCTGAAAAAAGGATTTGAAGCAGCAAAAAAGGTTGCCGAAAGTACCGAGATTTTTTCGCTTTTGGCTAACATTGGTGATACCAAATCTTTGATCATTCATCCTTCTAGTACAACCCATTCCCAGTTAAATGAGGAAGAACAAGCCAGTACGGGTGTGTCTTCTGACTTGGTTAGAATCTCAGTGGGAATCGAAAATGTAGAGGATTTAAAAGAAGATTTGGACAAAGCGCTAAAAGCAATTTAATCCATCTCAATGACTGAGGTTAAAACAATTTCCGTAAAGGATTTTACTACAGATTCAGGAGCTGTCTATGAACAGATAGACATACACTATCAGCATTTTGGTCAGGCATTTGATCAAGCACCTGTAGTACTCATCAATCATTCCTTGACCGGTGATGCCAATGTTGCCGGTCCACAGGGGTGGTGGACTAAAGTTGTAGGCCCCAACCTCACCATTGATACCAATCATTTTGCAATCCTTGCATTCAATATTCCTGGTAATGGCGTAAATGATTACACCCTTGATCAATATGATGGTTTTCATACTGGAGATATTGCAGAAATTTTCTTTAAGGGATTGAAAATTCTAGGAATCCAAAAACTATTTGCACTGATTGGAGGATCAATAGGGGGAGGCATTGCATGGGAGATGGCGGCTTTATACCCCTCCTTGACTAAAAATCTGATTCCTGTTGCGGCCGATTGGAAAGCTTCCGATTGGATCATTGCCAACACCTATCTCCAAAAAAGGCTTTTAGAAAACTCAAAACAACCTCTGAGGGATGCGCGGATTCATGCGATGTTAACCTATCGAACTCCTTCCTCCTTTACTGAACGATTTGACAGAACTTTTAACAAGGATAAAAACATATTCAATGTTGAAAGTTGGCTCATTCACCATGGTGACAAATTACAAAGTCGATTTCTCTTGCAAGCCTATAAAACGATGAATCATTTATTGGCATCTGTTGATATAACCAGAAAAGGAGATACGCTGGAACATATTATTGAATCCATTACTTCTAATATTCATTTGATTGCCATTGAAAGCGACCTCTTTTTCACTGCAGAGGAAGACCGAAAAACCCATAGAAGAGGAAAAAAAGTAAAAGAAAATATTTTTTATCATGAAATTAAATCCATTCATGGACACGATGCTTTTTTGATAGAAAATGATGCTGTGTCACAAATTCTGAGTGGCATATTCAACCCCAATCAACTTATCTAAAAACAAATGAAAGTAAGCCTTAACAGAGTTAATCAAGACTACCTTTTTGAAGTACACAACGACAACGGTCACAAAGTTTTATTGGATAACAAATCCAAAAAAGAAGGAAAAGTGGAGGGCGTTAGTCCCATGGAACTTCTTTTGATGGGTCTTGCAGGTTGCAGTAGTATAGATATTATTGCTATTCTCAACAAACAAAAGATTAATCCTACTGACCTTAAAATGGATGTTGAAGGATATCGATTGCCCGATCAAGTTCCTTCATTGTTTTATAAAATTCAGGTTGATATTAAGCTCGAAGGCGACATCGCTGCTGAAAAAGCCAAAAGAGCCGTTAGTCTCTCTTTTGACAAATATTGCTCTGTCGCCAAAACCCTATCTTTTTCAACTCCAATTAAATACTCCATTTTTCTTAATGGGGAAAAATTATGAAAAAATACTTTGAAACCGAAGCCATAAGAACACAAATGGAGCGATCTCAATATGCCGAACATTCGGCTCCCCTCTATTTGACCTCAAGTTTTGTTTTTGAGGACGCTGAGGAGTTGAGAGCCGCATTTGCCGATGAGTTTGATCGTAATATTTACAGCCGATTCTCCAATCCCAACACTCAGGAATTAGTAGACAAAATATGTACCCTTGAAGGGGCAGAGGAGGGTATTGCTTTTGCCTCGGGAATGGCAGCTGTATTCGCTAGTTTTGCAGCTTTGCTTAGCAGTGGAGATCATGTTGTTTCCGCAAGATCAATCTTTGGATCCACTCATTCTCTTTTTACAAAATATTTCACTAAATGGAATATCGAAACTACTTATTTCAATGCCAATACACCCCAGGAAGTTGAAACAGTAATTCAGCCTAATACCAAGATCATTTATATAGAAACTCCTACCAATCCGGGTTTGGATGTCCTTGACATGGAGTATCTATCAGAAGTCGCCAAAAAAAACAATATCCTTTTGGTGGTGGACAACTGTTTTGCAACACCCTACCTACAAAAACCTATAGAATTTGGTGCCGATTTGGTCATTCATTCAGCGACCAAGCTTATCGATGGACAAGGCAGGGTTTTGGGTGGATTGATTGTAGGGAAGTCAGATTTGATCAATGAGATAAGACCCTTTTTTCGAAATTCAGGTTCTGCATTATCTCCATTTAATGCTTGGGTGCTTTCCAAAAGTATAGAGACACTAGCGGTTCGTTTGGATCGTCATTGTGAGAATGCATTGGCATTGGCAAAACACTTGGAAAATCACCCCAAAATCAGCAAAGTAAAATACCCCTTCTTAACAACACACCCTCAATACGAAATCGCTAAGAAGCAAATGCTTAAAGGCGGGAATATTGTGACTTTTGAACTCAAAGAGGGCATTAAAGCAGGGCAAGTTTTTCTAAATCAAATTCAGATGTGCTCTCTTAGTGCTAATTTAGGAGACACCAGAACCATTGTTACTCATCCAGCAACTTCTACCCACAGTAAACTTTCTATAGAGGAAAGAGCCCTAGTGGGCATCACAGATGGTTTAATACGACTTTCTGTTGGTTTGGAGAATATAGAAGATATCAAACAAGACATTGATCAGGCTTTGGAAAAAATTTAACAGATGATAAAGGATATCTTAAACGAAAGAATTATGGTTTTAGATGGTGCCATGGGCACGATGATCCAAAGACTAGAGCTCTCTGAGGAACAATTTAGAGGAGATCGGTTCATAGATCATCCCTGCCCCTTGGGGGGCAATAACGATCTACTATCCATTACCCAACCCGATGCCATCAGAAACATTCATGAACAATATCTTCTGGCGGGTGCTGATATCATCGAAACCAACACTTTTTCTTCTACTTCCATTGCTATGGCAGATTATCAAATGGAAGATTTGGCTTATGAGCTCAATTATGAGTCAGCAAAAATAGCGAAGGAAACTGCTCAAAAAATAACGACTCAAAACCCAGACAAACCAAGATTTGTTGCTGGTGCTATTGGACCTACCAACAAGACCGCCAGCATGTCTCCAGATGTGAATGATCCAGGTTTTCGTGCGGTTAGCTTCGATGAACTTTTTGATGCTTATCGAGAACAAGTAGCTGGATTGGTTGAGGGAGGTGCTGATTTACTTTTGGTTGAAACCATTTTTGATACTCTTAATGCCAAAGCCGCACTTTTTGCGATTCAAGACTATTATCAAGAGAAAAAAATAAACTTACCGATAATGGTGAGTGGAACCATAACAGACAAAAGTGGAAGGACTTTGTCGGGTCAAACCGTAGAAGCCTTTGCCATTTCTGTTTCCCATATTCCCCTTATCAGTATAGGATTTAACTGTGCATTGGGTGCTAGTCAACTTCATCCCTATTTGAAGAGATTGTCAAACCTGACACCCTTTCACACCTCGATTCACCCCAATGCTGGTTTGCCCAATGCTTTCGGTGAGTATGATCAAACCCCACAAGAAATGGCTGTATTGATTGAGCAATTTCTGGATCAAAACTTGATTAATATTGTGGGAGGATGTTGTGGCACCACTCCAGATCACATTCGTCTAATTGCCGAAGTCGCCTCCAAGGCAAAGCCCAGAAAGCCCCAAATTCCATACCATGCATAACTCCAACCGATACTTAACGCTTTCTGGTCAAGAGTCTTTGGTAGTTTCACCAGAAACTAACTTTATTAATATTGGAGAACGTACCAATGTAACGGGTTCCAGAAAATTTTTGAGGTTAATTGAAACAGGAAATTATGAGTTAGCGGTCGAAGTAGCTTTAGAACAAGTAGAAGGGGGGGCACAAATTATTGATGTCAATATGGACGAGGGGATGATCGATGGAAAAGCAGCCATGGTTAAATTCTTGAACCTGATTGGTGCAGAACCAGATATTGCTCGTGTACCAGTAATGATTGATAGCTCCAAATGGGAAATCATCGAGGCAGGACTCAAGGTCGTACAAGGTAAAAGTGTCGTCAATTCTATCAGTTTAAAGGAAGGAGAATCCACCTTTATTGAGCAGGCTCAGAAAGTAAAATTGTACGGAGCTGCAGTTATTGTCATGGCTTTTGATGAAGATGGGCAAGCAGATAATTTTGAAAGGAGAATTCAAATCTGTGAACGATCCTACAGAATTTTGGTTGATAAGGTTAATTTCCCTCCAGAAGATATCATTTTTGATCCCAATATTTTTCCTGTAGCCACTGGAATGGACGAACATAAAAGAAATGCTCTGGATTTCTTTTTGGCCACTAAATGGATTCGAGAAAATCTTCCTTATGCCAATGTCAGTGGAGGTGTAAGTAACGTCTCTTTTTCTTTTAGGGGAAATAATGCGGTCAGAGAAGCAATGCATTCCTCCTTTTTATACCATGCCATTCAACATGGTATGAACATGGGAATTGTTAACCCAACTCTTCTCGAGGTTTATGACGAAATTCCGAAACCATTGCTTGAAAGGGTGGAAGACGTATTGCTTAATCGAAAAGAAGATGCAACCGAGGCCTTGTTGAATTATGCTGAAAGTATCAAAGGGAATAAAAAAGAGTCCAAGGAGCAAGAGCAAGCTTGGCGAAATGAAGACTTACAAACCCGAATAACCCACGCCCTTGTTAAAGGTATTGACCGGCACATCATCGAAGATGTTGAGGAAGCAAGACTTGCGACTGATCGTCCCCTTCACGTTATTGAAAACAACTTAATGGCAGGGATGAATGTAGTAGGAGATTTATTTGGCTCTGGAAAAATGTTTTTGCCACAAGTAGTCAAATCTGCACGGGTTATGAAAAAGGCGGTGGCTCATTTACAACCTTTTATAGAAGCCGAAAAAACAGGGTTGAAAGAATCTTCTGGCAAAGTATTGATGGCCACAGTCAAGGGAGATGTTCACGACATTGGAAAGAACATTGTCAGTGTTGTTTTGGCTTGTAATAATTTCGAAATCATTGACCTCGGAGTAATGGTACCTCCCGAATTGATTTTGCAGAAAGCACAAGAAGAAAATGTCGATGTTATTGGGCTATCAGGATTGATTACACCATCACTAGACGAAATGGTTTATGTGGCTAAAGAGATGAACCGTATCGGGCTTAAAATTCCTCTTTTGATCGGTGGAGCGACCACATCAAAGGCTCACACTGCAGTTAAAATTGCTCCTCAAGGTAATTCGCCTATTATCCATGTCAACGATGCCTCTAGAGCAGTTACGATTGTCAATAACTTATTGAGTGAAAATAAAAATAAAATTTATACCGCAGAAATTGCGGCTGAATACCAATCATTTCGAGAGAAATTTTTAGACCGTATTTCCTCCAAGTCATATATTGATTTGAAAACAGCTCGAAATAGAAAATACAATATCGACTGGGAAGTATTTCGACCTGTTGTTCCAAAATCATTAGGATTAAACACCATTGAAGATCAAGATTTACAGCAATTGGTCTCCTATGTTGATTGGAGTCCTTTTTTTCGTTCCTGGGATTTACATGGCAAATATCCAGACATTTTAAACGATGAAATCGTAGGACAGGAAGCGACCTCTTTATTTATTGACGCCCAAAATATGCTTCAAAAAATAATTGATGAAAAGTGGTTGACTGCAAAAGCCTGTTTTGGTCTCTTTCCCGCCAATAGTGAAGAAGACGATATTCTGATTTATGATACTGAAAACATCAAAGAAGAGAAGTTTCGGTTGATTACTTTACGACAACAACTTCAAAAAAGGGAGGGTCAACCCAACTTAGCACTAGCAGATTTTGTAGCTCCAAAAGCAAAAGGCGTACAAGACTATATCGGTACTTTTTGTGTCTCAACTGGATTTGGTGTTCAAGAAATTGCTAAACGCTTTGAAAAGGAAAATGACGATTATAACAGCATTATGATCAAGGCTTTGGCCGATCGATTGGCAGAGGCTTTTGCCGAATTTCTACATCGAGAAATTAGAATACGCTACTGGGGGTATTCTCCAGAGGAAAGTCTTACCAACGAACAGTTGATCAAAGAGCGTTACAAAGGGATACGGCCAGCACCAGGCTATCCTGCTTGTCCTGATCATTTGGAAAAACAAACCCTTTGGGAACTGATGGATGTAGAAAAAAACATTGGGGTAACCTTGACCGAAAGTTATGCTATGTGGCCTGCCGCTTCCGTCTCTGGGTATTATTTTGCCCATCCCGAAGCCAAGTACTTTGGCTTAGGTAAAATCAAAGAAGATCAATTGATAGACTACAGTAAAAGAAGAAATATCCCCATAGAAGAAGCCCGAAAGTGGCTCAATCCAAATTTAATATAAGCCCATGAAAGTTACCGACCACATTAAAAATGCTAAAGGAAGTACACAATTTACATTTGAGATTTTACCGCCATTAAAAGGGCAGGACATAAAATCGGTTTTTGATTCCATTGACCCTTTGATGGAATTCAAACCTCCTTTCATAGATGTAACCTATCACCGAGAGGAGTACAATTACGTTGAAAAAGATAATGGATTATTGGAAAAAAGGGTCATTCGTAAACGACCTGGGACCGTAGGTATTTGTGCAGCCATTCAAAACCGCTATCAGGTTGATGCGATCCCCCATATTCTCTGTGGAGGATTCAGCCAAGAAGACACTGAAAACTTTCTTATTGACCTTGACTTTTTGGGAATTGACAATGTAGTGGCTCTAAGGGGAGATGCTGTAAAGTCCGAGATCTATTTCAAACCCAGCAAAGGAGGACACGTCTATGCAAAAGACCTGGTGGTGCAAATCAATAATCTGAATCGAGGCCAATATTTGGATGAGGAAGTTTTAAATTCAACTCCTACTGATTTTTGTATTGGGGTAGCTGGATATCCCGAAAAACATGCAGAGGCTCCCAGCTTGGACAGTGACATTCAATTTTTAAAGAAAAAAATAGAAGCGGGTTCCCATTACATTATCACCCAAATGTTTTTTGACAATCAAAAGTTTTTTGAGTTCGAAGAAAAATGTAGAGAAGGTGGAATTAATGTTCCAATTATACCTGGCCTAAAACCATTGGCCACGCTCAAACAACTCAATATGATTCCCCATCGTTTTCATGTAGACTTACCTCAGGATTTGATTAATGCAGTTCAGAAAGCTAAAGACAATACTGCCGTATCAGAAATAGGAGTGGATTGGTGCATTCAGCAAAGCAAGGAATTAAAAAATCACGGCGTCCCCTTTCTCCATTATTACAGTATGGGAAAATCTAAGAACGTCAAGAAAATTGCCAGTAGTATATTTTAGCGCTCACGGGTGAGCAGATTGAATTTTTTTTCAAGTCCTTCGTTTTTTTGCTGAAGCCTCAAGATTTTTAAACCATTATCATGGGCAAAGTCAAAAACGGCAGGACGCATGTCCGTTTTTGATTCAAAGGTCAATTCATAGTCAAACTCAAAAGTGTTTACCACTGTTTTGATGTTAGGAATTTTTTGAAGTGCTACACTTTCCACCCGATAATCAAAACTTACACAAACCACTTGTTGATCGTTCATTTTTAAAGACTCAAGTGTTTGATTCAAAACGACTTTTCCTTTGTTGAGGATGACGACCCTGTCACACATGGCCTCTACTTCTTGTAGGATATGGGTAGAGAGGAAAACCAATTTTTCTCTTCCCAAGGTTTGGATCAGTTTTCTGATCTCAACCACTTGATTGGGATCCAGTCCTGTAGTAGGCTCATCAAGGATCAAGTATTTCGGATCATGTAGGAGTGTTGCAGCCAGTCCAACTCGCTGTTTATACCCTTTCGATAAGACTCCAATTTTTTTGAAAGCATGTTCTCCAAGCCCTGTTTTTTCAATAACTTCCATTACTGGAGGTTTTTGTAAAGCATACAAGTCTCCCACAAATTTCAAATATTCTTTAACATACATCTCAGGATACAGAGGATTATTCTCTGGAAGGTATCCCATTTGTTGCTGTACTTTTTTCAACTCTTGACGTAAATTTAATCCACCGATGGAAACCTCGCCTTCCCATTGTGTTAAGAAGCCCGTCAATATTTTCATCAAGCTTGTCTTTCCAGCACCGTTGGGACCCAAAAGCCCAATCACTCCATTTTGGTCAAAGGCCAATGAAATGCTATTTAGAGCAACTGTGTTGCCGTAATTTTTAGATAATTGTTGGATGTTTATGCCCAAGAGTCAATGGTTATGGGTTGGCTCAAATTAATTTAAATACAATCTATTTGCCTAAAGATAATACTTCAAATTTAGTCAATAATATTTTTTTGGAAAAGGAAATGGAGAAGGTGGATAATGATGACTTATTTGTTTGATAAGAGTTTTGGTTTCAAAAATTTTAAATTTTCACACTCCATACAGTTATAAGGTATTATGATCCGCTATTTATTTTTTATGAGGTACCCTGTTAGGTTTAGGATAACTCCAAAGAATAAAAAAACACTGGCAATCAGGTAAGCTCTGTTAGAAGTTGGAAAGCTTATGATCGTTAAAATGGAAAGAAAAATAAAAATAATTCCCAAAAGGTAGGTAATCGCAGAAGTTCTCATATAATTGATAAGATTTGTATTTAGGCTTTATAAAACTATAAAAAATTTATAAAATGATTTGTTTTTGTAAAAAGCTATCATACATTTGTGCCTTAAAATAAGAAATGAATAAAATATATACTTATTACAACGCTTTCTATTACTTCTATGCAGAAGCAGGAAGGACTTTGTAATAACTTTTAATAAAGCAAGCAAAAAGTCCTGATTTATCGGGACTTTTTTTTTGAACCATGATACATAAAATAGCCATACAAGGAATTAAGGGATCATTTCACCATCAGGTAGTGAAGCAGTATTTTGTTTCTGCTCCCGACTTGTTGGAATGTTCCTCTTTCGACGTTTTGGCCCAAGCAGTTGCTGAGGGTAAATGCGATCAGGCAGTCATGGCGATTGAAAATTCTATTGCAGGATCTATTTTGCCCAACTATGCATTAATGGATCAGTATGGATTGGTCATTACAGGGGAGCACTATCTCAGTATTGAACATAATTTGATGGCATTACCAGGGCAAAAAATTGAAGAAATAGAAGAGGTGCATTCGCACCCGATGGCCCTGTTACAATGTAAAAAATTCTTTCGGGCGTATCCTCATATAAAACTAGTGGAAAGTCATGACACGGCTGAGGAAGCTTTTAAAATCAGTAAGAATAAAACTAAGGCTCGTGCCGCCATTGCTGGAGTCAGCGCTTCGGAGATCTATGATTTGGAGATTTTGAATCATTCGATTCAGACCATCAAAAACAATGTGACTCGTTTTGTGATTGTACAAAAAGCAGTATTAGAACAGCAAGACAATATTAGTAAAGCAGCATGGAAATTTGTTTTGGATCACAAACGTGGTAGTTTGGCCACTGCCCTCAACGTGGTAAGTGATTGTAATCTTAATCTGACCAAAATACAATCCCTGCCTGTAATTGAAACCCCTGGGAAATATGCTTTCTTTGTCGATGTCACTTTTGATGATCCGAAAAATTATTTTAAAGCCAAGTCCTTATTAGAAATAATGGCCACAGCCTTTAAGGTTTTGGGCGAATATCCCTCTGGAAAATCATGACAGCAAGAAGACTAAATACAGTTCAAGAATACTATTTCTCCAAAAAACTGAGAGAAGTTGCTTCTATGGTGGCTGAGGGAAAACCAGTCATTAATATGGGTATTGGAAGTCCCGATTTGCCCGCACATCCTGAGGTTGTTGCTGCATTGAAAGAAAGTTTTGACCATCCCAAAGTTCATCAATACCAAAGTTATCAGGGACTCCCGGAGCTCCGAGAAGCCATAGCCAATTTTTACCAAAAACATTATCAGCTAAGCGCCAATCCCAAAAATGAAATTTTACCCTTGATGGGTTCCAAAGAAGGGATCATGCACATTTCCATGGCTTTTTTGAATCCTGGAGACAAAGTATTGATTCCCAATCCAGGGTATCCTACCTATCAATCTGTTGCCCGACTCCTTGAGGCAGAACCTGTTTTCTATAATTTAAAAGCAACTAACGATTGGCAACCTGATTTGGAGGCTTTAAGTCAGATGGATTTGAATAATGTCAAAATAATGTGGATCAATTATCCCCACATGCCAACGGGTGCAAATGCTCAAAAAGATACCTTTAAAAAACTAATTGCTTGGGCAAAGGAAAAAGACATTCTATTGGTCAATGACAACCCCTACAGTTTTGTCTTGACAAAACAACCCCAGAGTCTATTGTCCATTAATGGTGCAATGGAAGTGGGTATGGAGTTGAACTCTTTGAGTAAATCTTTTAATATGGCTGGGTGGAGAGTGGGAATGGTTTTGGGAAATCAAAAAAATATCGCTGCCGTATTAAAGGTAAAAAGCAATATGGATTCAGGAATGTTTTTTGGAATTCAGAAGGGTGCCATTGCTGCACTTAATGCCAAAGACAGTTGGTTTGAAGAACTCAATCA
>Ga0209603_1000098_pt1 | contig 107439 bp, 146 predicted proteins | sample COGITO_mtgs_1206_FD_184812 | JGI IMG/M metagenome (GOLD analysis project Ga0209603, IMG submission 184812) | Pelagic marine microbial communities from North Sea - COGITO_mtgs_120607 (SPAdes) (version 2) | ecosystem: Environmental > Aquatic > Marine > Epipelagic ...
TAGTTACCTACGAAGTCTCTGGAATAGTTTCCAATATAGTCTCCTGCAAATCCTCTTGCATAGTTACCAATAAAGGTTCTTGAATAGTTTCCTGCATATGTTGATACACGTGCACGTGTTGAGTTACGAGAGTAATCTCCTACAAAGTTTCTTGAGTAGTTGCCAAGGAAGTTTCCTGCAAAGTTTGTTACACGATCTCTTGCATATGCAGATACACGGTTTCTTGAATATGCAGATACACGGTTACGAGTGTATGCACTATAACGTGTACGTGCTGATATTCTGGTATAGTCACCAGTAAAGTTACCTAAGTAATCCCCTGCGAATAATCGTGTATAATCTCCAGTGAAGTTACCTGCATATATGCGTGAATAGTTACCAACATAATTAGACACACGAGTTCTTGTGCTGATACGTGTGTATGCAGAACTTCTTGTTCTGGTTGATGTACGATTATATGTACTTATTCTATTACGTGCGAATGTTGAAGACCTTCCACGTGTGTATGCAGAACTTCGAGATCTCGTTGATATACGAGCATAGGCACTATACCTATTTTGAATACGCAATCTGGTATATGCCGAACTACGAACCCTTGTAGACGTACGGGCATACGCACTATACCTATTCGCAATACGTAGTCGTGTGTAAGCACTTATTCTATTACGTGTACTTATTCTTGTTGAGTCACGAAAATATGCTGATACTCTATTTTGAATGCGTAATCTTGTGTAAGAACTTATTCTGTTACGAGAGTAGTTACCAATAAAGTTACGTGAATAGTTACCAATAAAGTTACCAGTATAGTAACCTATACGTGTAAAGTAATTTGTTCTGGTACTTGTAGCAATACGCAATCTAGTATAGTTGCCAAGGAAGTTACCACCAAATGCAATGATACGAGTAAATGCATTAGACCTTGTACTGGTTGCGATACGTAATCTGGTATAGTTACCAGTGAAGTTTCCTGCGTAGTTACGTGCATAGTTACCAGTGTAATATAGTGTACGAGTATAGTCACCGATATAATATAGTGTACGAGTATAGTTACCTGTGTAGTTACCAGTGTAGTATAACGTACGGGAATAGTTACCTGTGTAGTTACCAGTGTAGTATAACGTACGGGAATAGTTACCAAGATAGTTACCGATATAACTTGCAATACGGTTACGTGTATAGTTACCGAGGAAGTTACCGATATAACTTGCGATACGAAGTCTGGTGTAGGTACCAGTACCAGTACCTATATTAATACGAAGTCTGGTGTATATACCAGTCGGTGTACTTGTTCTTGTTGATATACGAGTGTAGTATCCAGTACGAGTATAGTTGCCAGTAAAATATCTTAGATAGTTACCAAGGAAGTTACCAGTATAGTAAGCGGGGCCTAAGAAGTCAATTGGTTCTCCACTCTTGGCACCAATACGAACGTAAAATTGTTCTCCCACACTGACACGTGTAGATATACGTGTATAGGCGGGTGTGCTGGATCTTGTATAATACAAAGTACGTGTGTAGTTACCAGTGAAGTTACCTGCATAATACAAAGTACGTGAATAGTTACCAAGATAGTTACCAGTATAATACAGAGTACGAGTATAGTTACCAAGATAAGATCCAATACGGTTCGCAATACGTAGTCGTGTATAGTTGCCGAGATAACCCGTAATACGGTTTACAAGACGCAATCTTGTGTAGATACCAGTATTAGTACTAATGGCAATACGTAATCTTGTGTAGATACCAGTATTAGTACTAATGGCAATACGTAATCTTGTGTAGTCACCAGTTGCAGTACGTGTTCTGTTATATGTTCCCGTAGCAGTTCGAATACGAATATATGCACTACTACGAGTACGTGTTGATATACGGGTATAGTTGCCTAAGTAGTTACCAATATAGGAATCAATACGGGCATAGTAATGCGTTGAGTTACGAGTACGTGTTGATAAACGGGTGTAGTTGCCTAAGTAGTTACCAGTATAGTAATCAGTACGTGTGTATGCATCTATTCGTGTGGATGCACGGGTAGAGTCACGTGTGTATGCACGGTTAGATGTTCTGGCATAGTTACCAAGGAATCCACGTGTATAGTTACCCGTATAGTTACCTACAAACGTACGTACATAGTTACCTAAATAATTACCAAGGTAGTTTCCTGCGAATCCACGTGCATAGTTACCCGTATAGTTACCAGTAAATAAACGTGAATAGTTGCCTACGTAATCACCTGCATAGTTTCTTGCATAGTTTCCTGTATAGTTACCGACAAACAGTCTGGAATAGTTACCTGTATAGTTTCCTGCAAACGCACGAGCATAGTTACCAGTGAATATACGTGCGTAGTTTCCTGCGAATCCACGTGCATAGTTTCCTACAAAGTCCCCTGCATAGTTTCTTGCATAGTTACCTGTATAGTTTCCTGCAAAACTCTGCTGTGTTGTACGGGTATATGCACTACTTCTATTTCTTGTTGATAGTCTTGTATAGTTAGAAGTTCTTGCTCTGGTAGACGTACGTATGGATATACGTGTGTAGTTACCTGTATAGTTTCCTGCAAACGCACGAGCATAGTTACCTACAAAGGTTCTACTATAGTTACCTACAAACGTACGTGCATAGTTACCAATAAAGTTACCCGCAAAGTTTGTTACTCTATCACGAGTGTATGCTGATACACGAGTCCTTGAATAGTTTCCTATAAAGTCACCCGTGAATGTACGTGATGATGTACGTGTGTAAGTACTATTTCTTGTTCTGGTATATGCTGATATACGGTTACGTGTGGAGTTACGTGAATATGCACTTACCCTTGTACGGACATAGTCACCAATATAATCACCTGCATAACCAGTAACATCATCACGTGTGTATGAACTGTTTCGTGTACGTGTTGATACACGAGAGTATGCACTGCCTCTGTTACGTGAGTATGCACTAATACGAGTACGGGCATAATCCCCAACAAAGTTCCCCAGATAGTTTCCTGCGAAGTTTGTGGCATATGTGCTGATACGTGTTCTGGCATATGTTGATATACGAGTACGTGTCGAATTACGTGAGTATGTGCTAATACGAGTACGAGCATAATCCCCAATATAATCCCCTGCGAAATCTCTTGTACTTGTTCTTGCAGACAATCTGGTATATGCTGATACTCTATCACGTGTGTAATCACCTACATAATCACCCGCAAAATCTCTTGTTGACGTACGTGTAGATAATCTGGTATAATTTGATATACGAGTTCTTGTGTAGTTACCTACATAGTCACCTGCATACGCAGACACACGGGTACGAAGAGAATCACGAGTATACGCAGACACACGAGTACGTGCATAGTCTCCAGTGTAGTCTCCTGCGAAGTTTCTTGTTGATGTTCTGGTATATGCTGATACACGAGTACGGGTATAATTACCTAAATAGTTTCCACCATAAGCAGAGTTACGAGTACGAAGAGAATTACGAGTGTATGCCGATATGCGAATCCTTGCATAGTTTCCAGTGTATTCTCCCGCAAATGATTGTTGTGTTGTGCGAGTGTATGCTGATACTCTATTACGTACGTATTCTCCAATGAAGTCACCACCGTATTCTCCTGCAAACCCACGAGTATATTCTCCTACAAAACCTCTGTTGTAGTTACCAACATAGTCCCCTGCGAAATCCCCAGTAAATGTCTGTAAACTATTTCTTGTATAGTTGGATACACGAGTCCTATTGTAGACACTGTTTCTAATAACAACATAGTTCGAACTACGGGTTCTACTGAATGTCTCTAAACGGTTACGGGTAAATTCTCTTGTGCTTGTACGTGCATAGTTAGATCCACGGGTACGTGAATATGATGAGACACGTGTACGTGCATACGCAACTTCAGAGGTTGTTCTTTTTGTGTTGGTGGCAGTACCACGTGCCGCCCAAGTACCTGCATCTGTTGGACTACCTTGAGTGGCAGATCTTAATTGATATGATCCAATGTTTCCACCAATAGCACGTTGAGTTTTAACATGTTGTCCCAATGAGTATTTAATTTGTGCATCACCCATTTCAGTGATACCAGAGAATGCTCCTGCACTATCAACATTAAGACCATTCAAAGATACAGGTTGCACCGTAGTGGGTGCGGTCATTGTCTGTCTTTCATATAGATTAGTAACAGTAGATGTACCGTTACCTAAAGTATCTGTGAAAATGTTTGCGGTATGCTCTGCCCAGTCTGCACTTGGAGCAGATGTACCCATACGGAATGCGCCTGGATATTCAGATGTTTCGATACGAGATAATAAACGATTGGATAATGTTGCCATATCACTATCGTTCATCTCATAGAAATCACCATTATGGAATCCTATAGGTCTACGATAATGACTTTGAGTAGTATCTGCCGCTCCGTTTCTTATTTGACGAAGGTTGTATGAGGTTTGACCAGACGTAATTGCTGTTACTGGGTGAGTACCATCTGCTTCGTTGTAGTAAGTATCAACAAATGTACCAATAAGAGTACCACCATTATCACCTGCTTTTAACGTACCTGCGGAGTTTACACCTGCCGCCGCTAATCGCAGACCTGCTTGATACGCCAGATAGTTTTCTTCTGTAGGAGACATCTCCTTCAGATCACCGTTGGTGCCTTCTAACTTTAGCGGTATATTAGATTTCGTTGCCACAAATTCACTTCTCTTATAATAGATTTAATAAAAACTTATCTCTATTTATAAGTTTTTGACGGGCAGAATCTAAGCAGTCCTTACATATAGTGTATAAGTCTCTACGTTAAATACTGTGTTACCAATAGTTTGTCCCACGTAACTACTTACTCTGGTACGGTGATATGCTGATCCCCTTGATCTTGAGTAGTTTCCTACATAATCACCCGCATAGTTTGATCCACGGGTTCTTTGAGAGTTACGGGTAAATGCTCTTGTACTTGTACGTCCATATGAACTATTTCTGGTTCGTGAAAATACTTCGTCCCTTTCTCTTGTGTAATCCCCAACACGAGTACGATTAAAGTTTCTTGAGTAAACACCAGTATATATATCCGAATATGCTTGGGAGAAAATTGATGATCTGCCTCTAGTATAGTTGGACACACGAGTTCTACTATAAGAACTTACACGAGCACGAGTAAAACTAGAACCACGGTTTCTTGTATAGTTACCAAGGAAGTCACCTGTATAATTACCCACAAACGAACGTGTGTAATTAGATACACGAGTACGAGCATATGAACTAACACGAGTCGGTATACTTGTACGTGTTGATGTACGTGTGTAGTTACCCAGATAGTTTCCTGCAAACGCACGAGTGTAATCACCAACGTAGTTACCTGCGAAGTTTCTAAAATAGTTACCTAAGTAGTTACCCACAAAATTACGACTAAAGTTACCAACAAAAACACCTTCCCCTGCAATTATTGATGCACCAGTACCTTGAGCACCTGCATAGTTACCTGCAAAATTTCTTGTTGATGTACGAGTATATGATGATACTCTATTACGTGTATAGTTACGTGAATAACCACGTGCATACTCACCAACAAAAACACCTTCCTCTGCAATTATTGATGCACCAGTACCTTGAGCACCAGTATAATTACCAAGGAATGTTGATATCCTTGTACGTGTACTTGTTACAGAATTTCTAAGTCTGGTGTATGCGACTGTAGAATCTCTTAGGTAATTACGAGTACTCGATCTTGTGTATGCGACTGTAGACTGTCTTGTATACTGATCAACTATTGTTCTGGTGTATGGAAATGCGGGGTTTCCACTTGAAGATCTTGTATATGCTCTGTTACTAGTTCTTGTAAACTGTCTGGAGAATCCAACACCAAAGTTACGTGAATAACTTGTACCAGCGAAGAAACGAGAAAAATTCATTGTGAAGTTACCAAAGTAATCACCAGTAAAGTTTGTTGGGCCAGTGTAATATTGGAACACACCTGCTTTGGGTGCAAATCGAACAAATGCCATTTCACCAATATAGTTACCAGTGAAGTTTTTGCTCGTGTCGGCGGCATAGTTACTTACACGTCCACCACGTGTATAGTGTTGAGCATTGTATGTACTCACTCGGAATTGCTGACTACTCCTCGTATAACTTTGGAAGTACGTAGTTACATAATTTACTTGAGTTGCTAGAGAATCTGTTTCATTCGTAAAGAACACGATACTGTCCATACGAGCAGATTCAATATTAGCACTTCTTGTAAACCCACGAGTATAGTCTCCAGTGTAGTCTCTTAATAGTATGTTTCTGCTATAAGTGTCTGCATATTCCCTTACATAGTTACCTGTAAAGTTCTCGATACGAGTTATAGTATAGTTTCTGTAATATGATGATATTCTATTACGTGTATAGTTACCAACAAAAACATTTTCTCCATTTACTACCGAAGCACCAGTACCTTGAGCACCTGTATAGTTACCTGCGAAGTTACGTGAATAGTTACCAACAAAAACATTTTGGTCACTTACAACCGAAGCACCTGTGCCTTGAGCACCAGTATAATTACCTGCAAATGCCGTGATAAAGTTACCTGCATAACTTTCAGACCTACTGCGAGTGTATGCTGTTGTAGAGTTACGACTAAAGTTGCGGAAAAACTGACGAGAATAATTACCAACAAACATACCCTCACCATCAATTATTGATGCACCAGTACCTTGAGCACCTGCATAGTTACCAGTGTAGTTTCGAGCACTTGTTCGAGTATAACCTCTTGAGTAATAATTTAGGTAATTAGAATTTCTATTCTGAATACGTAGTCGAGTATACGAAGACTCTCTGGCTCTTGTAGATGTACGGGTATATGCACTGACCCTTGTTCTTGCAGAAAGTCTTGTGTATTCTCCAACATAGTTACCTGCATAGTTACCCACGAAGTTACGTGAATAGTTACCCACGAAGCCTCTTGTATAATTCTCAAGACGGGTACGAGTAAATGCTGTGTCCCTTTCTCTCGTATAGTTTCCTGCAAACGCACGAGCATAGTTTCCTACAAAGGTTCTGCTATACTCACCTACAAAATTACGAGTGAAATCACCAGTGAAGATTCTGGTATAATTACCTACATAGTTACCTACATATTCTCCTACGTATTCACGTGCATAGTCACCAACAAAGTTACGTGTATAGTTACCTAAGTAGTCACCAGTATATTCACCCACAAATTGACGAGAGTAGTTCCCTGCATAATTACGTGAATAGTTACCAGTGTAGTCTCCTGCGAAGTTTCTTGTTGATGTTCTGGTATAGTTATCGGAGTAATTACCTACAAATACTCTGGCATAGTCTCCTGCGAAACTACGAGTATAACTTTGTTCATCAACAAGTCGAATAGTGTTTGTTGCGGATCCCTTTGCAGTCCAAGTTTGACCAGATACGTTTGGTGCTCCCTGCGAAGATGTTCTTAAATCGTATGATCCAACATTACCTTGAATGGCACGTCTTGTCTTAGCACGTTGACCAATAGATTGTGTAATCTGTCTGTCTGTTAATTTCTCGACACCTTGATATGTTCCAGTTGCACCAGAAGACCTCTTAATACCCATGATAGATGATATACCACCAACATCATTAAGGATATTAGTTGGAGCAGACATATTAGTCCTTCTCCAGATAGAATAGTCATTTACAGTATATGGATTACCAGAAGAATCAGCACGTTGATCTGTAAGAATACTTGGAACTAAAATAGTATAATCACCACTTGGTGCAGTAGCAGAAAGTTTTAAAGATCCTGCATAATCAGATGTTGCAATACGTCCATTGATTTCATCTACAAATGAATTTACATCTGTATCATTCTGCTCATATATGTTTGTGTCATAATGTGCAATTGGTTTACGTACGTCAGAATCTGCTAATGAAGCAGTTCCGTTTATCTGATATAAGTTCTTTGATGTGGCAGTAACTGAGGTGGCATCATAAGGGTGAGTACCTACAGGTTCTGGATAGTATGTGTCTTCTAGTGTACCTATTAATCGATTACCAGAAGCAGTAGTCGTAAGCAGTCCTACATCCGAACTGTCCGCTTGGGCAGTATGTATACCTGCAAGATATGCAATATAATTTTTATCACTTGCATTTATCTGTTGGAGATTACCATCACTGTCTTTTAACTTTAACGGTAATGCCTTATTATTCGACATTATACTTCCTATTAATTTAGAAGGGTACCGTTCTCATCATAGATTAAGACAGTCCTTCTTGCCAATTCGTTTATTGCGTTTACTATACTATCATTATTTATACTTGCTGTGGTGAAGAAGTTTCCGTCTGTGTCACTATCAAGACTTGTAAGTGCTCCAATTCTTGTACTTAATTCGGCAATATCTGTATCATTACTCGTGATTCTACCTTCATTCACATTGATCTGCGATACAGCAGAATCTAATTGGGTGTGGATCTCATTAATACTACCTGCAACGTTCTGTGCAGTTGTACCTAAAGCACTGTCCAACCATAAAGCATGGTTAGGAAGTCTGATATTACTTGCATCTATATCCAGTGCTTTTATAGCACCAGAGTATATATCTAACTGGTTGCTACTGTTCTGGAATCGACCAAACTGAACACCATTGTCTTTTAGATATACGTCACCACCATTTGCATCAAGAACAATATCTCCATTCACATCTAATGTGTAAGTAGAAGGGGCGGCAATCTTATATGTTGCATCATCTGCAAGAGTATGCGTTACTGTATCGGCACCTCCACCATTCTTAAATATGATGTCATTGCCGTCTGCATCGAGAGTAATATCTCCAGAAGCATCAATTAATGCGTCACCTGTTACTGTAGCAGTTAATGCACCAGTTGTCAATGATACTGCATTTGAATTACTGATTGTATCAGCAATAATGTTGAAGTTACCAATGTCTGCACTATCTGCAACGAGGTCATCTGTAGTTACAGTACCATCGAAGAATGCATGTTTCCATTGAAGTGTAGATGAACCTAAGTTGTAAGTATCGTCTGCATCTGGTATAATATTAGTATCAACTCTACCAATAATAGAGATGTTATCTGTGTTAGCATTACCTAAGTCAACATGACCATTTAAGTCTGTAGCACCATCTACGTTTAGAGTGCCATCAAGATCTGTGCTACCAAGAACTTGTAAGTTGCCTTCTGCTCTTTGATTAGCACCTGTCCATGATACTGCTTTAGTTGTACCAGAGTATAATGTGACATTTGTTCCACTATCTCTTAACTTACCCCATTGCGTACCTGCATGTTTGAGTATGATGTCATTTCCATCTGGATCAAGAATGATGTCCGTGGATGCATCAATTGTTGCAGTACCTGTTACGGTTGCTTTCCAGTTACCACCAGATACGAGGTTCTGTGCACCAGTAGCAGTGAGTGTCATAGGGCCAGTGGTATCAATATTAATACCGTCTGTTGCACTTATATCACGTGTGCCATTTGCACTGTCGGATTGATTACCTTGAACAGTATATGTTCTGTTTCCAGTTGTTGTTTGAGTTAGGTTACCAGTAGTCGCAATAGTTGTTGTGGCACCTAATGTATATTCTTGTCGAGTGGATCCACCATCTTTCAGACGGATATTATCACCACCTGCATCAAGATTAATATCACCAGAAGCATCTACTGTGAAATTGCCAGTCACATTATGCGTTTGATTTCCACCAGATGTTGTGGTCAAAGTACCTAAAGTAGTACTTGACATATTCCCAGAAGATGTTATACTATATGTACCATTAGCAGAGTCAGCATAGTTACCACCAACTGTACGAGTAAGGGCACCGTTAACATCTAATGTGTTTGTTGCACCCAATCCATAAGAGAATCTTGCAGTTCCACCGTCTTTAAAGTCAATGTTTCCGAGGTCTGCATCTAATACTATATCACCAGAAATGTCTAATGTCAAGTTTCCTGTACGAGAAACTACACCGTCTGTTTTAAAGTTGTATTCAGTAGAAGCACCATCTTTGAATGTGATATCTCCACCGTCTGCATCAAGGACGATATCCCCGACAGCATCTACTGTGTAAGTAGAAGGTGCTGTGATTGTATATGCACCACCATCTGCAAGTGTATGAGTAACAGTTTTATTACCTGCACCGTTTTTGAATAGAATATCATTGCCATCGGCATCGAGAGTGATATCCCCAGAGGCATCTACTTCGAAATTGCCTGTTACATTATGCGTTTGTGAATCAGATGTAGTTTGGAACGTCCCCATTGTGGTAATATCTGCATTACCAGATGCACCGATATGATATGTACCAGATGCACTATCAGACTTATTACCTGCAACTGTCTGTGTTAAGTTACCACTTGTTACGATTGTGTTTGTTGCACCCAGAGTGTATACGTGACGATCTGTACCTGCGTGAGCAAATTCAATGTTATCACCGTCAACATCTATTTTTAAATCCCCTGTTACATCAACGATATAATCTGCGGGTGTAGCAATAGTATATTGTGCATTGTCTGCAAGTGTATGTGTAACAGTGTCTCCACCTGCACCATTTTTGAATATAATATCATTACCGTCTGCATCTAATGTAATGTCACCAACCGCATCCACAGTAACACTGGCAGGTGCATCTATTTCATAGTTTGCATTGTCTGATAGAATATGTTTTACTTGATCTCCACCCGCACCATTCTTTATTATAACATCATTACCGTCTGCGTCAAGAGTAATATCTCCGACTGCATCGATAATAACATGACTTGGGGCAGTTACAGTGTAAGTACCGTTATCATTAATGTTATGTGTAACAGTGTCTCCACCTGCACCGTTTTTAAAGATGATATCGTTACCATCTGCGTCCAGTGTAATGTCACCAGAGAAATCTAAGTTAAGGGATGTACCCTCTTGTGTTTGAGATCCAGTAGTTGTAAGTGTAGAGTTACCTGCAATATCTGCATCAAGGTTGTTTGATATGTTAAGATCAAGGATACCAGTAACTGCTAATTGGTTTGTTGCACCTAATGTGAAATTAAATCGTGCGACAGAGTCATCAAGGAAGTTGATGTTTGCTCCACCTGCATCGAGGTTGATATCACCCACTGCATCAAGATTAATATCTAATCCTGCATTCAGTGTAATATCCGTACCACTATTTTGTGCAGTACTAATTAATAGTCGAGTCTGAGTCTCCCCCTGTAAAGCATTACCAGTAGGATATAAAATCTCACCTGCCGAGGCATCGAAGACCCGTTCTATCTCATTAATTGCCATGACAACATCACTGTCACCATTGGTCAGTAAGTTAACTGGATCACCGACATTATAAGAAACAGTATTGAGATTGTCTCTTAATATTTTGAAGGAGTCTGTTAGTAATGTATACGGACGTGCCATTTATAATTTCTCTACTATTGCGGAAAGCATCGTTTTGATATCATTAATGTCGGTCTTTAATGATTCAACCTCTACTCTCAATTGTTTATCTTCTGCTTGTTTTTGCAGGCGTATCTTCTTTTGTTCTCGTGCTTTTTGTATTGCACTTCTATTTATATTAATAATGGCACCAGACTCTGGATCTCTCGCAAAATCTGGTTCATCTTTTACTGTCACATATTTGGTCATATTATATTGCCAGTGCTATTACTCGTAAATCACGGAACGTTGGTACTTGTGCTGAGTTAGTACTACGCATAACAATCTTAGTTTGGAACTTAGTGAATGGTGGTAATGCACCACCTTCACCACCTACCAAGTATCGATACTCACGGAAAGTATTCTTGTTAGTATCTGGTGGTAAAGTGTTCTCTGGAGTTACCAGTGTCCACAAGTTCTGTTCAAGGTCAACACTCGCATCACCACATCTCCAATATACTTGGAAGTCTGCTTCTGGTGGACGGTTAGCGGCAAGTAGAATTTTAAGTCCAACTGCTTCTTCTGTTAACGTAGTAATCTTAGTTATGTGTTTCGCAGATTCACTACCAAACATTGGGTGAGTTTCACTAATATATGTTAATGGTACATTGAATCCAGATGTAGCGGCAGAGTCTTGTTTCGAAATTAAGTTATGCATCGTCATAACCTTTGCACGTTCTAAATCGACAATTGGAGACAAGTACGGTGAAGTAGACTTCAGTGTTATCTGCATCTCAAGAGATCTTGCACCACTTAACTTACCAGCGGTAGAAAGGTTCTCTGTTGATCTATTATAGATTGCACGTGGTGTATTATAATAAATGTTCTTTTCATTCTCCACTATCTGGAATTTATTTTCTTTATTAAACCTTGTCTGACTACCCGCAAGTGATTGCTGTGAAGTAGTTTTCATAGACAATGTTACGTTAGTCTGAGAAGGTTGAGTGATATCAATACTTGGACGTAGTACTTCAAAGTTTAAATTTTGTGATGAAGTTACAGACGAACCACCGAACCACGTACGAGAAGTTGCCGAAGCACCTGCTGTATATGTGTATCCAGAGTTATCGTAATCAACGACAGTTCTTAAACCATTAACGTTAGCACCCGTCAGTCCGTTTCCGAAGTTTGTTGCCGAGTCAATACCACGAATAATTGTCTTATCACCAGTACGTAGACCGTGATTTGCAAATGCTACTCGTACAGTATTAGATCCAGAATCTACAACTAATGGATCCCTACTTAGTGCTTCTGGATCTACGTTAGCATTCTGAAGAATGATATTACCCGAAGAAACAAAGTTAGCAACGTTAATTTTATATGTTAAGTCAGAACCAGATGCAGGTTCCCAAGTCTTACCATTCTGAGACTTGAAGAATGCACCTAATGTTGCTTGTTGTGTCACACGTGCTTCTTGAGATCCTAATTGGAACTCACCTACTTTAGCGGCATATGCATTATAGTCTGGAGAGTTATCGCCAGGAACTAATACTAATGCATAATCCCCTGTAGGACAGAAGACTGGTGTATCAAATACAAATTTAGTTGATTGCTGTAACATTGCTTTGTTATTAGACCCAGTAGTTACCGTAGTAACCTGTGAGGGAGATAACTTCTTACTTGCTAAAATAACGTCTGAGTGCGGAATGCCATTTACTGTAGGTCTTAACTCACAGAATACTGGGGCAGTACTTGACTTAGTAGCAAAGTAAACTTCCATAGACGTAATAAATAATCCACCTGCTTCTAATACTTGGAAAGTCTGAGCAATTGGATCTCTGAACCTACGTCCACGTCTTCGTCCACGACCTCTCCTTTCTTGTACTGGAATACGAACCAACGTTGGAGTATTTGGTCTTGTTGCCGCTGGGGGCACCGTTGGTGTAGTGGCAGGTGGTACAGGTGTAATACGTGGACGAGGAACAAACTCCGTTGTGGATGTTTCGTTCTCTCTTGTTGTTTCCCTATTACCTGTAACAACAGTCACTGTACTGCTCGATTTAACATCTACAGCAGGTTCGGTTGTAACGACAGTATCTGTCCATACAGTACTATCTGCTGTAGTGTTTTGCTCTACAGATACATCCGAAGTACCAGTTATTTTTAGTGTACGAGTTACATGAATGTTATGTTCAAACTTCTCAAGAGTACCTGCTGATTGGAAGAGAGTCTTAGCAAATGACATTGCACCATCTTCGTTAGCAGTGTTAACATCAATTAACATGAACTCACGTTTACCAGTATGGAATCTCATAGATGCATTGTTTGGTACAATGAATGAACCTGTTACTGTACCCTCTGCATCTGATACGAGATTTGTTTTACCTTGGTTATGTTCTTGACTTGTTTTAACAACAAAGTGGTTGTCTTTAATACCACCACCCAAACGAGTGTTCAACCAACGTAGACGGTTACTGTACTTAAATGATGATTCTGTTCTACAGAACTGAGACACATTGGTGTTATCAAAGAATGGGAAGTATTGTGTATTTGGTCGCAATCCTTCTGCTTTGAATCTAATCTCTACCGAACGCATGAATGGTATTACTGATACATCGATAACTCTCTTGCCTACGATATCACGAATACTTGATTCACTTGCAACACGGTTTACTGTATTGGAAGTTGAAGTTGTCGTGGTAGTTTCTGTAGTTTGTTCGAATCTATTCTCTTCAGTAATAGTTTTAGTAGTTTCGAATGTTGATGTATTTGTACTACGAATCTTTGAACGAGTTTCTGTTGTTACAACATCCCAGTTATCAGTAGTAACATTTTCACCGACTCTTACACCAACGTTTCTCCAACCAAAGTTTCTGAATGTACCACCACCAGATCCTGCAAGTCCAAAGTTACCACCTGCCCATATGCTACCACCACCGATATTGTTAGTAAAACCAGTAAAACGGGAGCGGTTCCATTGTGCATCAATAGCAGATCTGGATGTTTCTTCTTGTCGTTCTCTATTAACTTCTACTGTAGATGTTGATAATGTTTCGTTATTAGTAACAGTACCTGTCTTGACCCACTCTCCTAACTCTTCTTGAGTTGACGTGCCTACGAGCACAGGGTCTTGTGTGTTTTGAACTACTGAAGTTGAGGTTCCAGATACAAAAGACTTGGCAGTATCACCCACATCCAACGATGTAGGGTCAACCCCAAACCAAGCGTTATTCGAGTTATTCCAGTTAAGTGCTTCACGTAAATCAAACTCTGTTGAATTACCTACAACACTTTCACCAACTTTTTGGGTTTCTTTCCAAGTGTCAGTTTCTGGAGAAATTGTTAATCTACCAATAGTAAATGGTACGTGGAAAGGTAGAAGGTTTTCTGTGCTTGAAGCAAGTTCTTGTGCATCATACGGTACTTCCGTATGTTGAAGCATCATCATATCACCATGTAATTGTACACGCAAGTTACCAGTTACATCCGAGTCATAGAATAATGAAGACTCTTCTTCTGGTGCACGTGGACGCAACATCTTAGCAATTTTATCAATTGCGGATTTAGCACCCTCTTTACTACGTGTGTGCGTGTGTGCATGATTAGAGAAGTTATCTACAAAGAAACCAGACTTAGCACGGTCAGCACCACCAGAATCCAATACGGACATTACCTTTGTATTCAACTCAAGTAGTGACAATGAAGTCATCTCTTGTAGTTTGTCAATCTTTTCTTCTAACTTATTGATATCCTGCATGGTATAACCCTTACGAGGAATCAATGTAGATTTCATATCTTGAGTGTGAAGAGTATTAGGATTCATACGGATATTATATAAATCCATACAATCTTCTGGAACTTCTGGGAACTTAGGATTTAATGAAGAAGATCCTCTAACCAATCGTAATTCACTGTTCTTAGAGATAACCAATTTATCATTACGTGGTAAGTAGTATTCTGCATCCGCAGTAAGAGTATCAGATGGAATAGGCAAAGGGGGTACAGATGTAAATACACCAGAACCATTCGTTGAAGGACGTAGATCAATAACGTCTCTTAATGATACCTTTCCTCCATCTGGAAGTGCTTGTGCAGGAACATCTAAGTAATCCAATTCACCAGAATAAGAATTAACTGCATAGAATGAACCATTAGCAGTTGGAGCAAAATGTTTCATTCTAACAAATATATTTTGACTATTACTGGTTAAACCACCACCAGTGTATATTAACTTAGAATCTGCTTGGTGACTTACTTCATTATTAGGTTGGAATACGAAGTATGGGAATAAATCATAACCACTACTATCAGTAGCACGTATACGGTCAACACTATAAACATCTGATTTACCGAGGTTTATATATTGAACACCAAATCCATCTGAGTCCAGAGTAGAAGTGACAGTATGGTCTGTAAGTTCTTTAGACTTTATTGTCGCATTTGTTTTCTTAACTTGTCCAATTACTTCGTATGACTTACCGTTTGTTAATCCACCACAAGTAATTTTCTTATTACCCGTGCCACCAATAACAGTAGTCAAACCAGATTTTGCAAAGGATGATGCTCCATCTCCTTGTGAAATTATAATGTCTGTTTGGTTTACAAATGATTCGCCCACATCCTCGAGGACGATTTCATGACTTGTCCCAGATGCAGTAAAGTTAAACTTCTGCATGGTTGTGATTGTCGCAGGACTATTAGCATCCTGTGCAAAACCTTTTGGTCTACGCAATGGTGTGTCAAATATTAATGCATCTTCTCTTTGATCTACGAGTAAACTGCCCTTGTTTCCAATACGAGGAACAAGGTTAACCAAGTGAGCATCTGTTCCAGATTTAATAGACAATGCATCTGCCAAACTAAAATCTAAATTAGTTAGTTTAACATTAAATAAATGTGCTTTGTAAGATGGGACACGTTGATACTGTTGTCCACCCGCAAGTGTTTGTGTGCTACCTTCTGTGATTGCACGAACATTTGCAGTACCGATATTAGTACCCGTACCACCATATCCAGTGAATAGGTTTACTGATTCACATGTATCAATATTAAGCATACCAACACCACTATCAAAATGATAGTAGTTTCCGTAAGTAATACCAATCTGCTCATCTTCTCTTACAATAGTATCCGTAGCACGAGGTAATAATAGTTGTTGTGGAATGTTAGTGGCAATACGTTTACCATCAAAATATGCTACGCCAGGGTCTACATTAAGTATGAAATTGGTTTCAATGCTTTCACCGTCTGGACGAACACGTAGTTTCCAGTACTGTTTAATGAAGTCACCGTTAATTTCTTTGATACGTTTGTTTACATAGTCAAAGTTTTGAGACTCTGTTTTAGTAGAGACGTATTCTTTACCGTCAATGATTCGACCATAGAATACGAAAGTGTCACCAATATTAACATCATCACGAGATGCCAATATTAAACGAATACGTAATCTATCAGCACCAGGCGATGATCTATTCGGTGTGGCATTCTGGTTATCATACAATGCATCTGTATCAGATACAGTAACAATATCTTGAACAACTTTAAAACCAATATCAACTGTTTCACCAGTATCATATTTGTTTAAAAAGAGTTGCTGTTGTGGCACATAAACAAAGTGACCATTAATATAAAACTCTGATTGACCTACTTCAACCTTAGAACCAAATCCAATATTAGTAGAAATATTAGATACAGTAAGGTTTACGTTAGATCCATTACTTAGTATCTCATTAGACACTACAGTAGGTGCAGATTCTTGTACAGTTGTAGATGTTACAGTTGTTGGGTTATCTAAGTACTGGACATAGATTGTATCTGGATCTGATCCAGTTGCCGCTATTGCTTCCAGAACCCTTACTTTTATTGAAGATACGGATCCAGTTAGAACTTGACCTTTAAGTGCAGATACATCTGTGAATGAGTTATTCTGGTCATTAGAAATTTTAATGTATGGATGTCCATCATTGACCGACAGTCCACCTTGAACAACCGCAACACCATCTTTGCCATAAACGTTGTTAGCAAAACGAGTAATCTCAGACTGAATAATAGTCTGCATCTGAGTAAGTTCACGTGCTTGTAACGCACGACCTGCATTAAACAGAATACGATGATAGTTATCACTATCGTGATAATCATCTTTGTAAGTTGAACGTAATGTTTGTTCTGTAAAAGTGTTTGGCATTTCCTATTCCTAAATGGTAATTACTATTTTCAAGTCTTCAATCTGGTCGTTCGATCTGGTTACTGAGGATCTATTATCTATGTATACTAAATCTCCAGTATATGGATTGAACTCTCCACCAAGTAACTTGGTTACTGTTCCTACAATACTACTGTTGCCTACTATCGATACTTGTTCACCAGAGTCAAAGGTTTTAAACCCTGTTGATTCTGTTTGGTGATAAAAAAGACCGTTACCAGAATCACTTACATCATCGATGATTGCGATTGCTCCAGACACTGATCCTTGTACTTTACTTTTTTGTACAACAGACTTGACAAAGTTTGTTTCGGATGTTACAATCTTATTTAGTGCAAACCCAGTAGTAGATGTAAGAGAAGTACCCCCTGCACTATCTACTTTTGGATTTCTTATCAACATTACTTGACGGAAAATATTATCACCTGTGATAAAGTCTCCATCTTCACTATATGTTGGTTTGGTATTAAACATCATACCTTGTGACTTTAAGTCAACAACTGGATTTGATCCAATACCATTAGGTTGTCCTATAATAGCACGAGCAGTACATGAGTCACCACCCCCACCAGTAATAACTACGTTAGCATAGTCATATCCAGTTCCGTAGTAAGATGCACTTGAGTTACCAGAACTATCTGCCTTTACTTTGATGTCAACAATAGTCTCACCTGCACGTACCGCAAAGGCAGTAGCATTTGAACCATTACCGACAATAGTAACATCTGGGTTTGAAGTATATCCAGATCCACCATTGACTATCTTATATCCAACGATCTGACCCTTTACCGCATTATTCTGTACAATATTTTGCTGTAGGTCTTCGGCAGGTGAGTCTGAGTCAACTGCTGTAACAAATGTTACTGGCATGAACGCAGAAGATAGGAACTTATCGGCACGTAACGCACCAATTGAGTACAAGAACTTCCACGTATAACCATCCGAAGTACGGAATGGAGTACCATTAGTATTACCTGTAGGTTGAATTGTTGATAGTTCAGAAGTACCATCTGTCTTCTTACCTTGCTCTAATACAATATAGATCTCATTATTAGAGTTAATAGCATAGAATGGATTCTCTGGGAAACCTACATCCGCATCATCGTATGCATCATAGATTAAGTTAGCAACCCAACTTCTACGTGGTAATACATATGATGCATCTTGAATTAGTTTAAGTGACTGAAGTCCTCCACGTGCAAGACGTGCTTCACGAAGATTATTCGTAGGAACAGTAGCAATATCAGAGTCATTCCAATCTTCGGAACGACCAATACCCGCATAATACCTATTACTGGCAGAGTCATTGAAGTCTTGAAGAAGATCATCAAGTACTTGTTTTTTAAATTTGTCTGTTATTACTGGCATTTTCTATTCCTATGTATTTAGTGTGCAACCAACATTGCTAACTACCACCCACTTATCACCCATCCATATTAGGGAGCATGATGTGTTTGAAGGCATAACAATATTTGCATATGTCGCAAGGTTGCTGTTTGATTCATTAATTGTTTGTTGTGCAGTACCTGTGTTTACCAGATAGTGTATTTCACCTTGAAGTCCATTAGTACCACTTGTTAATGTGTGTGTACCGTTAGTACCAGATGTAAACTTAGTTACTACATATGATGAGTTCGTTGACCCACCAGTTGAACTAATAGCATGTGTCTTCAATGCTACTTTACCGTCTAATTTAACCGCACCAGTTCCTGTAGAACGTAGTGATAAGGATGCGTTAGACTGTCCTTCTGCCTGTACGATAGCAGGGTTATTAGCAGAAGCATTTGCAATTGTAACATGGTTAACCGCAGACGCAGAATCTCTGAAGTGAATCAGTTCGTTTGTTGAACTATCAAGAATGGCAGTACCAATCTTAGGAGAGTTAATCTGCGGTGCTTGTAGTGTCTTATTAGATAATGTCTGAGCATGACCATTAAATGTAAACTCATCATTAGTCGTAAGCAAAGGTAAAGTTACTGTACGATCTGCAACCAGTTCACTTACGGCAAACACATATTGATGGTTTGCACTTGTGTCATTGATCTGAGGAGTTGTCAATACTGGACTGGTCAAAGTCTTATTTGTAAGAGTCTGAGTGTTAGTGTCCATAGTAAGAATACCAGTGTGATCTGGAATAGTTACTGTACGAGTCCCTGTGGGATTAGTCACACGCAGTGTTGTCTTGTGAGCATTTGCAGTTGTTCCATCAAATATCATACCACTTGAATCAAACTCGATCAGTGGCATAAGAGACGAACCGTCTCCTAATTTGTTGTAAATTTCTGCGAAGTTTTGCTCAATCTTCAACGCAGTAGTACGGAGAGTATCTCCTGTACCATCGTTTGCGATTGTTCCTCTATTTAATACTTGTCTTGTCATCTCTTTTACCTAAAGATTGTTACATCTATTTATACTATAAATTTCTATTTATTGCTTCTCTTAAACTTATTTCTGAGTCTGAATCACCAACTTGTCGTGCATTACCGTCCGAATCAAGCAATTGGTTATTGTCTCCATCCACTCTATCAGTACGCATGTTCCAAGTGAATCGTTCTTGGTCAATAGTTTCTGTACTGGATATATCAAATCCAGAGTATGTTGTTGTACCATCACTATCATCATCCAACGTTGGAGAATCTGGTGTAAGGTATTCACCCAAACTTGAGTACAAGTTATCGAGGTTCTCTACTGTAAGATCCTGTACGTCATTAAGGTCATTACCACCTTTGTCGATTGCATCCGCTGCGTTACCCATGTTTGTTCTAAATAGCAATGTTCTGCCTCCTGCCGAATCTTCTCCGAGACGTGTACTTAAACCAAAATCGAATAGTGCGGTGTTCTGCTCGAATGCTAAAGGAGTTAGTGTACCTTCACCTTCCAATACGATTGGTGGTTTGATTGCTACGCCAGGGTCATACTGTAACTGATCTAAACTGGCATTACCTACTATCTGAGTAAGACCACCAAGGTACATACCTGCGGGGTGTGCCATTAACTTATACGCATCTCTCCACTGCTCAACCGATAGTTCTGATCTAATCTCAACAGCAAACGTTTGATATAGTTTGTTGTCTGTCAAATACCTTGCTGATTGTGCACCAATTTTAGATTCATTCAACTTAAATATATATTGTTTTGTATAAACCACATCTGGTTCAATACCAAAGAACGTCTTAAAGAACTGTCGTATAGAATACCTTGTTCCTTTTGCACGATACAAATAACTTGAATATTTTACTGCTGTTCTTTTATCAGTAAACCCTTGAAAGTAGTTCTGACCTAATAGGTACTCATCTTCGAAGTATTCAAGCAGTTTTAAATCTGTTGAAGTAACATCTCTTGTATCAAAAATATTATCTAAGAATTTTGTAAGAGACTCTTCTCTACTTTCAAAGTCGTAATACTTCTTTAAGAAAGTTACAAACTTAGGATAATCACTGAGATAATGTTCTGGTAATACAGATTCAATCTGCGGTTCTCGCAGATTCACATCACGTCTTTGCGTATCCCTTAATGTTTTGTCAAAAACCGTATGTATGGCCATAGATTACTCTTAGTTTGATGCAGTTGTGCGAATGCCTTTTGCACTTAAACGTGTATTATCCGATTTAAGGATATACTCACGTGTAGGTACAATGGCACTTGCATTTGCCGCCAATACACTCAACTTAATTGCATCATTGCTGTTTGCTTTAAATCCTGTTAATGTTACTGTTCCTGCGGAAGAATTAAAAGACCCTGCATTATCTTTAATGATAGTACCAGTAGAACTTTCAATAACCTGTAGAATATTAGATGATAGTTTGTTTTCTAATCTACATGTCTTAACAGTCGGTGTTGGGTTAATCACTGCATCGTATTCTGGTAAGAATAAGAATGTGGATGTATTCACGACAGTATTGATATCATCTGATACTGCTATAGGCACAGGGAAACTGAATGTAAAGTCTTGCTCTACACCACCAGACGGAGTAAATACTTGTTGCATCTTAGTATCTACACGAGATGATAAGATAGCAGGACTTACGTCATCTACTAATGCTAACATAGAAGATCTACGATATGCTTGACCAAACTTACCTATATTAGTATCGTAATAGTTTTGTACAACGGTCTTTACATTCTCCTGTAAAGTGTTGATTGCCAAGTTAGTATAGTCTGGGTTATATTGGAAGAAAACATTTGTTTCAAGGAACGTTGTAATCGGATCTGAGAATTTAAGACCAAACGATGCAATTGATAATTGATCGACTAATACTCTAATGTTATCCTTTATTGTATTGCGAAGTGCAGTATTGATATCAGTTTTAAAATCTACTGATAAAAATGCCATTCCAAATTCTGGTACGACATTATCTTCTCCACCCCATGCGATAATATCATTAATATAACTACCATAACTACGTAGAATTAATGTAGAGTAATCAGAGTGGGTTACCATCCTGTTTTGTGATGCGTAACGGAAAGGAGAGTTTCTTCGAATAGAATCAAGTGTTTCTTTTTGAGCACCACCAACAGATCTGTTTACTGTAGAGACAAGAGGTAGTTGTTCAAGACCAATACCAGAAGGTGGTTCGGTGACTTCTACTGTGGCAAGTGGTTCGAACAATCTTGCACCGTTGGCATTTTCTCCATCTACGGATAGATACTCAACAGTAATCTTTGCCCCCGCTTTAGGTACTGCACCTAATGTAGAACCATTACCGAAAGTTAATTCGTAGTATCCGTTCGGTGCCTCTTTAAGAATATACGCAGGTGTTGTGGCAGTAATATTATTTGCAGTTTCCAGATTAATATATGTTGTGAAGTCACTTGACGTAGAACTATCGAATACTTTAATTACTGCGGTAGCACGATCAAGACTCACGTCTGGGATAATGTATACTGTTTCTTCGGAATCTTCACCCGCAAAGAATGTTTTAGTTTTAGCAATACCCTCTTTAATAGGTATGTCTGTACTTCCGTCCAGTGTCTGTAATTGGAAGAAGTTGTTACCGTCATTGATTGCTTCAATAAGTTCTTGAGTTTGAAATGTGTATGATGCATCGTTTACATTTGCAGTAAATTTGTATCCAGATGAGATCTGTAGTTTCTCTGGCACATCTGCTTGTGATGTACCAACATTGAAAGACATATTTATCACTGCCTGTGAAGCAGTCTTAGAAGCAGGAATATAACCGAGAGTTTCTGCATGAGACACTACACTCGATCTTAACTGAGCAGTATTCAAAAATGACTCATTCAGTGCCATGTTTGCTGTCAGACCATTAAGGTGTGTGTTATACGCAAGAACATCTAAAAGGTTACTCAGACCAGATGCATCGAAGTCGTAGTCTTTAAACTCTTTCTGCTGTTGTAAATATGTCTTTAGATTGTTTTTTATTGCATTAAAATCTAAGGAACTTGATTGAATTGTTGTTGCCATTATCGTAACCTTGTGAGTCTTGTAGTAAACTCTTCTTCAGTAGCAGAGTTTTGTATGTTAAATATAACCGTGATAGAAATACTATTTTGATCTGGATCCATATCAGTGTATACCTTTATAGTCATAGGATTAACTCTTGGTTCAAATGCTCTAATATTTTCTATAATTGCAATTGCCATTTGTTGTTCCGTCAAATCATCCGCAAACTCAAATAAATAATCTCTAAGGTTCGCACCAAAGTATGGGTTAAACGGTTTCTCTGTTCTTGCAGTCATCAAGATATTTCTTAATGCCTGTTTAATAGATCCTACCGATGATTTTTTATATAAGTCACCCGCACCCTTCGCCGCAAACGAAAGATCTAAATCGATAAACTCACGGTTACTCGAAGACTTAACTGTTGAAGTCTTATTGAGTCCTCCGTCTTCTACTGAAAATGCTCTTGCCATTATAGTTTCCTAAATTCTATAAGTCTATTTATACATCATTTACAACTTCTAATAACTCATTTGCACTTAAAAGTGTACCATTGTAAAATGTTTCTACGTTGTTAGCATATGATATATCGAATGTTTCTGGTACTGTAGGCACCTCTATTGTTACTTGGGCATTTAATGATCCATCTGGATTCCAATTATCATACTCTAAAATCAACTTATCAAAATTAGCATAGTCTTTCCAGTATTCTGCGAGATCAAATGTTCTTTCGAAATCAACAGATCCCTTCTCATCAATCATCCTATATGATACCATTTGACCATCTTGTTTCTTAATATTATCACCTGCGACTGTCTCCAACGGCCCACCTCTGTAGACACCTTCTACAACTACAAGTCTAACATCTTTGAAGAAGTCTTGATTACCATTGATCATTCGGAATAGTTCTGCATGTAGATATAGATTACGAGAAAGTTGCTTACGTGCATCTTGATCGTTCTGGTATTTGCCTATAGTAGATAAACTGCATGGGTTTCCTTTAGATCCAAGAAACTTAGCAATTGAACATCCAGGCGATAGTTTAGTGCCCGAAGTTATAGTTTCTGCAAAGTTTGGGTTATATTTTTGGTCTGGTACTATAATCATATTTTTTCTACCTCTTCATGTACTTTCATATCGTGAAATATGTCCCAGTTGAATCCTATAATAATCTTAGATCCATGGACAACTGGCGACCTATGTGGATGCATTGATGGAAACAGAACTACCTGTCCTTCTTTAATAGGTTTATCAAACCCCATAACATCGGTACAATCTCTCTCATCCTCTAATACCAAGTGCAGGACACCTGCCATATTTGCAAGAGTGTGAGTATGATTAATATACGTCCCACCTTTATTATACACATGATACCACATAGTGTTGAGAGTCCAAGTAGTACATCCCCAAGAAACACAATACTTGTTACATGCTTCATCAATCATACGTTGCACAGTCATGTAGTACGGTTTATTATGAGCAGACCAAGTCCATGGTTTTTCGTGCACGTCATAATCCCCATAGACAGTTTTGTCAAGCATAGGGATATGAGACATTACTTCACTACGAAGTGTCTCAAAGTTTGGAATGTCGTGTACTTGAATATGTTCCATTACTTAAATCTCTTGCCTCTATTATCAACTGAGTTACCCAGTGCATTATAACCAAATCTTGGTGACGTTGTGGCAGGTGAGACACGACCAGTCTTAGGTGGTGTTGGAACTTTCCACTCACCAGATAATATTCCATCTGTCACGAGTAGATCTACCACTGTAGTTCCCTCATCATTTGCAATTGTTCTGTTTGCAGGATCTCTCAATGTAGAACGTACCTCATCGAGTGTAGGAACTTTCTCATATAATCCTGCGTAGTCATCTCTGAATAGTAATTTGTTACGTAGATCATCCTTCGGATCAATTACGATTGGTCTAATTGATAAATGACCTTCTGATAGTATACCTGCAACTGCATCACATATAGGTACTGGTTTCAACGGTGTGAGGGATTCCATATTTGTAGGTACATCTGGTGCACCACCACTTGGTTGCCCAGGCGACTCTTTCGATGCCTTCTCTGAAGTCTTAGCATTCTCTGCTTTATGTGCATACTTAGATTTGATTGCTTCAAGTGCTTGTCCGTGGAATGAACCATAGAATGATGCACCACTTGTAAATGGTACTGCACCCTGCGGCCCCATGTATACAGGAGATGTCATCTCTACCTGTTCACCACCCATGGCACCTTTCATACCTAATACCGATATTTCAGTGGCAGATATGTTGCCCTGCAATGCAGACATCGCAAACTCTTCTTCGGCAGATACTTGAAATCTATTGGCAGTAAAGATCTCACACTCTGCACCAATGTTATTCTTCCAGTAACCCTTTACAACATGATCTTCATTACCCAATACGGTTCTTGCTTCATGCTCAACTGTTTTAAATACAGCAGAACCCTTTGTTGTATAGTTTGTATTGAGACCTACTTTAGTTGTATTGCTCTTACGGTAGTTGCTATTAACATCTCCGTTGACGTTGACATTATAGTCACCCCCAACATCTACATTGTAATCTCCTGTAACTTCAAGGTTTAGATTACCATTATACACTAATTTTCCGTTACCTTCAACTATTACTGTCTGATCACCACCAGTAACTTCTACTTTATTGTTGACTGCACTGATAACAACGGATCCATCCGCACGGACTTCTACACCCGCACCTGTACGATGTTTGAGTAGAATACGTTCTCCGCCAGGCGTATCATCATATGAAATGATATGACCAGAGGTTGTTTCTTTTACTTGGTTATGTGGGAACTTAGATGGTTCTTGATCTTCGAGATCTAAATCTGTTCCTATAGATCCTCCACCCAGATAAAGGTTCTCTACCTTTAGTCCACGGGCAGATTTGTGAATCGAGGATCCATAGTGATATTCCTGTTTAGGATACTCACCAGTAGGATCTTGGAACCCGTCCTGTGGTATTCCCTCTGTGTTTTCAATAGAAGGATTTGTACCTATGTCACGTTTTTTAGTTGTTGTTGTCATACTGCACTCGCACTTACCAATTCACTTGGTGATTTAGATTGTTCGGTTAACGTGTCTTTATATACTGACTTCTTACCGAACTTGTTTTCAACATAAGATTTAATATCCATGTATGGATCTCTTGATGCTTCGTCAATATCATTATGCCCAAGTACTTGACCGCCAGGGACTACATGATAGAACGACTGACATATTGCTTCTAATGTTTTCATCTGTGATTGTGTAAAGGATCCAGATGATAGATTAAGTAAAGGATCTTGTGCTTCGGATGCAACATTAATACCACCAACTAAACATACGTCAATGCAATTAGCACTGTGACCTAATATGTCACTGGCAGTACTTACGGTGTCCAGAGGTATTCCCCTTTGTAAGGTACCGTTTCTTCGTATAACTAAATGATACTGAATGCCATCGTGACCTGCTTCGTTGTGTCTTATATTAATTTCTTCTGCACCAATATTAGCATTTGTGAATGATTCACTTGCATGAATTATTAACTCTGATACTGCTCTGACATTACTTTTAAACTCTAAACCAAGTTCTTCTTTAGAATTGATATATGGAAATTCCTTTGTATCTGCCCCACTATATCTTTTAGCAAGTTCTTTCAGTGCAATATCTTCTGTATAGAATTCACCTGCTTCTGAAACAATAGATCCAGAGATAGTACTATCAACCTTATCTAATGCAGATGATATAGAGGTCATTTCTTTATCAAATGCGTCTATCTCTGCTTGAGGTACTCCCTCTGCTTCTGCAAGGTTCTTGACTTGTTTAGTAAACCCATCAATATTTTCACCATCTGCTTTACTAATAATACTTTTCATTTTAGCAGAAGTATTATCACTTTTCAATGCAATAGATTTTGCCGCCTTTGTTAAATTAATATCTCCACCTTCCATTACATCTTTAAGTATGGTAGATAGAAAATTCTTGTCGAGGTTAAATCCACCCAAGGCACTTTGTAATGCATTACCAACAGAACCAGTTAAATCTTCGAATAAATCTTGTGCAGTACCAAGTCCAGTTTTTATTTGTGCACCAACTGCATCAACAAGATCACCAACTGCATTTGAAACTGTGTCAAGTAAACCACCCAATGGTGATTTGTTTTTAGGCAATCCTTCTGTTAATGCACCCGTTGCATCTGCTACAGCACCATCAAGTGCACTGGAGGCGGCATTTGTGGCATCTGCTACAGCATTAGCGGCATCATTTGCAACACCTTCTACCGAAGATACAGCACTTGCCATATCACTCATTGCAGTTCCACTCTTAACATCTGCTATTGCTTTATCCAATTCACCTTTCATCGCATCAACACTTGCTGTGAGTTCAGCACCCAGTCCACCTGCTTGAGCAGTGGCGGCAGCTGCAACGGCAGAGATCGAACCTAATAGAGATCCTTTTCTTTCGGCAGATACTTCTACTGCACCTACGAGTTCATCAAGCACTGCACCACCAATAGCAACAATAGTGATTGGTTCTACGGGTGGGACAATACCAGTCAGTGAAGCAGTAAGAGAAGGGAGTGCAGATGCCACATCGGTTCCAGACATAGAGACGGTGGGGATTGATGCCCCTGCAACCAGAGACTCCGTTCCAATGGTGTCACCTGCACTATCAAACGATAACGTGGATATTTGTTCTGCCACGTTTGTAACTGTAGCAACACCTGCGGATACTCCTACCGAAAATGCATCTGCATTTGATTTAGGTAGACCACCACCGCCAGGGAGTACTTGTGCTAATTGACCTGCACTACTTCCTGCTATGGATTGCTTAATTTTATCTTTGTTATTATCTAAACTTTTAATACCATTTACGGTAGTACCAACATCTGTTCCGAGTACAGTATTTGTATTTAATACCTGTACGTCTTTTACTTTTGCTACAGACGTAGAAATTTGATCCTTGTAAGAACCTAATTTGGTGTTTGCTTTTAATTTACTATTAAGTGTATCTAATGACATCCTATACCTTCTTATTCGAATATAGTTCGAACAGTCTTAATGCACCCGCATCATAGTCGTTCTTAATTGGAGCATAGTGTCTTCCTATGATAGAACCCAGTGCTCTTCCTTTATTTTTATCAATAACATCTGAATTAAGAATACGAATGTTTGCATCTACATGTGAACTATTTAGTTCAAATAATATGAAGGATAATTGAGTGGAGAAGTGCCACCATGTGTTACTGAATGATTTTAATCTGGCAAATCTTACGTTAGACCAACCACATAGACCTATACCACCATCATTTTCAAATGTAGTGTTAAACTTACTATTGATTGTTTCGATGACACCGACTAATGCGGATGCTTGTTTAATTGTATATCCATTAGATAAGAAAAACTTGATCGCAACATCTCTTCTATAGAGTGTTGTCTTTCCTGTAGGTTCTTCATCTCTAAGGTCATTATACAAGGCAGAGTCATCTTCGTCAACTCCAGATGTTGATTGATTATAAAAATCTTGAGTAGCAGTTGTTCTCTCTAATAGGTTGTCATATGCTACTGATTTTTGAATTGGTGTTGGGAACTCTGTTCTTGGCATAGACCCCATTATAACAGGGACTTGTGATTCTTTGCCATCCATAAACATGCCAAATACTAATGCACCTGCTTGTAATGATGGAGAGAATCCTAAACCAGACACACCACCTTCGGTAGTAGGAATAAGACATTGTGCCCACGGAAGATCGTTCTGTGGAATAAATCGAGTGGCAGGATCATGTACACCATGTATTCTAATCCGCACACGACCCTCATATCCATAAGGTGGAGATGCATCAATGACATCTGCAACAAACCATCGTGTATTGTCACCATAATACTTATTCATTTCTCAAACCCCTTTCAAGTTTTGCCACAGTCATAGCAACATGATGTGCAGTACCACCAAACTGGTGTCTTGTATTGTAAACAATAAAATCACCACTTCTAAGTTGATCTAATCCATTCTCTGGATTGCCTGTTAAATCATCACTGATAACATTGATTCGTATTTTATCACCTACGGATCCACCCGACTTAATGAAGCCTGGGCCTGGGACTGTTATGTCATACATGTTCTTAAATATCATATTTCGGTAGGATGCACTCTGAATCTTCTTTAAGAACATAGCACTTGTTACCTCATCATGTAGTGATTTACTATCACCATATACACCACGTGATACTACGTTATGATATATACACGCATCTGTGTCATGTAGATGTGAACCTTCGATGTTAACATCTTCGAAATCTGGTGTTTTATAAGATGGATTATATATGTTCTGTTTCTCTTTGTTTATTATACCTGCTTCGTCTGCTTGTGTCAAGAGGTTTTCTATAGAAAAATGTTGTTCTGTTGTACGACCAGTACTTAAATCAGTGACGGTATATTTCGATCCGATACCACCAGACATTAACTGAGTCAAAGTATTTTGCATCTTTGTTGCTTTCATACTTTGTATTTGAAAATACTGTAAATCTGGAGTACCATTCTCTTCTTGCATCTGTACATTAGATGGTGAATAGGTATATGGTATCGAAGCATTCCATGCAGGTTGTTCTAACATTGTATCTAAACTACCTAACCTCAGATTGTTATCATGCATCGATGCATATAGAAAGAAAGGTGCACCAACATCCGTAGTTGCTTTACTGGTTAACCATGTTGCCGCCTCAAGTGGATGCATGTATGGTATAACCCCACGGAAATTACTTTGTACTGTACCTGCCGAATAAGATAGATCAACATCTTTACCGATTTCGTTCTGACATAATTTTACAATCTCTCTTTGTAGATTGTCCTTGATGGAACGAGATATGTTTTTTGTCTTAGAGATAAATGCGTGTTCGTCCATCAATGATACAATAACCATTGAAGAATTACCAGCGTTAGATGATTTTTCTATCACCTCAATACCAGTCATGATGAATACTCTATCCATCACAATATTGTCAGTCTGCCCATCTATTACAAATTCAGATTGCATTTGGATATGTAATCGTTCAGTTCCAGAGAAATTAGTAGAGTCGAATATACCTTGATCATCTGCTATACCAATCCTACCAGTAAGAAATGGTTTATCTAATGATTCATATAATACAAGTTCGACTATTAACGGACGTATGTCTAAATTAAGGTTCGGTAATCTCTCGCTCGTGATTAATGCCTTTTCATATTTAAACTGCGATTGTCTTTTCATTATGTTTGTTCTTGCATTGCTTTATTGAAGTCGGATGCTACACCTGCTACTTGATTTGGTGCAATTACTTTTATTTGACGTAGTTTCTCATTTTCCTGTCTTAGGTTTTCAAGATAACTAATTGGAATAGCACCACCAAGACTTTGACTCAGTGGATCTATGTCAACCCAATCACCAGATGCATCCTCATAATGATGCACACCGTTTAATTGAGAAGACTCTGCATGAATAATCATAGATGTAGTTCCACCTGCGGGGTTAGGATAAATAAGATCTTCCCCTACTCTGAACGTACCATCCGTAGTATTTGAAGTATTGATAATATACGACAGTGTATATGTTGAATTTGGTGAGAAACCAATAGCAGATATTGTGACTTTTCTTCCAAAAGAATCTATATTAATATCAATATTGGTGAGTGTTTCACCATCACGTTTTAATGCCCACTGAAGAGGAAGGACAAATGTTTCTGCTTCTGCCACATCTGTTCTTTCCAAAACAAGAACACCATTACTATTTGGTTGCACTGTCTGCTCTGTCACCTCACTCTGAACACTGGCATTCAACGTATCAATGATAAACGTACCGTGAGACAAATCTCTTTTAATAATTATACCCACAGTACCAGATACGTTACCCGAAACAACTGTCCCGACAGGAAAGTTATCTGGAGCAGTACCAATTAATTTTGTACGAGTAATGGGTTTGTTATCAGCATCATAGTAATCAATAACATCTTGGTGTTGCATTTTACAAGTTACCATTCTGTGAGGATATCTTTCTATCGCTGCCGTATCAACTTCGTGAAGTGTTAAGGGCCACCCTCTTTCTCTTATGTGGTCATTTGCAAGGAAGAATGTCCAGTAATGATCAGTTGTACCATATATTTTAAATGATGTTTGGTCTGGTCTTTCATTTACAGGTATGGTATAATCATCTACCATCATAGATGTAAATTTAACTTGATCTACCATATCTACATAATTTGATATGTCTGTAGCAAGAGTGAAACTTTTCTCGTTTCCAAATCGATATAATGTTGGTTTAAAATTTTTGAAGTATGACATTTAGAAACCCTCCATAATATCTTTCTTGGTTAGAGCGGCAGTTTCTTGGAAACGTAGTGTCATATCAACTTCTAAAAAACTACCATCTTCGTGCATTGCCATCGATGAAGCATTGAATACAGTATCTACACCTTTAAGGAAACATGGTTTAATCTTTGCGAGATTCTTCATTTCCTTACCATCATATTGAAATGCTAATTGAAATTTGTTCGGGAACTTGTAACCCAATGATATACTTCTATCATCACCAACAGGTAATGTAATATCTTCTGGGTATAGTTCTGTTCTAAATGTTTTAATAATCTTAGTAATCATTGCCTGTTCTTTCGGTGACTTGGCAATCATTTTAAAGTTAAACGCAAACTCACGTATGTTTGGTTGATCAAAAACTGCACGTTCGTTCGGGTTGAGAGTAACACCACCAGTGACTTGTGCTACCTGTCCTATTTCAGCACCGAAGGTTGGTATCTTTTTACCCAATTGCACAGCGGCAAGTTTTGCTAAATCTCCACCTTGAGAAGGTGCAGAACCATTGAAGTTTTCTAAGAAGGATCCGATACCACTTGTCATTGCTTGTGCCATACCCATACCAGTTTCCATGGTGGCACCCAGTTGTCCTAACTGAATGTTTCTATATGCTACGTTATCATTAAAGGTTAATCCAAGAGGTAGGTACATGGTAATACTATCTCCCGATACTTTGATCTTCCCACCGATCACATCTTTTGCGGTGTTACCTAAATATTGAGAAACTCCATCAACAGCGGTTTTAATTACGTCTGGAATATCTTTTTTATCACCACCCTCCTCTGAAACCTTTTCAGTGGCAGACTTTTCAATTGCCTTTTGAGCATTTTCTGATTCCTTTACAATATCAGATAAAACTGCTTGATTTTTATAGATCTCTTCGATGATAGTAAAAGACACAGTTGCTTTGTAGTCATCATTGTGCAACGGGTATCGCATATTTTTGATACTACCAAGATCAATAGATTCGGTTACCCGACCACCCTTACTCGTAAACTCTTTGGTCTTATCGTCTATTTGATCTGTAAAGTTATCAATGATATCCTTACCTACACGATCAACTTTATCTTTTAGTAATTGTTTAAAACTTGGCATTTAACTGTTCCATAAATAGTAGTTTGTAAATGTTATGAATCTATTTATATGAAAACTTACAAGGGAAAGTATAAAATTAAGAATCCAGACAAATATCTGGGGGATCCATCTAACGTTATTTATCGTTCTGGGTGGGAACTCGCAGTTATGAACTGGGCAGACACGTCTCCACAAATAAAAAAGTGGGGCAGTGAAGAAACAGTTATACCTTATATATGCGAAACTGATAGGAAACCGCATAGATACTTCATGGACTTTTCTCTACAGTATGACAATGGTAGGGTTGTATTGGTTGAAGTAAAACCCCATCAACAGACATTACCACCAAAAACTGGCAAGGGGGTGTCTCGTAGGAAGGTATTGAATGAGGGTATGACCTATATCAAGAACCAAAGTAAATGGAAGGCGGCACAGGCATATGCTTTAGATAATGGGTGGCACTTCGAGATATGGACGGAAAATGAGTTACGTGCCATGGGATTACTACCCAAACCTATGGGTAAGAAACCTTTTAAACCTCTGAAGAAATTGAAACCATATAAGAGAAAGAAATGATAATAAAACGTATAAATAACAATATGGATTTTAGAGAGACACTATATGTCTAATATTTTTAATAGGTTAGAACGTAATGCATTCCGTGCGGGAATAACTCCCCGTACCAAAGAATCACGTGCGTGGTTTATGAAGAAGGCAATGAACATGCGTTCTATAAACCGTGAAGCATTAATGAAGGAAGAACCGATCAAGGCAAGATCTAAACAGATCATTGGTGGCATGTATATGTTCACGTACGATCCGAAGCATAAAGATACATTGCCCTACTACGATGTCTTTCCTCTTGTTGTTGTTATCGGGCCAGCAAAGGGTGGGTTCCTTGGATTGAACCTACACTACTTACCACCTAAGTTACGTATGCAGTTCTTTGCAAACCTAATGGATATACAGGGTAGTAACATGGACGATGATAGTAAGTTCAAACTGACATATAGGATGTTAAAGAAATCCTCAAGTTTGAGATACTTCAAACCATGTGTAAAGCATTATTTGAATTCTCAAGTTACAAGCAAGTTTGCGGAAGTACCTGCACCAGAATGGGAGATTGCTATCTTCCTACCGACTGCACAGTTCCGTAAAGCAAATAGTTACAAAGTACATTACGACAGTAGGCAGTTAATCTAATGAGTGCAGGATTCGGAGTAGAAGAGTTAAAAGCAACGATAAGCAGTTCTGGTGGCATGGCACAACCGCACCAGTTCATGGTACAGTTACCGCAATTGGCAAGTATCAATATAGACTCAAGAGATCTGTCTTTGCTCTGTAGTGCTACAGTATTGCCTGGCCGACAGATAACGTCAATTGATCAAGCAATGGGAACGGTCAATCGTAAGATTGCTAATGGTTATGCTGTAACCGACATGTCATTAAGTTTCATGGTTATGAACGACCATAAGGTAAGACAATACTTTGAAGCATGGCAATATGAAGCACATGATCAAGAAAGTAAGACTGTTGGGTATTATGACAACTATACTTACCCAGTACATATCAGTCATTTAGCAAGGGGAGCACGTCTTGCTATCGTTAAAAAACAATTAGGGTTCATGGACAAGGTACCAAGTTTCATTAGGAACAGGTTACCTTCGATTGGGCCATTCGACTTAGCACAAGGTGAAATTGACTTGGGTGCTTCGTTTAGTAAGAAGTCTACATATGTGTGTAGTCTCCTCGACTGCTATCCTACTACGTTGAGTGATCAACAGTTAGGTAATGCACAAGAGGGTATGATGGAACTCACAGTTCAACTATCATTCAGTGAATGGACATCCAAAAAGGGTGAACACACTGGTAAAGGTGAAAGTTTTGGACGTGGAGTTATTGCAGGTGGTTTAGCAAAACTACTTGGAAAATTTGGTTAATTAATTATTTATATATTATAGGAGAATATAATGGCATTACCTAAGTTTAACACGGCACCATTCTTTGATGAGAAGGTACCGTCAACTGGAAAACGGATTACATATCGTCCGTATCTTGTAAAAGAAGAAAAGATATTAATGATGGCATTTGAGTCACAAGACCAGAAGCAAGTTACACGAGCAATCGGTAACACTTTAAATTCTTGTATAAAAGATGACATCGATGTATTCAAGTTAACAACATTTGATGTTGAGTACTTGTTTACAAAGATCCGTTCAAGGGCAGTAGGTGAAAGATCTTCTGTTATCATGAATTGTGTTGAATGTAAGACTGGCAACGAAGTTGATGTAATGATCGACCAGTTAACAGTTGAGGTTGACACAGATGAGAACGGATGTGAGAAGATTGAAGTAACAGATGAGATTACTGTCGAGATGGCATATCCATCATTTGGTGATATACTTGATGTGGAAACAACAGGTGAAACGATTGAAGATGGTATCCATATGGTTGCATCATCAATTCAAGCAATCTTAACAGAAGAAGAAAGGTTTGATAAGAAAGATTTACAACCTGCTGAGATTATGGATTTCATCATGGAACTACCGACAGATAAGTTTAACTTACTGGGTAACTTCCTAAGACGTATCCCTAAACTGGAAAAGGAAGTGGAGTTTGACTGCACTAAATGTGGTCACCACAATAACCCTACTCTTTCGGGAATGAAAGATTTTTTAGTGTAAACCTTTCCCATGACAATTTGGTCAATCATTATAAGACCAATTTTTCGTTAATGCAACATCATAACTATAGTTTGAGTGATATAGAAATGATGATACCTTGGGAAAGGGAGATTTATGTTAGCATGTTAGTTGATTATGTAAAGGAAGAGAACGAACGACTAAAGAAAATAAACAATAGGTAACACTATGGCAGATGACAATCAAAGACAGTATTTCGCAGAGGTAATCGAAAGGTTACGCCGTGAAGGTGATCTTGGCAGAAATGGTAAGAACTCCTTTAAGTCTGTGAAGGACACTCTCAAAGAAGAGTCCATGAATGCTCGTAGACAGAGTCAAATGGATACTAATATCGCAAGTAGTGAACGTAGAGAGTTAATCAATACGTTCAGTGGTATTGTTAAAAACGAAGATGGTGAGATTACTGTTACTGATTACTCTGGTCAACTAACTGTAATTATAGAAAAGATGGATGGTCTTATAACAGGAATCGAAGATTTCAGTAAGACTATTATACAAGAAAACGGAAACTTCCTAAACTCTGGTAAACTTGATGGTGCTGAAAACAAACGTGAAAGTAAAGCACAAGCAAAAAATCAATTAAAAGTACTTCAGCAAATACAGAAGAATACTGCCGCTGGTGGTAAAGGTGGACTTGGTGGTTCACTGAAAGGTCTTGGTGATATGGGTAAAGGTATTGGTGCAGGTGCTAAAGACATACTTGAAGGTGTTGGTACTGGCATTGGTGCTGTCTTTATGGGTATGGGTAAAGGTATTCTGTTAGCGAGTGCGGGTATTGCCGCCATAGCACTTTCTGTTGTTGCTGTCATGAGATCATTCGATGAGATGGCAGAAGGTCTCCAGAAACTAAATGAACTTGAGTTAGATCCAGAGGTCTTTAACTCTATAGGTAATGCAATTGGATCCTTGGTAAAAGAACTTGGTATGGGTAATGCCATTGGTTTGAAAATACTATCGGGGGTTGCATTTGATGATCTTGGAGCAGGACTCGAAAAACTAAACAACCTAAAGTTTAATCCAGAAGGTATTGAAAACCTTGGATTGACTCTTAGTGCACTCGGTGATAATACTGGTATCTTTGACTCTAAAGGTATTCAGATGCTTGGTGATGTTGACTTCGATGCGATTGCAGATGGAATAACAAGATTAAATGGCATGGCATCTTCTGTATCACCAGAAGAGTTTGGTTTAATCGGTGAAGCAATCAATAACTTACTGTCTCCATTATCAGCAGGTGATATTGGTGAAGCACAAGTTCTTAGCATGGTGGCAGATAAGGTAACACCAGAGTTTGCTGAATCTATTCGTCTACTCGGACAACTTGGAACAGATGAGAAGTTCGAAGATGAGATGTCATCACTTGGTAAAGGTCTTAACAATCTAATCTCACCATTCGGACTATTAGACACAGATAACATGTTAGTTATCAATTCTTTGGCAAAGGGGTTACCAACTCTTGCACAAGGTGTATCTGGATTTACTGGATTTGATGCAGAAGTATTTAAGAAAAATGCAACTATTGTTGGTGAAGGTCTACAAGGATTATTAGACGGTACGGATGACCTGTTCGGTGCAGGTGGTCTACAAATGATTGACGATAACATCCGTCCACTGGCAACTGCTGTATCTGCATTCACAGGTTTAGTTGATGATACTACCGCAGAATCATTTAGAAAGTCATCTAAAATAGTCGGTGATGGTTTACAGGATCTACTCGATGGCACAGACGATCTATTCGGTGCTGTTGGTTTACAAGCAATTGACGATAACATTCTACCACTTGCAGAAGGTGTTAAGAAGTTTACTGATATCGTTACTGACCCTATGGCAGAATCATTTAGAAAATCATCTAAGATATTAGGTCAAGGATTCCAAGATCTACTTGATGGTACAGATGACTTATTTGGTGCTACTGGATTACAGGCAATTGATGACAATCTAATGCCATTTGCCGATGGTGTATCTGCAATCAATACAGCAGGTGCAAATTTAGATCTTGCAAACTTTACTCAGATAGGGTTAGCAATTGATGAAGTAAACAAACTATCAGATGCATTGAAAGAAGTAGATTTCTCTCCTATGGAAGAGGTTGAGTTGCCTGTACGAAAACTACACGCATTCGCATCTGATCTACAAACTCTTATGAAAGGTATTGCGTTTGGTGGAGAGCATGACTTCGAGGGACTTGGAATGATGGGGTTCAATGATGACTTGGACTTTGGTGAAGGATTCCTTAAAGCAGATCTTCAAGTAGACAATGTATTGAGTAAAGTACAAAAGATTCATGAAGCAATCAGTGCAGTACAAGGAATATCATCTGAGCAAGTAGAGAAACCTATTACACCTGCCAAACAACAACAGGGTGAGGAACTCGAAAAGACTAATAGAGAAGTAGCAGAGAACAAGTCAGAAGGTAGCAATGTCGTATCAACTGTTGCCGTTGGTGGATCCACCACAAACAACAACTCTCAGACAGTCGCATTGACAAATAACAATCATGCAACCCAAGATGGCAACGATAGATCGTGGTCACTCTTTGGATAAGTACTTAGTCACATACAGAACCCTACTCATACTATGGTGCAGTCTTGGACTGAACGTAGGGTTTCTTATCGCACTTTTGTTTCTATAAAAAAAAGGGAACCCCGAAGGGTTCCCATAAAGAAGGTAGGTTATTTCAGCAGAAGTAGGTTCGAAACCAGTATTCTGTGATCCTACTCTTATTTTCTCCTGTGGTTATTCTGCCTGTGCCATCTGTGCAAAGTAAGACAATGTGTCATCCTCGTCAGCAGTTGCCGATGCAGTTTCGGGTGCAGAAACAATCTCTGGTTCTGGGGCAGATCTTCCAACCTGTTGTTCCGCAGTCTCAGTGAGTGCTTCATTCTTTTGAGTCACGTTTGCACCTACAGCAGTACCAAGTACTAACTCTAGACGTGATTCGAGATCTTGATAAGACTTGAAGTTCTCTGGATCAACAAACTCACCTAAGTCAAATTGTTGATTGTAAGTTGCTTCGAGTTTAGTCTCATCTGCATCAAATAATGCAGAAGTAGATTTAAACTCTGACTTATCATAGTTACGATACCCTGCAACGTTTCTGATCTTCAGTTCGAAGTCAGCACCCGACCAGAAGTCGAATGGGTTAACAGGTTCTTCGCCTGGGAATTGAGGTTGCATCAAATCCATTACTTTATCAAAGATCTTCTTACCATATTCATAGTAAAAGACTTTACCATTATTAATAGGGTTAGATGGATCATTAACAACCAAGATGTTAGAGACATAGTGCAATCTACGTTTCTGCCTACGGGCAGTCTCTTTGTCATCTTCGATACCCGAATTCCATAGGCGTGAATTCAGTTCGGATACAGGATCCTTCTGACCGATGGTAGTCAACGATTTCTCGATGTACCATTGACCCGCAGGGCCTTTAAATCCGTGATCCCAATAACGTACCCAAGGCATATCTTGACCTTCCATAGCAGGAAGGAAACGAATGACTGCGTAACCGTTTCCGTTATCATCAACGGTTGGTTTCCACTGACGTTCGTCTGTGTATTTATTGGTTTTTTTAGTAGATCCCGATGCTTCTTGGGCAGCGGTTACTAATTTTGAAATGTCGCTGGTGCGACTCTTTAGGTTTGCAAAAGACATATATTTTCTCCAGTATGTGCATTGTGTGCAGTTTATATTACAATTGTTTTCAGTGTATTTTCACTTCAACATAATCAGTATAACCTATTTATACGCATAAGTCAAGCGTTTTCTAAACATTTAGAGTATTATTTTTCTCTAAAAAGTTTAAACTCATTGCCTCGAATTCCAGATGTTCGATAATACTTTTCTCAAGATACTTTTTTACGTCCTCAATTTCCATATTGTTTTTTTCGCACATGTGGACTATCGAGTCCATATAGTTAAGACCAGAGGTCTTTACCGTCATCTCCACCATCTTCGAGAACTTCTTCTTGTTCATGAATGGTGTTTCTTCCGCCTTTTGGTTTTCGGTAGTGGTCGGTACCGTAAATTCTATCGTCAACTTCTTTCATCTCCTCGGTGTATTCACCTACATCTTTATAAAAATGACCGATAGTTCTCTTGGGTCTCCCACTTGGATAGTATGCCATAGCATACACTACTGTACGCATTTTACCTTCCATGTGTCTACCATACCTATGGTCATGCCATTCCCCAGAGGTTAAGTATCTCTTCAGATTACCTAAGTAAACTTGAAGTGTCTGATACTGTTGCCTCTCGGACGAGACTTTAGAATCACGTAATGCTTTCTTGGCACTCAGTTCCCCAGTTATCTCTTTTACCCATACACGGACTTTCTTCCAATGTATAGGACTGTCTTCTGGATATAACTCCAGATCAAGTAACGATGGGTGCACAGATTTAGATCCGTCATGTCCTCTTGCCTCACGTGCTTTCGCAAGACGTTCGGATGCCGCTTTCTTCTGTGCATCTGTCATGGTGCGTTTCTTAGCACCAGTCTTAGTTACTTTATACCCCACGACTATACTCAACTAAGTTTTCAGTACGGAATGATCTCCAGTCCTGTACTTCTGTGTCGAACAACACAACAAGGTTTTCAGTTTCCTTACGTTCCTTGCCTTCCTGTGGGTGCTTCTCTGCGGGAATAAGATCCCTGTTCAAAGTGCCAATCATATTGCGTAAGTCACCGTTCACCTTCTTAAACTGTAGGTGTACGATACCTTGACGCAACTCATCAACTATTCCTTGCTTCTTCGATTCTATCTGCTTCGGTGTCATCATCTTCTACTAACTCCCCTTCTTCAGTGTTTGCGTTTGCTTCATCGTGTAGTTTTTTAACCCACTCATCCGTTTGCATAAAAAAGACAATCATCCTTTCGGTTGCTAAGATAATTTCTTCTATCTGTTTTAACTCACTTTCTTCAGCATTATCTTTCATGCGTTCCTGCACATAGACAATGTTGTTGATGTAAGTTTCCTTCAGTACTTCTACTGCACCTTCGACTGCTGTGTCGAATTCTTCTTTACTTTTAAATCCCATAGTGGGTCATCTCCTTCTACTTTATTTAATTCACGTTGAAACAATGCTTCTTGTGCTCTCGCACGTTTCTTCATATTCAACTTCTCTTGAGAACTTCTTAGTTTAAGATATCTCATTGTTGTACCCATTATAACAAACTCCTTTGGTTTTGTCAAGCGTTAATTATAACACGGCATTCTTTCATTCTACGAATACTACTTAGTACTCCGTATAAATCGTCTTCCGAAGACTGACTGAAAGATAACCATATGATTAGCACTAAACGTGCTAAGTTCATTCTCACTCAGAAAACCAATACGGTTCTTCACGAGTAGTCCACTTTGCGAAGTACTTCTTCTCTTCACGATAGTAGTTACGGTATCCTTCTTGTACGTCATCACGTTTGCAATGGTCTGGCATACACTGTGGTATCTCAGTCGCACGTAAGGTTTGATCGATACTCTTAGGTGCGAACCATAGGTATCCATTTAATTTGTCATAGGTAGCATGAACACGTCCGTAACGGTACTCATACTCTTTTGCGGTTGCAACAAAGTGTTTGTACATCCAACGGTAGTTCTTATCGTTCTCACGTACCCATATGTTTGATGGGTGATTGACGTGCGATGCCTTGTACAGATCTCTCTGCTGTGCATCACCTTTCAGTTTCCAACGTTTGATCTTGGCACCCGACCTAGTCTTGTCGTACCACAACTCACCGTCTAATACACGATGGGCAGTACTTAGCAATTGTCCGTATTCGGTAACCATTTTGACCACGTGTTTATCGCACATCATCTGTGCAGATATAACGGGATCTTTATCTAATGCGAATATGTTCATCACTGTCTCCATAATATGATTTGGGGTTCTTCTTCTCTTCTTTCTTGCGGTCAGTCATCACCACAGACTTGTTGAAACGTTTACCGAACTTGGCAACAGGGTTGCTAGTTTTACCGAGACCTAGTTTCTTCTTATTACTCATCTTTTATACCTGCATCCCAATCACCAAATATTTCGGGGGCCTGATCAGCGACTTGTTCCATGTAGTACTCGCCTGGATAATGTTTCAAACAACGATACGCTTCCTTGCGTACTGAACTTGGTACACGAGGAGTCTTCTTAGGATCCATTAGATCGACTAGGAACTGTCTCGTATTGTCCACCGCCCACCGGCGTTCGTTTGGCATAGTCATTATTCGTCCCCCATCCCCTTTATCACGATCCATACAACCATAAGTATAACACCTATGAGTAGCATTGTCAAATCAAGTAAAATACTATTCGTCATCATCGGTAGATGCTCTCTTCTTTCCATAGTAAGTCTTACGCCAGATTCTATAGGCAGTCTTTTCTTTACACACATAGACTTCTTTGAGTCCACCATTGAAACCTATCTGAACCTTAGAGTCCATAGTGATGACCTTGTCATCCAACATGATGTTAAGGATCAAGTCATACTTGAGTCCCTCATCAGAGGACATTAGATCACTTACGAGATGTTTCTTCTTGGATCGATTGACTTCTTTCTCAACCATTGGGGTTTCACCTAAACTACACTCGGTCTTTAGGTTAGCAAGATCTAAACCATTCCATAGTGTGAATGAACCAGTGATGCCAGTAGTTGCTTGTGCTGTGTATCTATTAAACATAATATATTTTCCTTTATCGTTTCAATTATAAGTGTAATTATACACGAAGATGTGTATATAGTCAAGCGTTATTTTCAAATATTTTAATCTTTCTTAGAACCTTTTGGAATAACTGTGAGTAATAACCATGCATTTTCATTGGTTCGGCAGTGTAGACACACGCATACAATCCACGTGGAGCATTGCTTCGGTTCTCGTGTGACGCATGAATCGTTGATCCATTGATAGCAACCACATCTCCTGCATTGGGTAATACAGTTTCCCATTCATCTGTATCTTGACTCTTGATAAACAATGCACCATTATCTCTGGTGAAGTCATCTATAGCAATACTTAGATTGACTGTGTGTATATGGTTACTCTTGTTTTGAGAAGAATACTGGTTATCATAATGAGGGACAAAGTCCATCCTGTCGTGCGGTAACTTGTATACCATCTGATCATTAAACAAATGCGGTGTACCCAGTATCTGTGTCGCAAGGTCTTTCATTATAACAGATGTATAGATCTCTGTCAATGGTTCTGAGAACTTACCTGCACACGGAACACCTTTCCATGTACTGTGCTTGTCCCATTCAATTCTCATATTATAACCCCAATCGGACATAATGTCAAGGTCTTCTTTTGAAAATACGTTTGGTATAACTGCCCAACCTTTTAGTTGGTAGTGTTCTATCATAGTCCGATAAGACCCCATCCATGATTAGCAATAGCATTCAGTATAATAAAGATACATGTTGCCATATGAGTAAACCACCATACAGTTCGTATGACTGCAATACTGTCTGCCTGTTGATCTGTTTCTCCTACCTTCTCACCCAGACTCTTTGCCCAGAGTCTCCACAACTTACTCATATCCAGTCCTTAACAATGTTGAATATAATTATCCAACCACATAGTAGATTGGTAAACACGATAAACGTCCTAATCAATGAGATTCTATTCTCATTAACTGGGTCGTACCCGTCTTCCTTATCGAAAGCTCCGAGTGCGTGTTTCCAGATCTTCCACCATTTATCCACGTAACACCTGCCGTTGACCCAGATGGTTTTCTAGTGCCAAACGCAGATAGAAGATATTTGGATCATCTTTGTACATCTGTTCAAAGTCTTCTCGTATCTGGGAATTCTCTGACATAGGTCTATAGTCACAGAACTCTTTAATTGTTGATTTTATTTCGTTATTTGGATTCATCTTTTTTCTCCAGTTAATACCCTAATATATATAAATAGAATAAGAAGAAACAAACCATACAGGTATAAATATGAGTGAAGAACTATTTGATTTTGGGTTCACTATTGTTGATGCAGATGAACTGGATGTTGTGCAAGAAGCACAAACTAAGGTTGTAGAAGCATCATCAAGTGTAGACTCAACAACAGAACGATTAGATAAGTTATACAATGCGATACAACCATTGTTAAACAATCTTAAACAGAATCCAGAAAAGGATTACATATTGTGGCCCAAACGACTTGATAAGATCGAGCAGTTCGAGACCCACATACAAAACATTTACAAGGGATAACCATGATCTATAGAGCAGTCAATGAATTGGTTGCGAATGGTCTACGAAGAGGCAAGACTTCTCAAAGTAGATACATTCATAACGAAACCAAGAAGAATCAGTGGGGTAAGTTAAACTACCTACTTGGTGCAGAGCAACGTAAAAATGATATTGACGTTCAATGGGAAGATGGACATTCACACGTAGTAAGTGAAGTGTTCAACTACGTGCCCATGTTAATGAATTATATCACTCTCCGTGGATACAGAAAGATCCTATTCGTAGGACACTTTAACACAGCACAGAAGAACTGGTCTTTCCCACGTGGATCTGATAGGGATTTGTTTCTCACTCCATCATATAAGTCTATTGCAGAAACAATGACTGATCCTAATATATGGGTTCAGTTCTTACCTGTAGTGTTTATGGCATATAAGTATTGGAAACCACAAGGATACTTTACTGAGATGCATACTGCTGTGCCACCAGAGTCACGTCATCGTGGTATAATGAATGCTGTTTATAGAAGATATGAGATGTCTCTGGTTCCAATGAGTGGACAATACAAACACGGTGATAATTCTGTTAGTATAGAGACACCACCAGACACTAGTTATGATTGTGTTATATTTGCAGGTGTTCCCAAGAAAACCGAAGATACCGAAGTAACACATCACCACATTAGAAGTACGTTTGCACCATACTGTAAGAACGGATTTGATATTATTGATTTGAACTACCAGAGTCATGATCACACCAAACACATTGGTGGAGTAGTGCACGAAAACCAAGAATGGTTAAACGAAGTGTTTGCTATGCGTAATATTTGGGATGATCACTTCAGAGGTTTGTCCGAAGAAGATAAGGCAATTGAATATGCTATACTGGATAATATGATTAGTACTTACAGTACTCGTAAGTTCAATTAATCCCAGTCTACGTTCTTAGGTACATAACCCTTAATTTTACGTCTGACATCTTTATCTAACTGATCGATAGAGGTAGGTGGTTTGCCCTGCTTCTTGACGTAGAAGTAATTCGCATCTTTAACGTACGAACCGCCCTTACCAGATGTTGCAAGGTTAGCATCAACACCAACCTTGTTGAATGCGAATACGATATCCCCATCCATATACTTCTTGAGTTTATTACCCATGTTGATGATATCACCCATGGTATTAGCGGCACCACGGTGTGTGTTGATTAGAATCTCTGAAGGAACTCTACGTGCACGTTTAGCATTCTGTGCTTGTGCAACTTCGATGTCGTTCACTACCCATACGATATGGATGTTCTTCTTGTCGTAACCCAACTTAGATGCATCATTGGCAACCTTCTCAAGTTTGCTTAACTCTTTAAAGGTCATATCAAAGATGATGTTTGGTTTACGATCAGCAGGTGACGTGAGAATAGAACGGTAGAACATACGTTCCTTACCTTTATCTGCTCCAAGAAAGTTTGCGATGATATCGTGTAGTTTAGATACGTTCTCTGGATTCTTTAGATCTTTACCAAGTGCTTCGATGTCAACACCAAGTTCTTTCTTTACTCTCTTTTTGATAGAGGGTGTTTTAGATGCAAGTCTCTTCAACTCGTCAACGTCAAACACCTTCCCCTCTACACCAACCAACTTGTTAAGAACAAACCCTTTACCAGATCCCGCACCACCTGCCATTACGACAATGTTACCGAACTTAGGATATGCTTTACCACCGAACGTGATAAGTTTCTCCATCAAGTCTTCGGCAGTATTCTGCATTAGTTCTTGTTCTGTTATAAAATGGTTGAACTTCTTCATCGAGAATAAGTCTCTGTTGTTAGTTTGATACTCTTATTTATACAAATAGAGCAATCAAGATCAAGACTAATGCAGAATAAATTACCCTTGGGTAAACCATATGTGCACTCTTAATATCTTTACAGGTCAACAGTACTTCCTCGTACAACCATGAAAGGACATCTATTGCTGAGTCTCTTACATCTTCCCATCTGATTGATTTAATTTTATTTAATATTTTCATTACTTCTCCACTTTAATAGTTACGTTATTACCGATAGGAAATTTGATCCTATCATGACTATGATACAGGAAAAACTCCGTCTTGTCAAATTCTTCGAACAATCCAGTCCAAACGGGTCTCCAATTGTTTGCGAGACGAAAGGTGTTTTCATTACTACGGTCTGATTCGAGTAGTAGGTCTGTATAACTTCTTAAAGTGGTATCGAACATAGAGTCGAAACCATATATGTGCACCTCAGTCGCACCCTTTGCACGACATGCATAATCAACTGCCATATGACCGCAACTATAGTTAGTTGCCGCTTGATTGGCATTTTGCCCTTGTAGTTGTGCATACTCTGGTACGTGCGTATGCATTGCTTTAATCTTCTGTGCATACTTCATGTAGAATGCAGGATTCATTTCCATCCAGTGTCTTGGACGTGTACCAAGGATCCAGTCGTACATATCTAACTGAATCTTACCTTCTGCTAATGCACCCATCATTTTATAGTCTACCATACAGGTAGCAAAGACTTCGGTGTTAGGTACCTCGAAAGGGGGCATGTTACATATTAATAACTTACCCTCAGTTCCTCTTTTAAATTGATACGCATGATCACCATTGCCGAGCACATTCCATCTCATAATCTAATCCTTAATTAAATATATGGGTTTACTTCTGGATCAGTTGGATCCACATTTAATCGTTCACTTAAAACAACTCTGTTACTTAGGTGTTCTGCTTCTACGTCATCTTTAGACTGACCATGGTATGCCACTGCCAAACCATCACGAATCATGATATCATTCACAGTCATCTGTGTATCACTGACACCATCATATACTAAGAATTGTCCGAGGATCCGTCCATACTTTCCCGACTTGTCCTTGTGAGTTCTGAGTACGCACTCTTCTCCGAGTTTGTCCGATAGGAACTTCCCTGCCATCTTCCCGAAATACTTTTCAATAGGATCTCTCGTCCTCGATTCGGGAGTATCAATACCGTATAGACGAATACGCTGGTTAGCATAGACAATACCGAAACCACAATCAATATCGACATCCACAGTATCACCGTCAACAACTCTGCGGATTTTACAATTATATTCATACATTACTTACCTTCCTTTTCTTCTTCTATCGGTTCTGGAACTTCATCCTCGTTCATTGTACGATAGTATACAACAACTTCCTTTAATTGATTTATATATCGTTTGATCTCTTGCATGTTGTAGGACATCAATTCATAGTCTCCTACAGACATTGCAACAAACACTAAGTCACCTGCGTGACGTTTTCTAATGTCTGTCTGAAATGTATCGATATTCTTTTCTGACACAACATACCACTGCGGTACCTTTAGATCTATTTGCCTTGGTAGTTCTGGGTGAATGATGGGGATCTTAACCTCAACAGTTTTAATCTCTACAGGGATTGGAGCAGGTGGTTTACCAAAACTCATACCCAAAGTAGAGCAACCACTAATCGTCAATAGTGTCAATGATAGCAGTATCGTCTTCGATGCTCTTAAATACATTTGCAGTCCCCTTGTTAATTCTTGTTTCTATTAGACCAGGCTTTGCACTTGCAAGTCGTGCCAGATCGTGACGTGCAAAGATGCTGAGATACCTTTTGTTCTCATTCTCTATCTCTGCGTTCCTCGTGTTGAGAGTACCAAGTGCTTCGGTAGTCTTTTTTAAGTTGTTTTCCATTGCCTCAATAGTTCTTGCTTGTTCTGCTTCTCTTGTTTCGAAAGCAACAAGTAAAGAACCTTGGGTTGCAATAGTCGCATTCAACTCTGCGATTGTTCGGTCTGTTGTCATCTTATACGTGAATCCCATGATCCCCATTATAAGAATCAGACCCATTAGTAATTTACTAAACATCGTGCCAATTCTCCTTTATATATTTTAAATATTCCAACTCATGTGGTTTTGGTTTGCCACCACAATCTACTATCTTACATTCAGATGGTAGGTAAGACGGGAACTTCCATGCTCCCAATATCTTCTCACCGAGATGAAATTTTAAGTTTAATTTCAGACTGGGATTACTTTCATCCATATACCAAACGTCTGATATACCACCAGGCCACCATTCTTCAAGTAACCTGCCAACCCAGACTTGATCACCACCATCATAATCAAATAGTCTCCATGATTCTAAATTGAAGAGGTCATGCACATCTTTCATCTCACCCCTCTTCAATACCATCATTGAACTACTATATTTATTGTTTTTCCAACCTATAGCATCTGAGATACATGCAACTTTATAGTTTTTTTGGTTTAACTTATCCATTGCCTCTTGTATCTCATCATCAAAGTTCTTGATCAATACTGTATCAATGTCCAGATAGACTGCAAACTCATCTTTATAAAACGAGTCATATACTTTGATCTTGTTCCACCAACCCTTACCTGCACCATACGGTGGTTCTACAGTAACGGCAATGTCATTAATCTCATCTGGTCTATCAGTAATACAATAAGCATTCACCTCAAACTCTGATAGTTCTTTGAATCGTGTAATCAATTTACGAGCATACGTCATTGGATATGCGTCTGTACATACTGTAATAAGTGATATCATATTATGCCTCTAATATAAGATACTTCCCAACCTTTTGATCTATACCATGCTTTGCATGACATCCTTCATGTGTCTGTACTGTAGAGAAAGTATCTTCTACTTCGACTATCCATGGATAGTGCTCTTCAAGAAACGGGAAGTTGTCCCTATTCAAATAAACATCTGTTGGTTCACTGTTTGTTCTAACTTTATCGATTAGCATCTCTGCACCAAGAGGTGATACAATGTATGCATGTGCACCCCCAAAATATCTCTTATGTACTAACAGTTGAGTACCCAGAGTTTCTGGTGTATTGTAAGTACCGTAACTTGGTTTGCCAATAGTCACACACCTATCAAACGGAATGTTTCTTACAGTATCCGTAAATATAGCATCATGCTCAAGTATCATTGTATTACATTTGTTCTCTACAGCATATTGCCATAATGACATATGTGATAGAAAACATGCCAGAGCATTCTCTGGTCGAGAGTAACCCGTAGAAAATGCCTCTATATTAAGACCCGTGTTTTCTACCATGTCCTCGAACCCTTCAGTTCTTGGAGTAATAGCAGGGAACCGAGTCACTGACATATTTCTTTTTCGTGCACTATCAATACATCTCTGCGATGCTTCCACAGAGTCTTTATTGTCCATTATAGTGATTACGAAATTAGTTGGTGTCACTTTGCGATTACCATCTTGACATGTTCGATGTCAATAACCGCACACTTCAGTCCGTCAACTTCTACTGGCATTGACTTAGACCAATCCAAGTATACAGTGTCACGTGCTTTTAGTGTTTCTTTATATTCGTTTGCCACTGCAAGACTTACTGCGAGTACAGTTGCGGGTTTGTGTCCAGAGGTAATACTTTCGGTTAAAAGAATACCACCTGCACTAGTACTTTCTTTTTCTGTGTTCTCAGTTACAAGGATGTTGTTGTGTAATAAATTCATAATGTTCTCAATTAACAGTGGTACTCTTCACACCACTTACTTTAGTAAAATATGGATACGCAGTGCGGATCCACGGAAATAGTTCTTTGCACATAAATGCATCGTTTGGATACATCCCGTACTCTTTTGCTCCCTCTAATAGTTTCTTTGCACCTACTGGAGTTATATAGTAGGCACTGTTACCTGCCAATCCATGTGGTACTGGTGGTTCTCCTACTGCCGATAGATTAGGAACTGGGTGAATTGTTTCTTGTGTTTCGGAATGTCTGGAACTCACTTGTCCATGGAAACTAAGTGCTCTACGAGTTGCACCCCTTGGATCATTCAATCCAATTATATCTGCTTTGGGTTTACCGTCTGCACCAGTCAAATGATGCGGTTGTAGTTCACGTGTTAGAATAGCATCTGACTCAAATATATACATTGGTCTTCCATAGTCAACACACTCTTGCCATGCTCTCATGTGACTTACCGAACACGCAATCTTCTTCTGCTGATCTTGTGCTTGATAGGTAAACTTATATAGTCCTGTTTTCATATCAAGACCATCTTGCTGAGAGTGCATGGGCCATGTCCACTTAAACCACGGGAACTGTTTAGTATCTTCCTTGATAGTATCTGGTGATGTCGCACGAAAAGATTCAGTGTAAACCCTTGAATTGTGCTTCTCAATACTTCTCTGCAACTCATCAAAATACTGTCCTTTTAATTGTATAACTAATGCTCTCATATCGAACTCATCAACCCCTCAACATTCTCCCCTCGTTCTGGTAACAAGTCTTTAAGGAAGAAGTGAATGAAGTGACATTCATCTAACTTAGTGTTGGCACCATATAATCCATTCCATTCATGACTCATGTGTTTAACATTAACTGGATACTTCTTGATAAAGTAGTTCAGTAATGTCTGATCAGTAGACCACTTCCATGCTCCCTTACCATCGATAAAGTCTCTGAACTGTGGACGCATCAAGAACTCTTTGGCACTGTGATCTGCCAACCAAGTCTTAAACGTTCTGTTCATTACAATCATACCCATGTTAGCAAACTCAAATCCACGACTGTTAGGTTTGAAGTCTGCATTATTGCTGTGTAGAGAATGATATTGCATCTGTGAGTAGTTCTTGATCTTTGCCAGATAAGGTTCGGTGATAGGCATCTCACGTTCGAACACTACACCCATATCACAATCATCACCAAACTCATCGAAGATATTGGGTGCGGTTGGTCTTATGTAGATGTCACTATCTATGATTGCCACTTGATCATAATTATCAAGTAAGTCAAACGCATTCTCTTTCTCATAGATAGGAAGATATCCACCGTGCTTTTCATAACTATCAGTACTACGATTGCTACTGAATATATCGGGTTTGATCTTCAGTATAGGTTGGGTTTGTACGATATGTTCGATGTGATACTTCTCACAATAGTCTGCAACAGACTTGATACAGTGTTTATATAATTTACTGTTAGACGCTTCACCCAAGCACACTTGGTATATCATTCTTTTCATAATTAATACTTCTTCACTATCCTAAAGTCGAATGGTTCTGTTGTTTTAATTTCAAGTTGTCTTCCAAGAAGATCAGTCGCAACAAAATGCTTTTGTGTTTTCTTGTGGATCTTCTTTACCTTATAGGTTTTCTTTACTGGTAGAGGTTGGAACTGATCAGTAGAAGGAAACCAGAAGGTAACTTCATACTCTTCCTTTAACCATGTCAACCATACCTCTTTTAATTTATTATACATCTCTATAATCCTCCAAAGAGAATGACGTGCCGATCATTTTTTGTTCTGCACGATTGTTATTAGTATACACTAAAGTTTCGGGTGCGTCAAGTAAAAAGTCACAATCTCTGCAATAATCTGTATAAGTCTTATCCCTATGCGATTGTCTCAGTGCGGAATACTCCTCACCCCTAATGATCTCTTCAATAGTGTTCTCGGATGTGTGACCAAGTACTGCTTCTTCATCTCTACCAAGTACTTGACAACACGGGTGGACGGCACCACGTTTACCTTCTAATCCACCTGCACGTATTACTACGTCTGGAGAGAAAGGTCTACCACATGATTTGGTCTCACCTTTACGTGCGTTTGTCTCTCCGATATCATATGCACCAGACCAGTTATGCATCTTCCAGATCTCGGTCTTACAACCCAGTTCTTCTACTAATGCTTTGTACTGCTCCAGTTCTTGCTCAAGATTATCGTTGTCTGTAATAAGGTGGTATGTCTCTACAACACAATCCGATCCCGTTTCTTTAACGTAATCCATCATCTCTTTCACGTGTTTCTTAATTAACTCGTATGAAGATCCACGAGTATTGTTCATCCACTTGTCGTATAGTTCTGGTGTAGGGCCGATGAACGAGAACCTAAAAAAGTCTAATCCTGCATCAACACAATCTCTCATGTACTGACCGTGCATACGGAAACCATTAGAGAAGATGACTGCCTTGGCATCATACTTCTTAACGATCTTAATATATTCTGGTAGATTATTATTTAATGTTGCTTCCCCAGATCCATCCAGATTCACTACATTCATTCCATGCTGTTTACAGTCAGCAACGTTATCTTCGAAGTCGAGTAGATTCATCTTACGAAGAAAACCCTTATGTCTTCCTCCAGTCCTCTTATCTTGCGGACACATAGTACAGTCAAAATTACAGGCACCCTGTATCTCTATGACTGCTCTGTCAATTTTAATCTCTGACTTCATAATATTTCTTACTCCTTTCTTGATACTCTATTGCTTGTTTTCGTGGTATGCCCAGAAACTCTTTTATGTCTTTTAGGTACCACCATATGTTATAATTATCTTCTTTCAAACCAGATGCCGTTACTGCGTGTGGTGTGTGATACTTAGTTACTCCATCTTTACTTATAACTATCATAGGTACACTAAAGTTTCTTGCTATATAATGCCACATACCATCATAACATAATACTAATCTACATGTAGATATCTCATAGAATGCTTCTGATACTGGTGTTCTATAGGTGAGTTCAACTACATTGAATCCCTGCCCACGCAACATACTTATTATATCATCCCATTCAACATTTGTCAACCCTCTTTTCCAAGTTCTTGGTATCTCTGCATTGAAGGTTGGTCTCCAGATAACTATCTTCATTTGACTACGAGGATGAACAATGTCATCACGAAACACCCAGTTGTTGTCTGGTATCTTTCCACCTATCTCATCTGAATACTTACCACTATCGAAATAGAACCTTGCCTTTTCTCCACGTGAATGCTTTGCTACTTGTCTTGCATTACCATCTTCGTCTTTAATGATATCGTCTTTATACTTCCAGTGTTGGTATCTACTGACTGCATTGAAGACATGTACAACCTCAACATCATCTTTCCTATGATAGAAATTATGTATGAATGCCATTCGTTCTATAATGGTCTCTTCCTCATCTGGATGATGTATATAATCCTCATCATGTTCCCAGTGCATCTCTAAGATGGCAGTAGTTTTTTCTGCCCAACAGAAATTGTGGGCAGAATTAAGTGCCCACATAAAATCACCGACTCCCGGCGTACCACGCCAAGTAATGAGTTCTGGTTGCATTATTTTTTGCTTGTTATGGCATCTTTCGCATAGAAGGCGGCAACGATTGCGGCGACTGATACAAAGTATGTCGGTGCCATGTCACCAAGGGTTTTAGATGCTTGATCAATACCAAACACTACACATAGTATTACCATTGCGGGATATAACAACATACCATACAATGAGAACCATGCCATCTTACGTTGTGCATCACGCATTGCATCTGCGTCTTCCAACTCTTTACGTTTAAACTCAAGGTGCATTGACAGTTCTGATTCACTTACATGACCGTCTCCGTTGATATCTGCCCCTGCTAAACTACCATCTGAATCAACGGTAATCTGTTTCTTTTTTTCTTCTGCCATTTTTATCTCCTAACCTCTTAGACCATCTGAATGTGCTTTACTTCCAGATATATTAAAATTAAACCCTATTACGATCTTGTGTCCATCAAAAACGTAGGGACTCTTGTGTGGTAACATTGCGGGAAAAATGCAACAGTCACCTTCTTCTAATGCTAAATCTCCATGATTCATCAAGTATGTTGCGTTTTCTTTGTGGTCTAATACGAGTTGTACTACACCAGACATATTGCAACCTTCGTGACTATGGTAATCAAAGTCTGCACCATCACGGTATTCCGCAAACCAAACATTCTGCATATCATACACTTCACAATGCCATTCATCCATGTAATCTTTTATACAGGGTTCTATCATTCTCATTAAATTTTTATGGTACGGAACTCGTTGTTCTTTTCTTGCAACTTTATAATCGGATGCAGTCATCTTAGCAAATTGAGTATCTGCTTCATCTTTAATCATCTCAATTGCCATCAAGATATTATCTCGTTCTTCTTCGAAGATGTCCTCTTCGATCCTATATTTTTTTACCCACTTATACATTAAAATACCTTTACCCCATATTTCTGTTCCCACAGATGTGCATCATGATGATCATTAACCATTGGTCTACCTCGGATATTTAGTGAAGTATTAAGTAGCATCGGAACACCTGTTTTCTCATAGTACTCCTCTATCACTTTACGGAACACTGACTCACAGTCTTTCTTCACTACCTGTACACGTGCAGTCCCGTCTACGTGTGTTACAGACGAATAGTCATGCTTTGCTTTACAGGTAAACTGCATGTATTCATTAGTCACACCCTCAAAGTATTCGTCAACAAACTCTTCGAGGATTGCGGGAGCAAACGGTCTGTACTTCTGTCTCTGTTTAATTGTATTGACTGTGTCCTTTACATCATATCGTACATCTGCAATCAGAGATCTATTACCCAGTGCACGAGGGCCGAACTCTGCTTTACCATTGGCAATACCACATACTTTTTTTGATAACAAGTGATCTACTACTTCGGATGGATTAATTTTCTTCTGTATGTCATACCCCCTATAAGGAGTCCAGATAAGTTTATCAATGCCTGTAGCGACCTCCTGTGCGTACCCAGCGCACCCCAGAGACGATCCTGCGTCTGTTGGTGATATAGAGATGTGTACGTCATCGAATACGTCCCATAGAAGAGTATTGATAACTACGTTCTGAGCACACCCACCACCATATACAAGTTTGGATCCGTGCTTACGTGCTTCGTGCATAATCTGCATAATACCGTATTGAGCAAATGCTTGAACAGATGACGCAACGTCTGCATCATCGTATTTCTCTACCCATGACTGCATCATGTTCTTCATGTCGGAGTTTGCACCCCCATCATCCCACCACTGAGTTAACCAGTCTACAATATCGGGTACGGCAATGCCGTATGAACTTAGACCCATAACAACATATTCATCCTCAAGTGGACGTAACCCCAACTGAACGGTGCATGTTGTGTAGACTAATCCAACTGATTTTGGTGCGAGGTATTCTTTAATTAGATTGAAGTTGCTGTCAAGAATAACAGCAGATTGTTTTTCACCTACACCATCAATAGAGACCATGACTGTTGTGTCACGATCATCCCATGGACGTGTGTAGAATGCAGTCGCACAATGCGACTTATGATGGTTAAAGGTTGAGTCGTACTTAGGATCATTCGAATGCTCGTAGAATGCCATGTGCATATGATCCCTATCAAAAGATAGTAGATCTTTGCAACTTGCTTCCCACAAGGACGGATGAATTATTTTGTCGTTTTTCTTTTTAGAGTATCGTTCGGAATGGGACGCAAAGGTCACCACTCCATCTTCGATAACTGATAAGGCGGCATCGTGATAATTCTCACTGACTCCAACATATATCATAGTATACCTCACATAATAGTTATGTAAGTATATATGGGATTCTTATCTTAGATTCCTACAATATGCTCGTAGAGATCTTTCCACGTTGGGAAGTTAGGGAACTCTTCGTTGCTCATGTTGTGACCATGCTTGATCATCAAAGACTCAAGTCCCATCTCAGCACCAACTCTGGCATTCTCTGGTTTGTCTTCAATCCAGTATGCTCCAGTGTCTTTGTACTTAGCAAGGGTTTCATCTTTATCAGCACCACAGTCAAGGCAGATCAATTTCTCGAACACACCCTCACCGAACAACTTCTCAAGGTTCATCATTCTTAGTTTATAAGCATGGGGATCTTCACTCAAAGAAGTAATACAGTGGAACACATATCCGTGTTCTTCATGTAACTTTCTCACATACTTAATGGCATCTCTAAGAGGGGGAAGGAATCCTATCGCCGCACTCTCGTTGAAAGTTCTTACGCAGTTCTTACTAACTGCGCTCTCAATACCATACTGGTGACCAACATCATACTGAAGTTGTGCACCTAATTGTCTCTTATAACCGTGAGTATCCATCCAAACGTGGAAGGCATACTCCCAGTTGAGTAGAACACCGTCACAGTCGGTCAAAATTACTTTATCTAAATCGTTCATTCATTACCTCATTTCGAATACATACGTATTATAACACTATATGGTTATGGTGTCAAGCGTTTATTTAAAGAAATCTACCTTCTTTTTCGTGCTTGAGCATATCGAGTTTCCACTCTCCACCAGTGTAATGACAGAAGTTTGCCTTCTCGAAGAACTCCTCATCACTACTATAATGGGGTGAGTCGTTCCACTTCTGGTCTAAGTGACCTATCTCCATGTCATGGTACAAGAACTGTCCAGACAGATATGGTTGATCATTCATAATAGACATATGATATTGAGGTTCTGCATAGAACCATTCTTTCCAGTCCATAAAGTGCTTACGTGCAAATAGACGTGCTTCACGTTCCCACACAACTACACCTGTATTCATGATGGTTAACTTAGATGGACTTTGAGGTGGTAAAGATGGAACAATAGGAATATTGTGCATATTGAATTTTGAAACAAAGTTTAATAGTGTTTGTTTCTTGAAGTCCCAAGAATTATATCCACCACCATTAGGTGTTCGAATGTCACTTTCAAGTACACCATACACATCTGCACCTTCACACTGATCGAATATATTCTCTTCGGTGTTGACACCTATATCAGTATCTGCGAATAGCACTTTGTCGTATTGATCGAACATAGGATCGTAGATGACCCTAAGACATTCGAATAAAAGTGCTGTACTGTCTGTGGTGTCAATGAACTTGAGTTCGTCCGAGTAGTGGTAGTCCGCACCAATCTTCTCCGCATACTTTTCGAAAGAGTTTTTAGATACCTGTGCTACATCTTTGTATAACTGAGATCTATTATGCCCATTAATTTCACCACGATCATCGACTTCTGGTGTAACTACCATGTATTGAAATATCGCATTTTTCATTATCTTCTCCATTTGTAGGTTTCCCGACTTTCTTGATTCGGGTTCCCTTGTTCATCTCATAATACGATTTATGTCGATTACGTTTCTTATTTGAATTGTCATGACGTGCGTACTTAGACACAGTCCTGTCCTCATTTTAAAAATGTTTGTTCAGTGTTTCCAGTTTATCTTCGTACTCAGCAATCTTACCAAGTTCCTGTTCGAAGTTCTCCATAACATCTGGGTGTTCTGCAACACCAACTTGATTATATAGCATGATCTCTAAGTTTACTTTATGGAGTTCGATCTTACCTTCTAAAGACTTCCTTGTCGCCTCTATGATCCTTTCATTTAAACTACGAGACATTTTCTAATCTTACCATTAATCGTTCTGCACGATTCGTTACTTGCTTGTGCCAACGTGAATCACGTCCTTCGACTGCGGCGGTTTTCCAATCACCATCAATTAATGCACTGTTCATCTTCTTGAACTTACTCAAACGAGTACGTCCCATGTTGAACATCATGTTAACCAAGATCTGCTGTACTTCGTCTGGAAATGCTTCAAATGTCCCTGTTTCGTATAGAGCACAACATTCAAGGATTGAGGTTTGGAGATCTCTTTCGAACACTTCCCAAACTCTATCTTTCGTAACTTCGAATCCAACTTCTTCCCCATACTCTGGGTCTGAAGGGATAACCAAGTGCCCAACCCCAAAGGTTGGTAAACCGAGGTGATCGTGGTACACTTCATACTTGACTCCTTCGTCAATTTTTAATTGTTCAAATACTGCTTCTTTATTCAATTCTATTCTCCTTTCAGATCCCAAAGTAGGATCTCGTTATATTTTCGGGTAGGATCCTGTGGATCGTCCCATGTGTAATAAGGTTCACTCCTTAGAACCTCTTCTAATTTGTTCTGATCATCCCAACCAGATCTATTCTTGTAGTTTTTAAAACAAGGGAACGTAGTTAAAATCTGACCACCCTCGTTTAGACTATCTTTAATATTATCAATAACGGTTGCGTCTAACAACCCTTCAGTAAAAACACCACATAATATTATAAAATCATACTTCTGTGGTAACGGTTTCTTTACTATATCCAATATAGTTACAGAATTATAGTATGGTTTTGATAACTCACACATCTTCCATGATATGTCGTATCCATCCCAATCAGATCCACCGTGTTGTTTTGATAACAACCCAGAACCTATACCTATTTCTGCAACTGTCTTACCTTCTAAAGTAATATGTTTATTTATAAATTCACTAACGTGAGTAGGCAAACTCCAGTTCCAAGAGAGCATGTCTTCTTCGTATTTTGCCCATCTATTATATCTTTCTTCAATGAGATACGATAGATTAAATTCTCTTCTATCTGGATGCAATGACTTACCCAACTATTCTCCTACTGACTAATTCGTTACGGATCTTCTGTCTTTTCTTAGGTGCTAAGTGTGCACCTTCAAGTGCTTTCTGCAACTCTTCAGTCGGTGTTGACTTCATATAGAAGTGTTGTACTGTCTTCTTATTCGAACCCTTTGCTCGAATCGTCTGACTCTCTTTAAATTTAACTGGCATGTTTTTCTCCTATCATGTCTTTGGTCATTATGTAATCACGAACAAAGTCGGATCGAACAATATCTGCCCAAGTGAATTCCACTGTGGTGAAGTTCTTCATCAGTTCGAGAATGCCCATGAATTTCATGATACCTCGTTTGTCTCCTTCTTTGACAAAGTCTGATTGATAATAATCTCCACAGAATATTATTTTACAGTTATGACCTACTCGTGTAATTATCGAGTCCAACTCGTGAAATGTCAAGTTCTGCATCTCATCTACAATAACCACAGCATCGTTGATAGTAGTACCACGAATGTGACTTGTAGATATAAATTGTATCTGTCCGTTCTCACTTAGTTTAGAGTATGCTTCTTTATCTTCGAACAACTCTGTACATATAGAAACGTATGGTGCAGTATATGCCTCCAACTTCTCTTCAAGTGAGCCTGGCAGAAATCCTATCTCCCTTGTAGGTACAATTGACCTACAAATAACAACCGATTCCATGTTGTTACTTTTATCTAGTACTTCTTCTAGTGCGAGATAGAGTGCACTGAATGTTTTACCTGTACCTGCGGATCCAGATAACACTAAGTGTGATCCAGATTTGTATGCTTCAAATACTACCTCTTGACCTTGAGTCATAGGATCAACGGTCACGAGATGTCCCGCATCTAATTTGCGAGGTTTTACTGGGTTTACTTTACGCATAGATTAAGTCTTAATAGTGTTGTTTTTGCCAGCGCCTGCTTTCATTCGTTTCAGATGGTCATTCCAATCTGATCCTGCAATCTGTCGTGCACTCTTGTGTCCCGAAGTTAATGCAGGTGCAACAGTATACACCCGTTTCATATTCGGATTGTCGTTTAGGTACTGATCGTATTCTGAGATTTTAAGCATCACATCGTGCACTTCATTGGTCTCATTATCTTTAAATTCATATATAGGCATAATTTATTTTCCGTTCCATTCCATACGACATCCCTCCGAAGAGGGATGAAGAGATATGGTCACCTTCCTTATTGAGTCATTTGTTGTTCAACAATGGTTTGATTTAAGTAGACCTGCTTCTTTGCTAATTTATAAGCAAGGTCTGCTTTACCTTTCTTTTTCATTCGCCGGATATAGAAATCTAATTCTTTACTATCCTGCTTCAACCGTTCCAATTGTTTTTCTGACATCAACACCTCTCTTTGTTAGTGGGTTTATTTAAGGGTTAAGGATCATATAGTTTTTACTTCACTATTAGGGTGGGGAAAATCTCCTCTGTTAGTTTTTTGGTTAAGAATTTCACTGGTGGTTCTTTATTCACCATGGACAAAACAATGACCGCATCTTGGGGATGAATGCTCTCCAACATACGAATGAATATGTTCTCACGTTTATACTGTGGGACATCCGCACCACCTTTCACAAAGTACCCGAATTCTTTATGCTTCTTCAGCAGTGAACTTGGGGTGGACTCTGGAATGTTTGGTTTGTACGGGGGTTTTCCTTTAGGTAAAAGGAATTCAAGAGAGTCATCGAACGTGCCTCTCAAGATGTCTTTAAGTGCGGGTACGTTTTGGTATTTAAGCAATACCTCTTTCCGACCTGCTTTGTTCTTCTGTTTTTCGAACTCTTCTAAAATCTCGAAGACCTCTGGTTGCTTGGGTTCATAATTCATAATTTATTATTCCTTCTACTCTATTATATAGGGTTATTAAGTTCTTGATACGAGTACTTATATCAAAAATAATGTAAAACAATCCCCTCCGAAGAGGGGACGAAAGGGGGATTATTCACTTAGGAATCATTACCAATTTTCGGATTTTTCCCCCGAACTTTAAGCAGCGGCAAACAATTCTGTTGCCTTCTGCTTGTAATTCTCGATTACATCACTGAAGTCTTTTGTCTCACCAGTACAAACGTAAGGTTTGTTGTAAGAACCAACGTTGATATCAACGTAGTGACTTCTGTGGAAGTAATCAGTCATTGGATCATCTTCACAGTAGAAGTCTTCACCTTCCATTGCAGACTTGAGTTCTTCAAGGAACTTAACAACAGTCGGGTTAGAACCGTAGTTATCTTCGATCCAGTAAGTGTTAACGTCAACATAGTTGTCTTGCAATCTATTAGCAAGTGACTGACAATCATAAGGATTGTACTGAGTGTCGTAATGTCTGCTATTCACCATGCTTTCATTCTTCGCACCGATGATATCAAGAGCACCCTCTTTGATGTTACACACCAAACTTGAATGGTGTCTGACTGCTAAAGTACCTTTCATGTTGTACTTCTTGAGGACTGCTTTGATTGCAGGGGTTAATTTCTTCTTATCTTCTTGGGATACATATGCCATAATTTAATTCTCTCTCAATTTGTTGCGGGTTAATTCCCAATCAACGTACCTATTATCTCATAGGTAGATGCATTTGTCAAGCGTTTTCTTGAAATAAATGCAAGTTTTTTTAGAAATAAGGGTTCTCCAGTTCGATTTTGCTACTACCCAGAGTACCGAATGGTTGCTCTGCAATAGACTCAATTGCACACTGGTTGTCGTATTTCTCTCTCTGAGAGTGGCACAGTGCTATTGCCTTTCTCTCTGCGTCCCTTGGACTGTCTGCGTACACATAGTACGATACTGTTGCTACATATCTATTTTCTTTCATTATTTCACCCATATGTGGTTATACTTGCTTGGTAGGTTGTCACATGACCAATCAGTATCCCCGTAGTTAATTACCTCTACACATTCCTTGGTAGAGTTCGATACCATTACGTCTGGCATATCTAAAATTGTTACCATTGCTTGGTATCCGAGAATGGCAACTAAAACCCCAATTACACCCAATAATATATTATTTAATTTCATGTGGTCTTACTCCAAAAATCTTAGTTAGTTCTTGCATCTCTTTCTCAGTAGGTTTGAAATGCGGGTTAAGGAAGTACTCCATAAGAAGACTTCCTTTTTTGTATCCCTTTGCCATTATCCTTCCACCCTATCGTGAATGGCAACGGCACCGTAGAACGTACCACCAAGTAGTTTGTCACAAAGTCTTGAGAACCTTGAGTCACTTGTTCCTGCGTAGTTTCCACCGAACATAGTCCACTTGTCTTTCTTAGACACTGGAATCAATCTGAGGATCTTCCTTCCACCGATTGGTTCTGCCATCACTAACTCTGCGGCGGGGTACTCCTCGCACGGTTCGAACGGCCCTTCTGCGTTTACCACAGTGAAACCTTTTGCATAACTTGACTCACCACCTGCGGTGCAGTCCATGTTATCGAAGAACGGATCACCATGCGGTGCCTGTCTATATGTACTTACATGAATTCCCATAATATAACTCCTGCCTACTGGCAATCAAATGCGACTACAAAGTAGTCTGTTAACTCGTTGGCAACTGCAAACTCTTCTGCTTTTGCCTTACTCTCAAAAATCTCTTCTCTCAATTCTCCACTCTCTTGAATGTAGAACACCAAATCTTGCACCATCATTTCCTCCTAATTAAAAACCTATTATAACTTGTTTTGATAACAAAGTCAAGCGTTTTCTCAAACTAATTTGCATAATTTTATGAAACACGCATCCATCTCCTGTGTCCAGACCTCGAACGGAGACCTCATCACAGTGTTTGACATTCCTCCAACCTTATCCACAACATGGGCAAGGTAGTAAGGATCTGCACTTTTTACTACTAATTCATCACCCGAATAGAGTTCTAACTCCATATGGTCGGCAGTAACGTAAGTAATCATATTTTCACCTATTTAAGTAATTCAACAACAAAAGGGAATAGCATTAAAAGCATTCCAGTCACAAAGTCTTTATCCATTATCCAAGTCATAATATCTCCTTTTCTCTCAATTACTAGTATATTATACTTGTTTTGATAACAAATGTCAAGCGTTATTTTTACTTTTTAGGGAAATATTGCTCGTTCCCATTTCTTCTTGGGTAGATGTTTTGAGTGGATCTTACAACCTATGAATTCGTTGTAGTAATCTTCACGTAACAGAACGTCACGTAGGAATTGTTCCTTTGCTTCAAGGTAGGAACATTCACCTTTGGTTTCGCACAAGTGTAGGATCTCACGGTAGTATACTTCTGTACCCTTTCTCTCTACAAGTGTCTTCAGATGCTCTGAGGATCCGTAGTAGTCCTTCCAGTCACTTTCCTTGACTACTGTGCGTTTCCTTGACTTACCTTTCAATGGTGGGAGTCTGCGTTTGCTCCAGAAGAATTTCTTACCAACATACTTCTTACCAGTATCACGCTCTGTAATAAGATAGACGAACCCGACATACTTGCCGAGTTCGTCTTCTGTTGGTTCGAATATTAAATTATCTTTATGCCAAGTCATACCTTTATATAGGTATTACTCAACCCCTTCAATAAACTCTGGTACGGCATCTTCTCCGCACATAGGACAGTGCTGTGGGTGATCATTGTCATACAATACTTCTACGACAGTTGTAATATCACATATACCACATTCTATCTCATATTTGCCACTCACGCCGCACATCCTTGCCCATCAAGACCACATGTTTCTGGTTGAGGGCCGACTTCTTCCCACCCCCAATCACCTTCCATTCCATTCACGGAATATTCGGTAACTCGTTTCTCGAAGAAGTTATCGTGTGATGCACCATTCAATACCCAGTCTAACCAAGGTAGTGGATTGTCCTTTACACCAAACTTAGGTTTCATACCCAGTTGTAATAGTCTACGGTCTGCAATGTGTCGGATGTATTGCTTAACATCTTCTTCAGTTAGACCTTCGATAGTACCAGACTTATATGCAAGAGTAATGAACCTGTCTTCTAACTTAACAGCATTCTTTGCCATCTCATAGATCTTAGACTTGAGTTCGTCATTAACAATACGTGGATGCTCTTCACAGAACTCACGAAATAGTTTCGCATTACCTTGTACGTGCATAGTTTCGTCACGGATAGACCATTCTACGATTGTTCCCATACCTTTCATCTTACCGAAACGTTGGAAGTTCAACAGCATTACAAACGATGCGAACAGAGACATACCCTCATTGAATACAGACTGTGCAAGTATTAATGCAAGTCCAGTATGGGTATTGATGTTACCCTCTTTCATGAAGTCAATCTTGTCTGCCATCTCTTTGTATTCCATGAACGCAGAATGTTCTTCATCTGGTAATCCCAGAGTATCATTCAATAGTGCGTATGCACGTTGGTGTACTCCTTCACGATTAGCAAATGATGATAGCATGTTACGGATCTCGTTGTTCTTAAACTTCGGGATCAATAACTCGTGGTAGTTCTCCCCTACCTGTACGTCTGATTGTGTGAACAACCTCAGTACTTGAGTAACAAATTCTTTTTCTTCTTTTGATAATTTAGTTCTCCAGTCTTGGATATCTTCCGAGAGTTCTGCCTCGTCTTCTACCCAGTGGATCTCTTCATGTTTCTTTACCAATTCCACTGCCCAAGGGTAGAGGAAAGGTTTATATGTTTTACTAAAATCTAATAGTGCCATTTTTATCCTTCGCAAGCTCTGCATTCTTCTGAAGCATCTTCGAATGGTGTTTCGAGATGCTTCATTAGTTCTTCGTATCCACCAACATACTTACCACCAATGTATATTTGCGGGACGGTTTTTACTTTTCTTCCTGTCACTTCGGCAGCGGTTTTACCAATGTCTGCAAGATCTATCTTATCGTATGGTATTCCTCTCAACTTCAGTTCTTCCATTGCCATGGAACAGAACGGGCAATTCTTTTTGGAGTACACAATGCTTCGTGTATCCTCTTGGAGTGCGACACGTTCTACTTTTTCTGAGACGTTTTCCGCACGAGACTTTGCTTCTGTGCGTAGATAATATAAACCCTTGAGACCTTCATTCCATGCTTTGATGTGTACCTTATTCACATAAGATTTATCTGCACCTGCGGGGAAGAATATATTTACACTCTGTCCTTGACAGATAAAAGGTTGTCGATCCCCTGCGTGTTGTACTACCCAGTTCTGATCTAATTCCTGTGCTGTTTTATATATACTTTTTTCACCTTCTGTAAGGAACGGAAGGTGCTGAACACTACCTTTATTTGTAATAATTGATGTCCAGTTGGACTCATTGTTCTCACCCTTTGCATCAAGTAATCTTGTCAGATACTTGTTCTTAACCAAGAAGGATCCTGCACGTGTACGATGTGTATATGCATTTGCCTTTAATGGTTCAATGGATGGAGACGTTGATAGTATTACACCAGACGAAGCATTCGGGGCAATAGCAAGTAAGTGGGAGTTTCTACGTCCAGACAGTTCCCCATCTGGATAAGACCCACGTTCTTCTGCCAACAATTCAGTTTCTGCAACTGCTTCAGATTTAATTCTGGAGAACACAACACGGTTAATTTCCCGTGCCGTTTCACTTTCCCATGCGACTCCATGGTGTTGTAGCAAAGAATGGAATCCCATTGCTCCAAGTCCGATAGACCTCTCTCTGTACGCAGAGAACTTAGCACGTTCGATTGAGTCGGGTGCGTTTTCAATAAAATATTCAAGGACGTTATCCAACATACGAATAAGATCCCGAACGATAGTAGTGTCTTTCCAATCATCATAATACTCCAAATTTAAAGATGAAAGACAACATACTGCGGTTCTGTCTTCGGATGTAGGTAAGTGTATCTCATTGCATAAGTTACTACCATTGATCTTTAGTCCAAGATCTTTTAATGGTTCTGGTAGATACTTATTTGCAGTATCAATGAAGTTTAAATAAGGTTCACCTGTGCGGAATCTTGTTTCTAAAATACGTTCCCACAACTTACGAGCATTGACACTTTCTTTCACTGCTTGATCTTTGGGGTCACGCAAATCAAAATCACTGTTATCCATAACAGCATTCATAAACTCATCGGTGATGTTAATAGCATTATGTAAGTTCAGTGCTTTACGTTGTACGTCACCTGTAGGTATACGCATGTTTAGAAATTCAATGATGTCTGGATGACTTACATCCATATAAGCGGCATAGGATCCTTTACGAGTCTTACCCTGTCGGTATGCAATCATATCAGCATCTACTGTGTGAATGAATGGCATAGGGCCTGGTGCAATATCTGATACCGTACGTACGTCACTCCAGTGACCACCAACACCACCACCGAACACAGATAACCATCTCAACTCACTACTATGCGATATAAGACCTTCTAAGGTGTCTGGTACGTAGGTTAGGAAACAAGAGATAGGTAAACCCTTACCTTTCTTAGTTCCATTTGGTGCGTTTGATAAAACGGGAGATGCGAACATGAACCACTTGTTACTTACATATGAATATAATCTCTCTGCGAGATCTTCATCTAATTCACCTTTGTATGTACTCCATGCTGTACTTGCTCTTGCATATGCTTCTTGAGGACTATTCTCATTCTCATTCAAATAAAAGTCCTTCAACATTCCAATTGCATAATCTGCTAATAACTTATCTTTTTTCTTATCTATTTTCATTCAATCCCTTCCACTGCTGTATTCGTAAAATGGTTCATCTTGCGAGAACTCGTAATCTTCTATTATATATTGCTTCCCATTGTCAATGAATTCGTCAATCATCTTCCACATCCGTGCTTCTTGATCTTCTTGAGTCAAGAGTTCTTCCCAGAGGAAATGATTGTTTAACGATGCTTCTTTGTTCTGAATAATAAATCTATCGGGGTGAAGGTATTTATCATCGGAACCCTCTAAAGGTACGAAGATAATAGAATTTTTTTTAACTGTTTCGGAGAGTTTCTGAACCCATTCGGGTGTTTGGTCATCATCCCAGACACACACTATGTGGTCTCGATATATTTGTTTCATAATATAATCCTTGATTTGTTTAAGACATTATAACAAACTTAGATGCGTTTGTCAAGCAAAACCTATAGAAACTCCACATCCACAGGTTGCTGTCTCTTTGGGGTTGACTATCTTGAAGAAACTATTGAGACCTTCTTTTAGATAGTCTAATGTAGCACCTTCTAAGAATGGTTGTGAGTCTATATCCACTACCACTTTGAATTGACCATAATCAGTAACCTTATCACTGTTGGCAATTTCTGTTGCATACTCTATATAGTATTCATATCCAACACATCCTCCACCAGTAACACCAACTCTAATGAACTTAGGATTATCACCCAACGTTTTGCTGAGTGCATGGACTATAGCAGTATCAGTCAGTTCCATCTTTTTTATCCGCATCTAAGATAGGATGAGCGTAACCGTCTTCTTGCTTTGTCTCATAATCTACCATTGCTTGTCTGATAGCATCCTCTGCTAATACAGAACAATGTAGTTTGATAGGGGGTAGGTCTAATACCTCTGCGATGTCTTTGTCTTTGATAAGTTTTGCTTCTTCGACAGTCTTACCCATCATCATGTCTACGAACAATGACGAAGATGCAATTGCACTTCCGCACCCATAGGTCTTGAACTTGACATCAATGATTCTGTCATCATCATCAAGTAGTAATTGTAATTGCATGACATCACCACATGCAGGGGCACCCGCAAGTCCTGTCGCAACCTTGGGATCATTTCGGTCTAATCTACCTACCGAATGCTTTTGAGGATTAGCAACAACTGCTTCAAATCTATCGATGACTTTCTGTGAGTATGGCATTACTTTTGCTTCGCAATAAAACGTTTGAGTACGTCTAACTGATCTTTACGTTTGTTCTTCTTGTCGTACTTCTTACGCATGACCACGGTCTGATTATCATCACCCGTTCCTACTACGGATCCAGTAGATGTCATTTCCTCGTCTACGTCTTTCCCTTTCCATCCTTTGTATTCTTTAAACCGTAACATCATCATACCTCTCTAAAACTACTTGAGTTGAGTTACCACCATCACTATTAGGATACGTAGATCGACCAACATGTTTGTATGGATGTTTGTTACTTCGAACAATGTGCAAGACCAAGTCACGTATCTGAACCATTTCCATATCATCAAAGATGATGTACTTAACACCACTTACCTTACACTTATCGTAGTCACTGGTAACATTAGCAATGTGATGACCACCATCGATGCGTACAAGATCATATCCGATCAGACTATCCTTATTGACAGTTTGTGAGTCACACTGACCAAACTGAAATCTGTCACCATACTCTGCTTTGAGTGCTTCTGCACAATCTTTTACATATGGGTGTTCGCATATATCAACTGCGTGTACTACAAGGTCTGGACAGTTATGTAAATATGCGACTACAGAATGTCCTGCATTCATTCCAATTTCCATCATCTTTAATGGTTGGCATTTTCTGCCAGTTGCTTGAACGATCTTATCGTAAACACCACTCAATAGAGGATGACCTTCTGGTTCGTTCTCTCCTCTGAAGTGTCCTTTGACATCCTTCATGATTTCATCGAACTTCATTTGTGTGGTTAATAATTCACTCATTTAGTAATCTCTGCTGTTGAGAACAACACCCTATGTGAAGTCTTTATGTGGGTACCTTCATATATCTTTAGACCTAATACCTCATGAACAGGACTGCCATTGCTTACTCGAATCTGATCACCCTTCTTAACTGCATCTTCACAAGATGAAGTCATGGTGTCATATTGTATGCGATACATTCCTTCGCAAAGTTCATCACCTTCTTGCATGAACCACTGTGATTCTTCTGCAAGACAATCAAGAATATCAATGCCTGTTTCTTCGTGTATCTGATCTACACGTGAGTCACTTAGTTCTCCATGTTCCTTAATCAATGCCAGTGCCGCCCCATAACGTGCGACTACCGACTGACCGCCAGGAACCTTTGCCATTAACCTTTTTAGGTTGAACACAAGTCTATGAAATGGAGTATAGTGCGAACGATAGTTTTCCCTATCGACAACCTTATCCATATTAAATTCTTTGTTCTTTTGTCCGTCCTTGTCTACGATACCCGATTTAAACGCATCAGTTTTATCAAACGGTGTTACTAACAGTTTGAGAAATCGTATTGTGTAGACTAAGTCCGCTGCTGATTTTAATATACCCATAGTTCTATTTATACCTATTAAATGTTCTGTTCCAGACAATGTGGTACTGTTGACTCAAATATATTTTCAAATAATGAATCATAGTCTGCATATAATGCATCTTTACATGGTGTTTCGAAGTTAAATCCATATTTATCTAAAAGCATTCTTTGTATAGGTGAATCCATTGCGTCTTTTAGGAATGAGTTATTGCACTTAAACACTTCATGATATATTCGTCTATCATTAAATAGTGATGCACACATGACATCATTATTAACACTGATAGCACGTGTGTAGTATTTAGGTGTCATTTGACGCAACATTTCATTCTCTATGAATATTCTGTCTCTCCACTTGGGCATACGTCTTAACCATATATCAACATATATGTCTACAAAGTCCCATGTCCCTATGTCATCACCGACACTATAATCTGCACCATATTGACCTTCTACCGTACTCACATATTTTCTTAACTCATGTATCACATCTTCTATTTCAGTAATCTCTGGATTAGAAAGTATCTCTATTGTCATCCTGCTTAAATGCGGTGCAAGATCACGGAAAAACATCTCATCCCCATTGACACCATACATAACAATATCTGGATCTGGATCTGCTTCTGCCACTTGTATCATCGTGGGCAGTATACTACCCCACCTTGTAGTAGAATCAGTGAAGTATTTGTCCATGTATTCTTTTGCTTTGGGTGTTTCGTATATGTACGTGTGTACATTATCAAACTTATCCCACTGAATCTGTTTCCACTTCAACCCATCATCCCCTGCATCACATGGTTCCATATGATATCCGTACTGTGGATCATCTTTGAAGTATTGTGATTGTAATGCTGAATCGATACCTTCACTGAGTGAAATAAATCGTTTTGAATACAAGGATTTAATCTTCTCTGCATGTTGTGACATACACTCATCGATGTATTCTGCTAATGCTTCTGGTTCCCACTTCTCTTCTTTAAGTGCTTTCTTACAGTCACTCATATAATCATATGGTGGTAAGAAATTGCTTATGTGCTCAAAGAATGTTACTGCCTCTGCTGAACTAAATTCTCTCTGTAAAGGATCATAAACAAGTTCTTCTCTGACAATATCATCTTCATAACACGTCATATATGGCAGGTAATTCGATATCTCTGTACCATACTTCCTGCCGACAAAGATCTTATGGTTATTGAAGTAATCAACGAATAGTTCGAACTCACCTTGTGGGGTCAACTTAACTGCAAAGAAATTACCATTCTCTTCATGGAAACTTAATCGTTCACATGCATCTACTATATCACCTTCAATAAGGTAACCACAGTATAACACAATATAACCATCACCTTGGTAGCATTTGACTTGATCATCTGCATACCAGAACCATTGACCATATTGATCACACTCGTGCTTAGTGAACTTACTTTCATCTTTACATATAAAATATTTCATCGTACTCTTATTGCTCCTTGTTTTGTATGTAAGTACACAACAAGTTTTTTACCTTCAGACACCATGACCTCTTCTATGAATTGATCTAACATCTGTTTATTATTGTTATATTGAATATCTGGTGGTAAGGTTTTATCCATAGATAGAATACCAAGAGCACCATCGGCAGGTTGTATATGACCTACAAAACCCCAGTCATTTGGTCTGTATTCTGGTTCAAGGTCATGTCTTATAAATGAGCAAAAGAACTCATCACATATCCTTGGTTTCTTGTTTTGAATAGAACAACCTGTAGAGCATAATTTATTACAGGTTTCCCATGCGTCATATTTTACACCAAGTTTATCTGCTTCGTTATATCTATCTGCTCCTGCCCACTTGCCAGTGAAACCCATTATTTCACAGCATACAGTGCAGTCACCACAACGGTTCTCCGTTGGAACGATCATAAATTTCTCAGTGCTTCTACTACGATTGGGTCTAATTCGATTCCAGTAAGATCTGTGTTCTCTATTGCTTTGGTGAATAGTAGAAAGGGTTTTAATGCAGACCAGTGATGGGGGTCAATCTTGAGTGCCAACATCTCTACCATGTTCTCAGCACCCCAACAATTCATAATAACAATTAGGTGATTTAGAATGAGTCTTTCACTCAGTTCACCCGAAGACTCATACTTATTCAACAATCGTTTGACATACTTAAACCTCTTCAAGTCATTGAAGAATTCCTCACTGTCTATACAGGTAGGGTTATAGTATTTCTGGGCAGACCAGAGTTGAAATGTTTTATAAGTAAGTTCCATCGATTATTTCCATTATTTGTGTCTTTGGTTTTAACGTCTTGAGTGCTTGTACCTTATTGTTCAAGGGTTCTAACCAATCATAATTATATAGTCCTTCGGTAAGTGTAACTGAGTTATCACTTTTAATTGCAATGTATGTAGGAGTATTTCTTTCTTTCCTACGTGCAATACGATACCTCCCCTCTTGATGTAGTAATTTTAATTTCAAGAATTGATATGTGTCCTCACCAATCATTAGACTATTATCGTAGTTAATCTCTTTTGCAATCTCTTTAGAAAAGAATACCATCCTACACATAAACTCTTCTGCTTCACTAAAAGCAATCATAAGGTGATTAAACTTTTCTCTTTGACGTGCCCACCGCAATGCATTTTCTTCATCTTGATAGAATGGTTCTTGTCTAAACACAACGTAAAGGGACTCTACGGTTTGCCAATCTGTACTATAATTACCAAGGTGAGATTTATCCCATGGGTATGTAAGTTTGTAATGATCCTTTAGTGACTTTGGCATCGAACCAAGATCGGAAACACGGTCAATGAATCCACCCCATTCCACATTTATTGGTAATGCCTTTATCTGGGGTTGTCGATACAATGCAACCATATCTGGTGCTTTACCAGATTCTGCCATGGCAGTATATAACTTGTATCCATAACGAGTAAGTATATCATCACCGTCCACGGCAACCATGTAGTCTTCACCAGATTCAAGGAATAGTTTGATGACTGAGTTCTTACCCGTTGCAGGTGTGCCATCTGACTCTGTGATGTGGTGTTCGTATCCACGTTCTTCGCACCATTTAGATGCAACCGCACCGTAGTCGGGATCCAGAGAATTGATCACAACCACGGTTTCTCTTTGCGGTATAACTTGTTCAATCCATCCTAACCTCTCGATATCACGAGAGGTGAGTATGTACACCTTCATAATAAATCCTTGTAAGTTATTCTACTATTGCTTTAATCTTACTTAATAGAGAAGACTTCTTCTCACGTCTATCTAACTCAACACCATGCTCACGACCAACTGCTTCTAATTCAACTTTAGTCATTGAGTCAAGATCAAGTGTTTCTTCTTCGAACTCATATTCAGTGAGTTCTTCAACTACTGGTGCAGGTTTTGCAACCTTACCATGGAATGCATCAATGTCTGCTTGTGCAAACTTACGTGATACAAACAACTCTCCACTGTCGGGGTCTTCCCAACCTTTACTTGTTGGCACTGCTTGTGCACACCAACCAGGCGCTTTAATTGCCATAATTATTCTCCGTCTAATGGTTTACCAGATAGAATAGCACGAATAACTTCGAACTCTGCCATCTCTTTCTTTAACTTAGGTTCTTTCGGGGGGAGAACTTTCTCCATATCCTCATGATCCATCTTGTCAACTTTATGTTTAGCAATGAATTCCTTAGACTTAGGGGATTCTTTACTGTCAATCTTTTCTGGTTCAGTACCTGCTTTCATCTTCTCAAGAAGATCTTCGAGGTCTTTGATGAACTCAGCAGATGCTTCACCGATCTTAGAGATCTCTGGAGTATCGTCACCGTCATCTTTATTAGGTAACTTCTTCTTCTTCTTAGGATCTACTTTAGGTTTATCTTCAGTCTCACCATCTGCTTCAACTGAATCTGCTTCCTTCTCATCCTTCTCTGCTTCGGTCTCACCGTCTTTTGCTTTGACCTTTTCGTTCTTAGCAGGTTTCTCTCCACCGTCTTTCTCGTTGTCGATTGCCTTGCGTCTCTTGTGCAGGAATTCGTCCGAAGAATCTACATCTCCATCATTATCGATGTCCTTGTCTTTACGATCCTTGAACTTCTTATCGTTTGCTTTATCATCGACAGGGTCTAACTTAGACTCACCACGGTTACGTGCTCCCGCTGCTTGTGCCTTAGTCATACCTTCATCAAGGTCTGCTGTTTCGGAGACCATTGACAAATATGCCTCCATTGTTTTTCTTATATCTGACATAGTATTGGTCTCCTTAAAACCATAACATTTTCACGATGGCACCAATTATTGATGCTACACCGATAAATGTAACTTTATTTATAATGCTCACTGTATGAGCGTTGTCGTTCACTTTTGCTTCTATTGCGTCAAGTTTTAAACTAAACTTGTTCATACGCTCATAAGCATTCTGGTGATTCTTTTCCATCTGAAGTATCTTTTCTTCAGTACGTGCCAAACTTACCATCGCATCTGATAGTTTGTCTATTTTTTCTTCGATCCGACTAAGTCGTTGATCTGATAAGTCTGCCATTGGTTAATCTCGGTTATTGTTCTATTTATATTAATTGTCTACTTTAGCACTACCACGCCACTGATAACAACTCCAGTACCTTGCTTTGTGCTTTGGGCCTGGGTTTGCACAGTCGTGTCGTGCTCTGAATGATGCCCTACGTTTTGGGTCATCTCGTTTAATTGACATTTTCGGATCTCCGAAACGCACGACTACAACATTACCTTGGTCATTCTTCACATATACCTTGAACTTCTTATTTGGGTTCTCGGATGTGCGAATAGGATCATTTAGTTTGACCTTCTTCCCTTGGTATTCTGACTCAGTTATTACTAAGTCCTCAAACAGATCATTGCATTCGCAATGTGCATCTATTTCGTTGTAGTCGTTAAATTTTTTCATTTTAGTTTTCCAGTACTTTGTTCCAGATTCTATGAATACGATTGCGTTTCATCATGTGGGAGAATTTTCTCCAATATCTATCAATCAATCTTTACTCCTTTTTATTTTTTCATTAATTTAAATGCTACGTTTGCCATGGCAGGGACAGTCATTTTATCCATCTTTGCCTTGTTGGTGTCGTTTATGGCATCATAGACTTTTACAACGGCAGATGCTGTAAACATATCTACCATTACACCGTTAATTTTCTTTGCTGATTTCTTTGCAACAATGTCACGCATTTGATCTACGTAAGATTGCTTACCCTCAGTGATCTCTACAGACTCATCAAACATCCCAGAGTCCTTCATCATTCTGAGTGCATCTTTCTTTGCTTTCTCAGCATTGTTCTTGTTGATTCTCTCAACTGCTTTCTTGATCAGTTTTAGACGTTTTGCTTTGTCCTTGGGGTTCATTGCTTCTTCAACGTTACCGTATGTCTCGCATGGAGTCTTACCACATCCACAGTTTTGTTCTTTGACATCTTCACGTTTACTTTTCTGGTATGCGTTGTACTCTTTACGTCTTTCGGCGTCCTTCTTCTTTTCAGCAGGTGTCATTTGAGATACAGGTTTACGTGCTTCTTCAATAAACTTGTCAACGTCAGTGCCTTCAAACATTCTTGCAAGACCTTTTGCGTTGACAGTTTTGAATGAACCGAACTCATCGGTAACTCTAAATGACAACTTACTACCATCGAGTTTCATATCGACAGTATGTAATTTACCCTTCTTATCTCTAAGACCTTTTTTAATCTTAGGTGCTCTAACTTCTTTAAAATTTTTCATGCAAGATCCTTATCGTGGTTTAGGTTACCCTTTTTCTTCTTAACGATAAAAGCGTTAACTCTTGCGTAACCCCATTGTTGTGGTGTGGTGCCAGGCCGATGTCCTGTTTTCCATGCGGCGACTCCACGGTTATAAACTTTTTTTAATATATCTACAGAGATACCAGATTTCTTAGACTTACCAGAAAGACCTTCTCCTTCCTTCTCTACGATATCGTAGTTGGAGTATCTTCCTTCTTCTAAGTATTTTTTAAAATTGATCATTTGGTTTCCCTGTTTTTGTTTCTTGCTCGTGCTAATCTTGCACGATCCAAAATGCGGTCATGTTTCTTCTTATCTGCTTCTTTCTCACGAGAGATTTTATCTTGTGCATTGGCAACGGCATCTTCACCTAATAAAGAATGAAGTGCTCTATCGTCCATGCCATTGTAAGTCTTAGCAATTTGTTGTGCATAGTACTGTGTACCATGCCTTAACTTACCACCACCTTCTTTCTTCTTACGAGCAATAAGATCCTTTAAAGTTTTTAATGCGTGTTGGTACTGTTTCTTATTAGTAGTCAACGATTTTAACTTGTCTAACATTCTACCTTCTGTAGTAATAGTTTTTGATGATGACTTGAAGTTCTTCTTACGCATTATTGTTTTGTTAACAACTTCAAACTCATCCTTATTACGGTCATACTTGATGACTACTGGCAGGTTGAGATCCATCTGCAAGTCTTTAATGACTGCTTCACTATCTGGATTCTGTCTAATGTTCTTTGCTTTGTTCTTGGCAATCTTCTTGAATACACGTTGCAGTTCTGCTACAGTAATAGCAGGTTTGTTACGGTCATCGTTCATACGATCCGCAAAGTGACGTGTGAATTCGATATCAACTTTGAACTTTGCAAGTAATCTATCTGCAAACTTCTCAAGATCACTCAACTGCTTTGGAGATACATCTTCGGTCTGAACACAGTTAGGAACAGTCTTGTTCCCTTTCTTCTTCATGCCTACTTGCTTGTACCCATCCCAACAGTCTTCGTCATACATATCTTTGAATGCTTTAGTATATTTAGACGGTTTGGTCTTGGCAGTTTTGTCGCCAGGCGCAGGTTTGTATGCTGATTCGTCATCATCATCCTTTTTCCCGTGCTTCTTAAAGTGTGCGTCTCTCTTTACTTTAGTAGACTTCTCTAATCCTTTGTGGTATCTGGCAGGTTGGGTTCCTTTTCGGTCTTTGATGTCTGCGTCTTGTCGTTCAACGAGTTCGACTGACTCCAACCATTTGCGTAGTCGAGTGCCGTCCGCACGTTCAACGATAACGTAATTTGATCCGAGTACACTGACCGTAACCAACTCATCACTTTCTTTGATAATGACTTCATCACCGACTGCATATAGTTCTCCTTGGATATACTGTTCTCTTGTTTCTGAAACAACAGGTAATGCAATGTGATTCTTAAATTGAGTCTCTTCCTTGAGACCCATACCTTTGCGGACATCATTGAACAATTTCCTTGTATCCTTGTCCGAGTAATTACGTGGCACACCTTGAGTGAATGACTGGTAGTCATTGTCTTTGGCAAATGCACGTTGCTTAGATGCAGACATTCCTTCCACACCTTCAGCATCTGGATCTCTTTGACCTGCTGATATTACTTTGATTGATTTAAACTTGTAGAATCCGTGACGTGCTTTGACCCCGTTGTACTTCTCAAGTAGAACAGTGAACTCACGTAGACGGTCATCACCAACAACCATACAGACCGAAGTATAACCTTGATCATATAGTTGAGCAGCGACATCAAACACATTCTTTATCTTGGGATCCATGATAACAGAACGTGCGTGTTTAGGGTACATCTTACGGATGTGCTTAACCTTATCCTTGTAGGATAACGGATCCTTTGCCCCAGTCTTCTGAGACATATAAACTTTGTAATCGTACTTACCAGACTTCTTAGCAAGGTTATCCATAACCTTACCATGTCCAATAGTCGGGGGATTCATACGACCAAAAGTGAAATATACTTCACCCTTTTCTTCACGTAGATATTGAGAGAAATTTTTGATAGTCACTACTTCTTTGCCCCACCAGATTTACGTTCTTTTTCATTCCTACGTACTTGGGGTAGTAGTTTACGTGCTAACTTATCGATCAGACCTTTTTTCTTTTCTAATCTCTTTTCGAGATCCATTCTACGGGCAAGGGATATATCTTTCTTATCCATGCCCTTGGTCATCTTCTTGAGCACGGCATTACGTGCCGCTTTCTTAGCACGTTTCTTGAGGGTTTCGAGGTTTGCTGTTTTTCGCATGGCACGTTTCCGACCAAGAGCAATCTTGGACTTCAACTTCTTCATCTGTCTGCCACGTGCAAGACGTTGTTGCATAGACAATGCTTCGTCTTGTACTTCTTCGTTATCGATCTTCTTACGTCTGGATGCTTTGGATGCGAGTTCTTCGTCACCCGTCCCTGTGTAATCGACCGTATCGAAATCTTTAAATCTAAGTGGTTTCTTATCCACTGTTTACCCCTTTGGTTTGCCCCATTTAATATATGATTAGGATTTGTCCCAACCTTTTAATATATCGGGTGAAAAGTTGTTGTATGAAAATTCCATACGATCAACGAGTTTCACCGCATCACCACCAAGTTTATCGATTGCCACATATCCTTCTTCGGATGTCACTTTAAAACCTTGTCGGGTCTTAACGAATGTGTCAATTTTCTTTAAACTGTTTAGTTTATTTATAAGTTTTAACTTTGCCAAAACTATCAATTTCTGCAATTCGAACATCTTTATTAAAGATGCTCGGTTTTGCGGACTAAAGAACTTTAAGATTTCGTCTCTTTTACCTTTTTGGGTGTTCTTGCCTTTCTCGGTTTTGCGGGAGTCGATTTCTTTTTGGTACTTGTCTTGGATCCAGTTGATGAGACCTTGGGCGTGCGCTTTCGAGTCGCCGGGGACTTGACCTTTGCGGACTTTGGTGTTTCCGTAGGTTTCGATAAGTCCTGCGAGGTCTTGGTCTCCTTCGAGAGTCCGAAGAGTTGATCCCGCAATCTGGTTAAATAGTTTACCAATTTTCGTAAGATATTCATTAATTTCTCCTGTTTCTTTTTCGGTCAATGTTGCGTCCACACTGCGGAGCATAGCATCCTGTGACCATACGTTCTTTGAACGTTTTAATTGTTTAACATTGACACCATAGGATGCTTTCATAGTTTCAAATGTTTTACCAGTATATGTAGTATGCCACACTATGCCGATTTTTGCAGAGGTTAATTCCTTTGCTTGTTCGACAGGTACAGCATATACAATGGTATTAGGGTGAAACGTAATATACTTCTTACCTTCAATTGTTTGTTTAGATAAGTCACCCTTCCCGAACAAAAAGTCACCTTGGATAACACCCTTGATTCCCAGAGAGGGAAGGTATTTCAATGCGTCTTTAAGTTTTGCATTAAGATCTCCTTTGGTATCGTCATCGATATCCGCAGGTGTCTTATATACTTTTGCGTTCTTGTTGAAGATTCCTTTCTTAGCAACAAAGAACTTTCCGTCTGTGGGATCGGTACCGCAAAATATTGCAGGTGCTCCATCCCACTTCGTGGATAGTTTAGGTTTCCCTTTACCACCCAGTACATCACGCAACTCACGCAGTGCGTTGATTGCTTGACGTGTTCCGTTAACACCCCCATAGATGACCTTATCTTCGATATGGGTCATGTGAGTGTTCTTATTTTCTGTTATAAAATTGTTAAAATTATGCATGTGTTACCACCATACCTATTTTCTTAATGTCTTCTTCCCACAACTCTCTATCTAACGTTAGGTAACTTCTTCTCCAATCTGAGATGTATGGTCTACCATTTCGAACCTTGGGAAAGTATTCGAAGTATCTTAAATCCATTTTACTCAACTCTGGTATAGATACTCCAATGGTTTGTACAATTTTTCCTTTATAGTAAAGTTCCACTATTTCATTCTCGAAGTATTGCTTCTTGCCATACACTACTTTGAAGTCCGACTTCTTAGGATTATCTATTTTTGGAGCAAGTTTTGTCGGCCTGTCCCACCGCTCTGCTATAAACTCTTTAAATTTCATCGTTTTCTTACCATGTTGAACATAGTTCCACTGCTACTTGTGTCAGTTGAAATGTTATATGCTCTACCTAAATTCTTTATTAGAAGTCTCTTGTACAATTTCTCTCTACCCTGTAATTTTTTCTTATTACCCTTTTCTTTACCTGCGGCCGCATTCATATACTTAGGTTTTTCTTTCTTAACAAATTCCATGATAACTTTAAAGACAGTTGCCATGATACGCAATGCATCACCTTCACCTGTCATTGATTGTTGACCATTACGTTGGAAGTTAATCTCCCAATCGAGTTCATCATAGTCATCAATATGGTCATCAGCTTCTATGTCTATGTTGAGTTCACCACCATCATCAAGTTTAACGATAGATCGATACGACTCCTTCCCTGTTTTCTTTAACACAGCAGGATACGGATTATTTAGAGACTCGAATAGTTCGTTGAATGTCTGCATTAGAATTTTATCTTGTTGTTAAAAGAAGGATCGGGTTGTACCCCAAGAAACTTCTTTAGTTTAATCAGTCCACCCTTGAAGAATGCTGTTACCTTTCTCCATGTCTTGCTTACCCATCCACGGATAACCTTTAATAGTTTTATCTCTTGTAGTTCAATACTCTCATTAAGATCTTCGGAATCTTGCATAGAGTCAACGATCAATGATATTACAGACCAGAAGTTATATTCACCTGTACCACCTTTCTTATTGGTGGGTGACTTCATTGATGCTAAAGTTCTCTGTGATGTTTTGAATCGTGCCTGTAGTTTCATTGCATTGGCAATCTTTAAACAGTACTTGTCATCATCCACTGAATGGATCTTGACTTGTGCACCATCCGCACTTGCAACCAACATAAACTCTGCGGCGGCATTACTTGTCTTACCAAACTTCTCGTATCCAGACATTGCTTCACGAGCAAACTCAACCTTGAATGATTTAGATTCGTTGAATAGTTTACCCAACTCTTCCATACAGTCTTTGTGTGCTCTCTCTGCTTTGTTTACTACTTCGTTAGTACCAGACTTGATTAATGGACGTAACTTTGATGGTGCGAGAGTAGACTTAACAAACCCTTCGAGTACGTCTGTGGTCTTTTTGTATTGGGGGGATTTTTTGAGTTCTGGATTAGAGTTCTTGGTTGCCGCTTCGAATGTAGCAGTAGACTCTGCTTTACCACCCGACATCAATTGTGCCAGACCGATCTTAACAGAGAACCTCATATCCCCAATGAGTACATCGGTCTTGGGTGTAATGTCAGTAGCACCCTGTGATCTCCAGAACTCAGTTAGGGTTGCCTTTGCACGACCATACTGTTCTGCGTTTTTGTTCTTTAGTGCAGGGTATTGTTTTAGAACTGCTTCTGCAATCTTACGACCTGCATCTTGAGCATTAGGATTTTTTTGTATAGTAGCAAACACCTTATCGGTGATGCCGAACTTTAGAGGATTGTCAACGATTGGTCTACCAGTCAGTTCATAGAAACCCATGACGATAGACGCTTCGTAATCCTCTGCTTTTAGTCCTTCGGTTAGAAAAGTATTAAACTTCATTCTGTTCCCTAATGTTAATTATAGTAATATAACACTATTTATACAAAAAGTGAAGTAGAATTTTCCTCTTCGTATTGCTTAATAGTGTCTCGTAATGGACGCACCCAGTTATCACGGTGCTCGACAAACACTTGCGGATCAGCATTATCAACTGATATGATGGTAACCAATTGAGTAATCGGTTGACCAGTACGTTCTTCCCACATGATTGCGTAGGCAGACTCTTGCATGAAGTAGTTCTTGATCCAATCAAGTTTCTTTGGTTTCATGGAAGTCTTGAAGTCAATGATAGAACGTTTGCCATCAAAGTCTGCCACACAGTCAACACGACCTGCGACACCAAGATGGTTAGAATACAATGGTGCTTCTTGAGCATACACATCACCGATACGATCATCCAGAATGTTCTGGACTGCCAGAAACGATTGAATGATATCGGGAGTATACCCGTCTTTAAAGTTTGGATCATTGTCGATGTACTTCTCGATGATCTCGTGAACACGAGTACCACGTCCAGATGCACGGGTAGAGATTTGATTAGCAACCTCTTCACCGACACGTTTCCTCCATTTAGCAATGGAATCCCGTGATAGGATGGACAGTACAGTAGTGATTGAAGGTAGGTTCACACCTTCGGGTGTCATGTACTTCCGACCAGTGTCGGTAGTAACAGCATTCATTTCCTGTAACTCTACAGGTACGTGATTAAACATAATATAAGTTAGACTCCATGCGTCATGTGTTCATAGGCATCGGGACACGTATCAATCGGTTCTCCGCACCCACAGGTTTCTTCTTCTTCTCTTGTTGGAGCACCAACGATTGCTCTGATTTGATCTTCTGTGTATTTTTCCATAATTTATTTCCTCACTTTATACAACCATTATACTTGTTTTGATATCAAATGTCAAGCGATTATTTAATTAAATTGTAATTATTATGCACTACGTACGTTAAGGTTCCGTTCACCAATCTGATATATTCGGCACTTCCCAAGTGGTGTATGCTACCAGCGACAACTACTTTTAGAAGTATCAGTTCCTCAAGACGTGGTCTGTCTGGTAGTAGTGGGTTTGTTTCTCTACAGTTCGGACATGATTTTAATGCTCTATGTGATGTCCACACATCTAATGTGTTGAGTGTCCAAAATAAAGTCAACTGGCAACGGGTAGGTTTATTATATGACCTATCTAAGTCCAATAGTTTTACAGGTTCTACATATACGGGTGGTTGTTCTGGTATGGTCAAATCAAAACCCTGTATAGCATGTGCGGTATTTGACAACAACAATAATGCAAGTATACGTAACATCATGATGATAGTAGTGAGATTAAATTTCTTGCGATAAAGAATAGTCCCACACCATTTATCATGATGAGTGCCCTATCCTTCCACATGATTGATACGATCAACCATCCTACTAAACCTGCAAGACTCAACATGAGATCCCATAACATCATTCCTTCGATACCACGGACTGACATTGCACTCAGTACAAGGATTGATGCTACCCACTTCACATACCAATCGGCAGTGTATTTAGGGGTAGCAGACTTAAAAATCCTTTTAGAGTTTGCTATTTCTTCTTTTGTAAAACCAGTTTGTGATCCCATTAGTGCATTATTACCATATCTAAAATTAATAAACCTACAACACTTGTGTAGATACCGAATAAGGCGTATTGCATCCTTATCATAGATCGATCCATTTTATCAAAACACTTCTCGATACGTTCGAAGGTTTGTTGGATCTCCTTTTCTTTCTTTGTCATTCTTTCTCCGTTAGAGATTTAAATAAGTCCCAAGTCGCATACATAGCATATGCAATTGGGACAATACCGAAAGTTGCCACTATAGCAACCATGATTATAATACTATCCATTACGCATTTTCTCCATTCTCAATCTTGAGGCATTCCATTGTTCGAATGCCATTGGTTTCTTTGCTTCACCACATGCCAACTTGTGCTTCTTGAATTGTGCTTTGAGCAACTTCTTCTCGGCAGTGCCCATAAAGGTACCAACTAATTCTAATACACATTGTCTGAAGGATCTACCGTGGTGCATATGACCAAGGCAGTGGGCAAGTTCATGTAACAGTATGTATTTATGCATTCCAGTAACGGGACACAACGTAACAGTACTACCGTTAGTATAACCAGACATAGTCTTACTGGTGCGTTTCATTGCAACAATATTCGGAGTCGCATTGAAGATCCTACTGACATCATCATCGACAGACTTCTGCCACAACTTAGACCACTTCTTGGTCTTGTAGATCTTCTTGGCACATTTCTGTGCATCTTCGATTCGAGCAAACTCAACCTTCAGACCTTCGGTGTAGAGTTGACTCATAAACTGGTTCTCAGCATTGTAAGTCTTTTGCTTCTCGGAGTCACGCAGGGTGTTGCCACCCTTGTTCTGTTTCTCACGATGCTTAACTAAGTACTGATTGTACTTGTATTCGGGAGATCCGTAAAGGGGCATCTCAATGTGCAACTCTGGATAACCTCTCATAGTGCTATCCATGCATACTTAGGTTCACGACAGAATTGTCCTATCTCATCGAACCCCAACAGGCAGAACCCGTTCAAAGGGTCGGTACCGTCTTCGTACTCAACTAACTCGAATCCCGCACGGAATTGACGAACTTCGTTAATGTTTTCAATCTTCTCAACAGTCATAATTTAATCTCTCTTCTCATTCTCAATACAAGTATTATACTACAGATCGAACACTGTGTCAAGCGTTATCGTAAATTAATTTCAAGATTAGGGTTATGCCAGAACTCTGACACGTCTGCGTAGAGAACGACACACTGGTCGTGCTGATAGTACTTACGCAGGTTTAAAACAAAGTTAGATAGGGTAGAGCACCACTCTTGGGTGATGTCATTCCCATAGTTCCACCGATCATAGGCAGACTTGATATAGGACATGGGTAACGGGGTTGGTAACAAGGGGGTCAACTTCTTCATCACTTACTCTCTCATCTCAATAGGGTACTATTATCTCATAATTAAAACAAGAAGTCAACACTTTTTTAGACTAATTTGTTATATAAACGCACACTTTTATGCACGTTCGTTATTTCCAAGTTCCCTGTAGTTTGCGTTTGAAGTGTGGTCGGCAGTCTGCCCTAACATGCCAATCACTGAGGTTCATTTCATCAATGAATCCTTGAGGTATTACTTTATCTGCCACAATCATACCAATTATCCTATCCACACTTCTGTGACGTAACGTTTTTGCCAGTCTATATTCACCATCTATGATATCAAGACCGCATGGTATTGCCACATTATACTTCTCATGTAGGTGGAATGGGTATATTGCATCTGGATCTTCTTTTGCTATAACAACAATCTTTTCTATGTCTTGAGGAAACGCATCACCCAAGATCTCTGGTTTGCCACGCATAGCATCCAAGTATTCATCCCCAGTTACGTAGAATGGTAGACTGTTAGTTTGTTCTGGTCTGACATTGTTCTCTAAGAAAATAAACTCATTATCTTTAATCAGACCCGTTATCTGACCAACGAAGGATGACTTAGCATCATACTTAACCATCCAGTCAAGTATAGTCTTGGCATTGTCCAATGTGATCTTTGCGTGTTCTTCAGATAAAGCATCAAACTCAACCAACTTAGTCCAGTGAATAAAATTACCCAGTTGTTTACATGCGTCTTCACCTATGACTTCTTGATGATGCAGAATAGAATACTTGCCCTTTGATACTGCATATGCAACATTTACTTCAAGGTCAGATTCCATATACTCTTCAATGAAAACTGGTGTGGGTGGGGGCGGAAATAATACATTGCTTTTCATGACTATGTTTGCAACCCCCATGCTTTTAGTATCAGCATACTTAGGTTTTATTACATATGGTACAGTCGGGAATTTATATATAAAATCATAGTGATCTGTCCATGGTGCACATTTAACTCCAAGGTCTTCTACTTGCAGTCTAACAAAGAACTTATCTAATTCAAGTTTACATCCTTTTCCATAAAGTCCTAAGAATTCAATGTCTCGATCAATTTGCTGTAACCTACCATTGGCACCTGCATGTTGTGGGTTACCATTAATAAAGATATCAACCTCTTCATCTATACAATAGTCATAGATATGTTTTTCACGTTCAATAATCTTTAAAGTCTCGATACCCAGAGTTTTGTAGTATTGTTCGGGGTAATTCGAATTATCCATAAGTACAGTTACCCTGTACCCAGACTCTACTAAGGATATGGCATTGTGAAAATTAGATAGACCATAGTCGTTAATAAATACGTGCTTTTTACTCATGTTAATGTATGACTCAAATTAGGGTTAACAGGTTGAAACTTAACAGGACTTGGATACATGTACTGAAGATTCATTATATGACTATTTATAATAAAGTCAGATTGTTCTAAACCAATCTCTGCACTTTTCAATAACTTCTTAGCACCAGACACTGTCAACATATATGCAGAAGTTCCAGGCGTCATTAGTGAACCATAGTAGATAGACTCTTTGTAGTATCTCAATGGGTAGTCATAAGGAAAGTCCTGTACACCCAGTTTATGGTGATGTTTTTGATACCACTCTCTAAGATGACTTTTGTTTAAAGCAGATGGTGCAAAAAATGCACCGTCCATGTTTAGAAAACAAGAGTCTATCACTCCAGTATGATTAGGTTGACCCATAGTTACTACAACATCATGCTCCATGAATATTGCAGATTGATTTTTCTCAATGACAAAACGTGCCAGTCTAAGGTTATTAAACAAGCATGATTTCTTAGTTAGGTATTTGTTTCGTTCGACTTCTTTTGAATTGAGTCGGAAGGATTCTAATCTCCCACCTCTTAGATCGGGGTATGGGAACTCATCGTGATCGATGGTCTTTGCAGTTACACCTTCAACTAATGAATAGTCCCAGTTATGATGTTCCAGACTTTCAACAGTCTTTGCCACTGCTGTCTCGGATGCTTCGTTTCCTTTGACGTAGATAACACAAGTAAGCATCAATAACCCCCAGAGTTAAACCATCCCTTGCCTTTAAATTGTACACCACCAGTATTGGGAACGATGACTTTTTTCAATGATGGTTTCTTGCACTTCGGACATTCCACTAAGGGATCGTCCGACATTCTTTGTCGGACTTCCAATGGTGCGTCACACTCTTTGCAGACATAGTTATAGGTTGGCATTTTCTTTTCGCAATGCTTCCATATATTGTTCGAATACTCTCCAGAGATTACCCATCCTCAGTTCGTGAAACTCACGTAACCCCAAGATAGCATTCTGGAATTGATCTTCATCCATTTCCTCAACACCGTGATAGAGGACATCCAAGTCCTCTACGGTTTGCCACGCACCCATGATCTTTTCTTCGAGATCAAAGGTGGTGTTTTCTTGAGATCTAAACTTCATTACGCAACCTCGGCAAACTCAATTGCTTTCGATACCGCAACTGCTTTCCTGTTGGCATTAGCACCAAACCAAGAAGAAGTCATTCTGGAATCTGCTTCCCTGCCCATGACGTGATCCGTCAAGTAAGTCACAGAGTTAAGCGCTTGCCACCAAGATCCCTGTGCAAAGTTCGCACCAGGCTGTGACTGTAACACGTCAAATGCTTTTTGACCGTTAGTAGTCAGATCTTCATAAGTCTTAACAATGACTGGATTCTTACCAGTATATGTGCGAGGGAATACTTCATTGTAATACTGAATTAAAGACTCTGCGGTAAACTTCTTACCTGCTAAGTACTTAGCAACTTCTTTGTATTGCTCAAACTTCTCGTGGGCAATACCCATAGTCTCTTTGACGATCTGTGGATCAAATGCTTTCCTGTGGTTAACTTTCATACCGTTAACAGCAGAACCTTTGATTGCCATTGCCAGAGTATTCATGCAAGTAACTCTGATAGGTGTAAACCTAACATCGATTGACTTACCATACTCGTGTGGGTTAGAGAAGAGCAAGTAGGAATCTACTTGGTCACCCTTGACCACATCAAAAGACTCTTTGATCTTGGCAAGTGCCCAGACCATTTTGCCACCTTTCAGTGAACCTGCGGATTCCATATCCATACCACCTTCAAGGCAGTACTCGTTAAAGAATTCGAACGCAGTCTCGTTCTGACAGGGTTCCCAGTTCTTACCAACTTGGGTTAAGATCTTGTTATCAGAAGATCTGACAAGTGCTTCCATCCCAGTAGGGATTTTCTCACCTTGATAGTCGGCATAGGTTTGCACCTTATCGACTGACCAGTTCAGATCTGCCTTCTCCATAATCTGCTGTGGAGATAGATCGTTTGAGACCTGCGTACCGATGTCACCCCAAGGGGATTGACCTGCATATGCCATTGTCTCGATTTGTAATATATCATTCATACTCATAATTTAGTTCCTCACTTTTTCAAATTTATATGACCATTATACTTGTTTTCAATACAAATGTCAAGCGTTTTCTTAAATTAATTTCAATAAAACGTCAATTGCACTTCGAACCAAGGCGGCGTTCTCCATGGTGTTGTTGTTTTCAATCAACTCACCAGTCACCTTCATGTCTTCAAGAATCTCAACTGCTTCTTCTTCTGACAGGTTACCTGCCTTCAGTTCAGTCTCAACTTCCTGTAGGATCTCACCGTACTTCTTTATGGTCTCATCTTCGTGACCTAATAGTTCTGCTATACTCATTCTCCGTACCTCTTCATTACTGCTTGTGCAGTATCAGATACCTGTAGTGTTAAGTTCTTCTTCTTTAACTTACAGTATCCAATACTCATATTATCCCTAACAATCATTCCAGTTAAGGTATGATCGATAGCACCCAAGGATACAAATACATCTTCAGATCCTTTTATATCCGTATATAGTCGCATCCATTCAACAGATTCTTTGATCTCTTGGATCCCTGCTTGTTGTGATGCGTCTGTTCGACAATCCAGTTCACGTACATCCTGTAGAATGTCAATCATTCCTTTGGACTCGTTTGGATCATAGTTGCTTGGCATTGTGAAATTGGCACAACTTGATAGTGTCAATATACCTGCGATTAATAGTGTTAGTTGTTTCATAGTAGTGTCCTCATAGTTAACACTTCTATTTAGGCATCTGATTAAATGCCTAAGTGCTACTTAGGCGTCTGATTGGTGCCCCCGCATGGAATCGAACCACGAGTTGTCCGTTCGTAGCGGACTGTTTTATCCGTTAAACTACGGAGGCAAGTTTTAGTTGGTGAATGGCAAACTATGTGGGAAGGCATCTACAAACAATTTGCCTTCTTTCTTGTATGCTTCCTTTTCCCAAGGTTGGTTCTCATACTTGTAACCTTCGGACTTTCTACCTCTCCATGCGAATCCACCATCGCAATAGAGTTCTCCACGTAGGAACTGCTTGGCATGAACCATTTCGTGGGCAAGGGTTTTCATCATTTCGAGATAACCCAGTTTTCTTCCATCGATGGGGCATGTCTTTGCCAGAGTGATTTCGGCATAATCCTTATCACCCTCACAGAGACCGTATGCCCCATCCACTTTAGTAACTACTTTAATATCTATATACTTCTTTCTAAACTTCTGGATGCCTAACTCTTGCATCAACTGGTAGACAAAAAGTTGAGTGACTTGCTTATTCTTGATTTGACCTTGAATAACAAATGGTGTCATATTACTTGCTCTCTGGGAAAACGTATTCGGGTTTCATTTCGAGAAGAATGTCTCTGACAATCTCCCTATCCAGACTATCACCGTCAAACGGCATCTCTGGTCTGTTTTGCAACCTAATACCAGTCGCAATAATAATGTCTTTCTCGGTAGCACCGAAATCATAGATCCCGCCCTTACCGTAAAACTGCATCACATAGTTCACAAATTCATTCATATTTAACCTCTCATTAATCATCATTACGTAGTAATTATACTCGATTTCATTACAAGTGTCAAGCGTTTTTAGCAATTAATTTCACTTTTTTATATACCGTTTAGTTATATGCTTATAACTTTTTCGTATATAGAACGAAAATTATTTACCAATGTTCTCGACTTGATCTCTGGGGATCACTTGATACGCACCTTTATTATATGCAGGTGCAACCGTGTATTGAGATGAGATCTCTTGACGTTCTTTGGTATCCAATCGGGTACCAGTAGAACCAGATCCACCACCATCGTGAGACGGGTAATTCGTAGTCTCTCTACGGTAAGTTTGGATAGGTTCCATAGGTTTGAATTCTACCTTGCGGGTAGTCTTCTTCCATGCGTTGTACTTCTTCTTACGTCCAGACGGATAATGTGTCATTGATCCGTGAATCATGAAACAGTCTCAATATAGTTATAACCAGACGATACATCAGCAAGTTCACCATACCATTCAATGATCATCTTTGCAGACTCAATATGGTCTTGGATGTATGCAATCTCTTGTACAGGATCACTATCGAATATAGTGAGGATCTGATCATCACGACCTGCTTCAATCATATCGAGATTCTCTTCCATATCCTTTATAAACAAACGCAGTTGCTTACAGATTATTTCGTCCACTTGATCTGGGTAAAGACTTATCATAACATCATCTAAAGACATAGGTTGTTCTCCTTCATGGACTTTTCTATTAGTGGTGTCATAGATCTAACACCGATCTTGTTAAACTTTCTCTTAGACTTGGTGAATGGCATAGGGTGGTTCAACATAATGAACTTACCACTATCTACAGGGAAATACCCTACCAACTTCTTGCTGTACTTATTCAGTACATATGTATGGCACGGTACTTTGAACTCACACGTACCCCAATCGGTAGTGGTCTCTTCAATAATCTCTACTTCCATCTTAGATGGTTTCTTAGTTACTGCATCCCACTCAGCAGGTGTTGCGTCATTCAATCGCATTATGCTACCTCACATTCTGTGTATTTAGCAAACCAATCTTTCAAGTCTGCATGTAGGACTTGGTGTCCAGTGACCATCTCATAAGAACACTTATGATCTGATTCCACACCATCGATGATCTTCCAAGATCTTTGTTGCTTGACGATCTCTTTCTTCATGTAACCCATCTTGGTGTTGTCATTGATCTTGTATCCCACGAACTCGTTCTCACCAACATGTGTGAGATACGTTGGAGTCTCCCACGACTCAATGTGGTTTGACAACTCGAAGTCACAGTCATCGATTAACTGTGCATCAAGAACATACTCTTCTTGATAGTCATCCGCACTGGATACAGCATCTTCGCACTGCTCCATAAAGCACTTGGACTGTGCCTGTGCCATAGACACATCAACGATGTATGTTTCACCACCCTTGAACTTCCAGTACTGTGGACATTCACCAGTGCCATCCCAATCATGGGCACCATAGTTTTCTTTGAATTGGGTTTGCATTATATATTTCATTAGCACTTTCCTCCATAACCTAATGCTCTCATTGCACCGACAGGATGTTCTGTCGCAGACAATGCGAGGTATTGTTCAACAGTCGCATTCTTCACAAGGAAGTTGACCCATGCTTTCCATGGTTTGTAACCGTATTTGAACCTTGCGATAAACTCTGGTTTTGGCAAACCAACCCAAGATGGGTGACAATCTGGTCTTGAGACCTCCATGTTCACACTCTCAGTGTGCTTACCTCTGTACATCAAGTACATACCGTCCCAAGTAAACTGGTCTTTTTCAAATTTCGTCATAATCATTTCCTCTCTCATTAATCACTTTATACAACCATTATACTTGTTTTGGAAACAAATGTCAAGCGTTTTTAGCAATTAATTTCAATCAATTTTATTGCCGTAGTAATCATGGGTACCTGCTTTCATCTGTTTCCTACGCATTGCTGATTCTGCACCAGCGGCAAGGGATCCGAATATGCATACAAATGCACCAAACGATACTACTATCACACTAAATATAATTTCTAATATTTCCATTAGATTCTCCTAAACGTATTGCACGTTTTTCTTTAACTTCCACTTCTCGACTACGGCATTGCCGTACTCATCTTCATCAACCGCAATATATGCTACGGTCTTCTTGACATTGGCATAACGGTATTGTTGACCAATACCACCAACCCATACTAAATGAGGAAAGTCTTTACAGAATTCATAATTGTCGGGATTCTCACTGTAGTGGAAGTAATTCCCACAGTCCTTCTCGACAAACTCACCTAAAACGACTTCAACACTCATTGGGGCAAGACTCATAAAACAGTTACTCTTTCATCAAAATAGGGTACTATTATCTCATAATATAAACAAGTTGTCAAGTACTTTTAAGACTATTTTGTTATAAGGGTAGTTTTATTTATAACTATTTGGTGGTAGCACGGTATACACCGTCCCAATCTTTGGATAGTCCTGCTTCCTTCATCTCATTACAACGGTCTATCCATTTGATATAGAAGTCCGACATTGTACCCAGAAAACAGGGTTTGAGATCTTCGCAGAATCTAATTGCTTGATCGAATTGTTGATTGTAATATAGACCCATCATCTTCTCATGCTGTGCGGTTTCATTAGCATATGCGGAATTATCATTCCACCACTCATGTGTTCCCAACACGGTATAGATCTTTACGGGTTCAGTCTTTCCTTTGACTGCTATAGTATCCAGTTCGAGTAATGCAAATTCATCCTCTAATTCTTTTGCTGTCTCGTATCCTAATATAGTCTTCACACCATACTCCTTAGTTTGTCCTTCAAGTCTCGCTGCCAGATTGACAGCATCTCCTAACACAGAGTAATCAAACCTCTGATCACTTCCCATGTTCCCTACAACAACAGATCCACTGTTGATTCCTACACCAATGTTAATTGGCAATAACCCTTCTTCCTTTAATTCGGCGTTGAGTATATCAAGTCTATCATACATTTGCTCACTTGTCAATACCGCAAGTCGTTCTTGTTGCTCTACGTCTAATGGAGCATTCCAGAATGCCATGATACAATCGCCCATATACTTATCTATGGTTCCTTGGTTATCCATGATAATCTCAGTCATGGGTGATAAGAACCTATTTACCAACTCAGTCAATCCTTGGGGGTTAGTCTTATACTGTTCGCTTATGGGGGTGAATCCACGGATGTCGCAGAACAGGAATGTCATGTATCTGGTGTCTCCACCTAATTTTAATAAATCTGGGTTCTCTTGTAACTTTACAACCATCGCAGGTGATAAATAGGTACCGAACTGCTTTTTAATTTGCTCTTTCTGTTTATATGTGATATAATACTTATTAAACGAACTTTGAGCAAAAACAAGGAACCCCGCAATTGAAGACCAAATGGCATCGAAGAACAAGAATGAATCATACCAGAAGTAGAAAGAACTACTCAATGGCAAACAAAGAATACTTAAACTCACTATCCCCGCAGGAACTGTGGAAAGAGTGTAGACCGATAGAAGAATTCCTAAACATATTACCAGAAGAATCAAAGTCTCGACTGCTACAGTCCAGTCGGGTATCTTTATTTGAACGCCTGAAATTAAGGTCTGGATTTGATGACCTTGAACTTCATGGGGATACACTGCTCCCGTTGGGGTTGCGACTGGATTAGCATAACCCTCGGCAGTTACTCCAAAAATTAATATCTTACCTTCTGGGAGGGGTTCTACTATGGACTGTGAAACAAAGTCGTTCCAGAAGGCAACAGGGAGTTCTGAGGAGGGTTCTGTGACCAAAGGATCCTGTTTCCCCAATCTTATCCATTCTACACCAAGAGAATTGTATTTAACGGTGTAGGATGGTTCACCCATCATTACACGTACCGCATCAAGTCCCAAACTGGGATATGGTTGCCCATTGATTGATACCATCATCGGTACACGTCTCAACACTCCAGTAGGTTGATCCACCACTGCGGATACTGCACCTACACCCATTGACATCTGTGCGAGTTCTTGTAATGGGGTGATGACACCGACATATTCTGGTAACGTGTCGATTTTTTTGCCAAACGTAGACACGTTAGCATAGATACCTAAATCATCCGAAGTAGTTTGGTGGGTAGGTGCGGACGGTAGAACTACTGCTTTTCTTGACATTGATTCTGCCAGAGCACTGTCTCCCTTGAACCGATCTTTCTCTGACCATATCATTGTAGATACTATGAGAGATGATGGGGGTGTCTTGTTGATGTACTTTGCTACGGTGTCTCTGGGCCATGGATATTGTCCTTCAAGTTCAATTGCTTTCTCATCTATATTGATCAATACTATGTCATCTACAGAGATCCTTTCTTGACTCTGCTGTAGATAATCATAGAAACTATATTGTACAGTCTTTACTATATCTCCCTGCTGTACCTTTAGAAAGGCAAAGAGAAATATAATTGGCAGTACTGACCACCACTTGGTCATTCTTGTATTACTGTAACAGAACATCCACCTACAGTTAAGCAGTTTTGATATAAGGTATATGTTGCTGTCGAGTTAAATTGTTTGAGAGTCAAGTCTGTGCCATATGTACCGTCAAGTTCTATTACAGCACTATGAGTTGCACCAGATCCCTTTTGACGAATGAACACATCGTTTTCATCATTGTAGATAGTAAGATCGATTGTCTTAGCACCATCGTGTTGTTGAATTGCAGTAACTTCATTATTGTCACCTGCTAAGTGTAGTCCAAATGAATGACCATTATTTCCTGCGTTACCTTGGTTTGTTTGTTGAACCGAAACACCGTTGTTGTCTCCGTACATGGTTAGATCAACGGAATGTCCACCATTTTCCCAATTGTCATAGAAATAGTCGTGGTTAGTATAACTCTCTGGATAATCGAATGCACATCCTTGACAGATTTTTACATCATTCCCAGTACCAGATAACTCATCTAAGGTTATCGTGTTTTCATCATTATCACCTTCGTTGTACTGTATGAATAACAGTCCACTATAGGTTGTCGTATTGAATGAGTTGCCATCCAACATCTGTATAATGTTCTTAGCACCTACTTGTTCTATACCTAACTCAAAATTAGTACCAGACTGATCGATTTGAATCTCATTATCTGCCATAGCACTAAGTGCTACCATAGATAGAATGGTTACTACTGTCATCACTTGCCAAAATTTATTTTCTTTCATATTAATTACTCTGTTTAATAACAACTACTATATCACCACCACCATCGGCAGTAATGATCCCCTTGTACCCATCCACTTCGGTATCTACTGTGATACCACCACCAGATAGGAAACGTAAACTTATCACACCATTAACGTCCCTGTAAAATACAAGACCACCATCTTCATTAAAGATATTGTATTGACTGTCATTATTTAGTCCATACGTAGCACCCTTTAATGTTGCTTTACCCATACCCGTACTTGCTTGTTGATCAGATAGATCACCCATAGTTCTTTCTAATTCTTCTATTATATCGAGTAGGTCTACAAGGAAGTCTCCACCCAGAGCATCATAGTCCAGTCTGGTGAAATCATCCTCTTCGAGATAATCTTCGTAATCCTTATCTAACTCATCGAATGCAAGAAAGTCTGCATCCAGTTTACCATAGTCGAACCGTGCTTCCCGTACACGTTGATCTTCTATTGCCTGTGCTACCTCTTCGGGTGGATTGACGATAAATATATTATCAATCATATTTGGTGTAATGTTATCTATCACTACTGTTTGAGTTGGCATTGTGGATATACTGGAGACCATAGTCGCCGCATATGCTTGGGATAGTGTTACAGATCCTGCCTCATTAGATACTACAATCTCTCCAGACGGAGCACCGTACTCATCTGGAAGTAGAATCACAAGTGATCTTCCCAGTTCATCGATTGTAGTTGTGAAATCTGTTCCCCGAACCGCAATGGTTGCGGTGGGTGTTTTGATATCGATATTAGATTTGTCTACCATACCCAAACGACCAGATGCAAATCTTGCAGTCCCAAGTGCCATCTTCATGACCATCTTGGACTTGCTCGGATCTGGGTCGTAATAGATCTTATCGATATAGACTTTGGTATGTTCTATCAAAGATAGTTCTGCATCATCAAGAAACTTAATGAGCATCCTACCCTTCGCAGTTTGTGCAGTGTCGTTTAGTTGGATTTCAGTCCCAACTGCACCTTCCACAATTTGCTTGGATTCTCGTTCGAGTGATCCTACTCCCGTAGATTCGACTACCCCACCAATCGATTCGGCATTGACCGAACCAATTAGTAGAACAGTGCTAACTGTCGTTAGCAGTATCTTTTTGATTAATCTGGATGACAGCATTATCGGACGTAATATCTAAAGTGATGATACCCTTACAAGTAGTAATACCTGTAGGACATGTACCACTTAACTGATTAATGTCGATGTTTGCATTGTCTCCGTCAAACTCAACCGTTTGCGTTTGGTAAAACCCATCATTCTGTAAAGATTTAATGTCATTATTGTCACCAGTAATATCCCAGTTCCAAGTAACATCATCTGTTTCAATGTCTATATCAAATACGTTTGTTGATCCAAGAACAGATAGATCGAAATCTAAACGTTCAGAAGATGCAACAGATCCTTGATCAAAATCGATTGTGTTAGAATCACCAGTCATAGTGATATCCATAGTTGTTGAATCAGAAGATCCAGTGTCACCAATCAAATAATCAAGAACGTTAGCATCACCAGTCCACGATAAATTATACGTAGAACTGTTTGCTGTTAACGTACCATATAGTAAGTTTTCGTTACCAAGTTGATCTATATTAAAGGTCAACGAAGTACCAGTAATGGGTGTTGCCGCCGATGAGGTTTCAAAATTGTTTAAACCAATCTTGTTACCGTAACCAACTTGATCGATATAAAGAGTCAGAGTGTTACCAGTCTGATCTATATTAATCTCGTTATCATCAGTTGCCGCTGCCCACGCAAACGAAGTTAGCATTAATCCTGCCATAGCAATAAAATACTTATTCATTTTTTTCTCCTAAAGGGTGTGCATCATTTTTCCCATCTGCTTGATGGGGGTGACGATGTCCTTGCCCTACTTTCCAAAGTCCTCTATCGTGACCTTGGTATATTAATTCCAGTACACTTGCTTCAATAGCAGAACGTACCGCATATGTCACTGACTCATTATTACCCACTCCGTCCTCGTATTCCACGAGTTGGGTTCCCTGTTCATAAAACCTAAACAGATCCCCACCAGACCCATAAGACAAAATTGTCTTCTTCGTCTGGACGTTTAACAAAACTTCTCCCGTTAGCACAGAGACTGCTCGGACAGAGACGGTGACAATATCTTTGCGATACTGTCTGGTGAATCCAATGCCCAATGTTCTGGCACCTCGTCCACCACTTTCTACATTGGTGTCATAACCAATGATCCCACCTTCGATAATCATCCCCGCAAAAAGCAGAGGGGCAATGCCCTGCGATTTCTCATCGGCATATTCTTTACGGGTACTTCTCACAATCTGGCGTTCTCTGACCAAATTGTCTATACCTTGTCTCTCAACTACACGGAACCATGTACCTTGTCCCGCAGTCTTGAGTGCATCGATCAGCATCTCAGTTCCACCTTGAGTGACAGCAGTACTAAAATCTGCAATACCGTCTCGTGCCTTTCTTTGTCCAGTAAGATCTTTGAACCCGTATACGGCAACAACTGGTTTTAGGGTCGCCGGTGGCACCTGTAGAAGTTCTACATACGCCGGTAGTTTAACCACTTCTGGTAGATCCACACATATATATTTACGTGCCATCGTTTTTTGAAGACCCATCTGCAAATGCCGTTGGTAACCTTCAGAATATTTTCCTGCATTATCATTACAATCTTGGGGTTGATCCGACCACTGTGGTACGGATGCACAACCTGTCAAAAAAATGAACAGTACAGATAGTAGTAGCAAATTACGTGCCATCTCCACCATCTCCTGTATCTCCATCCGAACCAAAGTTACCAGTTCCGATTGGAATCTCAATTATTGTTTCAGTACCATCACTATCAATGATGGTCATCTTAATAAATTCTGTTCCGTCTTCTCCCGTAATTACTTCATAGGTTATAACGGATCCTTCTAATGTAAATGACCCGAACGTTACCGCACTATCATTGCTAAACATATTATCTACCAATTGCTTAGATAACTGAGCATAGATTCGTGATTCCAGATTACGTATAAATTTTGCCAATACGGTGTTATCTGCTTCACGTTCTGCCGCCTTCTGTGCCGCCTCTAAAGCATCGGCAATTGCTTTCTTCCTTGAATGCTCTTGGTTCTCAATTGTTAAATAATGTGCCCCAGTTCCTATTCCACTAAATGACGGGTTCTTAAACCCATGTACTATCTCAGTTGCTTGGGTCTGAGTAGTCACTATCATCAATGTGAGTAATACTAATCTTTTCATTGTCTTTATCCTGTTGTTGTAGCAACATATCTAATTTAACATTTAGTCTTATTAAATCGTTATCCAACATACGTACTTTATCAATTAGGTCAATTAAGGTCATGTGGGATTCTTCTATCACTGGATTCACTTCCTGTGTTACCCAGATCCATATGTAGTATATGAAGTATCCTAACCCTATTGCCGCCATTATAGGAAACCCATAGGTTCCTACTGCTTCTACTATTGTTTCCATTCTCTAATCCTTTCTGTGATCCTCTTGCCCTTTAGACCTTGCTACTCTGTTCATATCTGGTCTAATACTAAATGCATGGGATATCATAATGTCTATCTTTAATAGTTCATTATTCATAGTACCAATTCGATTCTGCAATGATTTCACAAACATACGTTGTGTCTTGATGTCATCAAGTACACCTGCGAGAATAAACTTTAGAGTAAGGAACACGAAGAATCCACCTGCGAGTGCAGATGCTATAGGGAAACCAACGTCTCCTATTAATTCTAAATATTCCATAAATACCCTGTTGTAATAGTTTACGTATCTATTTATACAATCGGGTATTAGAAGATGTTATTTTATTGAACTTTCCAGTCGGTAATAGTAGACACACGAATGTCCATCCACATCTCTTTATCTGTATCATAAACAATAATAGTGTGACTATCATGCTGTTGTTTAATTGTTGTTTTACTAACAAGAGTACCATTGACATTTAATGGTTCTTCTGTTAACCAATGTTTAAACTTTATAAGTACATTACCTTTCTGTAATGCCTCTAACAAGTTTGCCGTGCTCATTAAAATTTAGTTGTCCTGTAAATGTGATGTAATAGTCCTGCGTATTCTTCATGAGTTTCTTCGTCTGGGTGCCCAAATGGTTTTACCTTATACTTAGTTCTTGCGAGTTTAAATAGATCAGTGTATTTGCCCATACCCAATCTATGATGATCTGGGAAAGAATCAATTTTCCTCTTTACCCAATCATTATACTCACCCCAATTCAACTTTCTGGTATTTCGAGGGGTAAAACAATCTATGTAGTTTACCCACATGCGTTCATGGAATACACCTTGTATTAACTTTATACCTTTTGCTTCGCATAAAAGACCCAGTGTTTCCATGTAAGTTATTGTACTAATGATACCATCACGAGTAGACTCGACAACATCATAGTATGGGTCAAGTACATTACTCAGATCTGGATGTAGATATTCCAACCTACTCGGAGATATCTGAGTCATGCACTGCCATCGTTGAATCTTCATCTCCTCTTCATAACCTGTAGGGTGAGTCTCTGCCGTTTCATGACGTTGCCATGCTGACCATATGATAACCAAATGTGTTACATCATCGTGTCTACTCAAATAATCTATAGTATCTCTAAAGATCTTTTGATTACATGCACCACATGTTGCAATATTTACAAAAGGTATTTCGAGATGTTCTGCAAGTATGCTTGGGAATGCAAGATGTTCGTGTTGATTGTCTTCATAACCATCCAACTCATCTCCCCATACAAAACTACACCCGTTAGTAACTAACATTATGTTCCTTGATTATATCAATTAATTGGTTTGCAAACTCCGTGTGAGAATCCTCACAAGCATGACCACGTGGTTTAATACTATTCTTATTTGCTGACATAGTATATATATCCGAATATCTTCCCAGTCCTATACGACATTCATCTCTGAGGTAAGACATAGATTTTGTAATAGCAGACTTGTACTGTTCATAGTCTTTAGACTTTAATGTGCTCAGAAAATTACGATACATGTCTCCATGTATAACACTTTGTATGACACCTATACCCATCTGGTCACATAGGAATTGTATGTTTTTCATATACATCAATGTGTGTACGATAGAGGTGTGCATAGTCCAGACGTTATCGATATACTCCTTGAGTATTCTCATACGTTTAGGACATTCCTCAGATCGGTTGTCAAACCTAAAACTGTCAGAACGATGATTAGCAATGATCTGGTTCATATTAGATTCACGGTGAATGTTAATCTCCAGATCTGATTGTAGTGTGAAGGGTTCACATAATTCGAAACGACCAAAGTTGCTCCACATGATAACAATCATGTCGATCTTCTTATTGGTTTCTTGTAGGAATTCTGTTGTAGTGCGGTAGATCTTTGAATTAGAGCAACCGTTCTGTGCGAGGTTTATATACTTAGAATTAAGTTCGTTAGATAATTTATATGCATACGTGTGAGCGTGATGGGTATTTGTTTCATACCCATCCAACTCATCACCGTATGTAAAACTGTCACCGTTAAATAGTATCGTTCTCATGGATCCTGTCATGCTCGTATAGTGCGAGGAATCCATAATGAATGATTTTCATTATATCTTTTCGATGGTCTGCGGGAGTACCTTTCTTACCATATCGTCCGTTGTACTTATCGACATTGCCAAGGAAGAATCCCATACCATGCCCACGGTCAACAATGACTTCAGAAGATTGTAAACCGCCTTGACCATAGTGTCCCCCATATGTATTATCTATATAATCAGCAAACTCACGAATGAGGTTATTCTCATTGAATTTGTAATCTGGAGCATCAACAACATTGACTCTCTTGAGATCTTCGGAATGCATATGGATTCTACCTTGACCTAATTTCTGGGTGGCATCGTCTACTGAAGTAAACGGAGGTACGTGTGCTTTAACCATTGAACAACTCCTCATACAAAGTGTCGATGTCATCGTTCTCGGTACGTACTTCTGCCATGTTAGACTTGTGGTAGATACTTGCAAGTTTACGTAGATGCTTCTTATCTACTCCATGGTTCTCGAAGGTCACCTGTACGATGTCCTTGATTAAATCTTTCTCTGCGTCCATGCGTGTCATGGAATCAGACATTTCTTTGATTGCGTTACCAATCCTTTTCTTATCATCTGGTGTTAATGTGATCATAATGTTTCTATATCCTCAATTAATAAATCTCTTAAATCTCGTGCTTGTTGATCACGAGGGTCATTTATACCATAACCACAGAACTTATATGCCAAGGTGATTCTATCATCCCCTGCATATGCACTGTGCCAACAATGGTGCTCTTTCTCTTCTTCACTACCGAAGTAGTAATGTCGGCATTGCCAACCTGCCACATCTTGATGAGTGACAAGTTTCCCAGTCTCGTTATCTAAGTATCGGAAGAACCCTTTACCCGTAGACCACGTAAATAAGACTTGGTAGGCAGATGCGTCATAGTTAGTGTGCCATCCGACAAATCCCCCTTTGGGATAGTATGATAGCAGGGCACTGGTATGTGCACCTATCTCTGAAGCAAAATCATATTTCACCCGTTGCATATAATCCTTCCATTTAGGATCTATACGCACCATCTTAGAGATGGGTTGGGCAAAGTGTCGATCTGGCACTCCAACTAACTTGTCTCTGGATAAACATTCATCCAGATATTCTTGAGAGCAAAAGTATTCACCGTTGCTCTTATCTTCTTCACTACTATACACGTGTGCGTCTGGATTGTTATAATCCTTCTCAGCAAAGAATCTATCAGAGAATCCGTTAAGAGTCTCCAACAATTCTTTATTGCGTATAGTAACTTCGGACATTAGATAATAATTCCACTGGTTGCTTCAATGTATGACTTCTGGAATGACTCATTAGTCTCTACAACAAATAATACATCCAAGAATGTTACCTGCTCTGGGTTTTCCTTTGCAGACATACATACACCACGACCAAATCCAATATTACCTTCTGGGTCTTGGACAATTAGTCTTGGGTTATCGGCAACTACATTGTCACCATCAATTTGATTCAACTTACCGATATATTCACCGATACCTGTCATTATGGTGACGATGTCACCTTTTTTCATTTTACTCATCTTCTTCTCCGATTTTAATAAGTTTCCATTCATTATTTGGAAGTTGTTCCCATTGTAACACATCTCCCACCTTAAAGTCAAGCGTTTCCATCAATTCATCTGAAAACTCTATACACAATTCTCCGTCACTATCTTTGACGATTGGACACGTAAACTTCATCCTAAGAACTTCCCTGTCTCAACATCACAACCCGCATCATCTACAACCCGCACCTTTGGTTTAGGTTCCAGTGCTTCCACAACATCTGGGAAGTGAACCCCAACATGTTTCCAACACTTCAATGCTACTTCTCTGTGTTCTTTCTGAGTCTCGATACCCATACGCAACTGGCAGTAGTGAATCCACGAACGTAACGATCCTGCCATATACAATGTAGTCTCAGTATTACCTTCGGGTAACAGCACACGTGCTTGTTCTTTTGCAATACCATTATCTAGTGCCCAGTTATAGTTCTTCTTCGCAATATTGATAACTTCACGTTGTTTCATATTCCAGTCTTCTGCCAGTGTTCGATCATCTGTCTCAACAGATGCTTGTCTATTCTTGGCATCCTGCATACGTGCTTCTCTGGTATCGAAGTCTTCTGACTCAGCATACCTCTGTGAGAACTCTTGATATGAAAACGAGCGATGACGTAAGATCTGTCTACTAATATCACGAGTAGTCTTGATCTCCAAAGTCATATGCACCATCTCGAACGGTGACCAATGACCATGTTTAATCAGATACTTGATCAACCGTGGGGCAGTCTCATTATTACTTTGGTTAGCAGGATTAGATACACGTGCGGTATATGCAACTAATTCATTTGCATCCCACACACTAGTATGTCCCACGTTTGGTTTGGTTACACCAACCAGATTTACTTCACTCATCCTCATAGTCTCCTTTCATAGGTATTCTCTCTTTCTTTTTAGACACGATATTCTAACTCCTGCTCCATAGCAATTTTAATCCCTGTATTGATTGACGGCACATTCTTTAGAACTGCTTCAATGTGATCAGTAGTCATATCACACAATGTAATATATGCTAATGGTTGATCTCCGTTAATACCGTATGTTCCCCAATCACATGCTTCCCGAATAACTTCGTGTGTATCTTCTAATGTAACGATCAAGTGTTCTTCATCACCATTAGCACTACAACGAACATAGTCTAGTCCACCGTCAAGCATATATGTCTTGCCATTAGTATCAGTGTGCGTGACATAATCATGTCGGTGACGGCTTTGTAATATTGTGCCGTCTGGTGTGCGAAGGGCATTGCGTATCAATAAATATTTATCAGTCATTACTGCCATCCTCATCGTCTCCTTTCATTACACGCATTAGATCTGCGTCATTCATATGCCTTAGAGTTATCTCTATGCCCCTAATCTTACCTAGATAATATCCAACATAGTTAGATACCCCCATTAGTGCCATGACAAAGAGTGTCATCTCCCATGGTTGCCATACAGTCATCATAGTTTAAAGTCTCCAAACCTATTCTCTTGATTTAACCGTTGACCACTTGCACTGTTATCGAATGCAGGGCCGTTGTCTTCTTCACGATTCATAGGATTAGTAGACTGATCTACATCATACAAACGCATCTTGGATCTATCTACACCGACCACAAACCTACCATTAGCAACTGGATCATTGTATCGATTCTTCAATTGCTTCACAAGGATCTGTCTATTGTTTGACAATTCTTCATTTGAAATCAAGGCAAACATTAGATCCGCAGTAGCAGGTAGACCAAATGATTCAGAAGTATCTTCCAAACCAACATCATCATTACTGTATCCAGATCTTGTAGTCTGTGTTGCAGATACTACTGGTACATCAAACTCAACTGCGAGTCCACGTAGTTCTTCTGCAATAGACTTGATGTATGTATATGAATTGATTGATCCGCCCATTGCTTTCATACGAGATGATGAGCAGATGTTTAGATAATCAATATAGATCATGTCTGGCACAAAGTTCTTCTTGAGTTTCAACTCATTCAGTAGTGCACGGAAGTGAGAGGCATTTGCACCCCCAGTCGGATATTCTTTAATGATCAACTTACCGTTGGTCTTTGCAGAGATCTGACCTACCTTGTCTGTGAACATATCACGTGACATATTCTCTAACTGATCAATAGGTATGTTCAGAAGATTAGCATCGATACGTTCTGCGATTCTTTCTTCTGCCATCTCCATAGTAATGTACAATACGTTCTTACCCATAGTAAGAGCGGCACCTGCACAGTGACACATAAAGAGAGACTTACCAACACCTGTACCTGCCAGTGCAATGTTCAGAGTCTTGTTAGGTAAACCACCCTTGGTGATCTTGTTGAATAGGTCAAGGTCAAACGGTAGTCTTTCCTCAGTAGTTGTATAGAAGTCATAACGATCATCGACATTCTCAATGTAGTCGTGACCAATGTTTGTATCAAAAGTAACTGCCAGTGCTTTGGATAGAATATCTGGAAGTGCGTTCTTGGTTAGTGTCTGGTGCTTACCATCAATGACTTGAATAGATTCCATGATAGCATTATATACTGCACGGTCTTGGCACCACTTCTCGGTACGATCAATCAACCATTCAAGGTTCTCTTTCTCATAGTTAAAGATGTTAGGAAGGATCTCCATGGCATGACGATAGTGTTCGTCAGACATTCTGTCTGCTTCATCGATCTCAATCTTGAATGATTCTTGCGTAGGAAGTTTGTTATACTTCGCAATGAACTTAGTAAACTCTGAGAACAGTCCTTTGTATACACCCTCGAAATATTCGGGTGCTAAGAATGCGGCGACCTTACGGGTGTACGCATCATTCGTTAGTAGATTCCGCAGAATCGTTTGTTCCAGTTTTATTTCCAATTGCTTCTCCATTATCTTTAGATTTATCAGTTCCGTATACCCATCCTTCATCCATTCCACGTTCAAGAATATCAAACAGGATATCACCTGCATGTTCTTGTAGTGGCACATCATCTGAACTCAGTCCAGACTCTGGTGACTCCACAACACGGAAGTCAAAGGATAAGTGATCCTTCTCACCATCGACACGGATAGTTCCGTATCGGATCACTGTCTCGGTAAAGGAACCACGTAGGATGCGAACATCCCACGCTGCTTCATTATCGACATACTCAACAGGTATCAACTCATAGTCGAGACCTTCGGACGGTTTGTTAAGATCCAGTGTTTTCATTTTCAACCATTATATCAAGTTCTACGACACTTTGCAAGCCTATCTGGTATTGTTTCTTCAGAAATTCTTTGAAGTCTGTCTCAGCAAAGATAGGTGCCCAGAACTCTTCGGTTAGGGTTACATCTTTACGGACTTTATTCTCAGTACCTGCACGTTGATACCAACCATTACTTGGTTTAGTAACATACCCACCTGCCAGACCTACATCCAGTAGACCAGACCATTTCTCTACACCACCATCCCACGATACACTAATAGGTATCTTAGAATTTTCTTTGGCAAATCGAGACTTCTCTACCTTGATTACAAAGTCATAACCCGTAACCTCAGTACCAGTCTTGTTCTGTCTACGACCAATGATCCATACATTATCAGCACTATACATGATACCAGTACCACCAGATACGATGTCTTTAGGATATAGACCGATCTCTTTGTAGGTATGGTTGATAGCAATCAATGGGATCTTCTTCATATTCAAGTATGGAGTTACCATTCTGAATAATGATTTGAATGCTTTCGCACGTGACATATCTGCAACTGACTTACCGTCAAGTGCATCATCCAGTTCTTTCTTAGATGCAAGGTTACCGACAGAGTCGATTACAATGATAACATCATCGGATGCTTCTAAGTTTTCCAGTTGACCGACAATGTCAATCTTTAACTGCTCGACATCTTTTACTGGTGTGTGTAATACACGTTCAGTATCAATACCGAATGTTTCGAAGTATGATTGCGGTGAACCAAACTCAGAATCATAGAACAACATTACTGCGTCCTTCTTTTGTTTTAAGTACGCACTTGCCATAAGCAATGCGAACGAAGTTTTGAAATGCTTAGACGGCCCTGCAAGGACTGTTAATCCTGGCGTTACACCACCATCCGCATCTCCACTCAGTGCTACGTTTACCATAGGGACATCGGTTGGTACCATGTCCGTTACACCAAAGAACTTGCTTGTCGCAAGTGTTGCAGTATCCTTTACAGTAGACTGCTTTTTCAATTTATCCATTAAACCCATATTATTCACTTTCTCCAAATGTTATATTATTAACCTTTTCACGTTCATCTATATCATACATTATACGATATTTTCCGTTGATTGTCAAGACTTTTTCCAATAAATCGAAAGTATTTTCACTACCTCTTGACTCCGAAAACTTTAGCAGTGCCATAGTGTCTTTGGGTAGACATGCGCCACCGAACCCCTTCTTCTTATCTGGGCCTGGGACTCTTGTATGTTTGATACCGATACGATCATCTGCACCCATGGCACGAGTGACCACATTGTAACTACAATCAAATCCATCAACCAGATCTTTCAACTGATTAAAGAATGTGAGTTTAGTTGCAAGGTATGCATTCGTGGCATACTTAACAAACGATGCTTCACATCCAGACATCTTATAATACTTGTCACTCTTACATAGAGAGAAGATGTCATAGAGTTGTGCCAGTTCGTCACATGCATTTACAGTGCCACCGAACACATGGTGTTCAGCATTCACAAAGTCTTCACATGCAGACTTCTCAGTTAGGAACTCTGGATTATAAATGAACCTATCCATATCTTCTGGTTCTACAGAGTTATAGAGTCTGTCGATTATATCTGGTGTTACTGTTGATTTGACAACAACAAATGCGTTCGTATTGTATATGAGTTTCAGTACAGCATCTTCTACAATAGATGCATCAACAAATCCACTCTTAGGATTCTGTGGTGTTGGTGCACATATAAAGACTATAGATGGATCCCATTTAATAAGGTCATCTATGTTTGTATCATAGTTAGGATCAACTAAGAAGTGTTCTATCATGTGGTGATGGAATGCATATTCCACTGCCTTACCTACAAACCCATGACCGACAATACCCATCTTCAATGGGTTCTCTTTACTTACTGTGTCGGGTTGTGGTTCCCCATCTGTCTTGGGGACGAACTTATCAAAATCATCTGCCATAATTATACTCCGTGATATTCCTTGTACCATTTATAAAAGTTTGCAATGCCCTCTGGGATACTTGTAGTTGGATGGTAACCCAGTGATTCTAATTTACCAGTGTTACTCCAAGTCTCTAATGTATCCGCAGGATGTTTGGGTTGCAAATCCTTGATTGCTTTCTTACCAGTGTTCTTTTCAATCTCAGTAATAAAGTCCATGAGGTTAACTTGTTGACCCCGTCCAATATTAAAGATCTCTCCAGACTTAACATCTTCTTCTAATATGAGTTCGATTCCCTTAATGATATCTTGCACGTAAGTGAAATCACGTTTCATATTACCATAATTATACACTGTTATTGGGAGTTCGTCAAGTATATTTTGAGTAAATGTGAACAGTGCCATGTCTGGTCTGCCCCACTCACCGTATACTGTAAAGAACCTTAGACCTGTAACATTCAAACCAGATGCAGTGAACTGACATTCGTTTGTCCACTTAGACCATCCATAAGGATTCAATTGTTTGCCACCCTCATTACCTTCAGTCCATGGTAATTCAGATCCTGCATATACACATGAGGTTGATGCATACACAATACGTACTTCTGGACAATGCACCTTGCATAGATCAATTAAGTTTTGTGTACCATCAATATTATTGGAATGATATGCTTTCTCTTTACCGAACGAATCACGTACACCCGCATATGCAGCGAGGTGGACAATGTGTGTGGGTTTCTCTTTTGATAGGAGTTGTGCAAGTTTGCTTTCATCTCTTAGATCTACTGGTCTTACATCCAGACCAAAATGAATTACCCTATCCTCTTTTAGAGATGGGTCATATAGATGATCGTTATAGTTATCGAGTCCGACAACATCTTCACCTGCTTCCTGTAGTTTACTTGCGAGTTGAGATCCAATGAATCCCGCCGCACCTGTTATTAAATATTTTCTCATTATCCGTTCCTGTAAATATATTCCAATGCTCTATCTGCTTCTGTCTGGATTGGTCGATTCTCATACCAGTTACCAGTCTCAGAGTCAAACTCCTTACACAGTGTTGCAATTTCAGATGCCGTGATCGGGTATCCTTTTGCGACTGCGTGACCTGCTATTGCCACCATGATTTGATACATCTTTAAGTACCAACCTGTGTCTGTGATTGCTCTATATTCCATACCCATACGTTTAGGGAAGAATGGGCAGTCACGATATGATGTCCATGTGTAGTCGGTATTATTTAGACTTTCCTTACGATGTTCGATTACTGCTTTCTGCATCTCTGGTGGAAGTCTATCAAGAAACGAGTTACCTGTCTTCTCCACGTATGGATGCTTCGCACATAACTCAGATACGTTTATCGCATTACCACCAGAATGAGCAAAGAAAAAATCAAGAGCATTTGGATATTGTGCAGGAACGTAGTACATACGAGCAAGGTCTTTCGTTTGCGGATCACCAATCTCACCGAGTTCGGTGTTAAGTGCGAACCAGAACGATTTGATTCTATCTTGTTCAACAGTTTCGTCAAGTCGGAAGACCAGACGGAATTTAAGTAACTCAGCACGAGACCCAGCGGTACTGTAACAAACAAAGTCCAAATCAGAAAATTGTTCACTTAGGTTCTCCTTTAAAGTCCCAACGTCATTAGTGAAATCATGATCGTCCACATCAACAGCACACCAACCACCCCAATGACTAACAGATCTATTAGCACGTGTCTCACCGTCTTGGAAAACAGCAGGACTAATAAGAGGACTACTATCCACTCCACCTTTCTCTCCTTTCTGATTACTCAGACCTTTCAGCAGTTGAACGAACTCAACCCACGAAGGAAGGGATACTTTCTTATGGGTCTTGTTATCGAACTGACTTTTAAATATAGTTAATTCATAATTCATAGAGGCATTATATCATATCTATTGGGTCTTGTCAAGGTATTTAACCGCACGTTCTGTGATGTCCTTTCTGTCCTTAAACCCAGATAAACCATTATTACAATCATAACATATCCAACCACGGAAACTGTTAGTGACATGACAGTGATCTAACACCCAAGGTGATTTTCTTTTACTGGTACCTTGACTACGTCCTATCATTAAATCATGACCCTGTTCCTCACATATTTGACAGTGATCATCCAATGTTGGTTTTAGGTGGGCATAGTCTTTCTTCAGTCTAGTAATGTCCTTACTTATTTGTCTTCTACATGCCTTACATTCGTTGCGGTAACCTTTACCCTGCGGTGCAGTGTGTGGTCTATCCACGTCCATTTCTTCGAGTGGTTTTCTCTTCTTACAGTGAATACATAGTCTGGTTTCATCTGTACCCAGTTCTTCACCCCATAAGTTAATCATCCGACTAATTCCTTCAGTTCTTTCTCAAGACTATCTTCTTTCCATTTTACGAACTCATCTATAATCCATTCTTTCGTTGATTGGTTCATTGGTTCAAATCCATGTTGACCAGTTTTATCGAATAGTTCTTCGATTTTATTTCTATGTTTCCAGTAGGTATTATAAAATTTATGAAGATTATATTTTTCTGCCGATTCTATAATCCATTTGTCCATTGCAGTTTCTTCCATAACATTGGGTGCTTCTGCATGACATTCACTACAAAGTAATCTGTAGTATCGTGGTGAATCGTACTTGGGATCATAATCATAATTCGACCAAGGGACAGTATGTGCCCGTTCAGTTGGTCTTTCATAACCACATCTAAAACAATGTGTGTCCATCTCTGAGGCATCTACTGGATAATCACATTCATCTATATGTCTTTCACACCAATCCACAATCTGTTTCTTGGTAGTTTTCATGGGTGGTCTTTTTCTCATCCAAAAAAGTCCTCCAGTGATGCTACGGGTTCTGCGTCCCAACCGACTGCGTCCAGAATTACTTGGATCGGATCGAGGAAGGATTTAGTAAACATCATATCGTAGTCAATGTATTTGTGTAGTCCCAGTTCCTTGGGGATGTTCAGTGGATATGACACCACGTTTTCCTGTAATGGGTTTGGTCGTTTGAGATAACAGAATTTAATCTTGTCACCATTCTTGACCAGTTCGAACCTCTTACCCAGACCCTGCTTCTTGACTTGTTT
>Ga0209603_1000101_pt1 | contig 106743 bp, 107 predicted proteins | sample COGITO_mtgs_1206_FD_184812 | JGI IMG/M metagenome (GOLD analysis project Ga0209603, IMG submission 184812) | Pelagic marine microbial communities from North Sea - COGITO_mtgs_120607 (SPAdes) (version 2) | ecosystem: Environmental > Aquatic > Marine > Epipelagic ...
ATTTTACAAGTACTTAAATACTAAGTAAAAAGGAATTTTATTTTTAAATATTAGAGGGAGTTTTAGTGTCAGATTTTTATGTTTTAACGTCAAAATCTAAATTTAGATCCATGAAATTAAGTTTTTGAAGGTGGTTATGAAAACCCAGTCCAAATATTTGTGCTCATTCCAAACCAAAAAAGATCGAGTTTTCCATCCTTATTAATATCATATGTAATTGCATCAAAATTACTAAGCTCGTTACCAGTTATATTTCTGAGATAAATAGCTTCTTCAAGACTAATATATCTCTTAAAAGTATTTGTTAAACTAAAGTATCTTGTGGTTTCATTTATTTGAGAATACCGTTCAGCTGCAGATACAAAGTCTTTAATTTCAAATAACGATTGAATTGTTAAATTAGAATTTAGGATTATTGTAATAGTTGATTCATTGTTTGAATTTCCTTCCCATCCAACAAACTCATTCCCATCATCAGGAGTGGCAGTTATAGTTACTTCTGTTCCTTCATCAAACGTTCCTCCCTCTGTAGAAACTGTTCCTCCTTCCCCTGCAGTAACTGTCAGCGTATATTGAGTGGGAGCTGGTGGTTACTGCACAGGACTATATCCAGTCTAAAGTTATTAATGTCGCGAAGGAACGCATTTTTGATGACAGTAAATCCATCGGTGAAATTGCGTATGAACTGGGGTTTAATTATCCACAACACTTTACGCTATTGTTCAAACATAAAGTTGGTGTGAGTCCGAAAGAGTATAGAAGTTTAAACTAAGTCAGATTGTTTTACATGATGTTGCGGATTTTTTTATTGAAGCGCATAGGAATAGGGTTTGATATATAATCTATTTTTTTTGTATATATTGATTTTATTATTAACCATAAATCAATTTTGTATGAAGACTAATTCAATATTAATAAGTGAAAAAAGAAAAGTTTTTAAATTAAACACATCATCTCAAAAAGTAGAATGGGATATTTCTTTTGAACATAAAATAGCTGGAATCTCAAGAGTCAATGAATATGTGTTTATTTCCACAGTTAATAATTGGGGGAAATACCACACCAGTTTATTAAAGTTTAATAGTGGAAAACTGCTCTGGACAATAGATAAGATACTTTATTATATCCATGTCCTTGAAGAAACTATTATATATATCGATAGAACCAAAGAGGTAGTTTGTTTATTACTAAATAGTGGTGAAGAAAAGTTCAGAGTCAAAATGGATTTCAAATGGTATGAATCTCCAAAAATGGCGCTGATTGAAAATAATATATACCTATTTTCAATAAAGAGTACTAAAGTTTTAAATCTTAATACTGGAAGCTTATCAGAAGCTAAATTACCGGCAAACATAAATCCTAAGGAATTAACTTTTATATTAGATGAGTTTCAAATCGAAATAAACACCTTACCCTCTGGAGATGCAGGTGATGCAATGTTATACGGAATAGGAGCAGGAAATGATGGAGGAGGTTTTAACGCTGGAGATGCTGGTGGCGGGGGAGATGCTGGTGGCGGGGGAGAATAGATAATACGTGAAATATATCCTTATTTCAAACAATTTCAGAATTAAACCCAAAATCCAAAGGCACATTAGTATTATGTGAAATACTTTCTACTTTTGGCAATACATAAGGTGTCAACTTTATGACAAGTTCTATTCTTTGTTTTGGTTCTAAAGAGTCTAAGTGTTCTTTAATCTCATCCAGTTCTTTATATATCAAATCTTTTAAAACGGTTCTAATTTCTTTTGTTAGTTTATTTGGTGTTCCTTTCTGTCTTCCACCGTGTTTTATTCCTGTTGTATTTGCCATACTATTTAATACTATTATAGTTTAATGTCCTTGAGGTAATACTAAATCACTATTGCCTTTAGATTTAATAAGGGGTAAGCCACGATAATCAGCTATACCCTCATTATAAAGCAATTCCTTAAGATTGTATATATCTGTTAGGTTTTGGTAGAAAGAGTTCGAGATTGGGAATGTAAGGGGTACTCTAAGAATACGTAACAGATTGTTTTACATGACGTTGCGTATTTTTTTATTTATTGTTGGCAACACATTGACAACAAATCAATGTGTTTCTTGACTATTTAAAAGCTAAAAGTTTCCATCCAGTATTGACCCAAACACATGGACATGGGTTTTAGAAAACGGTTTTCTATTGGAATATGGGATTGGGATTCGATATGTAATCCATTCTTTCTATCTTAGTGGTATTATTAACCATAAATCAATTAAAATGAAAAAATTATTTTTTTTAACTTTCCTAATACCTTTTTTGGGTTTTTCACAACAATTATTCTGGTATGATGTTTTTTTGGAAGTAGAATCAGAAAACGTAAGTGCTGTTGCCACATTAGTTAATGACTTTTACTCAACAATTGAAAAACCATCCGACCTTTCCGTTTCCTTTTCAAGAATTCCATTAAAAGGGGAAGACTTTAATGCTACTCATATGATTAGTATGTTTAGCCCCTCAGCTCAATCACTCGCTGATTTCAGAAACTCTCTTAAAGGAGAAAAATGGGATATATATACAACCGGTATGAGAGGTAAAGTTGAAAGTATTAGAGCTGATGCAGGGAATGTCTTAAGTCATGTTAATCTTGATAAGGTTGGTCCTATAGGTCAAGGATGGACATTCAAGGTTCATTCCAAAGATACAGGTAAGTTTGTGGCAGCTTTTACTAAATTAATGAAGACATTTAAACCAACAGGGTTTGCTGCTACTGGTCAACTCACTCATGGAACAAGTAACGGTGAAACGATGTTTATTTATGCTACATCATCAAATCTAAATGAAGCTTTCACAGGCGGTCCAAAAAACAAAAAGGAAGCTGATGCAATGCAAACTTTTTTCAATGAGATACATTTTGCAGAGTTTTCTCAAAGCAATACAAGGGTACAGATAACACAGTATTAGAAAAATGTTTTTTAAAATAATAGAAATTCCCTCCCATGCGGAGGGTTTTTTATGATGATTTGGAAATTCTTTCCAAAAACATTAAATTCAAATATTATTAACCATAAATCAATTAAAATGAAGAAACTATTATTTTTCCTAATCTTATTTCCTGCAACCATTATTGCCCAAAAGAATAATAATGGAAAAGTTTATGATAAACATCCTGCACTTGATATAGCTGAAAAATTTGGGCAAGCATGGATAAGCGGTGACACTGAAACGCTAAAGAGTTTAGTAGGAGAAGATTTCCGTATGGGAAGTGCCATGAATACAAATCCCAATTATGAGGGAGGAGATATAAACAATCTTTTAGGTCAGTCCTCATGGATGTCCAAAAATTTCATTAATATATCACTTAAAAATAAAGGTCAAGCGTATCCCGATGCTATTGAATATAAAAGATCAGGTCTTTTTGTTCAGACTTTCCAGGAATTTATTGCTTGGGATAAAAACAATGGTTTTAAAATAAAAACTCCTTTCAATGCTGTTTTTGTTTTTGATAAAAAAGGGGAAAAAATCATGCGTTTTTGGTGGGCTGATAACAGAGCAATTTGGCAAAAATGGAATTTATCAAGGCAAACTATTAAAAATGGAACTATATACAAGGATCATCCGTATATAGGTAAGGTTCGTCAAATTTGGTATAACCTGGCACAAGGTAATCTTGATAAAGTTTGGAAAGATTTTTCACCAAATGCCAGAGTAAATGATTCGAATTCAATTGATCAAAACTCAAAGAGTCTGAAGGATCACCAAAACTATGTGGGTGAAGTATTTAGCAAATTTGAGTTTGTTTCAATAGATGAAGTTGGATATCCAGACTTCATAGACTACGAGGGTGATGGTGGGGTTGTATTATCATGGTATAATATGACTGTAAAAAGCATAAAGACTAAAAAAAATATCATATTAAAATTTCATTCACAGCATGACTTTGATGAAGAAGGAATGATTGTTTTAGAAACATTATATTACAACGATCGTTTATTAGAATAAATATTTACCCTCCCATGTGGGGGGTTTTCTTTTAAACAGATTATCTCCTTTATGGGTGTTATTATCATAAATTAATTTAAAATTCAATGAGACCAGTTAAATCAATATCAATGTTGTTTGCTCTTTTATTTACAATAATCAGTTGTAAAAATGCAATCCATAAAGACTCGATTGTTATTAAAAATGATGATTCAAACGAGCTAACATTTATTTTAGAGATGAATACAAAAAACAATCTGAAGGCTGAAGTAGAGGATTTCACTCAGTATCTATCTGATTTCATAGTGGAGAGAGAACCTTCAACTATTTACGGATACTACCTTTCAGAAGATGGAAAGAAAGTAACACTAATTGAAAAATACAACAATAGTTTAGACGGGATCAAGCACGGCAAAGAATTTATTAATGGTCCAAATTTTGAAAATTTCTTCAAATTTTTTGAGATAGAAACATTTATTGTTTTAGGAAAAGCATCTGATGAGTTCAAGAATTTTTGTGCAGAAAATGGATTTGTAATAGATTATAGAGAATCCATTGGAGGGTATATTAGAAAATAAAAAAACCTCAGGCATATTTTTCTCAGTAAGCTTTTGGACTTTGGATTGTATAGGAAACTTATTTTAATGCATTATTAAACCATAAATCATTTTAAATTCTAAGTTTTCTTCAAAATTGTAAAACGACTTAACGAGATCGACCCAATTAGAATTTTAGTTTAACTCTGAAATCAAATTTTCATGTTCCCTCTTCTTTTTTGAGACCAATTTAGAAGAGCCTTTAGCGTTTTCTCAAATGATAAGGTCTTATTCGATGATGCTAAGCAAAAAATTGCATTTATTTTTTTCAGCTATGTACTGTTAGGATACTAAGATAAACAAAAGGTTTATATCTTTGATAGATGAATAAAACGACTAAACAATTAATTCAGCTTTGTAATCGACTGGATAGGGAAGCCGAACATTTCGATATTTTAATAGATATCCTTAACTCAGACAAGAGTAAAGAGGATATCATAAAGGATGTAAAAAAAGAGCTAGTGCTTGGACAGCTCAACCGTAATGTGGTTGTCACTCAAGAAATTGCGAACATTACAAAAGAGGATATATTATTAGATGTTCAGGGATCTAAAGCGTTGGCTTATTTGGAGAATGTTTTGAAAGAAACCTCTCAAGTCAACGATTAGGTAGTTCTCATATGACCTACTAGAAATCCTTTTCGCTTGCTTAAGGCTTTAGCAGTAGTTTTCGTATGCAAATAAACACTATCATTAAAATGGTGTAACCGATAAAGAAGGGGATGACGAAACTTTGAAGTTCAAACACCAACATTAGTGCCATCAGCAATAACTGAAATCCAAGTCCATATAGAGAAATGAGTGTCATAAACCATTTTGGGAATGGCTTGCTATAGCTTGCATCTTTATCCATATAGAACATGCACTTATCAAAACAGATATACAAAACATTGTAAATGGTGTAAAATAGGGTGACACTGGCTTGACTTTCCCCCGGGAAAGATTTTGGTGTGGAGTTTTCAAAAATCCTACTGGTTGAATCTCCTTGTACAGAGTTACGTAAAATCACATAATAGTAATTATAAAGTGTTCCTTGAAGTTGGATCCCGAAAAAAGCGATCAACATATAGATAAAGGAAATCTCAGTGATATACCAAAAACTCAATAAGAAACAAAAGTTGAGCACTAGATCGGCTATTGAATCATAATAGCGTCCAACGTAAGAAGGTGTTTTTTTTAAACGCGCTAACTCCCCATCTGCAGCATCCAAAATAGATTTTAATAGTATTAGGATGGCGGCGGTTATAAAGTAACCATTTAATAAAAATCCAATTGCTGTTAATCCGGTAATAATGAACATTGTGGTTACGTGAATAGCAGTAAGCTTGGTGTTCTTGAGTTTACTAGCAATCCAATGTCCAGGTGTACGTCCGTAATCGGATAAGTCTAAAAACTGATATTCTTTCGGTAATTTGGCCATTTATAAAACGAATGGAATAAAATTATTTGTTAAAAGTACACCGATTTTTAAGCAATTAGGCCCGGAATGCTTTATAAAAACCTTTTAAAGCTCCATTAAGCTAAAACAATACCGATCATTGCAAGGATAAAATAAATAGCAATGGTTTTAGCACCCTCATAATTTTTAGAAACCCGTTGACCAAACAGAAGAATCAACAGTGCAAGAGATCCTGTTATAAGCCCGAGTAATCCAATATAACTCGAATCGTTTAAAATAAAATCACCTATACCAATTAAACACAATACGCCAGAAATTACTTCTAAAATAGTTACCGAAATTAAAGCTAAGGTGATTAATGGTGGTGAGAAAAAGGCTTTGAATAAATCCTTTAAAAAAGCTAAGTTCCCCTTGTAGTCAACAATCTTATCTACTCCACTTTGAATAAATACAATTAAAAAGAAAGCTAAGATAAAAAGAAAGGCAATGTTTTCTGGAATCATAGGATAATATGTAATCTATTAGAATTGAATGTAATATAAATCAAAATATTCTTTAAGGCGTGATATCTTCATGAAGATTAAGGTTTCATTGTACTGTTTAAAATTTTCACCTTGTAATTGCGTCAATGCTATTTACAAGGACATTGTATTTGTCTCCAACAGATAATGCTTGTTGAGTTTTGATTAATTGAGTATATGAATTGGTGGGGTAAGAGTCCGGAAACAACCCCTGATTCCATCTTAAAAATAGGGTTTCATTTTTTAAGAATAAATAAAAGTTGTGTAAATCAATAAAAAAATCCTCCCTGCGAAGGTTTTTTTGGTTTACCAGATTGGTCAACCAAAAAGAATAATTATATTGGACTAGGGATAAGCCAAGAGATTTTGAATGCTGACTCTAAACAAAGAATATTAGCTGATGCCTGAAATGGATTCAGCGGAGTAAATTGAATCAACAGTATAAATGACCAAATCATGGACAAAGCGATAAAAAAAGAATCACTTCTAAAAAAAATACTCACCCTCATTTTAGGTTTTGGTCCTGGGATTTTTGCTATTGGTTATACCATTGGAACAGGGAGTGTTACCTCAATGATTGTTGCGGGGAGTAAATTTGGAATGCAATTGTTATGGGTGCTTCTACTGAGTTGTTTGTTTTCGGGGATCTTAATGTTTGCTTATGGGAATTACGCACTCATCACAAATGAGACAGCCTTATTTGGTTTTAAAAAACATCTCAAATATGGAAAAGCTCTGGCTTTATTGATTATCATAGGAATTACTTTTGGGCAATGGAATTCATTAATGGGGATATTAGGAATTTCATCCAATATAATCTTTGAAATATTAGCTCTGAATTTTGAAGATTTAATAGGGTATCAATACCAATTAGTCTTGACAATAGCGATTGTCATCATAGTTACTTTTTATCTTTTAATGCTTGTAGGGAAATACACTTTTTTTGAAAAAATTTTAATAGTATTTGTAAGCCTTATGGGGTTTTCGTTTTTACTCTCGCTATTCTTTGTTCAACCTCTCCCTGTGGATGTTATCAAAGGACTTATACCCAGTATTCCTGAAGTCCCTGGAGGCAAAATGTTGGTCGCTGCGTTTGTTGGAACTACCATGGCTTCAGCCACGTTTTTGTCTCGTCCTTTATTTATTAAAGGAAAGGGATGGACTATTGCAAATTTAGATCAGCAAAAAAGAGATTCTATTACAGCTGCTACTTTAATCTTCGTTATTAGTGGCACCATTATGGCTGTTGCAGCAGGAGCTTTATTTCACCAAGGAAAAGAGGTAACTCATGTACTGGATATGGCTAATACATTGGAGCCTGTGGCAGGAAAATGGGCAGTTACTATTTTCTTTTTTGGGGCATTAAGTGCAGGATTATCGTCAATATTCCCTTGTTTGCTTATTGCACCGCTGTTGGTGGCAGATTATCAACACGGTACTTTGGATACTAATTCCAAACAATTTAGATGGATTACGGCGGTGGCTTGTGTAGTAGCTTTAATTGGCCCGATTCTAGGTGCTAATCCAATTGAAATTCAAATATTATCTCAAGTTTTTAATGTATTTGTTCTCCCGGCTGTAGTTCTTGGAATCATTTTACTTTTGCGAAAGAAAAGTGTGATGAAAGAGTACACTACAAGCTTTAGGGTGTACATAGGGATGTATGGTGCTTTGTTCTTTTCCTTGATAATTTCTTATAACGGGATTTTAGGTTTAATGGATTATTTAAATTAGAATAAAAGAGAGACAGTTAACTATACTATTTCAGAAGTTTCAGCATGAAGTTTGTTATAAAAATTAAATCATTTAAAATCAATTTAATTACTAGAAAAAAACACTATGGAAAGTGAACAAAAATTAAAAGGAAAGAACGTACTCATTACTGCTGGAGCACAAGGGATTGGAGAAGCGATTACTAAACATTTTATCTCAGCAGGTGCCAATGTTGCAATTCACTATTTTTCGAGTGAAACTATAGCGGTTCAATTGGTTAAAGAAGCGCAAGGGGTAGGATTAAAAGCAGTTGCACTTCAAGCAGATCTAACAAAGGAAACTGAAGCAAAAACATTGGTTGAACAGACGGTTGCCTCTTTAGGGGGATTGGATATTTTAATCAACAATGCGGGTTCTCTTGTTGCTCGGAAAATGTTACATGAAATGGAAGCTGAATTCTGGCAAAAAGTGATGGATATCAACCTTACTTCAATGATGTATGTAACGCGTGCTGCAGCTACTCATCTGGAAAGGAATGAAAACAGTAGTATAATAAATTTAGCTTCACTTGCCGGACGCAAAGGAGGACATCCGGGTTCCTTAGTATATGCAACAAGTAAAGGTGCTATCCTTACTTATACCAGAGCCCTTTCAACAGAACTAGGTCCTAAAGGAATTCGTGTAAATGCAGTAGCACCTGGACTAATTTTAGGAACTTCATTTCATAATACACACACCACAAAAGAATCTGCAGCAGCAACAACGGCAAGTATCCCTATTGAACGTGCAGGAAATGCTGATGACGTAGCTCGAGCAGTTCTTTATCTGGCTTCTGAATACGATGGATTTATCACAGGGGCAACTTTAGATATCAATGGAGGAGTCTATAATATGTAAGGAGAATTCAAGCTTAAAAAGGAAATCTTTTAAATAAAGTTTTCCATCAATTCTCATCCCGTATTCGCTCTTCTTCTTGAGTAGCATTTCGATCGGTTTTACTTTTATTGAATTTTGATCCAAAGCTGTAGACTAGTCGTAGTTGGACATTCTGGCGGGAGCTATTGCTTTCCACTTCTGCATTCACATTTCCGTAATTGATAACTCCAACAAAACCGCGATTCAATATTTTACTGAGTCCAAAGTTTACTTTGAGTTGATCGTCTAAAAACTTTTTTCCAAAGGATAAATCTAAATCAGCAAACCAACTTACCTCTACTCCTTCGTCTAGGGCCCCAGTACCATAATTTCCACTTACTTCAAAATTGATGTCATAGGGTAAGGTATAACTGGCTTGAGTAAACCAGATCAAACTCCACTTATTTAAATCAATAGAATAGTTTTGGGATGCAAAATCATTATGGATAACGATAAATCCAGTGAATCCATCCACTCCTTTTATAAAACTTAAGGGGCCAAACAATCTGAAATTCCAATTTACATTATTTTCTACATTGACTTCCATTTGTCGAATCTGAGCCGTGGTATTGTCCTGCTGTATCAATTCAAAGATGGCATCTTCTGTATTACTAAAACCAATGGCAAAAAAGGGCTGACCTTCATAAGTCAAATTGAATTGATATTTATTGGTGTAAGAGGGAGTTAAGTTTGGGTTTCCTTGGCTGGAAGAGTAGGGGTCTAAAAATTCTGCAAAAGAATTTAAACTACTATAGGAAGGCCTTTGAATTCTATAGCTGTAAGATAAGTTAGCCCTTAAGACTTCGGAGATTTCTCTGGTAATGGATGCGCTAGGGAATATCTTTTTGATTGGGCGTTTTTTCACCGTCGAGTTTAGAGTTCCGTCTTTCATAAAGACGGAATTTCCATCCGTATTACTGTCTTCGTAACGGACACCACTAGAAAAAGACCATTTCCCAATGGAGGCATTGGCTTTGGAATAAAGGGCGAAAATGGTTTCATCAATTAAAAATTGACTGCTTTGATTTTCATTCAATTCAAAAGAGTTATTCTCATTTTCACCAAACGATTGTAAATTATTGTCAGTATTTACATCTGCATATCTTGTTCCCAAACTTAACGAGAGCTTTTCCGAGAAGGTTTTTGTGTAATCTATTCGGTAGGTTTTAATAGTGTAAGTTCCTTCTTGAATGTATTTTTGATTAATAAAAGGAATTGTACTTCCTTCAATATCAGAAAGAACATTAGCATTATTGTTTTTGAAATTTATATAATTAAAATCGACTAGTAGTTTGTCGGTTTTACTTTTGTATTCGTAATAGGGGTTTAAATTAAAATCAAAACGTTCTATGTTAAAATCATTTTCAGAGAATAAGACATTGGTGGTGTTGGGAGTAGAAATGATTGTTTTACTTGAGGCAATTCTGTCTGATTTTCGTGTATTGTAGCGTCCACCAATTCCAATAACATTTCTAGTATTTAAATAATAATCTACGCTTGCACTTAGTCTAAGATTGCTTGGATTGTAGGGCTCTATTGTTGCTTGGTCATAGGTTTCATTTCCTACTTTTCTTACCAAAAACAAATCATCCCTCCAGGTAGGTCTTGACTGGTTGACACTTCCTTGCCAATTTAATTTATTTTTATAACTGGCAATAGAAATACCTGTTCCGTATTCTACACCTTGATCTTCTCCTACCCACGAACTGAGCGTACCATGTGTACCTAAGCGAACGTTTTTCTTTATAATAATATTAATAATAGCTCCCGAGCCTGAGGCTTCATATTCGGCTCCAGGTTGTTCTACCACTTCAATTTTTGCAATATTATCTGCTGGAAAATCACGAAGTAATGTTTGAATGTCAATGTATGCTGTTGTTTTTCCATTAATCAGAATTCTAACGCCTCTGTTTCCCGCTATAGAAATTCCGTTGTTCGTGACCAAAACACCGGGGACTTTCCTCATTATATCTTGTAAATTAGTATTTATTAATTCGGAGTTTTCTAGGTCTACCACTAATTTTTCGGTAGTTTGTCGAATTACAGGACGTTGACTCTTAACGATAACTTCGTCCAAACTTTGGGCTTCTTCTTCTAGTGTAAAATCAAAAGTAATATTTTCTACTAATTCAAACGTTTCCGTTTTTTTAATCCTAAAACCTAAAACAGAGATTTCAATTTGATAAGTTCCCTCCGCTATTTCTTCAAAGAAATAAACCCCATTATCATCAGAAACGACTCCTTTAACAAAGGACTTGTTTCCCTTTTGGAGAAGAATGATATTCGCAAAGGGAATAGGCACTTTATTCTTGTCCGTAACAATTCCACTGATGCTATTCTGTGCCATTGTAGAAGATACTGCAAGGACAAGAAAAATATTTATTATAAAAGTTTTAACCATGGGTGCTTAGATTATCTTCAAGACGCGACAAAAGATAAATTGTTCCAATATCTAATTTGCAAATTCAGTAATAATACGGGAGTAGCTTATTTCTCTAAACCCCTCAATAACTATGTCTGCTCGACTGTAGTCTTGATTTTTGGAATGTACACTATCATACCCAACACAATAAATACCGGCAGCTTTTGCGGCAATAATTCCATTGGTAGAGTCTTCAATCACCATACATTCTGACTTTGAAAAGCCAGAGGCTTCAGCAGCGTTAATGAATATTTCAGGATGAGGTTTGGAAGCCTTTAGGTCAGCACCAGAAAGTTTGGCAGTAAAATATTGATCTAAATCAAAGCGTTTAAAAATTCGATTGATATTTTCCATAGATGCTGAGGATGCGAGCACCAAGATGAGTCCGTTTTCATGGTAGCTCTTAATTAAATCTAAGACACCTTCCAAAAGACTAAAGTCAACATCGTTCTCAAAAAGAGGAACAAAGTGCTTTCTTTTTGACGCAACTAATACTTCAGGAGAAACCTCCAAGTTGAATTCTTTGCAGATTTGCTCACAAATAGGTAATGTTGCTTTTCCAGTAAAAGTGGCGTAGAGCTCTTTTGAAACCGTGATGTCAAATTCCTGAAACATTTTTTTATACGCTTTATGATGCAGAGGTTCACTGTCTACAATGACCCCATCCATGTCAAACAACACTGCTTTTAACATTGAATTATTTTTGTTGAAGAAGGAAATGTTTATTTGAGTTCAAAGGTCAATTTTTGTTTAACCTTTGAATCTGTTCCAATAAAGACATGGAAAGTTCCCGGTTCTGCTTCCCATTTTTGCTTGGCATTATAAAAAGCTAAATCCTTTTCTTTGAGATTAAAAGTGACCTTTTGCGATTCACCTGCTTCCAATTCTATTACCTTAAAACCTTTGAGTTCTTTTACGGGTCGTGTTGCGCTAGCATAGGGATCTTGAATATATAGCTGTACTACTTCTTTTCCTTTTACTTTTCCTGTATTTTTCACCACAATTGAGGCTTCTATAGAAGTGTTTTTAGTCATTTCCGTTGCACTTAAATTAAATGCTGAGTATTCAAATGTGGTATAACTTAACCCAAAACCAAAAGGGTATAGGGGACTATTTTCTTCATCTGTATAATGTGACCAAAATACGCTTCCAGGTTCTTCTCCTTCCGTACCCGGTCTTCCTGTACTTTTGTGGTTGTAGTATACAGGTACTTGACCTAAGCTTCTTGGAAAACTCATTGGTAATTTACCGCTTGGATTGTAGTCTCCATATAAAACTTGAGCAATGGCATTTCCACTTTGTGTTCCTAGCTGCCATGCCTCCACTATGGCTGGAATATGTTCAGCGGCCCAGCTGATGACTAAAGGGCGTCCATTCATAAGAACTAATACGATGTTGGGATTTACTGCAGCTACTTTTTCGAGTAATTCTTGCTGAAAGCCTGGAAGGTCAATTTTACTTCTACTTCTTCCTTCCCCAGACTGAAATCCATGTTCACCCAAAACCATCACAACCACTTCAACTTTTTTGGCAAGTGCTATGGCTTCATCAAAACCAGTCTTATCTGTGGTGTTAATCTGTACTTCTTCATGAAACCCCTCAGGAATTTTATTGATCAACTTTACACCTTGAGTATAGCTCAGGTCATTTCCTTTATAGTTTTTTAGTCCTTCCAAAACCGATATGGCTGTGTTATTGTCCGCTCTGATTCTCCAATTTCCTAGAGGACTACTTTTATCAGCGGCCAAGGGTCCAATTAATCCAATCTTGACTCCTTTCTTTCTCAGAGGAAGGATTTCATTTTCATTTTTTAGTAATACAATTGATTTTTTTGCAACTTCAAGTGTTGCGTCAACGATTTCTTTGGAACCAACGATTTTGGCTTCGATCTCCTCGTTGCAATATAGATAGGGATCATCAATAAGGCCCAATTCAAATTTAACTTTTAGAATTCTTTTAACTGCATCGTCAATATGCGCTTCTGAAACTTTATTTTCTTGAATAAGTTTTTCGAGTTCATAGATGTAGATAGACGACTCCATGTCCATGTCAGAGCCTCCTAATAGAGCTAATTCTCCGGCATGCTTTTGGTTTTCTGCATAGCCATGAGCTATCATCTCTCTGATGGAACCCCAATCAGAAACTACAAATCCATCAAAGTTCCATTCTTTTTTCAATATGTCTCTTTGAAGATAAGCATCTGCAGTCGCGGGAATTCCATTCAAATCATTGAAGGAATTCATAAAGGTTTTGATACCAGCATCAGCCGCTGCCTTAAATGGAGGGAGAACAATATTGTGGAGTGTATTTAAACCTATATCAACTGTATTGTATTCTTTTCCAGCCTCAACAAAGCCATAAGCCGCAAAATGTTTTGCAGTTGCAGCAATGGTAAAGGGGGATCCTAAATCTTTACCTTGAAAACCTTCGACTCTTGCTCTTGCAACTAAACTTCCTAAGTATGGGTCTTCTCCAGCACCCTCCATTACACGACCCCAGCGTGCATCACGGGTGATATCGACCATAGGGGCAAATGTCCAATTAATTCCAGCTGCAGAGGCTTCTTTTGCGGCCATGGCAGCGGATAAACGTATGGCCTCTAAATCCCAACTAGCAGCTTCAGCAAGTGGTATAGGAAACACAGTTTTGTACCCATGAATTAAATCAAAACCGATAATCAAAGGGATGCCTAAGCGAGAATTTTCAACTGCTATTTTTTGAACTTCTCTTACTTCTCTTACGCCAGTTATATTTAGCATAGAGCCAACCCATCCATTTGCAAGATGATCGTATTTGACTTTGGAGTCACCTCCTTTAGGAACAGGCCCTGTAAAATTCCAGAATCCATTGTATTGATTCATTTGACCTATTTTTTCTTTAAGGGTCATTTTGGAGAGTAAGTCGTTGACTTTTTTATCTATGGTTTGCTGTGCAAAAAAAGTAGAGCTTGATAAGACAAAAAAGCTTAAAAATAAGAGTTTAAATTTCATAAAATTTTGTTTAGATCCATGGTTGGAATATTCTGTAAAGATATCTTATAGAAGCTTTTTATAAAACTTTTTCAATTAATCTTTTTGTTTGAATAGCTCCTTGATTCCTAGAAAGCGCCTCCCCAAAAAACTCTACACCAGCAAATTCAAAGTCAGGTGCTTTCTTTAGAATATCAAACATCTTTTGGTAATTAGTAGTGACTTCCTCTCCCTCTTGAGTAAAATCAGATGATTTAGCGCTGACAGCACGGATGTAAGGAGCAAGTAATTCTATCCCTTTATATGGATCAGGATAAAAGGTGTCTGGATTTCGTTCCAAAGTCCAATTGGTGAAATCTCCCAACACACCCACATTTTTTTGGTTTACACCCTCCATCAAAGCGATCATCCATTCTGGATCTGAAGAGTAACCGTTGTGATTTTCAATCAATAGGTCTAAATTCTTGCTTGCCGCATAAGTTCCTAATTCACTGACACCTTCTAGGGCATATTTTAACTTTTCTTCATGAGGGATAGTGATAAATTCACCACAAACATTTCGTATTGCTTTACATCCTAGGGTCGCAGCTACATCCACCCAATATTTGTAGGTTTCGATTGCTTTTTTTCTTTTAACAGGATTTGCATCCCCGATATCACCGACACCTCCAGTAAGCATAACAGCGCTTTTAACCCCAGCAGTTTTCATGTTATCAAGCATACTTTGAAGTTGTTCTTCTTTTAAGTTTGGTGGAAAATGAAACATTTCATGATCTATATAGTCAAAACCCAAAGACTTGGCTACAGCAGGATAATCAAAAACATCAATCCCAAGTGGGTCTTTCTGCCCATAGCCCGTTCGCATCAATGTCCATGGAGTAATTGTTATTTTTATATTTTGTTGGCCAAACAATGGGATTGAATTAAAGCTTGACAAACCCATTACCCCTAACGTACCCGTTATACTTGAATTAATAAATGTTCTTCTTTTCATTGGTAAATAGTCTTTAATTAATTTTTTATTAGCTCTATATTTTACAAGCTGTTAATCGCCTGATCCATCCAACTTAATCTTTCACTGATCCAGTCTTTAAGATAATTTACTTCACTAGTATAACTATCTCCAACAAAAGCGTTTGGCCAAATGTATTTCCCTAAAATTAGCCATTTTCCAAAATTACGATTAATAGCATTTTTGTTTTCAAGTTCTGATTTTAGTTCCTCCACACGTGAGAGTATCTTTTCCGTAACGAGTATGTCCGATCGAAGTGAATTCCATCTTAGTTGCAACGCAGATACAAATTCGGGATCTTCTAACAAACGATTCCACCAAAAAGGAACTAGCCAAGTGTCATTGGGACAGATATCATTGAAGCGATGAGCCCATCCGTTGCTTGAATTACCATTACAGTAATCTACGTTTCCAAAGGCAATATTAAAATCCCATATTGGACCCATTTTTAATTTTTCTCCTTTGTCTTTGTGCATGAAAGTACTAAGCCTAAAGCCATCAGGATTTTTAGAGATCTCGTTGAGAATGAAGAAATCGATAAAACTATCAACATCAATATATTGACTGTATCCCAATTCGTTGGAAGTAAAATCTTCAGAAGTCAGAGCTGTTTCAAAAGAGTGAATGTAATTCTGAATAAATTGCTTCTGTTCTGTATTGATGTCATCAGAGTCTGGATACTCATATAGGAATGAGATTTTTGGAGTAGTTGTTGTGATTCCTTCTGTACTGTATTGTGAGCCAAAAGCGATGCTTTCATCGTACCAATCTCCATCTCCAGTTGGTTTATCAATTTTTAAAATGTATCCACCTGTAATGTCTTCTTCTTTATTCTTACTTATCGCTACTCTGTTTTTGTCACGCTTTATTTTTTCCATTAAAACATAAGTCCCTAAAAAAACATCATTTATTTCAAGATTGTATAAAGCAGTACGACTGGCATATTGCCCCATTTCATTGGATAATTCATAAATTATAACATTTCTAAGTAAAGACTTGTCACTATAGGGACCATACAAAATCCAATCTTCCTCTTTAGGAAAACCAGCTAATTCGACATTCAAATCTTCATCATTTTCATCCCAAGTTTCAAAACCATAGGATTTTTTATCGAACATTTGTGAGCTAGAACCACGAATTTCGATCCCTATTTGATGCGCTTCAACTACTTCATCTTCTTTCAAGATTTCTAAACGAGCAGAAATTTTTGGTTCATCTACTATAGAAACTCCATAGGTATCGATTCGTATTTTAGAGAGGGTGGGGCCATCAAAAATCTCAATTTCATTTGTTCCATCATTTGTGGTTTCAAGCATATCGTTTGAGCAACTAAGTAGAACAAGAAGAAGCAAAATGAGACTCTTATCTATAAAGGAAGACATAGAATACTCAGTTATTGATGAAATTCTTTAGAAATAAAACTTAGAACATTAGGAAGCGCAGATCTCCAGTAGTCCCATGTATGCCCTCCATCTCGAATTCTAAATTCATGATTTACTTGTTTATCACGCAATTTGATGTGCATCAAACTGTTGGCCTCGTATAGAAAATCGTCGTCTCCACAGTCGATGTACCAACGAACGGAGTTGAGGGTTTCTTTACTCAATTGATCTACAATTCTCAACTGATTATTTCGATTTGAATAAATTTCAAAATCTTTCTTATTATGATTGGCACTTGTGTATCCTAAATAGGCAAACTCATTCATTTCATCCAAACGTTGTGGTCCCAGCGAGGCACTTAAAGGGGCTGCTGAAGAAAAGAGATCGGGCCGATGTAGGGCATACAAAAAACTTCCTCCCCCACCCATAGACAAACCTGCTATAGCGCGGTAACGTTTATTTTTTTTAATTCTAAAGCGGTCCTCCACATGAGGCATGAGTTCATTAAAAAAGAAATCTTCGTAATTCCATTTTCCACTGATGGAATTAGTATATCCCGGAAGACCAGTATCTGCATCTGGCATAATAATGATCATAGGAGTTGCACTTCCTTCATTGATAGCTTTATCTGCAATGTGTTTTACTTCTCCAAATTGAACCCATCCTGTGTGGTCATCTGTGTAGCCATGAAGTAAATATAAAACGGGGTAACTTCTGCTTGAATGATCATAGTCAGGAGGAAGGTAGATTGCAAAATTTCGATCTCCTTTTAAAATTTTACTTGGGAGCGTGAGATGATCCATGACTTTCCCTTGTTGGCCTGAAGCAATGGAAAAGGAGAATAGTAAAAACAGAAGGTAATTAAAGTGTTTCAAGATTGAATAGTTTTTGTTTAGAGTGAAATTACAAAAAAATAGAGGAGATAAGAATGCCTTGAGATTTTAATTGAGAATATCTTATAATGTTCAAACACATTGAGTCAATTATTTACTATCTTGATTTTTCAATTTCTACATTCCAATTAACCATGAGGCTAATTTTTTTTTTAAAAAACACGTTTATACTACATTTTACTTTTTCGCTATTTGTCCTTCCCACAAGTTCATGGTCCCAACAAACTTCCTTTAAGATAGATGAGGAGCGAATAGAGCTACAACTCAAGCGTCTTTCTCTATTTGGAATGAATGAAAAAGGGGGAAATGATCGTGTTGCATTTAGTGATTATGATCTTGAAGCAAGGGCTTATCTGACCACTTATTTAACTGAATTAGGGTTGGATGTTACCGTTGATGCAGCAGGAAATTTGCTTGCAAGGAAAGCTGGAAAAAATCCCGACCTAAAACCGATCGCTTTTGGTTCTCACATCGATGCTGTTCCAAATGGGGGGCATTATGATGGTGATGTAGGTGTTATTGGTGCCATTGAGGTTTTGGAAACGCTTATTGAAAATAAGATAGAAACTGCTCATCCTCTGGAACTCATTATTTTCTCAAATGAGGAAGGAGCTATATTTGGTTCAAGGGCTATTGCTGGAAAAATAGATGAGGAAACTCTTGAAGGAAAAACAGCATCAGGATATACGAATGGTGAAGGTATTTTGAGGCTTGGAGGAAATCCTGAAAAAGTAATGGAAGTAAAACGTACTCAAGATGACCTGCATGCTTTTTTGGAATTGCATATAGAGCAAGGTAATATTCTGCATAAAAATAAAATAGACATTGGAGTAGTGGAAGGAATAGTAGGACTTAATTGGTGGGATGTAGAAATTACTGGAAAAACCAACCATGCTGGGACGACTCCAATGAATGATCGGCAAGATGCAATGTTAGCAGCGGCACAGTTTGTTTTAGCTGTAAATGATATTGTAACTGAAATGGAAGGAGCCCAGGTGGGGACAGTGGGTCGTATCAATGCTTTTCCTGGTGCACCTAATGTGATTCCTGGAAAAGTAGTCGCAAGCTTAGAATTAAGAGATTTGGATGCGGAAAAAATAACGTTACTATTCAATCAAATCTCAAAAAAGGCTATAGCGATAGGTGAAGAAACAAATACTGAATTTACTTTTATTCCTTTGGATGCAACGGCAGCGCCCGCACTTACTGATACAAGAATTCAAGAAATTATTAGACAAAATGCAGCCCAACTAGGATATACTCACAAGACCATGCCTAGTGGTGCAGGCCACGATGCTCAGGATATGGCTGTCATTACACCCACTGGAATGATTTTTGTGCCCAGCGTTAACGGCATAAGTCATGCACCCGATGAATATTCTTCTCCTGAAGCAATAGCAAAAGGCGTCAATGTTCTCCTTCTGAGTATTCTCTCACTGGACACTACTGATTTTAAATAATACTTTATGTTCGCTCTTTCTTATCTCCTGTTTTTTATAAGTTCTCTTTTTTCCTCCGATGTACACGATGAGATTACCGTCATTTCATATAATATCCGATATGATAATCCCGATGATGGAGTCAATCGATGGGATTTAAGAAAAGAGAAAGTAGTAAGTTATCTAATAGAGTCTGGCTCAGATGTGATTGGTATGCAAGAAGTTTTATATCATCAATTACACTATTTGAATGAGGAACTAAAAGAATTTTCTTACGCAGGTGTTGGTCGAGAAGACGGAAAAATCAAGGGAGAGTTCAGTCCAATAGTATATAATTTTAAAAAGTTAAAATTAGAAGAGACTAGTACTTTTTGGCTTTCTGAAACTCCGGATGAAATTTCTATAGGCTGGGATGCAGCTCTGGAAAGGATCTGTACTTATGCTCGTTTTGAACATATTACAACTGGGAAACAGTTTTGGGTTTTTAATACACACTTTGATCACCGAGGAGATAGCGCACGTGAAGAATCTGTTAAGTTGATTTTAAAAAAAGTAAAAACGCTCAATGATATGGGATTGCCTGTTTTAATTACAGGAGACCTCAATTTAACACCAGAAACCCTACCTGTAAAAATTTTACAGAATTCTTTTCAAGATGTATTGGCATCCTTAACCCCAAATGAAAAAAATTACGGAACATATACGGGTTTCAATAAGGACGAAACAGGGAAAGATCGAATTGATTATATCTTTTATAGAGGATTTGAACTTAAAACCGCAAATCACATATGGGTAAGAACCGAAAAGGGAACTTGGGCTTCAGATCATCATCCCGTTCAGGCAACTTTTTTGTTGAAAAAATAAAATTTAACAGAAAATAATACTCTTCTTTCCTATATTCGTTTCAACTTAAAAAACATATTATGAAAAACATAATTGTACTTTCTTTAATGTTTCTTTTTTCATTTGGAAGCATTCAAGCACAAGAATTTAAAGGTCTTGATAAAAGTCCTTTGGATATGATTGAATATCCAACCAGCAATCGTAAACCTGATAAATTGGCTCGCGTTTTATACAGTCGTCCACAATTAAAAGGACGTGATATTACTACCTTAGTGCCAGATGGAAAAATGTGGCGAATGGGTGCAAATGAAGCAACTGAGCTAACCCTTTATGTTCCTATGACTATTGGAGGAACTGAGGTTGCTGCTGGAGCATATACGCTCTATGCCATACCTAACGGTGAGCAGATGACAGTAATTGTCAACAAAGCAACTCATGTTTGGGGTGCGTACTCCTATAATGATGATTTGGATGTTGTTCGTGTTAATGTTCCCCTTACTGAAAGTGGAGATTCTATTGAGGCATTTTCTATGGCATTTGAAGGTGTCAAAGATGGGCTACATTTACACATGGGATGGGATACCTTTCGTGTAAAAGTTCTCTTTACTAAATCTTAAGACAATCCAATTACTATTAAACCCACCTTAAGGTGGGTTTTTTTATGTTTTTTGCTGGCTTCGAATAAGATGTCACCCCTATATTCCATTTTGATATGGTCTTGTGAATTTCTAGAATGTCAATGATGCAAAAACAAAAGTAGCTATGTAGATTTTTTCACCTAATTATTTAAAACACTTTTTAATGCTTTTTCTACCATTGGTTCCATTACTCGATATCCTTTTGAAGTTAAATGAACTCCATCATAAGTGTAGTCAGCGATGATTCCGTTTTTTCCATCGTCTAGAGCATTGAAATAATCCAAATAGTGCACTTGGCTAGCTTCTGCATACCGTTTGATCATTGCATTCAGTTTGGGAATTTTAATATTTGGTTCAAGGCCGGGTCTCCAAGGATAATCATAAGCGGGTAAAACGGAACATAAAATCACCTTTACACCGTTGGCTTGAGCTATTTCAGTCATGGATTTAATATTGTCTAAAATCATCTCTAGAGTTGAGGGACCAGTGTTTCCTGCAATGTCATTGGTTCCTGCTAGAATGACAACAGCAGCGGCCTGAATATCGATAACATCAGCACGAAAGCGAACTAGCATTTGGGGTGTGGTTTGTCCGCTAATACCTCTATTTACATAGGGCTTTCCCTCAAAAAAGCTCGGATTGGTTTGTAACCAACCAATGGTAATCGAGTTTCCCATAAAAACGACACGATTGTTATCATTTTTAAGAGAAGAAAGCTCAATATTTGCTTCTTTAAATTCCTTAAAATTTGGCCAATCTTGTGCAAAAGAAGAGGTGGTTATTAGAAAGAATAGTATTAAAGATGGGAGTGATGCATAGGGTTTCATAAATAGTAAATTTTATTAAAATTACTATTTTTTCTTATCTTTAAGAGAATAAATTATATTTCTAGTACTTAACTGAATTTAACAATCTACCTATGTGTTATTTAAAAAGATCAATGCAAACTTTTGCATTGTTTTGTGTTGCTACCCTAACCGCTCAGAAATATTCTCCAAGTGAAGAAAATCTTGCTGCAAGGGTTTCTTTTCAAGAAGATAAATTTGGAATGTTTGTGCATTGGGGAGTGTATAGCCTTTTGGGTGACGGGGAATGGGTGATGCACAATCAAAACATTGCCATTGATGAATATGAAAAATTACCTACTTTTTTCAATCCTATTGATTTTGATCCCAAAGAATGGGTCGCGTTGGTGAAGGAAGCTGGGATGAATTATATAACCATAACAAGTCGACATCATGATGGTTTTTCATTGTTTGACAGCAAGGTTACCGAGTATGATATTGTAGATGCAACCCCCTATGGAAAAGACGTCTTGAAGGAATTGGCAGATGAATGTCGAAAACAAGGAGTAAAATTGTTTTTTTATTATTCATTGTTGGATTGGAATCGAGATGATTATTTCCCTAGGGGAAGAACAGGCAATGGAATCCCAGGAAGAGGTGAGGGAGAATGGGAAAATTATATCGTGTTTATGAAAGCACAACTCAAGGAATTGTTGACCAATTATGGAGATATTGGTGGTATTTGGTTTGACGGTCACTGGGATCAAAAAGAATGGGATGGTAAAGCCTTTGGTGCTTTAAAAGTAGATTGGCATTATGATGAAATTTACAAAATGATACATGATTTACAGCCACAAGCCCTTATTGGAAACAACCATCATATTGGTGTAATTGACGGAGAAGATTTTCAGATGTTTGAAAAAGACCTGCCTGGAAAAAACACCACAGGCTGGGGAACAGCTGCAGATCAAATTGGAAGTGTGCCCCTTGAAGTATGTGAAACCATTAACGGATCTTGGGGATTTAATTTACAAGATCGCAAACATAAATCAAATAAAGAATTGATCCACTATCTAATAAAAGCAGCAGGTTATGGAAGTAATATGTTGTTGAATGTTGGTCCTATGCCTAATGGAAAAATTCAGCCGGAACATCAAGCGTCTCTTCGTGCGATGGGAGCTTGGCTAAAACAAAATGGAACTACCATATATGAAACACACAAAGGACCCATAGCTCCAAATGATGACTTTGTTTCAACCCAAAAAGGAAAAACGGTTTACCTACATCTTTTAAATCCTGAGCTCAACGTGATTCATATTGATAAGGTGCCTGTTAAAATTAAAAGCATAAGCGACTTAAAATCAAAGAAAAACCTTTCATTTAGGAATGATAAATTTGGATTGGTAATTGATGTTTCCAATCTTTCAAAAGACCCAATCGATACAGTAATTCAAATAGAATTAAAATGAACCCAACTGCCCCAATAAATCTACGTTTACATTCCTTGGATTTTTTCAGAGGAGTGGTTATGTTTTTGTTAATAGCGGAATTTTTCCATCTTTTTGGGACACTTATGAACACTGGAAATCCAGTGATTACCGCGATTTCAGATTTTCATTTCCACCATACCAATTGGGAAGGATTACATTTTTGGGATCTAATTCAACCTTTTTTTATGTTCATTGTGGGAGTATCAATTCCTTTTTCTTATGCCAATAGATTAAAAAGGGGAGATTCAGAAAAACAAATTAGAAATCATGCTTTTCGTCGTTCTTTTCTTTTGTTGCTCATGGGTTGGGCTCTTTATTGTATTGGTCCTGAGAAGATTATTTTTCAATTTGACAATGTTTTAGCGCAACTTTCTTTGACCTATTTAGTTGCTTTTTTGTTAATTAAAAAAACTTTAGTGTTTACTGTAGTTGGTGTAACCCCTTTGTTTATTTATCTCTTTGCCACTGAAGGTGGAGCAGAGTTGTTTATGAAAATAATTAAGCCTTTTACCAATTCACTCATCGGAGGTTTTTCTCCTTGGTTAGCAAGTTATATTTTGGGATTCATCGTATTATTTTGTCTTTGGTATGTTTGTCATTGGTTATTTCAGAAACGAATTTTTATAAAAATTTAAAATGAGAATAGTTGTCATTTTTTTTTGGGGAATTTTTCTATTAGGCTGTTCAAATGTTGATATTAACACCCCACAACATCCCAATATTATTTACATTTTAGCAGATGATTTAGGTTATGGTGAATTAGGTTCATATGGACAAGAAAAAATTAAAACTCCAAATTTAGATCGTCTTGCAGCCCAAGGAATACGTTTTACCCAGCATTACACGGGAGCGCCAGTTTGTGCACCTTCTCGCTATATGTTTTTGACTGGAAATCACGCAGGTCATGCTTATATTAGGGGAAATTATGAGTTAGGTCAGTTTTCTGATGCCACGGAAGGTGGGCAAATGCCTATTCCAGAAAGTACTCCCACTTTGGCTAAAATGCTAAAAAAGGCAGGTTATCAGACTGCAATGATTGGAAAATGGGGATTAGGAATGCAGGGTACTACAGGAAGCCCCTTACTTCAGGGTTTTGACTATTATTATGGATACCTAGATCAAAAACAAGCACATAATTATTATCCAACACACTTATGGGAAAATAATGAAAAAGTATATTTGAACAATGAGTATTTTTTGGTTCACAACCCAATTAAATCGGGAAATAATCAAAGGGCCTTTGACCAGTTTAAGGGGAAAGATTATGCACCAGATCGAATGCTGGATAAAGCCGTTGAATTTCTTGACACAACGGCTCTAGACAAACCTTTTTTTCTTTATTATCCTTCCCCAATTCCACATGTTTCACTTCAAATTCCTGATTCTTTAGTAGATGAATATCGAACTGAATTTAAAGAGGAACCCTATTTAGGAAAAAAGGGATATACTGCTCATCAATATCCTAAAGCAGCTTATGCTGCCATGATCACTCATTTGGATAGTGAAGTAGGTAAAATATGGGAAACTGTAAAAGCACGTGGGCAGGAGGAGAATACGTTGATTCTATTTTCAAGTGATAATGGTCCCACCTTTGCAGGAGGTGTTGATGCTGAATTTTTTGATAGTGCTGCAGGACTCAGGGGTTTGAAAATGGATGTGTATGAAGGAGGAATTCGAATTCCCTTTATTGCTTATTGGAAAAATAAAATTAAGTCAGGATCTAGGTCCGATTTGATTTCAGGGCATTGGGATATGTTTAATACTTTCGCTGAACTTTGCGAGCAAGAACAGTCATCTCCAGATGGGATTTCGATACTACCAGAGCTTTTGGGAAAACTGCAGAAAAAAACTCATGAGTATATCTATTTTGAATATCCAGAAAAGAGAGGTCAAATCGCATTACGGATCGAGGAATGGAAAGGAGTGAAAATAGATGTAAAAACAAATCCTGATGCAAAATGGGAATTATACAACTTAGAAACAGATCCAAAAGAAAGATTAGATGTGGCATCACAACATCCTAAAATAGTTAGTAGAATGGATTCGTTGCATAAAATTGCCCATAGACATCCCCATATAAGAGAATGGGAGTTTGTGGATCCAAAATTTAAAACAAAATAAAAATATGAAACATCTTAATTTAGTTAAGATTAGCATAGTAATGCTACTTCTGGTCACTTCTTGTACTAAGGAAATTAAACCGATAGTTCCAGTGGGACCGCTGCCAAATGAACATCAATTAGCTTGGCAAGAATTAGAATACTATGGTTTTATTCATTTTAACATGAATACGTTCACTAATAAAGAATGGGGCTTTGGAGATGAAAAACCCTCACAGTTTAATCCTTCTGCATTGGACGCTCGTCAATGGGCAAGAGTTGCCAAAGAATCGGGGATGAAAGGTTTGATTATTACAGCAAAACATCATGATGGATTTGCTTTATGGCCCAGTGCTTTAACAGAGCATTCTGTAAAAAATTCCCCTTGGAAAGATGGAAAAGGCGATTTAATTAAAGATTTATCAGAAGCATGTAAAGAATTTGGGTTAAAATTTGGAGTCTATCTTTCCCCTTGGGATCGAAATCATCCAGATTATGGAAAGCCAGAATATGTAGATTATTATCGAAATCAGTTAAGAGAATTGTTAACGAACTACGGATCAATATTTGAAGTTTGGTTTGATGGTGCAAACGGAGGAGATGGATATTATGGAGGGGCCAATGAAGAACGGAGAGTAGACAAAAGAAGTTATTATGGATGGCCTACTACGATCAATCTTGTTCGTGAATTACAACCACAAGCAGTTATTTTCAGTGATGCTGGCCCAGACATCCGTTGGGTAGGAAATGAGAGAGGCTATGCTTATGATACCACTTGGTCACCACTTTTAAGAGACAGTGTTTATGCTGGGATGCCTGGATTTGATAAGTATGCAAAAGGACAGGAAAACGGAACACATTGGGTTCCAACTGAGTCTGATGTATCCATTCGCCCAGGTTGGTATTATCATCCCGAAGAAGACGATAAGGTCAAAACCTTAGCACATTTAGTCGGTATTTATTTTAATTCTGTTGGAAGAAATAGTTCCTTCCTACTAAATCTTCCAGTAGATACTAGAGGATTAGTTCATGAGAACGATGAAGCACAATTAAAAAAACTTGCAGCTTATTTAAGTGCCATGTATGAAAAAGATTTTGCTGACTTTGCAACTTTAAAAGCCACTGTAAGCCGTGAGGGGTATGGCGTGGAATTGATTCACGATGATGATAAAAAGTCTTTTTGGGCAGCTCCAGAGGGAGTACACACGGCACAACTTGAATTGAAGTGGCCGAGTCCTCAGCTAGTAAATGCTTTTATGATTCAGGAGTATATCCCTTTAGGGCAACGAATTAAATCGTTTTCTTTTGAGATTAAAACTGAAAAAGGTTGGCAATCAATTGAAAAGGACGCTACAATTGGGAATAAACGGTTAATTCGTTTTGAAACGAGTTCCATTACCGCAATGCGTTTTTCAATTACTGATGCAAAATCAAGTCCGCTAATATCAAATCTAGGAGTGTACAAAGCACCTGACTTAAAAGTTGAGTAGTGGCTAGAAAGTTGTTTTCCGTGATTTTTATTTTGGGATGTATTTCATGTCAATTTAATAGGACAAATAAGCAACCTAATATTATTTTGTTTTTTGTGGATGATTTGGGATGGCAAGATACCTCTGTTCCTTTTTGGGATAAAGTAACCCCCTTAAATGAAAAGTATAAGACCCCCAATATGGAACGTCTTCAGGTAAAAGGAGTAAAATTTACAAATTCATACAGCACACCCGTTTGCTCTCCTACTAGGGTGAGTTTAATTACAGGAATGAATGCAGCTCGACATCGCGTAACCAACTGGACGCTTTATCCTGATAAAAAGCAACCTATGGAATTGAACCATCCTACACTAGATTTCCCTGAATGGAATTATAATGGAGTAACAACTGAAAAGAAAGTTGAGCAGGCTGCTTACGCAACTCCTCTAGCGCAACTATTAAAAGATAACGGTTATTATACTATTCATGCTGGAAAAGCACATTTTGGAGCTCTAGGGTATTCTTCAGAGAATCCCCTTAATTTGGGCTTTAATGTAAATATAGCAGGTCATGCTGCAGGTGCTCCTGGAAGCTATCTTGGGATGGAAAATTATGGAAACGCTGACAGTCGTAGAGGTGTTTGGGCGATTCCTGGGTTAGAAAAATACCATGGGACACCTACTTTTTTGACACAGGCATTGACTCATGAAGCTCTTTCGGCAGTGAAAAAATCTTTAGATTCCAATCAATCTTTCTTTTTGTATTTGTCTTTGTATGCTGTACATACTCCTCTTATGGGGAATGAAAAATATTTTGAAGCTTATCTTAGAAATGGCCTCTCTTATAGTGAAGCAAAATATGCCTCAATGATTGAAAGTATGGACGCTGCTTTAGGTTCGGTGCTCGATTTTGTAGAAGAGAACGAAATTGATAATGAGACCATTATCTTATTCATGTCAGACAATGGTGGATTGAGTGCAGTTGCTAGGGATGGAGCAAAACATACGCATAATGCTCCTTTGAAAAGTGGAAAAGGTTCAATTTACGAAGGGGGAATTAGAGTACCAATGTTGGCTTATTGGCCTGGGGTAACAAAATCAAAAACTACAGTACATACTCCCGTGATTATTGAAGATTTTTTCCCTACAATTTTATCTATTGCAGGAATAAAAAATTATGAAACAGTTCAAGTTGTGGATGGTAAAAATATTTCATCTCTTTTGAACGGATCAAACAATGATCTGAGTGATAGGGCTCTTTACTGGCATTATCCAAATGAATGGGGCCCTGAAGGTCCAGGAATTGGAAGTTTTAGTGCGATTCGAAAGGGAGAATGGAAGTTGATTTACTTTCATGAAGATCAACGTTATGAATTATATGATTTATCATGTGATATCGGTGAGCAGAATAATTTGGCTTCGAAAGAAGCCTCAAAACTCAGTGAATTGATAGTATTATTGAGTGAGTATCTGATTTCAGTTGAGGCTCAGATGCCTAGAGATAAAAAAACTCAAATTCAAATTCCTTATCCCACTACAAAAGAATTATTTTAATGAAAGAACAATATATTTATTTTTCTCTTATTTTTTCACTTAGCTTAGGTTTAGCTCCTTTTACTCCTGAGCCTCATCTTGTAGGAAAGTTTCGTTGGATTTTGGGAGGAGGTATTAGAATGGAAGTAATGGACTATTTTGATCTTATTCTCCATTCAACTCCTTGGGTTTGGTTATTATTTTCTTTGTTGAAATGGAGTGGGATTTTTAAAATAAAAGCGTAAATTGAATTTTAGTAAAATCAAATAGATTATGGCAACTTACGAATGTAATTCTTGCGGTATGGCAGTAAATGCCAGCTGTGCAAAATGTGACAAAGCTCTTGAAAATGATCATTTAACTTTAGACGAGGGAACCGTAGTACAGATTTCGATTTGCAGAAGTTGTGAGGGAAAGATTAAATCACCTCAATGCTGTGGAAGCGACATGAGTTGTTCAATATAGAATAAATTATATGAACCTTTTAAAATGGCATAAAGCTCTAGCTGAGAAAATGGTTGCAAAAGTGGGCGTTTACAACGCACTTTGGGCCGCATTTATAAAAGGATTTATCGCAGCATATATCCTAATACGCTACGTATTATAGTTTACCAAAAAGTTTTGGTAATTAACCCATCAAGGATTGTACTTTCATTGCTAATCCCATATCTCCATTTATTTTAATTTGACCTCCCATGACTGCCATCATTGGGTTAATTTCTCCATCTTTAAGTTTCTGAAGTACTTCTGCTGTTAAACTAATGGTACAATCTGCTGCATCTTCTGATGCCTTTACTGTATTTGTTTCACCAGAACCATCAATTAAGATGCCCATTCCATCTACTTCAAATTTTAAAGTACCGCCAATTGGTGCTGCCGTTGCTGCTCTTTTTTCAAATTGAGAAATCATATTTTCAAGACTCATAGGTTTGTTTTTTTCAAAAATATAAAAATAAATGACACGATGTCATTTTTTTTATTAGTTTAGACATTCAAAAAATAAATTCATGAAGTACCGACTTAAAAAAGTAGCAGTTCTTGGTTCTGGCGTAATGGGATCAGGCATTGCATGTCATTTAGCTAATATTGGGATGGAAGTTTTAATGTTGGATATTATCCCTTCAACTCTTGAAGGAGCTCAACGAAACGATCCAAAACTTCGCAATAGCATTGTAAACGGTGCTTTGCAAAATGCAGTTAAATCAAAGCCTACATCTTTATATAAGAAATCGTTTGTTTCAAGAATTTCAACCGGAAATTTTGAAGATGATTTTGAAAAAATAAAGGATGCCGACTGGATTATTGAAGTGGTAGTTGAGCGTTTGGATATTAAACAACAGATTCTTCAAAAAGTTGATTCTATAAGAAAGGTCAACAGTTTAGTGAGTTCTAATACTTCAAGTATCCCAATTCACTTGTTGGCAGAAAAATGTTCAGATGATTTTAAGGCTCATTTTTGTGGAACACACTTTTTTAATCCTCCAAGATATTTACGTTTATTGGAGGTTATTCCGACACCAAATACTCTTATGGATGTAACGAACTTCTTTATGGAGTTTGGTAGTGTAGGATTAGGAAAGCAGACTGTTTTGTGTAAAGATACCCCTGCTTTTATTGGAAATAGAATTGGGGTGATGTCAGGTTCAGAAATGACTATTCTTTCAGAGAAATACAATTTTAGAGTAGAGGAGGTAGATGCTCTAACAGGAACCTTAATCGGTAGACCGAATACTGCTACTTTTAGATTACAAGATTTAGTAGGTTTGGATACCAGTGATAAAGTGAGTCGTTTTGTGATTCAAAATGTCAAAGGAGACCGCTATGTGGATAAATTAAAAGAGCGTCCAATGCCAAAGTTTATGAACTTTCTTTTGGAGCATAATTTTTTGGGCAATAAAACGGGTAAAGGATTTTATGAAAAGACTTCAAAGAAAGATGAAAAGGGAAAGTCAATCATTAATGTTTTAAACCTTGAGAGCCTGGAGTACGAGCCTTCAATTCGCCCCAAAATGGAGATCATAAAAATGGCGAAAGGAATGGAGTTGATGAATAAGAGGCTCCAATATTTAGTTGAAGGTGATGCTAAAGAACATCATTTTTTTAAGGATTATTTTGGAGCATTATTCGCCTACAGTGCACAACGGGTTCCAGAAATATCAGACCAATATTTTCCTGTAGATGACGCCATGCGTACAGGTTATGTTTGGGATTATGGTCCTTTTGAATATTGGGATTTAATCGGTTTAGACAAAGGAATTGAATTGGTTCAAGCAGTTGGTGAAACTGTACCTCAATGGATACTGGATTTAAAATCTACAGGAGAAAGTACGTTTTACAAATACGAAAAAGGACAAAAGAAATATTTTAATATTGAGTCCAAGAAATTTGAGGCGGTCCCTGGTTCTGAGGCCTTTATCATTTTAGATAGTTATCGTGAGAACACTCCTGTGATTAAAAATAGTGAATGTACTGTTCATGATATTGGAGATGGAGTATTATGCCTTGAATTTACCAGTAAAAGTAATGCGATTGGGGAAGGAATTGGAAAGGCCATGGATGAGGTGATTCGTATTGCAGAAGAGGGCAGCTGGAAAGGTATAGTTATTGGAAATAATGGGAAACAATTTTCTGTTGGAGCTAATTTGATGAATGTTGGAATGTTAGCCATGCAGAAACAATTTGATCCACTAAATCAAATGATAAATGACTTTCAGCAAATTAATATGAGAATCCGTACCTCAAAAATTCCAGTAGTAGTGGCTACCCAAGGATATGTCTTTGGTGGTGGTTGTGAGATAGCTATGCACTGTGATGCGGGAGTTTATGCTGCAGAATCATACATAGGACTGGTAGAAGTAGGTGTTGGGTTATTGCCTGGTGGAGGGGGGACCAAAGAGTTTGCCGTTCGTGCAAGTGATGACTTTTTTGAAGGTGATGTTCAATCGCCAACACTAATAAATTACTTCAAGACAATTGCTACAGCTACAGTTTCCACTTCAGCATACGAGGCTTATGATCTAAATTATTTGAAAAAAGATCGAGATTTTGTTAGTGTCAATACTCCAATGAATATTGGATTGGCAAAAGACAAGGTTTTGCAATTATCAGAAAACTACATGCCTCCTTCGGTTCGTGAAGATATTGAAGTCCTAGGAAGAGGAGGAATGAGTGTTTTATACTCAGCGATCAATGAATTCCGACTAGGGGAGTATATGTCAGATTATGATGTAGAGATTGCACGTAAAATTGCTTATGTCATTTGCGGAGGAGATTTAACCAGTGCTCAAAAAGTAAGCGAACAATATTTGTTGGATATAGAAAGAGAAGGATTTTTAAGTCTTTTAGGAAATCAAAAAACCCTAGACCGTATTCAATACCTGCTAATGAATAATAAACCTTTAAGAAACTAAATCATGGAAGCATATATAATCAAAGGCTACAGGTCTGCTGTAGGGAAAGCAAAAAGAGGAGGATTCAAAAACTATCGCTCAGATGATTTAGCAGTAGATGTCATTAAACATTTAATGAATGCAATTCCTGAGGTGGATCCAAAAACTGTAGATGATGTTATTGTGGGTTGTGCAAATCCAGAAGGAGAACAAGGACTTCAAGTAGGTCGTTTGATTGCAGCTAGAGCTTTAGGTAAAGAAGTGCCCGGCATCACAATTAACCGTTACTGTGCTTCAGGACTAGAAGCCATAGCTCAAGCAGTAGGAAAAATAAAGGCTGGTTTTGGGCACATTTATATTGCAGGAGGAGCAGAGAGCATGAGTATGTTGCCTATGACGGGATATAAACTTGCACCAAGTTATAAAGCGAATCTTGAAAACTTAAATTATCACGTGGGCATGGGAGCCACTGCAGAGGCGGTTGCAGAAAAATATGGGATTACACGAGAGGCAGCTGATCTCTTTTCTTTTGAGTCACACAAGAAAGCGGCAGAAGCCATAGACTCCGATAAATTTAAAGATCAAATTGTACCCATTGATGTAGAAGAGGTTTTTGTAGCCGACGGAAAACGTGTAGCTAAAACACATACGGTTGCTATGGATGAGGGAGTCAGAAGAGATACTAGTTTAGAAGGCTTGGCAAAACTCAGACCAGCATTTAAAGTAAAAGGAATTGTAACTGCAGGGAATGCTTCACAAACTTCCGACGGAGCCGCATTTACTTTAGTAGTGAGTGAAGAGATGGTGAAACAATTAAACTTACAACCCATTGCTCGTTTGGCAGCTTGTGCTGTAGGGGGGGTAGATCCACTGTATATGGGAATCGGTCCTTGTGTTGCCATTCCAAAAGCATTAAAACAAGCAGGTTTAAGTTTAAATGCTATTGAGCAAACCGAATTGAATGAAGCCTTCGGTGCTCAAGCATTAGCAGTTATTCAAGAAGCAGGATTAGATCCAGAAACCGTAAATGTAAACGGAGGTGCTATAGCATTGGGCCACCCATTAGGCTGTACAGGTGCAAAACTAAGTATACAATTGATGGACGAAATGCAACGACGTAAACAACGATATGGCATGGTTACAGCATGTGTAGGGGGTGGGCAAGGTATCGCAGGTGTTTTCGAACGTTTGTAATGATATGAAATCAGAAACAGAGCTTATTGGTAAACGCGAATCACTAAAAATTCAGGTTCGTGAACGCTTATTTGAGGAAGCACTAAAGTTGTTTTCCATTCAAGGGTTAGAAAAAACTACCGTATCTGATATTGTTGAACAAAGTGGGATAGCTCGCGGAACTTTTTATAATTATTTTCCAGATGTAAGTTCTCTTTTTGATGCTATAATTTCTCAAATGAATGAGAATATTCAAATCGCGATTAAAGCCAACAGAGAGAAATCAACTTCAGTTTATGATTATCTCTATTCCACTTTCAAAAGTTATTTTGACTTCATAGGTTCTTCTCAAATGATCAATTTTCATGTGATTAATCAGGCGCACATTCGCCAAAGTTCTTATCAAAGTGAAATCATTAAAACCATAGTAAAAGATTTAATCAGAGATTTAAAATCTTCTAAACGAATTAAGGATTTTAACGAAAAATATGAATTTCTCCTTTTAAGTTTTATGTTGGTAGGCGCTCCTCCCGAACTTTTTTTAGCTACCCATACTTCCGATATTAATTTAACTAGTGAACAGCTGGCTACTTTCTTGGCCAAGGTCTTTCACAAAGTATTGATGGAGTAAGAGTTAGTTCAACTTCCCAACAGCACATATATCAAAACGGTAATTACACAAAGGCTGATTGAAAAGGGTGTAGTGTATTTCCAAGTTTTTAAGTCTAATAAAGGAGGTTGTGCTTCCCATTCTTTTTGGGATTGTGGATACCAGTAAGAAATTCCAAACATCACCGCTACATTTAACACAAATTCAATCCCCCAAATATGCACAAAATGAATGTCTATTTGGAAGATAAAAGTAGTGAGTATATAGAAGTTTAGACCGGTGATCAAAGCGGCTTTAGCTGCAGTAGCAGAAATACTTTTAGTGAAAAATCCCGCCAACATAATGGAAGCAATAGGGATAAAGAAAATACCATTCAACTGCTGTAGAAGTTGATAAAGCCCATCCGGAGCATTAGCAACAAAAGGAGCGACTAGAATCGCAAAAAAAGCCAGTACTGTTGAGGTAATTTTTCCCACTTGAACTAACTTTTTATCAGTGCAGTTTTTTTCAAAAATACCTTTATAAATGTCAATACTAAAGATAGTAGCAGCACTATTTAGAACACTATTGAAGGTGCTTAAAACGGCTCCCATCACTGTGGCTGCGAAAAGACCGATCAATCCAACCGGGAACACTTTTTTGATGAGCTCTGGATAAATCATGTCCTGATTTTCATAAAGCGAATCACCATAATAATAAAATCCAATGACACCAGGGAGGATGATAATTAAGGGAACTAAAATTTTTAATACCCCCGTGTACAGAAGTCCTTTTTGGGCTTCTACTAAACTTTTAGCACCTAAGGCACGCTGGATAATGGTTTGGTTCATACTCCAAAAATAAAGTTGATTGATAATCAAGCCTGTAAAAAGCACCCCAAAAGGAAGGATAGAATCAGAAGCCCCCACTACATTAAATTTTTCTGGCGCATGATTATAAACTGTTTTTAAACCCGTCCAAAGATTTCCTTCGCCAATGCTTGCTAAAGCAATACAAGGCACTGCCAAGCCTCCAATCAATAAACCATATCCATTGATTGTATCTGAAACAGCAACAGCTTTTAATCCTCCCACAATTGCATATAGCGAACCCAATAAACCAATGCCAACAACGGTAATCGTGATTCCTTGTTGTTGAGAAACACCTAGGACTTCTGAAATATTAAAAATACTTTCTAAATTAATAGCCCCAGTATATAATACAATAGGTAACAAGGTAACCACAAAAGAGATCATCAAGAAAAACGCCACCAGGGTTCGGGTGGTTTTATCAAAACGCTGCTCCAAATATTGTGGTATGGTCGTCAATCCCATTTTTAAATATTTGGGTACAAAATATACTGCAGCAACGATGAGTGCTAGTGCTGAGGTTACTTCCCAAGCGATAATGATAAATCCATTTTTATAAGAAGAACCATTCATCCCAATCAAATGCTCGGTAGAGATATTGGTCAATAACATGGAACCTGCAATCACAACTCCCGTGAGACTTCTCCCACCTAAAAAATAACCATCTTGGGAACTGAGGTTTTCTTTCCTTAATTTATACCAAGAGTAAAAAGCAACAAAAGCCGTGTAAGCAATAAAGGTTATTAAGGTTGTCATAATCTGTTTTTAATTCATCATTTCTATTAAGTTAACTACCCTTTTTTCTAGAATAGATTTTTTGCGACTATTTTCTCAACTTCTTTACAGGCGTCTGTAGTGATAGCTAATGGTTTTTCACAAAAAACATGTAGCCCCTTTTGTAGGCAATAGATGCTTTGTTCTGAATGAAAATTTGAAGGAGAAACCAAGATCACTCCATCTAGGTCTATTTTTTCCACCATTTTTATAATATCGGTAAAGCAGTTGGTGACACCCAACTTTTCTTTTGCTTTTTTTAGCTCCTCTTCCGAATGGCTACATACGGCAATTAGGCTAGCGTTTTTTGTGGTAGTAATATTTTCTGCGTGTGTAAATCCCAAGCGACCCAAACCCACAACTCCAACTCGAATTTTATTCATTTATAGCTATTCTGATTAAATCAAATATAATGATAAAAGAATTTTGGTAAGATTTTTAAGTTGTGAAGCTCCAGGAGATTACTTTTTATAAAAGAAGAAGGCCCTGATAATTTGTTTGAGGAAAAATCATAATTTTTTCACCACATAGGTCACCACTCCCCAGATAATTAATTCATTTTCCTCGGTGATTTTTATGGGTTGGTATTTGGGGTTTTCAGGAATGAGAAGTACTTCGTTTTTGGTTACTTTAAGACGTTTTACGGTAAACTCACCATCAATAAAACAGATGGCAATTTTATTGTCTGTAGGTTCAAGGCTACGGTCAATGACTAATAAGTCCCCATCGTCTAAGCCGGCTCCTTGCATGGATTCACCTGAAACACGGGCGTAAAAAGTAGCTTCCTCGTTGCGCACTACTTCTTGGTCAATGCTGATGCGTAACTCTTTAAAATCGTCGGCAGGAGAGGGAAAGCCTGCTGAAATCCCTTCTTGTGCCCAGTGCATTTTTTTTATGTGCTCTTGATCAGGGTGAAAGAAAACTAATTTTTGTTTCTTCATAATTATTTTACAATAATGACTTCATTGAGTTCTGTGGTGAATCGGTGTGATAAATATTCTTGTTTCATTTTCCAAGTACGCTTTAAATCTTGATTCCCTAATTTTATGCGATGCGGTCCAAAGCGTTTGTGAATTTTGTCCAAGCTCTGCATGACAGTCAAATGTTTTTCGTTATTACTTTGAAAAAGCGTTAGCTGGCGTTTTTCTGTGGGAACCAGTCCCATGATCATTACTCCTGCCTTTTTGTAGTGAACGTCCTCTTTGAATATTTTCTTCAAGCCCATGACTGCGTATTTGCTCAGGGTAATACTTGAATTGGTTGCATAGGGTAGAGGTAGTACGCAGCTATTTCGATAAGGGATGCTTCCTTTTTTGTGGGGATCACTCCTCACAAAAACTAAAAGAGCATTGCAACTGCTTTGTTGTTTCCGCATTTTTTCTGCACAGCTTGTAGCAAAAGTGGAGATACGTTCTTCTAAATCTGAAAAATGTGTCAAGGTTTTTTCAAAACTTCGCGTAGTGGCAATTCCCTTTTTTCGGGGAATAATTTCTTCCAATTGTATGGAAGGAATGCCCAATAAGTCTTTCTTTAAGCGTAAGCCTAAGACGCTCATATGTTTCCGCACCCAGTCGTCAGGGAGTAGTGTAAACTCTAAAGCGTTGGTAATTCCCATGGCTTCCAGACGTTTTCGATGCTGTCTTCCAACACCCCACACATCTCCAATTTCAGTCCACTTTAACGCCTTGATTCTTTTTTCTTCGGTGTCAATGCAATAAACTCCTCGAGTACGAGCCGCAAATTTTTTTGCAATTTTATTTGCAATTTTGGCTAAGGCTTTTGTGTGTGCCATCCCTACAGAAACAGGAATTCCGGTCCATTGGCGTACTTGCTTTCGCATTCGGTGTCCTTCTTGTTCTAGATCAAATAAATCAAAACCTTTGAACTGTAAAAAAGCTTCATCAATACTGTAAACCTCTAAGTTGGGACTGTATTTTTCTAGTATAGTCATCACTCGATTACTCATGTCTCCATATAGTGGGTAGTTGGATGAAAACACTTTAATTCCTTGTTGTTTAAATTGCTGCTTGTATTGAAAGGCAGGAGCACCCATGGGAATTCCTAAGGCTTTGGCCTCATTGCTTCGCGCAATGACACAACCGTCATTATTGGAAAGAATGACAACAGGTTTTCCTTCCCACTGGGGTTGAAATACCCGCTCACAGGAGGCGTAAAAATTATTACAATCAATGAGTGCAAACATGTCGAAAAAGGTATTAAAATGTTCCTTAATAAAATCAGCTTTTAATAAAAGTTTTTTCCTTTTTAGCAATCTTTTTCATTAATGAAAAATTTAAAGTTAAGGGGATGTATTTTTTAAGAAATAAAGACCCATTTTAGGCAAAAGTTGTAATTTTGACCTTAGGATTTTAGTATCAAACCATTGCATGGATAAATATTCGTTTTTAAACGCTGCACACACTGCATATTTCGCAGAACTATATGATCAATATCTACAGCAGCCAGATAGTGTAGAGACTAGTTGGAGAGCTTTTTTTCAAGGGTTTGATTTCGGAATGGAAAACAGTGCTACTGAAACTCAAATTATCGAGACACAAATTGAAGTACCCGAAAAGGTGCAAAAAGAATTTCGTGTCGTAAAGTTGATAGATGGATACCGAACTCAAGGGCATTTGTTTACAAAGACAAACCCGGTTCGTGACCGAAGAAAATACACTCCTTCTTTAGACATAGAAAATTTCGGATTGTCTCAAGGCGATTTGTCAACAGTGTTTAACGCAGGAGAAATTATGGGGATAGGCCCAAGTTCTCTACAGACCATCATTAAGCATTTACAAAACATCTACTGTGATTCTATTGGAATTGAATATATGTATATTCGAAATCCAGAAAAAGTAAATTGGATTCAGCAACGTTTGAATGTTAATGATAACCACCCTAATTTTTCAGAGGAACAAAAGAAACACATTTTTAAAAAACTTAATCAGGCAGTAAATTTCGAGAACTTTTTACACACCAAATATGTTGGACAGAAACGTTTCTCCCTAGAAGGTGGAGAGTCTTTAATTCCGGCTTTGGACGCTATTGTAGAGGCAGCAGCTAATCAAGGTGTAGAAGAATTTGTGATGGGAATGGCGCACAGGGGAAGGTTAAATACTTTGACCAATATTTTCGGAAAGTCAAGTAAAGATATTTTTAGTGAGTTTGACGGAAAAGATTACGAAGAAGTTGTTTTTGATGGAGATGTAAAATACCATTTGGGATGGACCTCAAAGCGAATTACCGATACTGGCAAGCAAATTAATATGAATATTGCACCTAACCCTTCACATCTTGAAACGGTAGGGGCAGTAGTGGAAGGGATTACACGTGCAAAATTGGAAAATAGATTTAATGGAAATACCGATAAAGTCTTACCTATTATTGTGCACGGAGATGCCGCAATTGCTGGTCAAGGTTTACCTTATGAAATTGTACAGATGGCTGGACTCAAAGGATATGGGACAGGAGGTACAATTCATATTGTGGTGAATAACCAAATTGGGTTTACTACTAACTATTTAGACGCAAGAACGAGTACCTATTGTACTGATGTTGCTAAAGTGACGCTTTCCCCTGTAATGCATGTGAACTCTGATGATGCTGAAGCAGTAGTACATGCTACTTTATTTGCCTTGGATTATAGAATGCGTTTCGGTAGAGATGTTTTTATTGATCTTTTAGGTTATAGAAAATATGGCCATAACGAAGGAGACGAACCTCGTTTTACTCAACCAAAACTCTACAAAGCAATTTCAAAACATCAGAATCCAAGAGATCTTTATGCTACATTATTAAAGTCAGCTGGGATCATTGATGATCAGTATGTAAAGGCTTTAGAAAAAGAGTACAAGGATTCCTTGGAGTTAGATTTGGAGGATTCCCGCAAAATAAAAAAGACGGTCATCACTCCTTTTATGGAAGACGAATGGAAAACATTTGAACGAGTTGATGAAACCGAAATGAGTAAAGCTGTTGCTACAGGCGTCTCAAAAGAACTTTTAGACACTGCAGCCCAAACGATTACCTCTTTACCTAGTGAGTTCAATTTTTTACGTAAGACTGAACGCCTAGTAAAGGATCGTAAAAGCATGTATTACGACAAAGATCAGCTAGATTGGGCGATGGGTGAATTGCTTGCCTATGGAACTTTATTGCAAGAAGGGTATAACGTTCGATTGTCAGGCCAAGATGTAGAGCGCGGGACATTTTCACACCGTCATGCTGTAATAAAGTCAGAAAATGCCGAAGAGGAAATTGTTTTACTAAATAGAATCAATCCAGGAAATCAAGGAGATTTTAGTGTTTATAATTCTTTACTGTCTGAATATGGCGTCATGGGATTTGATTATGGCTATGCTATGGCAAGTCCAAATACGTTGACTTTATGGGAAGCACAATTTGGAGACTTCTCAAATGGAGCTCAAATCATGTTAGATCAATATATATCTTCAGCAGAAGATAAATGGAAACTACAAAATGGAATTGTTTTGTTATTACCACACGGATATGAAGGTCAAGGTGCAGAACATTCTTCAGCGCGTATGGAACGCTATCTTCAACTTTGTGCTAAAGACAATATGTTTGTAGCCAACTGTACTTCACCTGCAAATATGTTTCATATTTTAAGGCGGCAAATGAAGACCAATTACAGAAAACCTTTGATTGTATTTACTCCTAAAAGTTTATTGCGTCATCCTCAAGCTGTTTCTTCTAAACAAGATCTAATTAGCGGTGCTTTCCAACCCTTGATCTCTGACGATACGATAACTTCAAAAGAGGCTAAGTCGGTTGTTTTTTGTTCAGGTAAGTTTTACTACGATCTGTATAAAGCTAGAGAAGAAAAAGGCAGAAAGGATGTTGCTTTAATTCGTGTGGAACAACTTTTTCCTTTACCAGTAGCAGAAATTGAAGCGACGATTGCACAATTTGAGAATGCAGAAGACATTGTATGGGCACAAGAAGAGCCACGCAACATGGGGGCTTGGAGCTTTTTGTTACTGCACTTGCCCAATGCGCAGCGATTTAGACCTGCTACAAGACGCTATTATGGAGCTCCTGCTGCAGGAAGCGCGATACGATTCCAAAGACGTCATCAACAAATCATTGATTACGTTTTTGATCCAACACAAGATAATTTTATAAGAACATCTAAGAAATAGATCATGATTTTAGAAATGAAAGTTCCTTCTCCAGGAGAATCTATAACCGAAGTAGAAATTGCACAATGGCTAGTTTCCGATGGAGATTATGTAGAAAAAGATCAAGCAATAGCCGAGGTAGATTCGGATAAGGCAACTTTAGAGCTTCCTGCTGAGGAGAGTGGAACCATTACCCTCAAAGCCGAAGAAGGAGATGCAGTAGCCGTTGGTGCTATTGTTTGTTTAATCGATACCGAAGGAAAAGCACCCGAAGGACAAGCTGTGTCAAATGACGCTAAGCCCGTTGCTGTAGCTTCTGAAATTCCAAAGGTTGCTCCTGTTCAAGAAACTACTTACGCCTCTCACACTCCCTCTCCAGCAGCAAAAAAGATTATTGCTGAAAAAGGAGTAGATCCAAAATCAATTCAAGGTACAGGAAGAGCAGGAAGAATTACAAAACAAGATGCTGTTAAAGCCGTTCCTGCGATGGGAACTCAACCTGAATGGGGAGATCGTTCTCAAAATAGAACTAAACTTTCTATGTTGCGACGTAAGGTCGCAGAACGTCTAGTAGACGCAAAGAATGAAACAGCCATGTTAACTACCTTTAATGAGGCAGATATGGCTCCTATTTTTGCAATTCGAAATGCGCACAAGGATGCCTTTTTTGAAAAGCATGGTGTAAAACTTGGATTTATGAGTTTTTTCACCAGAGCTGTAGTTCGTGCTCTAGGTCTTTTTCCTGATGTGAACTCTATGATGGATGGAGATTATAAAATTGCCTATGACTATTGTGACATCAGTGTGGCAGTGTCAGGCCCAAAAGGATTGATGGTTCCCGTTGTTCGTAACGCAGAAACATTAAGCTTTAGTGGTATTGAAAAAGAAATAGGACGTTTAGCAGTGCGTGCTCGTGATGGAAAAATCACAGTTGATGATATGACAGGTGGAACGTTTACAATCTCTAATGGTGGTGTTTTTGGATCCATGTTATCTACTCCGATTATAAATCCCCCTCAATCTGGAATTTTAGGCATGCACAACATTATTGAACGACCTGTAGCCATTAATGGTAAGGTTGAAGTTCGTCCGATGATGTATTTAGCACTGTCTTATGATCACCGAATTATTGATGGAAGAGAATCTGTAGGCTTTTTGGTTGCTGTAAAAGAAGCTTTAGAAGATCCTTTGACACATCTTATGGATGGAGATGCAAAAAAGGCATTTGAGTTATAGCCAAAGTTTTTTGTTTCTATAATCGATCATAGCTTTATTTTTTTTTAAAAAGTCAGCACCAATAATACCTTCTATGGGTGAAGCTCCTTGAGAAGATAGAGTGAGATTAATGTGGGTTAAGTCGAGTAATACAAAGCCTAGTTTTCCTACTTCATGTCTTCCCAATTGTAATTTACTCTTTGCGGTCATGATAGCTTCCATTTTTCCTTTGCTTGCTCCTGCAGCATCAAATGGATCTCCTTTGCTACGAAGCTTAAAGTGTTCTTGTAGTTTTGAATGAATACAGCTGCTTGATGCGCCAGTGTCTATGAGTAATTGACAGGCCACACCATTGATATGTGCTTTGCATACGATATGACGTGTTTTAGTGAGTTGTAAAGAAACAGAAGGTCTAGCTTTCATTTTGCCTTGATTATGCAATCATTTATGATTACAAAAGTAATTGTTCCATTTTAACGTAAGTGTATTTTTAGAGTTAAGTACCTTTGTGGCTTCAAATGAATTTAAAGAATACTATTAAGATGCAATTGATTGATACCCATACTCATTTATATGTTGAAGCTTTTGATGAAGATCTGAGTTTGGTCATGGAACGCGCCTTTGCATCAGGAATAAAACATTTTTTTATTCCAGCAATAGATAGTACCTATATGGAGAGAATGTATGCTTTGGAAGCCTCATATCCAGATCAAATTCATTTGATGGCTGGACTTCATCCTACACACGTAAAAGAAAATTATGAAGTAGAATTAGATCTGGTAGAAGCTCAATTAAAAGAGCGAAAATTTTGTGCCATTGGTGAGATCGGAATGGACCTATATTGGGAAAAAGATTTTATTAAGGAGCAGCAAATTGCTTTTTCAAGACAAATTACTTTGGCAAAACAATATGGACTCCCAATTGTAATTCACTGTAGAGAAGCTTTTGATGAAGTGTTTGAGGTTTTAGAACAGCATAGAGGAGTTGATTTGTTTGGTATTTTTCATTGTTTTACAGGAACTCTAGAACAAGCCAAAAGAGCGATAGCTTTAAATTTCAAACTAGGTATAGGAGGTGTAGTGACATTTAAGAACGGCAAAATCGATCAATTTTTAAAAGAGATTCCAATAGAATTTATTTTATTGGAGACAGATGCTCCCTATTTGGCACCAGTACCCCACAGAGGAAAGAGAAACGAAAGTAGTTATCTCACATTGATAGCAGAAAAAGTAGCTTCTTGCTACGCTGTTTCTTTAGATGTGATCGCCCAAAGAACCTCAGAAAATGCAGTGTCAATTTTTAAAAATCAAAAAATTAATTTTTAAAAAGTAAAATATTTTTTTAAAAAGATATTTTTCCCTTTATTTGATAATAGATTAAGAGAGGTGGCCGAGTGGTCGAAGGCGCACGCCTGGAAAGTGTGTATACGCCAAAAGCGTATCGAGGGTTCGAATCCCTTCCTCTCTGCGAAAATGAATATCGTGTATATTTTTTTTTATCTTTAGACGCATTTAATTAAAAGAACAAACAATTATTTAAAATGAAAAAATTATTTTTTGCCCTTACACTGCTAGGTTTTATGGCTATTGCCAACGCTACAATCGTTACAACTAGCACAATCGCTACAACAATTTCTCAAGATGCTGATGAACAAGCTCCGGCTGAAGCAGCAACTTTTACTCAGGAATTAAAAAAGCGTTTTATTGAAGGTGGACCTGGATTCATGGGGATCGTATTGATCTGTTTGATCCTTGGTTTAGCCATTGCTATTGAGCGTATTATATTCTTAAATTTAGCCACAACAAATTCAAAGAAATTAACCGAAGGTGTTGAAGAAGCATTGTCTTCTGGAGGAGTTGATTCTGCTAAGGAATATTGTAGAAATACAAAAGGGCCTGTTGCTTCAATTTTCTATCAAGGCTTAGATCGTATGGATGAAGGAGTTGAAAGCGCTGAAAAAGCAGTAGTAGCTTACGGTGGAGTTCAAATGGGTCAGTTAGAGAAAAATGTATCTTGGATTTCTTTATTTATCGCACTAGCTCCCATGCTTGGATTCATGGGAACGGTAATTGGGATGATTCAGGCATTCGATAAAATTGAAGCAGCTGGAGATATGCAGCCTTCGCTTGTTGCGGGAGGTATTAAAGTAGCCCTTCTTACAACTGTATTTGGACTTATTGTTGCAATTATCCTGCAAGTTTTCTACAATTACATTGTTGCAAAAATTGATAGTATCGTAAACGATATGGAAGATGCTTCAATCACATTGATTGACATTCTTGTTGCACAAAAAAAATAATTAACCCCTAACAGCAATTCATTATGAATATTCAAACAATTGTAAAAGTTATTAGTGCTGTTTTTGGTTTGCTAGGCGTTGTATTCTTATTTAGAATTATTGGCGTAGGAGATGAAGAAATAAAAATGGCAGCCAGTATGGGCGACTTTGGAGCAGTATCTCCTTTAGTTTCCTTATCTATAGCGATTCTTGTAATCACTGTTATTGTAACTGTTTTATTTTCTCTTCTAAACCTAGCTTCTAGTGGACAGAAATTGAAAAAATCCCTTCTTTTTATAGGATGTTTCGTTGTAGTTATGGGAATCGCTTATGCGACTTCAACAGGTGTTGAAACTCCGATGAAAGATGGCGAAATACTTTCTGCTAGCGGTTCACGTTGGGTAGAAACTGGATTAAGAATGTTTTACCTTTTAGCAGCATTGGCCATTGGTTCTATGGTGTTCTTTGGAGGTAAAAAAATATTCAACAGATAGATTATGGCAAAGAGATCAGCACCCGAAGTAAATGCAGGCTCTATGGCCGATATTGCGTTTCTACTTCTTATCTTTTTCTTGGTGACTACAACCATTGAGACAGATAGTGGATTGAATCGTAAGCTGCCACCGATGGAGGATCAAGTTGACCCTCCTATTATCAGACAGAAAAATATCTTTACTGTTTTGGTAAGTAAAAATGACCAACTTCTTGTTGAAGAGGAATTAGCAGAAATTAAAGACTTACGTTCTTTAGCTGCTGAGTTTTTGGATAACGGTGGTGGAGTAGGTGATGAGGCATGTGATTATTGCCAAGGGAAACGTGACGAGACCTCCTCTGATAATCCTGACAAAGCGATTATTTCTTTAAAGAGTGATCGTGAAACATCCTACAAGGTTTATATCGCGGTTCAAAACGAATTGGTAGCGGCCTATAATGAATTACGTAACCGTGAGTTTTTACGTCTAAACCCTAATTTGGGAGTCAACTATGTTGAGGCTCAGAAGAAGTATGATGACCCTAGAACCTCTGAAGATGATCGTGAAGAATTGAAGCCCAAGTTAGATGTGGTGAAGAAAATGTATCCACAAAAACTTTCTGAGGCAGAATCTACTAGTAAATCAAGTTAATACATAAACTATGTCAAAATTTAAAAAGAAAAAAGGAGGAGAGTTACCTGCAATTTCTACTGCATCTTTACCCGATATCGTTTTTATGTTATTGTTCTTTTTCATGGTTGCAACCGTGATGCGTGACAGTACTTTGATGATTGTAAACAAGCTTCCGGCTGCAGACCAAATTGAGAAGCTAGATAAAAAAGATCGTGTGATGTATATCTATGCGGGCAAACCATCTAGTCGCTATGTGGATAAGTACGGATCTTCTGCAAGAATACAATTGAATGATAAATTTGCTTCCGTAAGTGAAGTAGGAGCTTTTATTTTAGCCGAGCGTGCATCCAAGCGTCAAGAACTTCAAAACGTTCTTACTACCGCTTTAAAGGTGGATAGCGAAACTAAAATGGGTTTAATCCAAGATATAAAACAAGAATTGAGAAAAGTGAGTGCGTTAAAAATCAACTACACTACACGAGTTGGTGACTACACACAAAACATTAATTAATATTGTTGTAATTTACTTTAATTAAAAGTGTCTTTTTAAGGCACTTTTTTTTTACATTAAGTTGTCGTGAGTTTACACTATAAATACGGTCTTTTTTTAATTTTCTTCCTTTTGGAATTTATCTCCTTTGGGCAAGAACCTACTTTTGTCATTGAGGAAAATCCAAATGAGGTAATAGATTCTTCTTTCTACAGAGAAGATCAAATTTATTTGGGCGTTTCTTTTGTTGGCTTAGTGAGTGATCAAGAGAATTTTATTGCTAAAGGTCTTTCCAGCCACTTTCAGTGGGGTGTGGTTCGGGATTTTCCAATTGTTACTTCGGGTCAATTAGCAGTAGGTCTTGGTTTGGGTATGGGATTCGATCGTTATACTACCAATTTGAATCGAATCGAAGATACTCAAGGAAAAGGAATTTACTCACTTAATACAGATGTAACAGCCTCTTCTTTATTTTTTTCCATGCAATCTATAGAACTTCCCATTAGTTTTCGGTGGAGGAGTTCTTCTCCATCAGATTATGCTTTTTGGAGAGTATATGGTGGAGTCGCCTTTCAATGGAATTATCGAATGCGCGCTGAAATAGAAAACGTTTCTCTGCCTGTTAAGAGGGAGCTTAATCAGCTAGCTTCAACTGCTCACTTGAGTTTTGGATATAATACATGGAATTTTTATTTGGCGTATCGTTTGACTCCTTTTTTCAAAACGGAATCGATTTCATCTCAAACACTTCCCATAAATATTACTCCCATCAAAGTAGGATTGATTTTTTATCTACTTTAAGTACTAATGAATTTTTGTTATAATTCTTTGCGCATTCTAGCTACTGGAATTTCGAGTTGCTCACGATATTTTGCAACTGTACGTCTCGCAACGATATACCCCTTTTCTTTTAATGTTTTTGAAAGAATTTCATCTGTCAGGGGTTTTTTCTTATTCTCCTCAGAAATTAACTGTTCCAACATGTTTTTAATTTCTATGGAGGATACATCTTCCCCTTCATCATTTTTTAATCCCTCAGAAAAGAATGTTTTAAGTAGCTTGACACCATAGGGAGTCTCTATATATTTACTGTTGGCCACTCTAGAAACGGTAGAAATATCCATTTGAATTTTATCCGCAATATCTTTTAAGATCATGGGTTTGAGTTTACGTTCATCACCTGTGAGAAAATATTCTCTTTGATGATCAATAATGGCTCGAATGGTTAGATATAAAGTTTGATGACGTTGTTGAATAGCTTCAATAAACCATTTTGCAGCATCAAGCTTCTGTTTTATAAAAAGGACAGCATCTTGTTGTGATTTTGATTTATTGGTGCTTTCTTGATAGCCAGTAAGCATTTCTTTATAGGCATTTGATACTTTTAATTGAGGTGCATTTCTACGGTTTAATACTACTTCAATTTTTCCTTCCTCAATAGTCATGATAAAATCAGGAACCACGTGGGTGTTTTGTACAGTATTAGAGAGTGCACCTCCTGGTTTTGGATTCAAATTGCTTATAAGGTCCAAAGCAATTTTCAATTCCTCTTTGGTTATGCCTATACGTTCTTGAAGTTTGTTGTAATGTTTATGTGAAAAGTGATCAAACTCATCTTTAATAATTCTACATGCGTGTTCCACTTCAGGGCGATCTTTTTTCTTTTTTTCCAATTGAATACGGAGACATTCTTGCAATGATCTCGCACCCACTCCAGGTGGGTCTAATGTTTGAACAGATCTTAAAATTTTTTCTAAATCACTTTTTTCGACTATGATGTTTTGGGTAAACGCCAAGTCATCAATTAGTTCGTTTGTAGTTCTTCTTATGTAGCCGCTTTCGTCTATGCTTCCAATAAGAAATTCTGCGATTTGCATTTCTTCTTCATTGAGAATTAGATTGCCCATTTGTTGATGTAAATGCTGATGAAAACTGATTCCTCCGCTAAGGGGAATGGTTCTGTCTTCGTCATCGCTACTGTAGTTGTTGGTATGCAGACGGTAAGCAGGAATCTCATCATCACTCAAATATTGATCCACATCAATTTCATCTGCTTCAATGGAAGTATTTCCTTCATAATCCTCTTCAGGATTATTGGCAATAGTTTCTTCTTTTCCAGTTTCTAATGCTGGATTTTCTCCGATTTCTGCCTCAATTTTTTGTTCAAGGTCAAGTGTAGATAGTTGAATCAACTTCATCAACTTGATTTGTTGAGGAGAGAGTTTTTGAGAAAGCTTTATTTGGAGCTGTTGCTTTAGCATATTTATTGATTCAATACGTAAAGATAAAACTTTACAGCATACGAATTAAAAAGAAGCATTTTGAGGAGTTCTAGGGAAGGGTATTACATCTCGGATATTATTCATTCCAGTTGTAAACTGAACCAAACGCTCAAAACCAAGTCCAAAACCACTATGTGGTACGCTTCCAAAACGTCTTAAATCTAAATACCACCAGAGTTCTTCTTTGTCAATTTCCATTTCTTCAATTCTTTTTTCCAGTACATCCAAACGTTCTTCTCTTTGGGAACCACCTACAATCTCTCCAATCCCTGGAAACAATATATCCATTGCTCTTACTGTTTTTTCGTCATCATTTCTTCGCATATAAAACGCTTTGATGTTGGCGGGATAATCAAATAAAATGACAGGACAGTTAAAATGTTTTTCAACTAAAAAACGCTCGTGTTCACTTTGAAGGTCTACTCCCCATTCCGTGATAGGAAATTGAAACTTCTTCTTTTTGTTGGGCTTAGAGTTTCTTAAAATTTCATACGCTTCTGAATAACTCACTCGTTTGAAATCATTTTCAACTACAAATTTTATTTTCTCTAAAAGACCCATTGGACTTCTCTCCAGCTGGGGTTTGCTTTTTTCTTCTTTGTCAAAGCGTTCGTCAAGAAAGTGTAAATCTTTCTCACAACGACTCAATACTTTTTTGAGCACTGAGGTAATAAACTTTTCAGCCAAGTTCATATTATCATTCAAATCGTAAAATGCCATTTCTGGTTCGATCATCCAAAACTCTGCTAAGTGTCTTGTGGTATTCGAGTTTTCTGCTCGAAATGTTGGACCAAAAGTATATACATCTCCCAATCCAAGAGCGTAAGATTCAGCTTCTAGTTGACCCGATACCGTAAGATTTGTTTCTTTTCCAAAGAAGTCGTTCTTATAGTTTATTTCTCCCGACTCATTTAAGGCTGGTTTTTTTGGATCTAAAGTTGAAACACGGAACATTTCTCCAGCTCCTTCTGCGTCACTTCCAGTAATGATGGGAGTGTTTACGTAAAAAAAACCTTCTTCTTGGAAGAATTCATGAACAGCAAAGGCTAAAGCAGAACGTACACGCATTACCGAAGAAAAAGTTGCAGTCCGAACTCTTAAATGTGCTTTTTCTCTTAAAAATTCAAGACTGTGCTTTTTGGGCTGAATGGGATATTTTTCTGGATCTGAAGCACCTAAAACAGTTGTTTTTTCAACTTGTAATTCTACTTTTTGACCACTCCCTTGACTTTCAACTAATGTTCCTTCAAGCTCAAGGGCAGCACTGGTTGTAATTTGTTTTAATAGCGATTCTTCTAAAGCTTCAAAATCTACAACACATTGAAGGTTGTCAATAGTGGAGCCATCATTTAATGCGATAAAACGATTAGCCCTAAAGGTTCTTACCCAACCCTGAACTACACAGGATGAGTTTGTTGCACCATTTTGTAAAACGTCTTTAATTTTTACTGCTTTCATGAATTTGCTTTTAGCGAGGCAAAGATAAGTTTATTTGAGAAAAATTGCAGAATGTAAGAGGAGTTCCCTTACTGATCTAGAATTTCAATTTTTGGTTCCTTCAATACTTTATCATTACTAATTGTATCTTCTAATGAAATGAGTAGAGAGGGGAGTAAGATTAAATTTGCCAACATTGCCATAAGGAGGGTTACCGCGACCAATCCGCCCAAAGCTTGTGTCCCTCCAAAATTGGAAGATAAGAAGACAGAAAAACCAAAAAATAAGACAACTGAAGTATAAAACATACTGATGCCAGTTTCTCTGAGGGCAGCAAAAATAGCTTGTTTGATTTTCCATTTATTTGAAATCAGTTCCTGCCTGTATTTGGCAAGAAAGTGAATGGTGTCATCCACTGATATTCCAAAAGCTATACTAAAAACTAAAATGGTTGAAGGTTTTAGGGGAATACCCGCAAAACCCATTACACCAGCCGTTATAATAAGTGGGAGTATGTTTGGAATCAATGAAATTAAGATCATTTTGAAGGATCGGAACAAATACGCCATAAAAAAAGCAATCAATAAAATGGCAAGCGATAATGAAAGGATCAGATTGTTGATAAGGTATTTAGTTCCCTTTAAAAAGAGAAGTGATTTTCCAGTTATGTTTACTCCATAACGGTCTTCTGGAAAGATTTTAGCAATAGCTTTTTTCAATTCAGCTTCTATGGTCTCCATGCGTTCAGTGTCAATATCTTGCATAAAGGTGGTGATACGACCAAATTGTCCAGTACCATCCACATATCCATTCAAGAGTTGACTGTCTCCATTGGCCTTACTTAAATAGGGATAAATAAAGCTGTTTTCTTGAGTAGTGGGCAGACTGTAGTAATTTGGATTCCCATTATAATAAGCTTGCTTAGCAAATTTTACAGCATTTACAACAGATATTGGTGGGGCTAATTCTGGATATTCACCAATTACGTCCTGAAGTTGGTTCATTCGCTTCAAGGTTGCTGGTTTTATAATTCCATTTTCACGCTTACTATCAAGCCAAATTTCTACAGGGACAATTCCATTAAAGCTTTCATCAAAGAATTGAATGTCTTTAAAAAAGGGTGCGCTTTTAGGCATATCTTCAATAATGCTCCCTGAAATTTTAATTTGGTAAATTCCTATTATCCCTATAATTAATCCCAAGATCGAAACGATGTAAACATTAATACGCTTTTCTCGAACTTTACTCTCCATCCAGCTTACAAAATAATCTATAGATTTATTTTTTAAGTGCTTTAGGTGCTTCTTTTTAGGAAGGTTCATAAAGCTATAAACAATTGGGATGATTAAAAGTGAAAGTAGAAATATGGCAACAATGTTGATCGAGGCAACCACTCCAAATTCCTTTAAGATTTTACTGTTGGTTAAGATAAAAGTTGCAAATCCTGACGCGGTGGTAAGATTGGTCATTAAAGTAGCATTTCCAATTTTGACAATTACCCGTTGTAAGGATTTTGCTTGATTGTTGTGTTTGGCTACTTCCTGTTGATATTTATTTATTAGAAAAATACAATTGGGTATTCCAATCACGATAATCAAGGGAGGTATTAATGCCGTTAACACAGTGATTTCATATCCTAACCATCCTAGTATTCCAAATGCCCACATTACCCCTACAGCCACAACGATAAGTGAAATAAAGGTGGCTCTAAATGACCTAAAAAATAGAAAGAAAATCAAGGAGGTTATAAGGGTAGCTCCCAGAATAAAAAGTCCGATCTCATCTACTATATTCTGGGCATTAAGTGTTCTGATATAAGGCATACCCGAAATACGGATATCCATTTTTGTTTCGTTCTCAAACTTCTCTATCAATGGGATAAATATTTTGAAAATAAAATCTTTACGAGCTGCAGTATTTACAATGTCAGGATCCATATAGATCAGTGAACGAATTGTATTACTTTCTGAGTTGAATACTAGGTTATTGTAGAAGGGTAATTCTAAAAATAATTTTTGTTTGAATGCAACAAGAGCTGTAGAGTCTTTTGCAGCACTAAGCTTGACGGGCTCTAGTGTGAAGCTTTCTGATTTTGAGTCTTTGGTGAGTTCTTGAAGGTTGTCTATAGAAAGTACAAAGTTGATTTCTTGGAATGCAGTAATACTATCATTGAGTTGACGCCAGGCATTGCGCTTTTGGGGTGTAAAAAAGTCTGAATCTTCTAAAGCTACTACTATAACATTTCCTTCTTCGCCAAAAGTGTTTACAAAGGATTGATATAATATGTTTTCAGGATGATCATCGGGTAATAAATTGGCTTCTGTAAAAGTAAACTGCATGTGCTTCCATTGGGAAGCCCAAAAACCAGTGAGTGCGATAAGTACGGCAAGAATTACTATTCTATTTCGAAGAATAAGTCGTGCCACTAGGCCCCATATATTTGATTGTTTTTTCTTTTTCATGAAGCTCTGTTGGCTGCCAATTTTGTGTAGAATGCGATTACACTGTTAAAATTTCCTTCTCTTTAATTCTGAAAATTTCATCTGCTTTTGCATTGTATTGATCTGTTAACTCTTGAACATCGATCTCATAATTTTTTTGAATATCCTCAGAAGCATCAGATTTTTTGATTTCATCATTTGCATCTTTTCGTGCCGCGCGGATACCGATTTTAGCATTTTCAGTTTCAGATTTTGCTAGTTTAGCGAGATCCCGACGACGCTCCTCTGTCAAGGGAGGGATATTGATGATTATTGATTCTCCATTGTTCATTGGATTGAATCCTAAGTTTGCAATAAGAATCGCTTTTTCTAATTCTTGAAGCATTCCTTTTTCCCATGGTTGAACGGTTAATGTTCTTCCGTCTGGGGTATTGATGTTAGCAACTTGAGTGATAGGAGTCATGGTCCCATAGTAATCTACTTTTACACTGGCTAGCATAATAGGGTTGGCCTTTCCAGCTCTTAAGTTGAGCATTTCTTTTTCCAAATGCGCCAAAGCATGCTCCATGCTCTCTTTTGCTGTATCAACGATAAAATCCATTTCTTCCATAGCTGCGTTTTTTATAAATCAACTCGAGTTCCTATATTTTCTCCTTTGACTACACTCATCAAATTTCCTGGAGTATTCATGTCAAAAACAATAATTGGTAGTTTGTTTTCTTGACTGAGAGTAAAAGCTGTAGTGTCCATCACTTTCAATCCTTTTTTTAGAACATCATCAAATGAAATAGAGTCAAATTTTACGGCTTCTTTATTCTTTTCTGGGTCTTCATTGTAAATACCGTCTACGCGAGTTCCCTTTAAAATAACATCAGCATTGATTTCTATTGCTCTGAGTACAGCTGCAGAATCTGTTGTAAAGTAAGGATTTCCTGTTCCTGAGCCAAAGATGACTACCCTTCCTTTTTCAAGGTGACGAGTAGCTTTTCTTTTGATAAAAGGTTCTGCAATGGCTTCAATTTTTATTGCTGTCTGAAGACGTGTTGGAACATCGTTATTTTCAAGGGCACTCTGAAGTGCTAGCCCATTTATCACGGTAGCAAGCATTCCCATATAATCCGCTTGAACCCTATCCATTCCTTTACTTGCTCCAGATACTCCACGGAAAATATTTCCTCCTCCAATAACTATTGCGATTTCTAAGCCCAAGTCAAAAACTTTCTTGATTTCTTTGGCATAGCTGTCTATTCTAACAGGATCAATTCCATGGGTAAGATCTCCCATTAAGGCTTCTCCGCTTAATTTTAAAAGTATTCTTTGGTATTTCATGTAGATGAATGTGTGAACAAATATAAAAATTAAAGAAGAATTTATTTAAGTTAATTAAGAACAATCTGCCTAATGAGTCACTTGAAAAAGTTTATTTAAGATAAATCCGCTTTTAAGCTCAAATCAATCGGTTTTGCGGCATAAGTCAAGGCACCCATTGAAATGTAATCTACCCCTGTTTCAGCCATTTCTATTAAATTACTTTCAGTAATATTTCCTGAAGCCTCAGTGGGTAACTTTTTATTAATTAACTGAATTGCAGTGACAAGTTCTTTGGGAGTAAAATTATCCAGTAAAATTCTACTAACCCAGTTAAAAGGTAAAATTGCATTGATTTCAGAGAGGTTTCTTGCCTCTACAACCACTTCCAATGGTTTAGGAAGTGAATTTAAGTACTGCTCTGTTTTTTGAAGTGCTTCTGTCATGCCACCACAAAAATCCACATGGTTGTCTTTGATCATTAAGGCATCAAACAGCCCCATTCTATGGTTCGTTCCTCCACCAATTAGAACGGCCCATTTTTCAGGATATCTAAAGTTGGGTGTTGTTTTTCTTGTGTCTAAAAGTTGACAACTCGTATGTTTTATTTTTTGATACAATCTATTGGTGAGGGAAGCAATTCCACTCATTCTTTGCATAGAATTTAAAACCAAACGCTCTGTTGCAAGGATAGATTGTGTATTTCCTTGAATAGTAAATGCTATAGTTCCTTTTTTCACCTTACTGCCTTCCGTTGCAAGGGGCTTGAAGATTAAACGAGAATCATAGCGTTTAAAAAGGATTTCAGCAAGTTCTATTCCCGCCAGAATTCCTTCTTCTTTTACTAATAACTTAGCTGTACTTTCTGCCTCTTTAGATATACAAGATTGACCACTGTGATCTCCTAGACCAATATCCTCCTTTAGGGCTTCATCGATAAAATGATTGATATTGTTTTTGTACTGCTTTAAAAAATAACTAGGCATAATCTTGATTGTAAAAAACTCCTTTATTCTCAGTTATGGATTGGGCTTGCTGGATAATTAAATGAGCAATACTTACCATATTTCTTAGTTCACACAAGCCATTTGTCAGCTTATGTTGATTATAGATTTTTTGTACTTTTTTATAGATTTCGTACATTTCGATATCCGCTTCTTTAAGTCCATTTGTGGTTTTAAAGATGCCAACCTGATTGGTCATAACTTCCTGTAATCTTAGTCTTAATTGACGAATTTCTTTAATTTCAACAGAATTAGAATAGGTGTCTCCTTTCCATTCAGGTAGGGCTTTGTAAAAAGATGAGTCGGGAAGTTTCTCTTGTAAAGCGTTGATGACATCTAATGCGGCGCGGTGAGAGAAAACTAAAGCTTCAAGCAGCGAGTTGGATGCAAGACGATTAGCCCCATGAAGTCCAGTTGAACTACATTCTCCAATGGCATAAAGGCCTTTTAATTTGGATTCACTATTTGAATTGACTTGAATGCCTCCGCAGAAATAATGTGCAGCGGGTACTACAGGAATTGGATCTTGAGGTAAATGAATATCCAATGTAGCGCAAGTGTCGTAGATATTTGGAAAATGTTTCTTCCAGTTTTCAACACTAATTTCCGAACAGTCTAGCGCAACATATTTTTCAGGTTGTTTTTGAATTTCTTTTTGAATAGCACGCGCAACAATATCCCTTGGGGCAAGCTCTTTTCTTGAATCATACTCATTCATAAAAAGAGCTCCAGAACTGTTTTTAAGTTTCGCTCCAGCCCCACGGACTGCTTCGGTGATTAGGAAAGTATTTCCATTCACTTTGTGATAAAGTGCTGTGGGATGAAATTGAACATAGGGCAATTTATCCATATGAACCTTAGCGCGATAAGCCGCTCCAAGACCATCTCCTGTTGCGATAGAGGGATTTGTACTGTGTGCATAAAGACTTCCTGCACCTCCAGTACAAAGCGCAGTTATCTTAGCACTTATTTTAAGAATACTTTCTTCTTTTTTGGAAATCACATAAGCTCCATAGCAACGGTTTTGTTTTTCTTTGCTATGGTGGTCCGTGATAAGATCCACTAAGGTGTGATTCTCAAGAATTTGAATGTTTTTAAAAGACTTAATTTTGTTCATTAAGGCTTCTTGGATATGAAGTCCTGTGTGGTCTTTATAATGAACCACTCTCTTTTCGGAATGGCCTCCTTCTTTGACTAAATGAAGGTTTTCTTTTTGAGTATCAAATTGGGTTCCCCAGGTTATCAGTTCTTTCAATCGATCTTTTCCTTCTTCTACTACAAACTTCACCACTTTTGGGTTACATGTACCAGCTCCAGCAGTTTGCGTATCTTGTATATGCTTTTCATAAGAATCCTTTTCGAAATCAGAAACTACAGCGATTCCGCCTTGTGCGTATTTTGTATTGCCTTCACTGACTTGATCTTTAGAAATCAAAACCAAAGAAATTTCAGGATTACATTGTGCCAATTTAATTGCAAATGAAAGTCCAGAAATTCCGGTGCCAATAATTAATACATCTGCAAACATGATTATTTCAGTGCTAGCATTTTAAGAATTGGTATTTTTGCTTTTTCAATGAGATCGGGGGCTAATTCAATTTCTGGTTGTTCAAAACGCAAACAATTATATAATTTTTCCAAAGTGTTTAACTTCATAAAGGCACATTCACTACAGGCGCATGTATCATCATCTACAGGAGCTGGAATGAAAGTTTTATGAGGACATTTTTTTTGCATCTCATGCAATATTCCCGCTTCAGTTGCAACAATGTATGTGTCTGCAGCATCTGTTTGAACAAATTCTAGCAAACCAGATGTGCTACCTACATAACGTGCAATTTCAAGAATTGGTGACTCGCTTTCAGGATGTGCAATAAATTTAGCTTTTGGATATTGTTGAGATAAAGAAACGATCTTATCAAATGAAAAGGCTTCATGTACAATGCAGGCTCCATCCCAAAGAATCATGTCTCTACCTGTTTCTTTAATTAGAAAACGACCCAAGTTCTTGTCCGGTGCAAAAATAATTTCTTGATCAATTGGAATACTTTCAATCACTTTTTTCGCATTACTTGATGTACAAACAATATCACTTAAGGCTTTGATTTCTGCAGAACAATTAATGTATGATACTACTATGGCTTGCGGATGCAAAGCTTTAAAGGATGCGAAATCTGAAGGAGGACAAGAATCAGCTAATGAACAGCCAGCTTTTAAATCGGGAAGTAGAACTTTCTTTGAAGGATTTATAATTTTTGCTGTTTCAGCCATAAAATGGACTCCTGCAAAAACAATAATATCTGTTTCAACTTTTGCTGCTTGCTTGGCTAAGTAAAGACTATCTCCTAAATAATCTGCTAAATCTTGAATAGCAGGTTCTTGATAATAATGCGCAAGAATGACTGCATTTTTTTCCTTTTTAAGTTTTAAAATCGCTTGGTTTAAGTCTATGTCTTTTTCAACAGGAGCTTGAATATAGCCTAAACGGTCTAGTTGGTTCGAGATTGTTTGTTGCGTCATTTTGATTTAATTAATAAATCTAAAAGCAAGTTATTACATTATTTGCTTTTTATATTTATATCTGAGTTATAATTTAGTACACTTTCCATTGTATAGGCGTCTTTCAATTCAAAACTTCCACTCTGAGTTCTTTGTAAGGCAGAAAGATGTGCGCCACTTGCAATTGATTTGCCAAAATCATGTGCAATACTTCTTATATAAGTTCCTTTGCTACAGCGAATTAAAAAATCCAAATCTGGTAATTCAATTCGTGTTATTTCGAATTTAGATATTGTGATATTTCGTTTTGCAATTGCAGTAGTTTCTCCTGCTCTAGCATATTCATAGAGTCTTTTTCCGTCTTTTTTTAAGGCTGAAAAAAGAGGTGGTTGTTGTTGTATGTTTCCTATAAATAAGCCCTTCGTTTTTTCTATTAATTGGGGTGTAATATGATCTGTAGTATAGGTTTGATTGATTTCTGTTTCCATGTCATAGGAGGGGGTGGTTGTTCCAAGAGTAAAAGTTCCTCGATATTCTTTTTCAGTATCCTGTAAGCTGCTGATTATTTTTGTTTTCTTTCCTGTACAAATAATCAAGAGCCCTGTAGCTAGTGGATCTAGAGTGCCAGCATGTCCTACCTTAAGTTTTTTAAGACCCGTTGTGTTTTTAAGATGCCAACGAATTTTGTTTACCACTTGAAAAGATGTCCATCCCAAGGGTTTGTCAATTAGAAAAATTTTCCCTTCCAATAGCGCTTCGGCATTAAAATTTTCTTTAAAAAAGTCCATAAATCAAAACAATCCCTCCAACAATAATACAGTAAAAACTAAAAAACTTAAGTTGGCTTTTCTTAACCAATGCAATCATCCATTTACACGCTAAAATCCCAGTGAAAAAAGCGGCTAAAAATCCTAAAAGAAGAGGGAATAAATCCATTTTATTATCTAATTCATTAGCATCTAAAAGTGTTTTGGCCATACTTCCGAATATGAGAGGAAGCACCATTAGGAATGAAAAACGCGCAGCTTTTTCACGATCTATACCTAACAATACCGCAGTTGCAATTGTAGAACCACTCCTTGAGATTCCTGGTAAAATAGCAATGGCTTGAACGATCCCTAAAACAATTGCATTTTGTGGGGAAACGATTTTGTTTGTTTTTTTGGCTTTGTCAGCCCAGAATAGAATCACTGCCGTCAAACAAAGCATAGCACCTACTAGAACCAAATTTTGTGCAAATAGTAATTCAATTTGATCTTGAAGAAAAAGACCTACAAAAGCAGCTGGTATCATGGAAAGTAAAATTTTAAAACTGAATTCAGCACTTTCATTCCATTTAAAACTAAGAAGCCCCTTAAGAATTTCAAGAATATCTTTTCTAAATACTACTATGGTGCTTAAGGCAGTTGCAACATGAAGTGCAATAGTCAAGAATAAGCTTTCTTGGGCCTCCGCCTGATTGCCAAATAGCGCCTTTATAATTTCTAAATGACCACTAGAGGAAATTGGTAAAAATTCAGTCAATCCTTGGATAATTCCCAAGACAATTGCTTCTATATAATTCATTTTTTAGCTGCTTGTTGGGTCAGTATAGAGTACATAGCGATTCCAAAACCTATAAGAACCAGAGTAGGAGCTAGACGAATACGTCTAAAGCTAAAAATAGCTTCGTTAAAATAATTTGGATCCTCACTCCCACCTCCCGACATTAGGATAAATCCAGAAGCAATTAAAGCAATAGCTAGAAAAAGGAAACGGTAGTTTCGTTTACCAAACAATAATTTTTTAGAAGTGTTATACTGTTTCATAATGCGAGTTAGTTTAATAGACAGCGTCTGTTTTTAGGTTTAAATAGCGTTGGGTTGCAAAAAAAGTACTGATTCCAGTAATTCCTATTCCTAAAAGCAATACACCTCCAAATACGATTCCCAATTCATAAGGATGATTGGTCATGTTTAATTCTGGAAATCGTTTATTGAGTTCAAAAAATAATAGAGCAAGACCTCCTGCAGCAATTAAGGAACTGATGATACCCAAACGTAAATGAATCCATATAAAGGGTCTACGGATAAAGGATTTAGTAGCTCCTACCAATTGCATGGTTTTTATGATAAAACGTTTAGAATAAATTGATAATCTAATGGAACTATTGATAAGCAACAAAGCAATTATGACAAATAATACGGTTGTGATAAGTAATACAAAGGTGATTTTACTAATGTTTTCATCAAGAAGAGTGATAAGTGGCTGGTCATACACCACCTCATTTACAAATTCAGCTGTTTCAAGATCTCTTTTAGTTTGAACCAAAGAAAGTGTGTTGACATAAGCCGCATTGAAATACACATCAATTGAATTCAATAAAGGATTGTATCCCAAAAATTCTACAAAATCTTCACCTATATCTCTAGAATACATTTCTGCTGCTTCTTCTTTGGGGGTAAAACGAACATTTTTGGTAGCAGGATTGAGTTGAATCTTCTTTTGTAATTGAGTGATTTCTATGTCTTTGGCACTATCTTCTAAATAGACCGTCATCACAATTTGTTCCTTAAAGTGGGAAGCAATATTTTTTGTATTCAATAAAAATAAACCGAGCACTCCAACAAAAAATAAAACAAGCGTAATGCTCACCACTACAGAAAAGTATCCTGTAAGAAGTCTTCTTTTTTGGTATGTTTCTTGAAAGCTTTTGGCCACAATAAATGTTTTTGTAAAAATATAAAAGAAATACAAGACCGTAGGCGCTATAAAATATTCTTTTAGCATTTTATCATTCCAGCAATAAGCGTATTTTTGTGCCTATCATAGCAATTAATACCAAGACAAGTGGGATACGACTTTAAAGAGATTGAAGATAAATGGCAGGCATATTGGGCAAAACACCAAACGTTTAAAGTCTCAAATCATTCTGAAAAACCCAAATTTTATATTTTAGATATGTTTCCTTATCCTTCTGGAGCAGGGCTGCATGTTGGACATCCTCTAGGGTATATCGCAAGTGATATTTATGCTCGTTTTAAACGTCACAAAGGGTTTAATGTATTGCATCCTCAAGGCTATGATTCTTTTGGTTTGCCTGCCGAACAATATGCAATTCAAACAGGACAGCATCCAGCAAAAACGACTCAAGACAATATTACTCGTTACAGAACGCAGTTGGATCAAATGGGATTTTCGTTTGATTGGAGTCGCGAGGTGAGAACATCAAGCCCCGATTTTTATAAATGGACCCAATGGATTTTCTTGCTTTTATTTGATCATTACTATTGTAATGAATCCAATAGGGCTTTATCTATTTCAAGCTTGATTGACCGTTTTGATAAAGAAGGAAATCAAAAGGTTAATGCGGTTTCTGATGGAAAAATCCCCTTGTTTTCAGCTAGTGAGTGGAGTACATTTAATATGTCCCAACAACAAGAAATTCTTTTAGGCTACCGCCTGACCTATCTTTCAGATACTGAAGTCAATTGGTGTGCTGATTTAGGAACTGTTTTGGCAAATGACGAAATAATCAATGGAGTTTCAGAACGTGGAGGTTTTCCGGTTACTAAAAAGAAAATGAAGCAATGGAGTATGCGAATTAGTGCCTATGCAGAACGTTTACTTCAGGGATTGGAGCGGATTGATTGGCCAGAATCATTGAAAGAAATGCAACGGAATTGGATAGGAAAATCCATAGGTGCTAAAGTGTTTTTTGAGATCAAGGGAAGTGACAAGAAGATTGAAGTATTTACTACCCGACCTGACACAATTTTTGGGGTAACCTTTATGACCTTAGCTCCCGAGTTGGATTTGGTTCAAGAGATAGTGCAGCCAGATCAAAAAGAGGCCGTTGATGCCTATATAAATGAAACCAAACAACGAACCCAAAGAGAGCGGATGGCCGATGTGAAAAACATTACAGGTGTTTTTACTGGAGCTTATGTTTTACATCCTTTTACTGGTGATCGAATTCCAATTTGGATAGGAGATTATGTATTAGCAGATTACGGTACAGGAGCCGTTATGGCGGTTCCTTGTGGAGATCAACGTGATTATGATTTCGCAAATCAATTTGATATTCCAATAAAGAATATTTTTAAAGATGTTTCCATCGAGAAAGAAGCCTACACAGATAAGGCTAATACAATTATAGCACATTCAGATTTCTTGAATGGACTTACTTACAAGGAAGCGATGAATAAAGTAATTAAGGTGCTGGAAGAGAAAGGATCGGGTGCAGGAACAATAAATTACAAGCTTCGTGATGCTGTTTTTAGTCGACAACGATATTGGGGAGAACCAATTCCTGTTTATTATAAAAATGGAATGCCACAACCATTGAGTTTGCAAGATTTACCACTCAATTTACCTGAGGTTGAGCATTATCTACCAACCCCGGAAGGCTCCCCTCCATTAGGGAATGCACAAGATTGGGCATGGGATGAAAAAGCAAGAAAAGTGGTGGCTAACTCAGCAATTGATCACAAAACTGTTTTTCCTTTAGAGTTAAATACTATGCCAGGTTGGGCGGGAAGCTCATGGTATTTTTACCGTTATATGGATGCTCAAAATTCTGATACTTTTGTTAGCGATGAAGCAAAAAATTATTGGCAAGATGTTGATCTTTATTTAGGAGGGAGTGAACATGCTACTGGGCATTTACTTTATTCTCGATTTTGGCAAAAATTTCTTTTTGACCTCAATCTTTTACCTGTTGATGAGTATGCAAAAACACTTATAAATCAGGGAATGATTCTTGGTACTTCTGCCTTTATCTATAGAAAGCCCGGAACTCAGATCTATGTATCTAAAGATTTACTAAAATCAGATATAAATTATGAGCCTATTCGTGTTGATGTTAATTTGATTAATGCCTCTGATGAATTAAACGTTGAAGGTTTGAAAAAATGGCAGCCTCAATTTGAAAACGCCGAGTTTGAATTTAGTGACGGAATTATAAAAGTGGGACGTGAGGTTGAAAAGATGTCAAAGTCAAAATATAATGTTGTAAATCCCGATGAAATCTGTGAGCAATATGGTGCAGACACCCTCCGCATGTATGAGATGTTTCTGGGACCATTAGAGCAAGCAAAGCCTTGGAATACCGCAGGAATGTCTGGGGTTCACAATTTCCTTAGAAAGTTCTGGAAGTTGTTTTATCAAAACGATAGCTTAATAGTGACCGATGCTGTCCCGGACAAAAAGGCGCTAAAAGTATTACATGAAACAATTAAGAAAATAACAGTGGATATTGAATCTTTTTCGTTCAATACTTGTGTGAGTTCTTTTATGATTTGTGTCAATGAACTTACAAGTTTAAACTGTCATAGTATTGAGATTTTAAAGCCTTTAACGGTTTTGCTATCTCCTTTTGCACCACATTTATCAGAAGAGTTGTGGGAGAAACTGGGGTATACTGAAAGTATAGTTGAAGCTTCATTTCCAGTGTTTAACGAAGCGTTTTTGGTAGAGGATGAAAAAAATTATCCTGTTTCTTTCAATGGTAAGATGCGTTTTACCCTTTCGCTTTCCTTGGCATTAGATAATGAAGCGATTCAGCAAGCTGTATTGGATGACCCAAGGACCACGGAGTATCTTGATGGTAAGGCTCCAAAGAAATGGATTGTTGTGCCTAATAAAATAATTAATATTGTTTTTTGATGACACAATTTGAAATTGAATTAGTAGGAATGTTTGCTGCCGTTTTGACCACCGCTGCTTTTGTGCCTCAAGTTTACAAGATTTGGAAATCAAAAGTTTCTGATGGAATTTCGTTGAGCATGTACTTATCCATGTTTATAGGAGTGGTCACATGGTGTGTTTACGGGTATTTAATTGGGAGCCCTTCTGTTATGATTGCCAATATTGTTGCAGGTTTATTACAATTAACAATTATTTATTTTAAGTTAAAATTTAGATAAATAGATACAGCTTAGTCAGATTCAATTATTTTTATACAAAAAAACATGGGAAGTTATTATCTAATCATTATTGTTATTTCTCTTGCCAGTATGTGGGTGAGTAATACTTTGAAGAGAAAGTTTAAAAAATACTCTGCATTGTCCTTACGCAATGGAATGTCAGGCAAAGAAATTGCAGAGAAAATGCTTGCTGATCATGGAATCCGAGATGTGAAAGTGATTTCAGTTCGTGGTTTTTTAACAGACCATTATAATCCAAAAAATAAAACAGTTAACCTTAGCGAATCGGTATATAATCAGCGAAACGCTGCTGCAGCTGCTGTAGCTGCTCATGAGTGTGGTCATGCGGTTCAACATGCAAAAGGCTATGAGTGGCTAACTTTGAGGTCACAACTTGTTCCTGTGGTAGGGGTTGCTTCAAATTTATCTATCATTGTGATTATAGGCGGTTTGGTTTTAATGCAGATTGTTCCTTTTGGTTTTGAAATTGCGGTACTGGGTGTAGGCCTTTTTGGTTTAGGAACGCTTTTTAGTTTTATAACGCTCCCCGTTGAATATGACGCCAGTAATCGAGCCTTAGCTTGGTTAGACCGAAAAAATATTGTTTCTAGGGAAGAACTCGCAGGCTCTAAAGATGCATTAAAATGGGCGGCAAGAACCTATGTGGTAGCTGCCTTAGGATCTTTGGCTACGCTTGCTTATTTTGCTTTTCAAGTATTTGGAGGGAGAAGAGACTAATTAAAGCGTTATTTGACGATTTAATTGCTGTTGAAGTGAAATAAAGGTTTCTGTTCTTGAAACTCCTTTTACCGATTGGATTTTTTTATTCAGTAATTCCATAAGGTGTTCATTGTCTTTACATAATAGTTTAGCAAAAATACTCCAGTTTCCTGTGGTATAATGACATTCAATTACCTCAGGAATGTTTTTTAGTTGTTGAACCGCTTCAGGATTACGCATCGCTTTATCTAAATAGATACCGATAAATGCTACTGTCTTAAAACCTAATATTTTAGGATTAAGAATGACTTGAGATCCAGAAATCACACCTACTTTCTCTAATTTTTTTAACCGCTGATGAACAGCTGCGCCTGAAATTCCAGCCATTTTTGATATAGCTAAAATGGGGGTTCTAGCATCTTCCATCAGGGTTTTTAAAATGATTTTATCAATTCCGTCAATAGCGATTGTTTGCTCTGAGATTTTCATAAAGATGAAATTTACTAAAGAATAATTAATAGATATCTATATATTTGGCAATATACTATACAATTAAAACTAAAACCGACTTTTTGATTAAAAAATTATAACAAGACTTTAAAAATCATAAGTTAATTTTACAGTTTAAGATTGAGAAAATAAATTATTATGCAAAATACGATGCGTGTTTATGGGAGCTTGTTTATGGCTATTGCAATTGTCTTGGGGGCTTTTGCGAGTCATTATTTAAAATCAATTTTAATACCAGAATCAATCGTAAGTTTTGAAGTGGGTGTGCGGTATTTGGTGTACCATGGTTTGGCTTTATTGACTTTATCCACCATACCTTTGGACTCTCTCAAAAAGCAACAGCAGATTGTAAGACTATTTATATTTGGGAGTTGCCTTTTTTCTGGAAGTATTTTTATACTAAGTTTTAAAGCATTGATTCCATTTTCTATAAGTCTACTAGGACCTATTACTCCGGTAGGAGGAGGTTTTTTGATAGCTGCTTGGGTGCTTTTATTCTTTCATTTTTTAAAAGTTAAAAAAGAATAAGAAACTAGTTTACTGACTCAATATACTTTTCTATTGCCATGGTCATAGAGGGGGTTTCAGGCATAGGTGCTTTAATGTCAATTCTCAAATTCGCCAATTTAGCTGCTTCAATGGTGGAGTTTCCGTAAACGGCAATTCGAGTGTCATTTTGTTTAAAGTCTGGAAAGTTTTTGAATAAGGATTCAATTCCAGAGGGACTAAAAAAGACTAGAATATCATAGTAGACATCTCTTAAGTCAGAAAGATCACTAACCACAGTTCGGTATAGAATAGCCCTTTCCCAATTTAGGTTCATCTTGTCAAGAAAGTCAGGCACATCCTGACTTAACATATCTGAAGTAGGGAATAAAAAAGTTTCTTTGTTAAACTTTTTGAAAACTCCTTCGAGGTCTTCCATTTTTTTCTCGCCAACATATATTTTACGCTTGCGATAAACGACATATTTCTGTAGGTAGAAAGCTACAGCTTCTGATTGGCAAAAATATTTGGTGCTATCAGGAACAGTGAATCGCATTTCTTTACAAAGACGAAAGAAATGGTCTACAGCATTTCTGCTGGTTAAGACTATGTTTTGGAAATTATTAAAATCAATTTTTTGAAGACGTACCTCTTTTGCATCGAGACCTTCAACATGAATGAAAGGTCTAAAGTGAACCGTTAGTTTATGCTTTTCAAGTAGCTTACTGTAGGGGGATTTGTCACTGGATGGTTCAGGTTGGGAAACCAAAATAGTTTTAACTTTCATATGACAGAATAAATTACAATCTAGTTTCAATGATGAAAAAATAGAGCCAAAACCATGGCGCTATTTTGATCATGCAAAGATAAAAAATTAAATAAAAGATTTGCTTAGGATTAATTATAATAAACGAAAATAAAATTCTCACTTGAATAAATAACCATAGTAAAAAAAGAAGAATTAGAAGCCCAAGGGTTACTTCTATTGAAATCGAAGTGTAATGTTTTATGAAAAATAACAAAAATAATAGGAGTGAAAATCGTGTATTTTGAATAAACGCCCTGAAATGATATATTTTGATTTTATTCAATTTGTCTATTTGTCTAAGAATAAACTGAACACCTATAAAACGTATTACAACTGTAAAGACAATTCCCAATAAGATATAATAAAACTCAAAAGCATAGAGAGTATTTTTTGAAATTTCTTCAATTCCTAATTTCAATAGAAGACCTAAGTTGCTTAAAATTAGAAGACCACTAAATAAATTGAAAAATCCTCTGAACCTTAAATTTTGATCTGTATTGTATTTACTAATATAAATAGTAGATGAAAAAGACTTTAACAAGTCCCAAAATCGATTGGGTTCAGAAAAATGAAGGCCGACAATAAATACAAGATTGATAAAATAAAAGAGACTGATCCAGTCTTGTTCAGCGCTTGTTCTGTATATCCACTCTCCCATAGTTCAAATTTACTTTATTTTACAAAATTTATATCTTCTTGTTGATGATATGTTGCAAATACATTTCCTATTTTTACAATGGCTATGGAGCAAATACTTATTATTATTCCAACGTACAATGAAATTGAAAACATTGAGGCTATTATCAAAGCTGTTTTTAATACTAATCTGGCACTAGATATTTTAGTGGTTGATGATCAATCTCCAGACGGAACAGCTGATATTGTGAAGGGTTTAATGCCTCAATTCAAAGCACGTTTGTTTTTGGAATCACGATTAAAAAAAAGTGGTCTGGGTGCAGCCTATGTTCATGGTTTTAAATGGGCTTTGAAAAGACAGTATGAGTATATTTTTGAGATGGATGCTGATTTTTCTCATGACCCCAAAGAGTTAACTCCTATGTTGAAAAAACTAGAGACCAATACTGACCTTGTGGTGGGTTCACGTTATGTCAATGGTGTGAATGTGGTAAACTGGCCCATGAGTAGGATTTTACTTTCATATTTCGCCTCCATTTACATACAAATCCTAACTTCAATGCCAATAAAAGACGCCACTGCAGGTTTTGTAGGTTATAGAAGAAGAGTATTGGAATCTATAAGTTTGGATCAAGTGAAGTTTGTAGGCTATGCTTTTCAGATAGAGATGAAGTATAGAGCTTGGATTAAAAAATTCAATGTAGAGGAACATCCCATTATTTTCACAAACCGTGTGTTAGGTAAATCGAAAATGAATAGTAATATTATTTGGGAAGCCCTTTATGGAGTCTTATTTTTGCGGATTAATAAAAGAAGGCTTAAATGAAACTGGATTCAAAACTTAAAATAGTAAATGCAAAACTGGTCAACGAGGGACGTATTTTTGAAGGCGAAATTTTAATTGTTAATGATCGCATTCAGAAAACAGGAAGTCAAGTTGATGTTGAAGGAACGCACGAGGTATTTGATGCAGATGGAAATTACGTCATTCCAGGATTAATTGATGATCAAGTTCATTTTAGAGAGCCAGGTCTAACTCATAAAGCAACTATAGCAACCGAATCTAGAGCAGCCATTGCAGGGGGTATCACTTCTTTTCTTGAAATGCCCAATACAAATCCACAAACAACCACTCGTGAAGAATGGGAAGCGAAAAATGCGCAGGCAGCAGCAACATCATTTGCTAATTATGCTTTTATGTTTGGTGGAACTAATGACAATTTAGAAGAAATTTTAGCATTAGATACCAAAAGAGTTCCTGCTTTAAAACTTTTTTTGGGGTCTTCCACTGGAAATATGTTGGTGGATAATCCAGAAGTAATAAGAAAAATTTTCAGTAACACTGATCTGGTCATTGCAGTGCATTGTGAAGATGAAGCAACAATTAGAGCTAACATGCAAATGGCAGTAGATGCCTATGGCGAGGATATTCCAATAGAGGAACATCCCATTATCAGAAGTGAAGAGGCATGCTATTTGTCTTCCTCTCAAGCAGTTGCATTAGCCAAAGAAACAGGGGCAAGACTTCATGTATTCCATTTGTCAACAGCCAAAGAGCTTTCTTTATTTCAAAATGACATACCTTTAAAAGAGAAGAAAATTACTGCTGAAGTATGTGTGCACCATTTATGGTTTTCTTCAGAAGATTATAAAACAAAGGGTACCCATATAAAGTGGAATCCAGCAGTAAAAACAAAAGAAGATAGAGCTGCGTTATGGGAAGGCTTGAACTTAGACTTGCTTGATGTACTTGCAACCGATCATGCCCCCCATACAAAAGAGGAGAAAGCAAATAAATATGGCCAAGCTCCCTCGGGTGGACCTCTTGTTCAACATGCGCTTCCTGCCTTATTAAGCGCACATCATCAAGGAAAAATCACAGTGGAAAAAATAGTTGAAAAAGCATGTCATAATCCAGCTATTTTGTTTGATGTTAAGGATAGGGGGTTTTTAAAAGAGGGCTATTTTGCAGATTTGGTTGTTGTGGATCTGGAGAAAGAACATACAGTAGACGCTTCCAGTATTTTATATAAATGCGGTTGGTCTCCTTTTGAGGGAACTACGTTTAAAGGGGCAGTTGTACGTACATTGTTAAATGGAAAGTGGGTATATAAAGAAGGAGTGGTTTCTGAAGAATCTGCAGCAAAACAATTAACTTTTGATCGATAAACTATGAGGTCAATCTCTCTTGTTTTTGTTTTTTGTGCACTTCTTTTAGGAAGCTGTTCAGGAACGGGCAATGTAAAGAAACCTGATAATTTGATTAGTGAGAAAAGAATGGAAGCCGTTCTTTATGATGCAATTGTTATGGATGTAATGAGTACTTTTTCTGAAAAAAATCCAACCTTTGAGGCCTTAATAGGTAAGTCCTATCTCTATAAAAAATATGATATCGATAGCTTACAACTAGTCGAAAGTGAAAATTATTACGCTAAAAATCCAAGGGTGTATTTTAAAATCCATTCCAATGTATTAAAGCGTATAGAAATCACCAAGGATAGTCTGGAGAGAATAGCCAAACAAGAAAAAGCAAATTAAGTTTTGTAAGACTTTCCAAGTTTAGTGATGCATTCATCTACACTGGAATATTGAAAATCAATTCTGCTGCAGATCTTTGATCCTATATAATGTTGTTTACTTGCAAGAGATTGAATAAATGAAATACTTAAGAAGTTTTTTCGAATGAAAAGTACATCTAAGGATTTTTCAAGGATAAATAAGAGGTATAATAAACTTGATTTCAATGAAATTTTGGGTGGTTTTTTTCCAAGAGAAACAGCAATTTTTTTAAGTAATTCCTTTTGACTAAAATTTTCAGCTACTAGAATAAAACGCTCATTTTTAATGTTAGATTCCATCAAGTGAACTAAGGTGAAAATGACATCATCCAATGAAACTAATGCAGTATCACCAGTGGGGTAAAAACGTAATCCATTAGCCACACTTTTAAAAAGCGAAGCACTACTTCGGCTCCAAAGTTGTCCTCCTAGAATAACACCAGGATTAATAATAACCACAGGGAGTCCCTCTTGCGATGCCCGCCAGACTTCCAGCTCTGCCCCATACTTGGTGTAGGCATAGGCTGTATGATTCTGATTGGCTTCCCAGTTGCTGTCTTCGTCAACTTGTTTGATGTTTTTTTCGGATCCAATGGCTGCAATAGAACTCACATATGCAAGTTTTTTCACTTTGTGTCTTAGCGCTGCATTGACCACATTAGCAGTTCCTTCGATATTACTTTTTTTGAGGGTCTCTGATTTGTAATCTGCAAAGGATACTTTCGCAGCACAATGATAGACATACTGGACTCCTTCAAAGGCTTCGTTGAGTGAACTGACATCGTTTAATGTCGCTTTTTTCCATTGAATTTGTTCAAAGTTTTTTAGGAGTTCGGGTGTGATGGTTTTGAATAGATCTCTAACAACTTCAATCCCTTCTTTTCTTCTGTAAATAGCGACTATGGGTTTGTTCTTCCTGGCTAATTCAACCAATAAATGGGCCCCCACAACTCCAGTTCCACCAGTGACTAATATCATAGTAACGAAAGTACACTTTTTTGATTTTGATTTTCGGATTCCATTCTATAAATCTATATTTGCCATAAAAATTTATGCCAACTAATTTTGTACAAGAGCTTCAATGGCGTGGTTTACTTCACGATATCATGCCCGAAACAGAAAGCTTTCTTTTAGAAAAGTCTACCAAGGGTTATATTGGTTTTGACCCTACTGCAGATTCATTACATATTGGAAGTTTAGTACAGATAATTATTTTGATGCATTTTCAAAAATACGGGCATGCTCCTATTATTTTGGTGGGTGGTGCCACGGGAATGATTGGCGATCCTTCGGGAAAATCAGATGAGCGAAACTTACTGGATCAAACGACTTTAGAAAAAAATTGTTCCGGAATTCAAAGTCAATTGGAACGTTTTCTTGACTTTAATTTCTCTTTACCTAATCCTGCTATTTTAGTGAACAATTATGACTGGATGAAATCTTACAATCTTATTGATTTTTCAAGAGAAGTAGGAAAGCATATTACAGTCAATTATATGATGGCTAAAGAGTCTGTAAAAAAACGTTTGAGTTCTGAGGCCAAAGTAGGGATGTCTTTTACAGAGTTTACCTATCAGTTGTTGCAAGGCTATGATTTTTTACATTTATACCGAAACTTAGATTGCCGTCTTCAGATGGGCGGAAGTGATCAGTGGGGAAATATTACTACGGGTACAGAATTAATTCGAAGAAAAGAAGGAGGCAAAGCTTATGCCATCACTTGTCCTTTAATTAAAAAAGCAGACGGTTCTAAATTTGGAAAGACTGAAGGGGGCAATGTGTGGCTCGATAAAAGTCGGACTTCTCCTTATAAATTTTATCAGTTTTGGTTGAATACTTCAGATGAGGACGCCTTGAGTTATATTAAAATATTCACTTTTCTTTCAAAGGAGGAAATTGATTTAATTATTGCCCAACATCAAGAAGCACCCCACCAAAGACTACTTCAAAAAACTATTGCTGATGAGGTAACTACTCTTGTTCACGGTGCAGAAGAACTTCAAAGAGCACAAGAAGCATCACAAATTCTTTTTGGTAAAGCAACAGGAGAGGCTTTTCAAAAATTAACTCCAGAAACCTTTTTAGAATTGTTTGAAGGGGTTCCTCAAGCTAATGTAGATAGATCAGTAATAAATGAAGGACTTGAAATCATTGGAGCACTTTCTTCTTTGTCAGGATTTTTATCATCCAATAGTGAGGCAAGAAGAGCCTTAAAGGAAAATGCAATTTCGGTGAATAAAACAAAAGTGGGTCAAGATTTTAGTATTCAAAATGAACATCTTATTGGAGGTCAGTACGTGCTTCTACAAAAAGGGAAAAAGAATTATTTTGTCTTAAAAGTAGTGGACTAAACTACAAGTAAATTACAACCTCTAATTTCAGCATGGTCAAAACGACCTAAAACTTCGAAGCTCCCATCACTGTATGTTTTTCCTAAATCCTGTGTGGCAATAAATGCACAAGTATCCACATTAGCTAAGTCTATAATGTTTAATCCCCCAGTTTTTAAAGTGCCAATAAGCTCAAAAGGATCTTCAGCAGAACGTGTTAGTACGCGCATCCATGGTGGACATGAAAAACGACCTTCCCCTTTCGAATAAGCCTGACTCATAAGTTCTGTCATGCCGTATTCAGAATGGATGGTAGAAACACCATAGCCTTCTTGAAGTTTTTTGTGTAGTGCATCCCGAACCCATTCTTTTCTCATACCTTTCATTCCTCCGGTCTCCATGATAAGGGAATGTTTTAAATCAAAACTTTCATTTTCAGCTCCATTTAATAAAGCATAGGTAACTCCTAATAAAATTGTTTTTTGACCACGCTTTTCTAGGTGATTTAAAGTAGTCCGTAGTTTGCTCCAATCCTCTAAATAAAAACGACTTTCGGAATGCTTTGTCTTTTGAATTAAATGATTTGCCATGTAAATTAATGAAGAATTCCCTTGATCCATATAAGAGGGCAGCAAGACGAGTAGGGCATAATCTTCAATATTACCATAAAAATGTTTAAATCCTTTTTCAAAGCTCTTTATGTATAAATCAATATCATGGACATGGTGTTTTGAAGCCACTTGTCCAGTTGTTTTACTGGAAGTAAAAACTTGATCTGCTGGTGTAGAGCTGCAACTTACGGTATGCGATTTGAAAAATTGTATAGGTAAAAAAGGGATCTCCTCAAGCGTGTTGACTTCAGAAGCTGCAATATTGATTAAATCACAATAGGATCTATAAACGCGGTTTTCTTCATATTGATATTCAAATAAAGCAAGTGCTCTTGCAATAAATTCATCTGTAGTTTTTATTTGATCAAAAGTGGTTAAAGCCGTTCTCATAGAAAGACAAAATTAACCAAAAGGATGGTGTTTTAGTGAATTACTAGGCGTTTATATCTTTTTTGATTGTATTGTTTAAGATAGAAAACATAGATGCCAGTTTCTAAATCTTCCAAAATAATGGATTCTTCATGGGTTTGGGTTTCAAACTTTTTTTCACCCAGAACATTATAAATTTCAATGTGCTTTTCGCCACTACCACTGCTTTGAATAAAAAGCCTTTGTGTTTTTAGTGGATTTGGAGAAATTGAAAAAGTTAAAGAATCTCTTTATGTTTCTTTTTGGCTAACAAGAGTGAATTTTTCTTTTGATTTATCTAGTAGATTTGCCTTGAGAGAAAAAATTAAAAATAGTGTGTAAAGAATAATGCTATTTTTCATTGGGGTGAAATTTCAAATAAAAATAAATAAAATTTATTGTTTTAATAATATTGGAACTTTAATAGTGTACTAATAAAGTGTTAAATTGAACTTTTAAATTTAAATGCAAAAAAAAGACATTAAAATACTATTAGTTGACGATGAGCCTGACATCATCGAGATCGTCAAGTTTAATCTGGAGCAAGTAGGATATCAGATTTTTTCTGCTTCAGATGGTCTTGAGGCGATCGAAATGGCAAAAAAAGAATTTCCTCATCTCATAATTTTAGACGTGATGATGCCCAATTTGAATGGAATTGATACCTGTGAAAGATTACGTCAAGATGAACGATTTCAAAATACAATTATTATGTTTTTAACCGCAAGAGGGGAAGATTATTCCTTGGTGGCGGCCTATGATGTAGGAGCGGATGATTATGTGACTAAGCCCATTAAACCCAAAATCCTTGTTTCTAAGGTAAAGGGCTTACTAAGAAGATATAAAGAAGATAGTAAGTTGAAATCTGCATTGAGTTTTTCTAATTTGTTGATTGATCGAGAAAGGTATAAAATTTTTGTTGCCGGTGAGGAATGTTCATTGCCAAGAAAAGAATTTGAATTGCTCTACCTATTGGCTTCCGATCCCGGAAAAGTATTTAATCGAGCTGAAATTATGGAAAAAGTTTGGGGGACTAGTGTAGTTGTTGGCGACAGGACAATAGACGTTCATATCCGAAAGTTGAGAGAGAAACTGGGAGAATCTTTTTTTAAAACTATCAAAGGGGTTGGTTATACCTTTATTTCACCCGAAAAATAAAGGCTTTTCATTTATGAAAAACAACCTGATTTCCATATTGTCATTTTACTTAGCTCTTTTTGTGGTTGTATTAGTATTCGGCTTGAGCTATTTTATCTATGATATTTCTTTGTTGTTTTCTATCATTTCCGTGGGCATAAGTTTTCTGTTTACCTTTTTCTTTTCTTTTTACTTGTTGTCATCAAAAATTGAAAAAAATATAATTGAGAAAGTAAGTGCTGTTTACAACAATCTCTTTCCAACCACTATTTCGTCAAGGCCTACGGATAATTTTGATCTTTTAACTTCCAATTTAAAAAAGATCACAAATGAAAAAAATACCGAGATTGAACTTTTAAAACAACAAGAAAATTACCGAAAAGAATTTATAGGAAACATTTCTCACGAATTAAAAACACCCTTATTCACCATTCAGGGATATGTATTGACACTTTTAGAGGGTGGTGTAGTAGATGAGAAAATACGTACCAAATACCTCAAGCAAGCAGCAAAAGGAGTAGACCGTTTAATGTATGTGATTAAAGATTTAGATTTAATTACCAAGATTGAATCTGGAATTGAAACATTAGACCGTACTTCATTTGACATTAGAGAAACCCTAAATAATGTTTTTGAGCTCCTTGAAATAGAAGGCGTAAGAAATAACATTACACTTCGAATGGATAAAAAATATGAAGACTCCATTTTTGTATTTGCTGATGAGGAACGAATTCAGCAAGTATTAACCAACCTGATCATCAATTCAGTAAAATACGGTATCGAGCGTGGAGTTACTGAAATAAGCTGTGAAAGAATGAATGAAACCAAGTTGTTAGTGCGAGTTAATGATAATGGTGATGGAATCGATGAAGAACATTTACCTCGTTTATTTGAACGGTTTTACAGGGTGGATAAAACTAGGAATAGAAATCAAGGTGGTTCGGGACTGGGTTTGGCAATTGTAAAGCATATCATAGAAGCACATAATGAACGTGTTTTTGTGGAAAGCAAGATAGGAGTAGGCTCTGAGTTCTCTTTTTCACTTCCTCTAGCAAACAAGAAAGAACTCAAAAAGGAGCGTTAAATTCCTTATTTTTAGCCAAAAATTAGAGGGTGGGGAGTAAAAACAAACTAAAACGTTTCAGAGAAAACGAGACATTTCCTAATGTCATTCAACCAGAAAGAGCATCTATTTTAAATGGAGAATTTCCTTACAAGGGTATATGGCGAAAGGAGTTCTTCAAAAACGACAATCCTATAGTTCTAGAATTAGGTTGTGGTAAAGGAGAATACACCGTACATCTTGCACAACGAAGCCCAAAAGTAAATCATATTGGGATTGATATCAAAGGAGCGCGTTTTTGGCGCGGAGCCAAAACAGCGATTGAAGAGAACATGGACAATGTGTGTTTTATTCGTACTCAAGTTGAACTTATTGAACATTGTTTTGCAGTTGATGAGGTAGATGAAATTTGGATTACGTTCCCAGACCCTCAGATTAAGTACAAACGCACTAAACACCGATTGACTCACCCAGAGCTTTTAGCTGCATATAAATTAGTTTTAAAACCCAATGGGCTTGTGCATTTGAAAACAGACAGTGAGTTTTTGTTTGGATATACCTTAGGAATTGTTTCTCAGATTGGGAAAATCGAATACGCTCATCACAATATTTATAACAATAGTGATGCTCCAGAAGTTGCTACAGTGGTTCAAACTTTTTATGAAAATCAATTTTTAAAAGAAAATAAAGCGATTACTTATATGAAATTTACACTCTAATGTCCCAGGAAGCATCTTTTTTCTCTAAAGTATATCAAGTTGCTAGATTAATTCCAGAGGGAAGAGTAACTTCTTATGGAGCGATAGCTCGATATTTAGGGTCTGCGCAAGGAGCTAGAATGGTGGGTTGGGCAATGAGTGCTTCACATTCCATTCTTGACGTACCTGCACACCGTGTAGTCAATCAAAATGGATTGTTAACAGGGAAACATCATTTTGGCGGAAGTAATATCATGCAACAGTTACTTGAAAATGAAGGAGTGAAAGTGATAGATAATCAAATTCAGAATCTCGAAAGCTGCTTTTGGGATCCAACTGAAGAACTCCCTAATTTTTAAAAGCCGATAGCTTTTGATATTGAAAGCTACACAGTATATTTGCTACATAAAAGAACTCATGAAAATCACCAAGGAAGCTGTAATAAATGCAATTAAAAATATCTCACTCCCCGGAGAAGGAAAAAATATTATTGATCGCGGAGCCGTTTCCAATATTATGATATTTGGAGATCAAATTGATGTTGATATTCAACTTGAAAATCCAAGTTTGCAAGCACGTAAAAAGTTGGAAGTAAGTATTTTGAAAACGATTCACGAACGTGTATATGAGAAAGCAAAAATTAAGATTAATATCAAAGTGGTGTCTCCACCAGCTCCAGAACAAAACACCATCAAAGGAAAACCCATTAAAGGAATTGAAAATGTAATTGCCGTTTCTTCAGGAAAAGGAGGAGTAGGGAAATCTACTGTAACTGCAAATCTTGCTGTTACTCTTGCTCAAATGGGGTGTAAGGTTGGAGTTTTAGATGCCGATATTTATGGCCCTTCCATACCCACCATGTTTGACATGGAAGGTGCACGTCCCCTTTCTATTCAAGTTGAAGGAAAGTCTATGATGGAACCTGTAGAAAATTACGGCGTTAAAGTATTGTCTATTGGTTTTTTCACCAAACCAGAGCAGGCTGTAATATGGCGTGGTCCTATGGCAGCAAAAGCACTAAATCAAATGATTTTTGATGCAGCATGGGGAGAGTTGGATTTTTTATTAATTGACCTTCCTCCGGGTACAGGCGATATTCATTTGAGTATTGTCCAGTCATTGCCCTTGAACGGTGCTGTTGTGATTAGTACACCACAAAACGTTGCTTTGGTGGATGCTAAGAAAGGTATTTCTATGTTCCAACAAGACAATATTCAAGTTCCTGTTTTAGGAATTATCGAAAATATGAGCTATTTCACTCCTCCAGAATTACCAGAAAATAAGTATTACATTTTTGGTAAAAAAGGAGCTGAATATTTGGCTAAAGACAAAGAGGTTCCCTTTTTGGGTGGGTTGCCTATTGAGCAAAGTGTTCGTGAAGCCGCTGATGCGGGAAGACCTGCAGCACTTCAAGAGAAAACACCAATCGTAATAGCTTTTAAGGAGATTGCAAAAAAACTTGTTTCCCAAGTTCTTTACAGAAATAAAAATTTACCACCAACCAAAGCGGTTGAAATAACAAACCTAGTGGGCTGTGAAGCTGTAAAATAAGAATGTATGAATGCTGAAGAAATCAATAAAAAAGTCATAGAGGCTTTAGAAGAAATTCGACCTTTTTTGAAATCGGATGGTGGGGATATTTCTCTAGTAGCTGTTGAAGATGGTAAGCATGTGAAAGTGCAGCTACACGGAGCCTGTGTGGGCTGTAGTGTGAATCAAATGACACTAAAGTCTGGTGTGGAATTAACTATAAAAAAACACCTTCCTCAAATCGAAACGGTGACCAGTATAGATCCTAACGAGAATGATTAAAACAGATATTCTTATCATTGGAGCGGGACCGACAGGTTTGTTTGCTGTTTTTGAGGCAGGTCTGCTCAAATTGAAATGTCATTTGATAGATTCTCTTCCTATGCCTGGGGGACAATGTGCTGAGATCTATCCAAAAAAACCAATCTATGATATTCCCTCTCATCCGGAAATACTCGCAGGGGATTTAGTTAAAAACTTAGAACAACAAATAGCACCTTTTCAGCCAGGATACACCCTTGGGGAAAGCGCAGTTTCTATTGAAAAGACTGAAGATGATCAATTTATTGTCACTACAGATAAAGGAACTCAACATCAAGCTCCAGTAGTTGCAATTGCCGGTGGACTTGGAACTTTTGAACCAAGAAAACCCCCTTTAGAACGTTTGGATTTTTTTGAAAATAAGGGACTGAATTATATTATAAAAGATCCTGATATCTATAGGGACAAGAGAATAGTCATTGCCGGAGGAGGCGATTCCGCTCTAGATTGGACTATTTTCCTAGAAAAAATAGCAAGTTCTGTCACCTTGATTCATCGTAGAAATGAATTTAGAGGGGCTTTGGATTCGGTTGAAAAAGTTCAGCAGCTTAAGAATGAAGGGAAAATTAAACTGATTACTCCTGCAGAAGTTATTGGGTTAGAAGGAGAAACGACTTTATCTTCGTTAAGTATAAAGAGAGAAGAAAACATACATCAACTCGAATGTGATTATTTTATTCCCCTTTTTGGCCTTACTCCAAAACTAGGCCCCATCGCCAAGTGGGGACTTGAAATTGAGAAAAATGCAATCAAAGTTGATAACACTTTAGATTACCAAACCAATATTACTGGAATTTATGCCATCGGAGATGTGAATACCTACCCTGGAAAATTAAAATTAATTTTATGTGGGTTTCATGAAGCGACTTTGATGTGTCAGAGTGCGTTTAAAAGAATCTTCCCAGACAAGCGTAATGTATTAAAATATACCACAGTAAGTGGAGTGAGTGGATTTGACGGTTCTTCAAAACAAGCTGTAAAATCGACAATTAAAAAAATACAATAAAATGCCTCAGGACATAACCATACACCTGACTGATCGCGAAGGAGTACACCATGAATTAATTGCTCCCACAGACATGCAAATGAATTTGATGGAAATTTGTAAAGCCTATGAACTCCCTGTTGCAGGGACTTGTGGTGGGATGGCCATGTGTGCTTCGTGTCAATGCTATGTAGAAAGTGACCATGTGTTACCTGAACGGTCTGATGATGAGGAAGCCATGCTCTCAGAAGCTTTTTTTGTCAAAGAGAATAGTAGGTTGGGATGTCAGATACAAATGACTTATGCGATCGATGGATTGAAAGTAAGCTTAGCACCTTCTGAATAAAAGGAGCTGCAACAGATCAATTCATTTAAAAGATGAGTAAACTAAAAATTAATTTTAAATGAAAAAACACCACTGTGCCCTTTTTGATTTGGATGGAGTCGTCGTTGATACAGCTAAGTATCATTATTTAGCATGGAAGAAAATTGCTTCTGAAGTAGGATACGAACTGACACATCAAGACAACGAACAATTAAAAGGGGTAAGTCGTCCAGATTCACTTAAGATTATTTTGAAAATGGCAAATAGTGAGTTGTCTCATGAGGATTTTGATCGTTTTCTATTGCAAAAAAATAAAGATTATTTAGAGCTAATTCAAAGTTTGAATGAAAAGGACATTCTTCCAGGTATTTCTGAAGGTTTACTTTTTTTAAAAGAAAAAGGAGTTAGGATAGGCTTGGGTTCTGCAAGTAAAAATGCAGTATTAATTTTAGAAAAACTAAATCTAATTTCCTTCTTTGAAGTGGTTATAGATGGGAATCAGGTGAGTAAAAGTAAGCCAGATCCAGAGGTGTTTTTAAAAGGAAGTAACGCATTGAATGTTTTTCCTTCTGAATGTATTGTTTTTGAGGATGCTACTGCTGGAATTGAGGCTGCAAAAAGGGCTGGAATGACTGCAATAGCATTTGGAGATCCCAGTGAATTTGTTACTGCAGATTTTTGTTTTTCTGATTTTGATGCAATAGGGAAAGAATTGCTTTCAAAATTGTTTTAGTAAAAGAGATTGTATTAATTAGTACGAAAAAAAGAAATAAGTGAAGAGTTCGTATTTGAAAATAGATCCATGGAAAATTATAGAAGAAGATTTTTCTCCTGAAAAAGTAATGTCTTCTGAAAGTATTTTTAGTTTGGGAAATGGTACCATGGGCCAAAGAGCAAATTTTGAAGAATTTTATTCTGGAGCTACGTTTCAGGGAAGTTATATCGGCGGGGTCTATTATCCTGATAAAACTAGAGTAGGCTGGTGGAAAAACGGGTATCCTGAGTATTTTGCCAAAGTATTAAATGCCCCAAGTTGGATTGGGATACACATAAACGTCAATGGGGTGCCACTTGACTTAAATACATGTACTGAGGTGGCAAAATTCAAAAGAGAACTGGATATGCAAAAGGGTTTGTATACTCGATCTTTTGAGGCACAGCTAAATCCTAGTTGTAGAATTGGAGTTGAGGTAAAACGCTTTTTATCTTTAGATGAAGGGGCGTTGGGAGTGATTCATTATTTTATAAAAGCACTTCAAGGAGAGGCCAATTTGCATATTGATTCCTTTATTGATGGACAAATAAAAAACCAAGATTCAAACTGGGATGATCCCTTTTGGGAGCATAAAAACACTTCCCATTCTAATGCATTTATTTCGCTTCATTCCAAAACACTAAAAACAAGGTTTGATGTTTGTACTTATGCAAATACTTATTTGGTTACGGCTAACGAAGATTTCAATTCAGAGTTTTGTTCACAAGAAAAGGAGGGGCGATTAAGCCAAATTAAGGAGCATTCCCTTGCGGAAGGGGAAGCGTGTTCGATAGTAAAGTTTGGTGGTTATGTAACAGGAATGCATCATGAAGTATCAGGTTTTGAAAAAGAAGCGCAAAGAATTGTTTCAGAAGCAAAGACAAGCGGCTACGAGTCCTTGTTAATTAACCATCAAAATGCATGGGCCAATATCTGGAGTCATTCTGATATCAAAATTGAAGGTGATGATAAGGCACAGCAAGCGATACGGTTTAATATTTTTCAACTGAATCAAACTTATAATGGAAAAGATGCGCGCTTGAACATTGGCCCCAAAGGGTTTACGGGAGAAAAATATGGTGGAAGTACTTATTGGGACACCGAAGCCTATTGCATTCCCTTTTATATGGCAACCAAAGATCAAAGCGTAGCTAGGAATTTATTAAAATATCGTTATGATCAATTAGATAAAGCAATTGAAAATGCAGAAAAATTAGGTTTTAAAAACGGAGCTGCATTATATCCAATGGTAACTATGAATGGTGAAGAATGCCATAATGAATGGGAAATTACCTTTGAAGAGATTCATAGAAATGGAGCCATTGCCTTCGCAATTTTTAATTACGAACGTTTTACGGGTGACAGCAGTTATATACCAGAAATGGGACTTGAAGTTCTTGTCGGAATTGCACGTTTTTGGACGCAACGGGTCCATTATTCACAACATAAAAAGGCTTATGTCATGTTAGGGGTTACAGGCCCTAATGAATATGAAAACAATATTAATAATAATTGGTACACAAATTATTTAGCACAATGGTGCTTGAAATATACTGCGCTTCAAGTTGAAAAAGTCGCAAAAGAATCATCCATACGCTTTCAGGAACTTGCTTCCAAACTCAATTGGAAGGATAGTGAACTTGATCAATGGGAAACCATCGCATCACAAATGTATTTTCCAAAACATCCTGAACAAGACTTGTTTTTACAACAAGATGGATTTTTAGATAAAGAGTTAATCCCTGCTGCAGCACTTTTAATTGAGGAGCGACCTATTAATCAACATTGGTCATGGGATCGAATTCTTCGTTCGCCCTATATCAAACAAGCTGATGTACTTCAAGGGTTTTATTTTTTTCAAGATCATTTTGATGAGAAGAGTTTAAAGCGTCATTTTGACTTTTACGAACCTTTGACAGTTCATGAGTCTTCGCTGTCACCTTGTGTTCATGCTATTCTTGCTGCCCGATTAGGAAGAATGGAACAAGCCTATGCTTTTTATTTACAAACGTCTAGACTTGATCTTGATGATTATAATAAAGAAGTAGAAGAAGGACTTCATATTACAAGTATGGCAGGTACATGGATGAGCATAGTAGAGGGTTTTGGAGGTGTTCAAGTAATTGATGATCATTTACACATAAACCCGAAATTACCAAAACAGTGGACTGGCTTCGCCTTCAAGATTAATTTTAGAGGAAATCTAGTTGAAGTGAATGTGAAGAGTGACCAAACTATTATTCAGTGCAAGAATAAAGATTTAGTTATTTATTGTGATGGAGTAGTAGTTAAGAATTAAATTGCATGACATGCGTTATTTTTTGGTTTTTTTATTTCTTTCAACCTATTTTGCGACGGCTCAAATTGATCGAATAGAGCCCCCTTTTTGGTGGGCAGATATGGAACAAGACAGCTTGCAAGTGATGCTTTATGGGAAAAATATCGCACAATTTGAAATTAAAGCAAAAGGTGCCAATCTAATTGATATCAAGCGAGTTAAAAATGAAAATTACCTTTTTTTAAATTTTAATTTATCCTCGCAATCTTCAGGTATTTTTGAAATTCAATTCCTAAAAGGAAATCGAATAAAGCACAGAGTACCCTATGAAATAAAAAGTCGAAGGGAAAGGTCTGCTATAAAAAGCTTTGATGCCTCTGATGTTATCTACCTATTAATGCCAGATCGATTTGCAAATGGAGATCTCGAAAATGATATTTCTAAGGAAGTAAAAGAGGGAGTCAATCGATTGAATCCAGATGGGCGCCATGGAGGTGATATTAGTGGGATTATCAATCATTTAGATTATTTAGAGGAGTTAGGAGTAACTTCCATTTGGTCTACTCCACTTTGTGAAGATAACGATCCAAAAGTCTCTTATCACACCTATGCACAAAGTGATATCTATAAAATTGATCCCCGATTTGGGACTAATCATGAATATCAAAAACTCGGTCAGGAACTACATCGAAGAGGGATGAAGTTGATTATGGATTATGTCACTAATCACTGGGGGATAGAACATTGGATGATTAATGATTTGCCAGAGGAAAATTGGATTCATCAATTTGAAACCTATACGAATACAAATCACAGAAAGGAAATCCATTCTGATGCATATGCGTCTAAAATTGATAAAAAAGAATTAGTGCAAGGGTGGTTTGTTCCGACTATGGCCGATTTAAATCAATCTCATCCACTGTTGCTCCGTTACTTAATTCAGAATGCCATTTGGTGGATTGAGTATGCAGGAGTTGATGGTTTTAGAGTAGATACTTTTCCCTATAATAACCCCAAGCCAACGGTGTCATGGGTTAAAGCCATACGAAATGAATACCCTGAGTTCAATATAGTGGGTGAAGGTTGGATGCATAATAGCATCCATCTATCTTATTGGCAAGAGAAAAGTCCAATAGCAGCAATTCAAGGCTTTGATTCTCATTTGCCTTCAGTGATGGATTTCACGCTAAATGATGCATTGGTAAAAGCGTTCAATGAACGAAACTCTTATTGGGAAGGAGGCATGACACGGATTTATAAAAATCTCCAAAATGATTTCTTATATCCTAACATTAATAATTTATTGATTTTTGCAGAAAATCATGACACCAACCGAATTAATGATCTTTATCCAGAGTTTAAGTCTTATCAACGTTTGCTCACGGTATTGATGACTCTAAGGGGGATACCACAAATTTACTATGGTTCGGAAATTGGAATGACGGGTAACAAATCAAAGGGAGATGGTGACATCCGTAGAGATTTTCATGGAGGTTGGCCAGAAGATTCTCATAATGCTTTCCTCTCTTCGGGGAGAACAGAAAAGGAAACACTATATTTTGATTTTACTAAAAAACTATTGAATTGGAGAAAAAAGACGGTAGCCGTACATTTTGGAAAAACATTGCATTATGTTCCTCAAGAAGATGTTTATGTATATTTTAGATATCTGAGAGAACATCGAGTTATGGTTGTAGTGAACAATAACAGTAAAGATCAAACACTGGATATGAATCGATTTGAAGAAGGGATTTCAGGGCAAACGCTTGCTTATGAAGTGCTTTCGGATCACCATTTTACCTTAGGGAATTCTCTTGAAATCCCTGCTGAAACTGCTTTAATAATTGAATTAAACGAACAATGAGAAAAATCACAACACTTATTTTTGGTCTCTTTTTGATGGCTTGTCAGCCAAAAAAAGAAGAAGCACGTCAACCAAAAAGTCCACTTGAAAGTAAAAATGTAATCGCTCCAATTACAGAAAACATGATTGCACATTCTGTTTTGTACGAGGCCAATATCCGGCAGTATTCAAACGAGGGAACCTTTAATGCTTTTGCTGAAGACCTTCCTGTGCTTAAGAAAATGGGGGTAAAAATTATTTGGTTAATGCCAATTAACCCTATCTCTACAACCAAAAGCAAAGGCCCTTTAGGGAGTTATTATGCGATTTCAGACTATACTAAAGTGAATCCAGAATTCGGGACTTTAGAAGATTTTCAAAACTTAGTTTCAAAAGCCCATCGTCTAGGTATGTATGTGATTTTGGATTGGGTACCCGGGCATACTGGATGGGATCACCACTGGATAAAAGAAAACAGTGATTTTTATTTAAAAAATCGAAAAGGTGAAATTATTGATCCGATTGACTTTAGAACGGGTAAATCTTTCGGATGGACGGATGTAGCCGATTTGAATTATAATAATATGGAAATGAGCGAGGCAATGCGCCAAGCAATGATATATTGGGTAAAAGAAGTTAATATTGATGGATATAGAATAGATCAAGCTTATGCAGTTCCACAAGAATTTTATGAGACCACCTTTGCGGCTTTAAAAGAGGTCAAACCTGTTTTCTTATTAGCTGAAACGGATGTTTATCACCCAGGAGGTATAGGTTTGGTAAGTAAATTTGACGCTACTTATGATTGGCCCGGACACCATCTCACAAAAGATGTAGCAAAAGGCGAAAAAACCGCAATTGATTATTCTAGACATATTCAAAAGAGTTTAAGGATCTATGGGCCAGAAAATATTTTAGTAAATTTTATTTCAAATCATGATGAGAACTCATGGAATGGAACCATTAAAGAGAGTTATGGTGAGGCTGGGCATAGTTTTATGGCATTGAATTTTACTACTCCTGGAATGCCTTTGATATACTCTGGACAGGAATATGATTTGAATAAAAGATTACGTTTTTTTGAGAAAGACAGCTTCCCAAAAGTAGCGGGTAAAACAATGGAATTAATACAGCAACTGGGAGCATTAAAGAATAATCATAAGGCGCTGGCTTCAGGTAAAAATGGAGGTTCTTTTAAGAAATTAAAAACCACTAAAGACAATCAAATTTATGCTTTTAAGAGAGGAAAAGAGGGGGATACGCTTGTCGTTATTGCCAATTTAAGTAAGGATTATGCCCAGTTTACTATGCCCTTTGATGGGGAATTTCACAGGTATCAGGATTACAAACCAAAACGATTATCTTCCTCTTACCAATATGATATGAAGCCTTGGGAGTTTTGGATTTTGATTCAGTGATTGAATTAAAAAAGAAACACTTTTAATTGGAATTAGTTACCTTGAAAATAAAATGAAAAAGTCACCATCCTTTTTAATTGCATTAATATGTCTACTTATGATTTCTTGCACTTCTGATCCCAATCCCTTAGTTATTGGCCACAGAGGAGCTCGTGGTCATTTGGCTGAAAACACGTTGCCTTCCATTGCCAAGGCAATTGAATTAGGTGTCGAGGGTGTAGAAATTGATGTGTTCAAATGTGCGAGTGGTGAACTCGTTGTTTTTCATGACAAAACCTTAGAAAAATTGACCAATGCAACAGGGTATATTGAACAGTTATCTTTGGATTCCATTCAAAAAATTAAAGTATTAAATGGGTTTACTATCCCTACTCTAGAAGAGGTAATGGATTTAATCGATGGACGTGTTTTTTTAAATATAGAATTAAAAGGAACGCAAACAGCATTACTCACTCATGAATTAATTCAAACCTATTTTGAAAAGGACACTTGGGATCCTTCCAAAATCATTATTTCTAGTTTTGATTGGGAAGAACTTAAAGTAATTTATTCTGTAAATAAGGAAGTGGCTATTGCAATACTCACAGAGGATGATCCATTAGATGCTATTCCCATTGCAAAGCAATTAAAAGCCGCTGCAATTAATCCTGGGCATCTATCATTAAACAAGTCTAATGTTTCTAAGATAAAAAAGGAAGGATTCAAAATTTATACCTGGACGGTAAATGATCTTGAGGACATTACTGCGGTGATGAATCTTGGAGTTGATGGGATTATTACAGATTTTCCTGAACGTATTCCTAAAAAGTAAGAACCCTTGCCTAAGCAAGAGTTCTTGTTTAATTTAATGCACTTAGGCATTTTTTACTGGCTGCAGTTTTTTAAAGGTCCAGCCTATAATACCTCCAGTAATTCCGTAATAAACAAAACACCAAAGTGAAACCACAATATGTGCTTGTAAATCCATCCACTGGGAAGTACCGTACATTATTAAGCCCATTCCGAGACCGAAAAGAAGTCCAATCCAAAGACCAAACTTAAACTCAGAGGAAAAACTGTGATTTGAAGTGTGATGTCTGTAAAGGTTTGCCATTCCAAATGCAAAAATAATTGACCCAATAGTGATGTACAAAGGATCCATAGTTCCCTCCATTGAAATCTTTTGGTGGGCTTCAAAGTAACTTCCTGCTATATACTAATAAAATGCATATCCTAACAGGTTTAAAGCAATTGCACCCAATAAAGTGCTGATTAAAGTAGTTTTAGAACATATAATTTAAAGATTTAGGAGTTAATTAAATGTAATAAATTAATTTAAATTCTTTAAAATAAGCCCTTCGTACTTTAATTTAGATACAAAATGGCAGCATTTAAGACACTGGCAAAACTCACCCAGGCAATATAAGGATAAAGCATATATGCTGATTTTTTGTCAACAACACGAAACCAATAGATGCTTCGCTCAATTAAAACCCAAAGAATAATAATAACAATCAAGGCAAGTAATGGGTTTTTAAGACCAAAGAAAACAAGTGACCAAAGGCCATTGAAAATTAGCTGAGCTCCAAAATGATACAAGGCTGTTTTTCCCCATAGATGCCTTCTTCCATAATACCAGACACGCCCCAAAGCCACACCCATCAAAATGTAAAGCACACTCCAAACTGGACCAAAGAGCCAGTTGGGAGGTGAGAAAAAAGGTTTGTTAAGTCCAGCGTACCAAGTAGGTATTGCTGCCATGGTCACCCGACTTGATAAAAAGCCAACACCCAAGCAAAGAAAAACCCCAAGAACGGTTGCAAAAATAAGTTGTAAATATTTTCTTTTCATACCTACGTAAAACTAAAATAAAAATATTAATTCAAGTCATTCTCTTTGGTAATCATTTTATATAAGACTGTATCTTTGTGTTTCTATGGATACAACTCCTTTTATAGCAACAACAGCCATACCCATTAAGTATACGACTACTTGGGAAGCACCAAGCAATATTGCATTGATAAAGTATTGGGGTAAATACGAGCCACAATTACCTAAAAATCCTTCCTTAAGTTTTACGCTTACCAGCAGTAAAACAAAAACAAAAGTGATTTTCACTCCACACACTAAAAATGAAATTGATTTTGAGTTTTATTTTCATGGAGAGACTAAACCAGACTTTAAACCCAAGTTGAGTAAATTTTTTGATAGGATTCACAACTATATTCCTTGGATTTTCAAGTATCATTTAGAAATTCACAGTGAAAATTCTTTTCCGCACAGTAGTGGCATTGCCTCTTCTGCCTCATCCATGGCAGCGCTTTCATTGTGCTTAACGGACTTGGAACAACAGCTTTTTCCAGAAATGGATCAAGCCTTTTTTAGTCAAAAAGCTTCATTTCTAGCTCGATTGGGTTCTGGGAGTGCAGCACGGAGTATTCAAGGTCCAGTTACCCTTTGGGGTAAAAACGAAATACACAAGAACAGCTCAGATTTATTTGCTGTTCCCTTTGGTACTTCATTAAATCCTGTTTTCAAAGAGTATCAAGATACTATTCTCTTGGTTGATAAAGGGAGTAAGTCGGTATCAAGTACTCAGGGACATAATTTAATGCATGGACATCCTTTTGCAGAAAATAGATTTCAACAGGCTTCAACTAATCTCAATGCTCTGGTGCCAATTATGGAATCAGGTGCTTTGGAGGATTTTATACATTTGGTTGAATTGGAAGCCTTGTCATTACACGCTATGATGTTAACCTCTAGTCCTTATTTTATTTTAATGCAACCAAATACTCTTGCAATAATTCAAAAAATATGGGAGTTTAGAAAAGAGACTTCAGTGCCTTTATGTTTCACCTTGGATGCAGGAGCCAATGTCCATCTGTTGTATCCCAATCAAAATATTGAGGTGATTCATTCTTTTATTAAAGAAGAATTATCACCTTATTGTCAAAATAGGCAATACCTCTTTGATGCAGTTGGAACAGGAGCTAAAAAAGTGTAGTTTTGAATTCTATGAAAGGACCTTTGTTTTTTGCTAAAATTTTATTGTTCGGGGAATACGGAATTATTAAAGATTCCAAAGGGCTTTCCATTCCCTATAACTTTTATCGTGGCGCACTAAAAATCCCAGATGCAACTACAGCAGCCAATAAGGATTCTCATCTAAAACTTTTGGCTTTTGCCAACTATCTAAAAACGATTGACTCAAGTCTGGTTTCTTTTAATTGGGAGCAGCTTAAAGCCGATTTGGACCGTGAAATGTACTTCGATAGCAGTATTCCACAGGGCTATGGTGTTGGGAGTAGTGGGGCTTTGGTTGCAGCGATCTATGATCAATATGCCTCACAAAAGATTACTGTCCTTGAAAATTTAACGAAAGAAAAACTTCAGCATCTCAAACTAATATTTGCCCAAATGGAGTCTTTTTTTCATGGAAAATCCTCAGGTTTAGATCCTCTAAACAGTTATTTGAGTTTGCCTATTTTAATCCATTCAAAAGAACAAGTTGAAACAACAGGAATCCCTAACCAGCATACCACTGGAAAAGGAGCTGTGTTTTTATTGGATAGTGGAATAACCGGAGAGACTGCACCTATGGTTTCCTTGTTTATGGAAAACATGAAGCAAGAAGCTTTTAGTACCATGATGCGGGAACAATTTATAAAACATTCAGACGCTTGTGTTGAAGACTTTTTGAAGGGAAATATGAGTTCTCTTTTCAGAAACATTAAAACCTTGTCTTCTTTAGTGTTAAACAATTTTGAGCCCATGATTCCTGATGCATTTCATGATGTATGGAAAAATGGAATCGAAACCAATGAGTATTATTTAAAATTATGTGGGTCTGGAGGTGGAGGTTTTATTCTAGGCTTTACTCGTGACTTTGAGAAAGCACAGAAAGCCTTAAAAGGCTATCCTTTGGAAGTGGTATACCACTTTTAAAATTCCATCATGTCACCTTCTTCTATTACTCAGCGTTCTTTTTTAAAACTACTTAGTTTATTTACTCTTATCCGAGGGTATAATATCATTGTTTTAGTAATGGCGCAATACCTTACAGCGCGATATATCTTAGCACCCCAAAGGTCTTGGTGGAGTTTGATTTTAGATTTCGACTTTTTTAGCATCATTATTGCCTCAGCTTTGACCACCTCTGCGGGCTATATTATAAATAACTTTTACGATGCGGCCAAAGATCAAATTAACCGCCCACGGAAATATATCTTAGAGCATCTAGTTTCACAACAACATCAAATGGTTTTATACTTGTTTTTAAACATGTTTGCCTTTGTGTTTGCGAGTGTCATTTCTTTCCGCGCCGTACTTTTTTTTCTCTTTTATATGTTTTCCATTTGGTTGTACAGTTTTCGTATAAAGCGACTTTTTTGGCTGAGTAATCTGTATTCTACTTTGTTAATGATTTTACCCTTTTGGGCCATTACCTTATATCTCAAGAACTTTGATTTGGTTGTATTTTACCATGCTGGGTTTTTGTTATGTATTATTTTAGGGAGGGACATTATTAAAGACCTAGAGAACTTTAAAGGAGATTGGGTTCAACGTTATCGAACCTTACCTGTTGTTTATGATAATATCCTTTCCAAAGGGATCGCAACTTTCAGCTTATTGCTTAGTTTGCTTCCTGCTTATTTTTTAATCCAACAGCCTTTAGGCTTAATGTATTACTATTTTGTAGGCAGTGTTCCTTATCTAATTTTAGTTTTGGTATTGTTGTGGCTTGCAAAGGATCAAAAGATGTACCTTTGGCTTCATAATTTAATTAAGATTTGGATTTTAATAGGTGTCCTAAGTATTGCCTTAATCTATCAAAATTTTTAATCTCGTATTGTACAACTTTAGGCTATGAAATCAGAAAATAATTCTCCAAAACCACACTTCAAAAACAGTTCGGACAAGCAAAACGAAACGGTACGTTTAAATAAATTCTTGTCCAATGCAGGTTTGTGTTCAAGGAGAGAGGCAGATTCACATATAGAAATGGGTTTAGTCCACGTTAATGGTAAAATCATTACTGAAATGGGCTATCAGGTAAAACCTATCGATGAGGTGAAATTTGATGGTTCTCGTGTACAACAAACTACACCGGTTTACCTTTTGTTGAATAAACCTAAAGGCTTTGTGGCTACCTCACAGGGAGGAAAAATCGTTAAATCGGTTCAAGACCTTATTCGTTCTGCTGTAAAAACTAAAGTTCCTCCCTTAGGAGATATGGGACGCCCTATGACAGGATTACTTTTTTTTACCAACGATGAGGTTCTTCGAAAGAAACTCAGTAACTCAAAATCAATCCCCATGATTTATCAGGTTCTTTTGGATAAAAATGTTACTTCCGCAATGATGAAGCATCTCAAAGAAGGGCAAATCGTTTTTGAGAAAAAACAAAAACTTAATGCAATAAGTCACATGGATGGGAAGTCCAAAAAGGAAGTGGGAATAGAAGTACATTCCTTAAGTCCCGCAATTATTGTAAAATTGTTTGCTGCTGTGGGTTGTAAAGTAGTGCTTTTAGACCGGGTAACCTATGCAGGCTTAACCAAAAAAGAACTACCTAGAGGTAATTGGAGAAGACTCAATACTAAAGAAATCGGTTTTCTGAAGATGCTTTCCTAAAGAACCAAAAACCAACTCCCCTAAGAAACAGCCATACATTAGAAGGTAAGCCGGTATTTGCCAGCCAAGTTGTTCCTGAAATCCCTCGAGACCGTAAGCACTATAACTCCAAAACACAACTAAACTCCAAACAAGTGGATACGCATATCCCGTTATTATTCCAAAGAATACTAGGTTTATGATGTACCAGGGATGTACAGTGGTGGCCATAAAGAAATAGCAACTCAAGACGAATAAGATACTTTTAAGGACTGTTTTTAGTGTCCTATTGGATCGAAATAGACTAAAAATAAGCACCAAACCGATCGTTATGAAGGGAGTCAATTTCCCTATTTTTCGGATGATATTGTAGCCTCTTACTTCATATCCAATTGCGCGTACAATATTATAGAGGCTTCCGTTAAATTCAAAAGTAGTAAACCATAAGCCTATGGTGTTTTTGTAATTCAATACCATTTCAGATGTCACAAATGGAATCCAAAGAATAAGGGAAAATCCTAAAATGGATATGCCAAAGAGAAGGAACTTCTTAAGGCCTAGATAACGGAAGAATACTGGAAAAATCAATAACGGCAATAGTTTAATTGCTATTGCTAATGACATAAATAGGCCGCCAAGAAGCACCTTTTTCCGTATTAAAAATAAAATTGCAAGTAAGGTGAAACAAAACATGAATGCCTCTCCATGAAGGTTACCAACCCCTTCTATCACAAGGAGTGGATTAAGGAAGTACCACCCAATATGTTCTGGATTGAGCTTGGTTTTTTTAAGAAGGGCTATTCCAAGGAAGAAGGCTATAACATCACCTATAAAATAGACTAGACGCAAGCCTAAAACAGGATTTAATAAGTCTTCTCTATTTAGGTATCCCATGCCTTGAAATAAATATTGACTGAGGGGTGGATAATTTGAAAAATTTGCTGTGCTCAGTGATCCCATTCCGTTATAAAGTATGCGGTAATTTGGGAATCCAATGAGTTCAATTAGAACATCGGGAGTATAGAGATAGGGATTTATTCCTAATAGCTGGATATTCCCATCCCAAATAAAGCGATAAAAATCTTGTGAAAGCTCTGGAATATAAAAGATAAACATCCCCCTAATTAAAAGGCCTAGAATAAAAATAGAAGCCAAACTACTATATTTTTTCAACCAAAGCCAAAGGAGTAAAAAAAGAGAAGAGTAGGTGAGAAGCAGGGGAAGTGTGTCGGTCCGTTTTAAAAGGGTAGCAATGCAGTAAAACCCTAATAGAAAAACTGAGGGAAGTATGACTCTTAACAAGGTTTTAAGTCTATTCATACTAAGGGGTTCTTTTTAATCCATGAAAACAGATGCTACTAAATCCAAAAAACAGCAATAAGTGAAAGGGGAATAAACCGAAGTCTCCCTCTGCCGAAACCAAGAATGCACTGCACATCCCAACCAAGAAATAAAGGGCAAATACAAATTCAATGAGGGTGTAAATGGAATTGTTTTTTAGAGAATATTTATTTGTAACATGAGTATTAGAATCAGTATTAATATTGAATTTTGGAGTACGGACAAAAGGACTTTTTTTGCCAAAATGACCCTCAAGTACAGCAATGGAATTGTGGACTGCAAAACCCATAACGAGACTGTAAAAGAGTAAAAAACGTCTGATATACTCCACAAAAGAACTTAATCCACCACCAAAAATGCGTTTATGAACATACCAATAACAGCTAAAGAAAATAAGCGTGCTGGCAATGAACAATCCGCTAAGGTTAAAGATGGATTTTAATCCGGGGTACTGTGCCTTAATGAATAGCAATGGCACACTCAAGATAGCAATGATAAATACATTCAAAAACATGCTGCTATTTAGCAAATGAAAAAGGGCATTGAATTTCACAGAAAAAGTAATAGTATTTGAGCGCATTACACGTACAATCATTTTTTTGAAATTTTCGGCTCCTCCTTTATTCCATCGAAACTGCTGAGATCGAATGGCACTCAGGGTGACTGGCAGTTCAGCGGGAGTGACTACTTCGTCCAAGTATTTAAATTTCCACTTTTTCAATTGTGCTCTGTAACTCAAGTCTAGATCTTCGGTAAGGGTATCACCTTCCCAATTTCCTGCATCTAAAATGCATTCTTTTCTCCAAATACCTGCAGTTCCGTTAAAATTGATAAAATGATTTTGTTGATTCCGACCTACTTGCTCAAGCAAGAAATGCGCGTCAAGGGCAAAGGCTTGTATTTCAGTTAATACTGAAAACCCTCGATTAAGATGCCCCCATCGCGTTTGAACAACTCCAATTTTGGGGTTCTCGAAATGAGGAACCGTTTTTAAAAGCCAATCCGATTGAGGTAAAAAGTCAGAATCAAAAATGGCAATAAATTCTCCCCTTGCAGTTTCTAGACCATGCTTTAAAGCCCCCGCTTTAAACCCTTTTCTGTCTTTTCGTGTGATCAGCTCTATGGGAACCTTTTCTTTTTGGTGTTTTAAAACCAAATCTTGAGTGAGTTTAAGAGATTCATCCGTGGAGTCATCCAATACTTGAATTTGTAATTTGTCTTTAGGGTATTCCAATTTAGCAATGCATTCCAAGAGGCGTTCTACTACATAAAGTTCGTTGTATAGTGGAAGCTGGACGGTGACATTAGGGAGGCGATCAGCATTGAGTAGTGGAATGGAAGCCTCCATTTTTTTCTTTTTTTCATATCGCAGAAAATACCGTAACATATTAAGTTGAGTGAGGCTATAAATAAAAATTAGCAACAAGCAAAAAAGGTAAACTCCCAAAATACCATTGGAAAGATAACGTAGTATCATGTCAAGGTTTAGTTCCATTTTGAAAAATAAAATTTACCAATCCATGTTAAAATTTTATAGCCAGCCATTATTGTGCCTTTGACTGTTCCTGAAACTTTAGAGCTTCCAATTCTTTTTCTGTATCGTACCGGTATTTCAACATAGGAGATTTTTCTTCTGAGTATTTTTAATTGCATTTCTACAGTCCACCCATAGGTTTTGTCTTGCATTTCAAGCGATAAGAGATCTTTCCACCCAATGGCTCTAAAGGGTCCAAGGTCAGTAAATTTAGCTCGGTAGAGTATCCGCATTAAAAAACAGGCCAAGCCATTTCCAAAAACCTGTTGTGGGGTAAGTGCCCCTTTTTCTCTTAATTCTTTAGTTCTACTTCCCATTACAAAACGGGCTTCTTTGTTTATGATAGGGGTAACGATTTCGTTCAAATCTTCAGGAAAATCAGAATAGTCACCATCCAGGAAAACAACGATTTCTGGCGGATCACTTGCTAAATAATGTATGCCTTTGAGGCAGGCGTATCCATATCCTTTTTTGGGTTCGAAAAGAACCGTGGCTCCTTTTTCTTTTGCTATTATTTGGGTGGTATCTGTTGAATTATTATCAACAACAATGACCTCATTGACTTGATTGGGAAGTGCCTCAACGACTTGGCCAATTGATAAAGCTTCATTGAAAGCAGGGATAATCACAGCAATTTTACTCATCATTCAAAGATACCTAATCCCATGGTAATGAAACTAAAAGTTAGATTCAATTAGTGGATATTATAAAGTGTTTCCCAAGGGATAATTTTCAGAATTAATACGATTTTCTAGACTGTCATTTTCTAATTTAAGTACTCCTCTTGGACACACTGCAGAACAAATTCCACACCCAACGCAAGAAGAACGAACGATATTCTCTCCTTTTTGGGCATATGCTCTTACATCAATTCCCATTTCACAGTAAGTGGAGCAGTTTCCGCAAGAGATGCATTGTCCTCCATTGGTGGTGATTCTAAAACGAGAAAGCAAACGTTGTTGTAATCCAAGAATGGCTGCCATGGGGCACCCAAAGCGACACCAAACACGACTTCCCAAAATGGGATAAAATCCAACTCCAAGGACTCCTGAAAAAGCAGCACCTATTCCAAAGCCGTACCATTTTTGAAGTTTATAGCTATTGATGAATAATATATTTTTTTCTCCTGAAAAAGCTTGTATACTTAAGACCGCTACTAGAATAACACCTAAACTAATCATGCTGTATTTAGCATCCTTACTCAAGCCTTCCTTTTTCCAGAAGAAGAGAACTCCCACAGTGAGCAAGATGAAAACTACAATTCCACCCACAAATTGTTCTCTAGTAAACCAACTTATCTCAGTATTGGAGGAAAGAAAAGACCAGATCACGGCAATAGTGGTAATGGAAATAAAAGCTAAAACGGCATGAATCATCCAGCGTTCAAATTTCCATACACTCATCTTTTTACTGGACAATTGTCTAAAAGGATCTCCTGCTGTTTCAGCTAAGGCACCACAGCCACAAACCCATGAACAATACCAGCGTTTGCCATAGAAATAAGTCAGTATAGGCGAAATGATAAACATCAAGGCAAGACCGAATCCCAAGAAGAAGAGACCAAGATTTCCCCCATTCAACATATTTTTTAAATGCCATTGATCTAGAAAATAATAGTTCAACGGCCACATGTTTTTAAGATCCTTTGCAAAATAAGGTGTTTCAGGATTTAACTTTTCTAGAATTTCAGGAATCAAAAAGGCAAAACACAATTGAAAAAACATAACGGAAAGGGTACGGATGATTTGATACCGATTGTGTCTATATTTCCAGATAAACTTCACCCCAAAGAGTAAGATGGCAAGTGTGTACATGGTCCCATACAAAAACCATTGGGTGGCTGGATTTCCGTTAAGTAGATAACTTATGGGGTCAAAAACACGAACCAGTCCTGTACTTTCTCCATCCGCATGAAAGCCTAAAAGCTCTGGAAACCAATATATTGCGACATAAAATCCTGTTAGTGCCATTCCCAAAAGCCATCCCCAAATTCCTTTTGAAGTAAGGGCATTGAACCAAACCCCGTCATTTTTTATTCCCGCCAAAGAACTTCCATAAATTTCTTTAAAGTAAATAAGACTGCCCGAGATCATCAGTAACATGCTTGAGGACAAGAGAAGTGAATTGTTTTGAGGGTTAAAGAAAAGTGTACTTAAAAGTAAGATCAAACCTGAACTTCCTAGGATTAGACTTCCCTTTTTTTGTGTTAGCGTCATAATTTATTTTTCAGAAGATTATTTTTACTTTTTAAGCTGTCCCATGCGCTACTTAATTCTTTTTCATAAGTAGGGTATAATTCAGGATCAAAATTGGCCTGCTTAAAACAGTCAATCACTGTATCCATATGTGTTTTTTTCTTGAGCCATTCCTCAAAAACGATATGTCTTAAACGAATCCCCATGCTAATCGCCCCAAGTAATTCTCCGTTTGAAGGATTAAAGCTCAATCGGATGGATTGCTCTTTATTGGGATGTATCCATAAAAGATGTGCCTCTGTTTTCTGGTTTGGACTTGCACTAACGATCCCGTAAGTTTGATATTCAATATTAAAAAACTTAGCCGAATTGAACCAAGGTCCTGGAGCATATTTTGTTTTTTCTCCCGTTAATGTTTTGGCTAAAGTCTCTCCCATCATTCTTCCGGTGTACCAAACAGCTTCGATGGGTCTTCGGCCGGGAATAGGTTCTGTTTGTTCTGCACAATCTCCAATGGCATAAATATTGGGTAGATTAGTCTCTAGAAAAGCATTCACTTTGATTCCTTTTCCTATTGCTAATCCACTTTCCTTCAAAAAATCTATATTGGGGGAAACACCCACGGTTAGTCCTACCCATTGGCTTTCTATAAATTCTTCTTTAGAAGTAAAAACGCCCCTTGCTCTTCCGTTTTCATTCGACTCAATCGCTTTTAATTTTGTTTCAAGCTGCAGGTCTATGCCATATGCCTTAATATGCTTATTGATCATTTCAGATTCTTCTGGAGGTAATATTTTATTCCAAAAACTTGACTCTCGAACTAAAAAGTGAACTTTCTTTCCTCTGCTGTGTAACATTTCTGCTAGCTCTATACCAATGAGTCCTCCACCTACAATAGTTGCTTCTTGAATGGAGTCACTCCAAACTTCAAATTGATCTAAGTCTTGTTTGTGATACAATCCTTGTACAGCTTTAAGGTCTTGTCCTGGCCAACCAAAACGATTGGGTTTGGAGCCAGTTGCAATGACCAATTTATCGTAGCCAAGAGTGGATCCCTCTTCAAACTCTAAGATTTTTTTATGATGGTCAATTCTAGAGACTCTTTTTTGGACTAGATTTATTTTATTCTTTACCCAAAAATGGTCTTCATAGGGTTGCGTATGTTCAAAACGCATGTGGCCCATATAGACATACATCAAAGCAGTTCGGGAAAAAAAATAAGGGGTTTCGTCAGAAATAATCGTGATTTCGTGGCTTGACGCTTTTCTAATGTGACGCGCCGAAGTAACGCCAGAGATTCCATTACCTATAATGACGATTGATTTTTTGGGGTTATCCTTACTCATATAGCTAAAGTACAATTTTCGATGGGAAAAAATTAATCCGTACTTTAGTAAAACCAAATCTTAACCAAATGAATTTACTTTTCAGTAATTTTTTTGAAGCCATTTCCATGTACCGTAAGTACTACCTCCATTTACAAAAATAATTTCTTGAGGATCTTGGAGCACTTCGTTTAGGTGAGTAATGAAATCAGTAATGAGGTCTATTTCATTTAAGACAGGAATGATTATCGAGAGACTAGATTTATTCGTTAAGGTTCCAGTCATAAGGTAAATAATCAATTTTTGGATTGGAAAGGGAGATGCCAGAATATTGCGCTATAAAATCCAAGCGTTCTTTTTTGGATCCAAAATCTTTTCCAAACCACAAGAATATCCGTGAAAGCTTCAATTGTTTGGGTTGGATTTCATTTTTACTTTTATCTTTAAAAAAAGCTTGGGTCACCTTAGTCAATTGATTTTCCATTTGCTTTTCTTGAAAGGCCTTATTCCAAAGTGTGGGACAAGAAGCAGAAGCACAATTGATGGCAAAATGAATCCGTGGTTCATCCATTTTACGTAAAATTTTATGTTCGATGTCTCCTAGGGTATAGGATTTTTCCCCTATGCTAAAGCAAGTAGTGTCCCAAGGTTGTTTGATTTCCTTGATACTTTTTAGGGGATAATGCTTTAAAATAAGTTGCACCGTTAGGGCATTATAGGCATTGATCCAATAGGCTAATTTTGCATTTTTAGAATCGCTTTCTAGTAGGGGAGTACTCGCCAAAGTTTGGATATAAGCGTTCAAATTGTCGCGATCATTCATCCAGTCTTTGTAATTTACTTTTCCATCATCGCTTACATAAGTTTGTAACATACTGTTCCAGCGGTGGTGTATGTTTTTTTGAGCTGTCAAAGAAATAGTGAAAAGGAATAAGAAGAGGTAAAGTGAGGGCTTCATAATTTTAAGTTTTAGGATTAGCAACAGCCTCCTCCATCATAGTGAAAGGTAGAAGGAGAAATAAAAAGTTTTTCTTGCCCTTTTTCGCTGAGAGCAGTTGCGGTTTTATCACAGATTGCAAGAGGTTGATTTTGGAGTAATACATGTCCTTTTTTGTCATCGTAGAACTCTTCATCTCCAAAATAAATAGCAGTTTTTCCGGAAAAGACACAAGGGCCATCGTCGGGTATGGGATCTTTAATGGCACATACTTCTACACTTTCTATGTAGATCATTTCTTCGGTAGGGTAGTGCTTGGGGTCCAAGATACGGTATGGTCTTTTGACGCGAATTTCTATAGTGCCAAACCCAACATCGGTCAACATTTTGACGTAGTCTTTCAAAGGAATGGATCCAGAGAGGCATAGGGCACGCAGACGTTCGTCGCTACGTAAGCTTTCATTCATGGGTTGTTCACAAATAGGATCACTCATCACCAGCCTTCCGTGAGGTTTGAGTACTCTATACATTTCTTCAAGTGCCTTTTTGAGCTCTTCCATTTTAAAGATGTTGAACAAACAGTTTTGAGCAGCTACATCGATACTTTGGTCTGTAACGGGAAGTTGAAGTGCGTCCCCTTTTTCGAGACGTACATAGTCTTTTTTGAACCAATGGTTTTGGGCTTCGGCTTCTATAAAATTCTCTTTACAAGCAGTAAGCATTTCATCGACCACATCTATACCAATTACTCCTTCTTTCTGACGGGAAAAATAACTGAATTGCAATAATTCCATTCCACCGCCAACTCCAACGTATAAGATCTTTGGATTGTTCACTAGGTCTCTGGGGTGAACGGTGCTTCCACAGCCGTAATTCATTTCTTGCATGCGGGTGGGAATACGGAGTCCAGGAAATTGCCATATAGGAGTGGTCGTACAGCACAATCCTACATCGGGAGTGAGTGCAGCTTCTTTATAGACGTCTTTAGTAGTTTCGAGGTAGCTCATGAGATAAATTTATCGAAATATAGGCGATTTACAAAGTAGCAACAAGGGCTTTAACAATTTTAATAAAATCTTTCTCCCCTTTTTTTGCCATTTCCATAATCTCGGGTATGTCTATAGGTTTTAAATGATCGGGATCGCATTCATCGGTAAGGACAGAAAGGCCTAAAACTTCAAGCCCCAACTGCCGTGCAACGATTACTTCTGGAACACTAGACATACCTACGGCATCGGCGCCTATTATTTTGAGGTAGCGGTATTCTGCTGGGGTTTCTAACTGGGGTCCTACTACCGCAACATAAACCCCTTGGTAAAGGCTTATTTTTTCTGCTGCTGCAATGCTGAGTACTTTCTCTCGAAGCGCTAAGTCATAAGGCATGCTCATGTCCACAAAGCGTTCGCCTAAGGTTTCGATTCCTTTGAGAGCTAGAGGCGAACCTCCCTGTAGATTGATATGGTCTTCAATGAGCATCAAACTTCCTTTTTTAAAGTGGAGATTGATCGTTCCGGCGGCATTGCTAAGCAGTAAGCTCTTCCCACCCAAGGCTTTAAAAATGCGTACAAAATAAGTGATTTCAAAAAAACTAAGGCCTTCATACAAATGGTATCGCCCCTGAAAAACAAGCACTTTTTTCCCCCCTAGGCTGCCATAATGGAGCATTCCTTTTTGGAATTCTTGAGTAGCTTCAGGAAAATGGGGAATCTCAGTATATGCGATGCTCTTTTTGAGGGTCATCTGAGCGATCAACTCATACATCCCTGTGCCCAAAACAATACCTATACTTGCCGGACCCATTCCTTTTTCTTGCAAAAAAGCAAGGCTCTGTTCAATCTTTTTGATCATCAAATTGTGTTTTTAATGCGATGTATAATTCAGGAATGGCTTTTAAATCTTCTAGGGTATCAAGATCGTTTTTTTCATCCAAAAACCCAACGGATTTCTCTTTTAAGTGGCTCAGGGTTTCTTTCAAAACGCTGGAAGTACCCCATTTTTTTTTGGCAAACACTTCAGGAGTAGGCTCTTTCATTCCCAGTAGATAATATCCCCCATCTGTAGCAGGACCTATTACATAGTCTTGTTGTTCCAAAAGTGCAAAGGCAGTGGTAATAAGGTTAGCCTCTAGCTCCCATAGATCAGTACCTAGAATTATTATTTTGGTATATCCAGCGTTAAAAGCCCATTGAAAAGCGGCTTGCATGCGGGCTCCCAAATCGGCTCCTTGTTGCGGATATTGTTCGTAAGTGTAAAATTGGGTCCCCAAGGCTGCTGCTGGTTTGCCGCTATAAAACAAAACGGTTTTGTGGGGGAGATTTTTTAAAACGGCTTGGGTTTTGTGGAGTAATTGTTCATAGATCCAAAGTGCTTTTTTATTGCCAATGGAACGCGCCAAGCGGGTCTTGACTGTTCCTAAAAGAGGCGTTTTAGCAAAAACAAGAAGGAGCGTTTCCATACGTTAGCATTTAGTCTAATCGGAAGAGGTTGGAATTCTTTACCGTATCCAACGAAAGTAAAGATTTCTCATGAAGTTTTCTACTCTAAAAGGAGTCTTATTTTCTGTAGCTCAATACTAATTTTCAGTCAACTAATAACACTTATTTTTGATGATTTCTTAATGCTTGTGCCTCAAGCTTGCAGACTTCGTCCTTGTGAAGTTGACTTTCCTTTTCTTTTTTTTTGAAGAAAAAAAGAAAACAAGAACAATAATGTTGGAAGCAATTAAGGTGATATAATTGTATAGAAGGTCTACAAATTTCATTTTATATAGGTAGTAATTGGAGGATGTTTAAATTTTTATTTTACACTTCAATTCAATATTCCATATTTTTTTAAATATCTGTGTTTTACATTCCTTTTACCCAAAAAAATCCCTTAGGTTTGAATAGAATTATCTTTTAATGTTCCCAATAATGAAATCTAGTTATTATCAAAGTCAAGATTTAAAAAAATTTAAAAGCATTAGTGATTGGTCTCCAGAGTTAGGAAAAAAATTCTTCGACTATTACAATAGTGTTTTTGAGGAAGGTGCTCTAACGGCAAGAGAAAAATCATTAATTGCGCTCGCAGTGGCTCATACGGTTCAATGTCCTTATTGTATCGATGCTTATACACAAGATGGTTTGCAACGCGGGGTGGATAAGGCCGAAATGATGGAAGCTGTACATGTGGCAGGAGCCATTCGTGGAGGCGCCTCCCTAGTGCATGGAGTGCAAATGATGGAGGTTTACAACAAACGAAGTATGTGATGCCTACAAAATCATTAAAGGCACAAAAGAGCATACTGGCCTCCACCCAAAAACAACTTAATCTTTTAAGTGGTGGAATTTTTGCCTCAGGGGAATTACCTACTTTTTCTGAACGTATTGCCGTTCAAGGGGAGTCCTCCTTACGTCCAAGAAAGTTAGAGATTTTACAGATGAACATAGGTTATATGTGCAATCAGGTTTGTGCACATTGTCATGTAGATGCTGGTCCAGACCGAAAGGAAATGATGACGCGAGAAACGCTCGAAAAATGTCTTAAAATTATTGAGACTACTTCTGTGCATACTCTAGATTTGACCGGCGGAGCTCCCGAAATGCATCTCGATTTCCGATGGTTTGTAGAACGTGCCGCTGCCTTAGGTGTGAAAGATTTTATTATTCGTTCCAATTTGACCATTATTCTCGCCAATAAAAAATACAATGATCTCCCCGAGTTTTTCAAGAGGCATTCAATTCATGTAGTTTCTTCTTTGCCTTTTTATAAAAAAGAAAAAACAGATAGCCAACGTGGAGATGGTGTATTTCAAAAATCAATACAAGCCATACAAATGCTTAATGCAGTAGGATATGGTCAACCCAATTCGGGTTTGCTTCTGGATTTGGTATATAACCCCTCGGGAGCTTTTCTTCCCGGAGATCAACAAGCCTTGGAAAACGATTTTAAAAAAGCCCTTAAAACTAATTTTGATATCGACTTTAATCAGTTATTTACGATTACCAATATGCCCATCAGTCGGTTTTTGGATTACCTAGTCGCTTCTGAAAATTATGAGGAGTACATGTATGCATTGGTAGAAGCTTACAACCCAGAGGCACTGAATAATGTGATGTGTGTCAACACCTTGTCTGTCCGTTGGGATGGCTATTTGTATGACTGTGATTTTAATCAGATGTTGGATTTGAAAGTGGCCAATCCCGTGCAGCATTTGGATGATTTTGATGAAACCTTACTTCAAGATCGCACTATTTGTATTTCACAACATTGCTTTGGATGTACCGCAGGAGCAGGAAGTAGTTGTCAGGGAAGTGTGGTGTAATGTTTTATCATAAACACCCTTATCCACCCTACATACTTCCTGATACTGCACGGTTGATTGTAGGAACTTTACCACCACCTCGTTTCACTACTGGGGAGTTAAACGCCCAAGATGTGGATTTCTGCTATGGCAGTAGCAATGGTATGTTGTGGAAAATATGGGATCGTTTGTATGACCTGAACTTGGAATATGAAAATACAAAGCATGCAATTGAACAACGCAAAGTTTTTTTGAAACAAGAAAAAATTGGGATATGCGATATTGTGGGCGCAGCTTACCGCGACAAGATCGATGCCTCTGACCAAGGTATGCAGCAGCCCGAGTTACGTAACCTTCTGGGAATACTCGAACGACATCCCCAAGTGAAGACCTTAATTTTTACCGGGGGCAATAGCAAGAATGGCCCGGAATATTTTTTACGTAAACTCTTGAAAAAAGCGAAAATTCCCTTGGAGTGCATAGACAATCAGGTGCCTCGTAAGCATCAATTTGTATGTGCCGGCCGAGCCATAACAACCCATAGCCTTACCGCTCCCTCAGGAACCGCCAACCGAGCTATTGGGAGTATGCCCGCCTATAAAGAAGCCAAAGTCCAGGATCCCCATTATACCACCTTTGATTTTAGGGTGGAACAGTATGGGGGGGTGTTTCGTGAGATTTGATTACTTAAATTTAAACTTTTTTGAGATAGGTACGTACGGTAATGCACGCGTTACAAACGCGCGCCAGGGATTGGTTTAGACTCTAATGGAGCGCACAAAGGCATCGATCTGGTCCACACCCTTTTCCTCCAAAAACTTAATGAAGGCAGACCCAATGATGGCACCACGGGAATGCAAACTAGCCGCTTCATAGGTTTCGGCATTGCTGATCCCAAAACCAACCACGATGGGGGTGTTGAGGTTCATTTGGGCAATGCGCTGGAAATAGTCGGTTTGGGTGTTGCCAAAAGTACTTTGTGCTCCGGTCACCGCTGCGCTCGACACCATATAGATAAAGCCGTTCGAAACCTCGTCAATATAGCGAATGCGTTCCTCGGGAGTTTGGGGGGTGATGAGGAACATATTGTATAAACCGTGCCGATCAAAGAGTGCTTTGTATTGCTCGTGATAAACATCTACGGGGAGATCGGGGATGATGAGTCCGTCGATACCCACAGATGCACAGCGGGCTAGAAATTTTTCAATACCAAATTGCATCATGGGGTTAAAATAGCCCATAAGCACCAAGGGAATGCTGATGAGTTCCCGTATGCCTTCCAATTGGGTAAATAACTTTTCGGTTGTTATTCCATTGCGGAGGGCTTGGGTAGAACTTTCTTGTATGGTGGGTCCGTCTGCCAATGGGTCGGAAAAAGGCAAGCCAATTTCGACCATATCTACTCCAGCGGCTTCCAGCTTTTTTAGAATAGGCACCGTGTCTTCTAGGTTAGGAAAACCTGCAGAAAAGTAAATGGACAATAGTTTTTTGTCTTCATTGAATTTTTGATCGATTCTATTTTGTTTCATTTTTTGTTTTTTTTGTTTGGACTCCGCATCAAGTGCGGAGTGACGATGGGTCATTCCTGCGAAATCACTTGGTCATTCCTGCGGAAGCAGGAATCAATACCACCCCTCAGACAAGTATTTCCAATGTGGATTCATGGCCTCAATCAATTCTATTTTCCACTGTCGTTTCTATTTTTTTATTCGTTTCTCTCTTGTGATGGCATCCATCGGGTTTTTGAAAATTTCAAATTAGACCATTATATACAAGCCATAACGCTTCGAAAAACCCTCATTAATTTTATTCTTGTGCTCCCAAATACGTCGCATTAGATTGTTGGTCATTCCTGTATACAATGTTCCTTATGGTCTGTTGGTAAGCAAATACACATAAAACTGACTGTCCTTCAGAAGAATTTTCTTTTCTTACAATTTAAAATAATCAATATAGGTATCCAGGTCTTTGTCACCACGCCCGGAACAGTTAAACACAATAATTTCTTCTGGCCCAAATTTACGCACATCGAGTGCTGCAAAGGCATGAGCCGTTTCTATGGCAGGAATAATCCCTTCCATTTGAGAGAGGGTAAGTCCCCAGTCCATCGCTTCTTGATCGGGAATGGAAATAAATTCTGCACGCTTGCTTCTAAACAAATGTGCATGCATGGGACCAACACCAGGATAATCCAACCCAGCAGAGATGGAATAGGGTTCAGTGATTTGTCCGTCGGGAGTTTGCATCAAAAGGGTTTTACTCCCGTGGATGATGCCTTCTTTCCCAAGGGCAGAAGTAGCTGCACTCTCGCCAGAATCGATGCCCTTTCCGGCTGCTTCTACGGCGATAATATTGACACGATCATCGTTGAGGTAGTGGTAGTAAAGTCCAGCGGCATTACTTCCTCCCCCCACACAGGCAATCACATGGTCAGGGTAGTCTCGACCTTCCAGTTCTTGGAGTTGCCATTTGGTTTCTTCACTAATGACCGATTGAAAACGTGCCACCATATCGGGATAGGGATGCGGTCCAACCACCGAACCAATGATGTAGTGGGTGTCTACCGGATTGTTGATCCAATCGCGGATGGCTTCGTTGGTGGCATCTTTAAGAGTTTTACTCCCCGACTGTGCCGGATGAACCGTTGCGCCTAACATTTTCATTCGTGCTACATTGGGTGCCTGACGTTTGATGTCCAGTTCTCCCATGTACACAATACACTCAATTCCCATCAAGGCACAAACCGTGGCCGTGGCTACACCGTGTTGTCCTGCACCTGTTTCGGCGATGATGCGATTTTTTCCTAGGCGCTTGGCCAAAATAATTTGTCCAATGGTATTGTTGACCTTATGCGCTCCGGTATGACATAAATCTTCCCGTTTGAGGTAAATCTTGGTATTGTATTTTTCAGACAGTCGCTTGGCAAAGTAAAGCGGTGTTGGACGACCCACATAGTCTTTCAGCAAGGCGTCAAATTCTTTTTTAAAGTCTGGATCGGCTGAAATTTTCAAATAATTTTCGCGAAGTTCGGCTACATTAGGATAGAGCATTTCGGGGATAAAAGCACCGCCAAAGTCTCCGTAATATCCTTTTTCATCTACATTATAGTTCATACAATTCGTTTTTAAATTGTGTTAGTGCATTAATATTTTTAAGTGCTGGAGCGAGTTCAAATTTACTATTTACATCAATAGCATGGAGGGGTAAATCGGTATTTAATAAAGCTTTAATTTGTGGGGTGTGCTCTAAGCCAATTCCTCCGCTGAGGAAAAAAGGTTTTTGGGAAGGATAGTTAGTCAAAAGACTCCAATCAAATCCATAGCCATTGCCCCCGGGAAGTTCCCCTTTGGTATCGAAGAGGAAGAAATCACTGCTGGTTTCATAAGGGTCCAACTGACTGAAATCAAAGCTGTCTTTAATCGAAAAGGCCTTGATGACTTCCACGCCAAGGTCTTGGACAAGGGCGCAATATTGAGGTGTTTCTTCTCCGTGTATTTGCACGGCTTGTAGGTTGTGTTGCAGCACCATGGATTGAATATAATCGACCGAGGCATCCACAAAAACCCCTGTTTTTTTAATTGCAGAGGGAAGTTCAGGAGTGGTTGTTTCTACATACCGACTCGATGGTGCCCAAAAAATAAAGCCCATATAGTCGGGTGTTAAAGCTGAAAGTGCTTTAATGTTTAAGGGCTCTCGCATGCCACATACTTTTAGTTTCATGCCTCCAGTTGTTTAATAAAATCACCAGCGGCTTGTCCGGGACCGTCTGTTTTCATGAAATTTTCTCCAACTAGGAAACCTTGATACCCATATGTTTTTAAGTCATGGATAGCGGAGACTTTACTGATGCCACTTTCGGATACTTTGACAAATTCGTTGGGTATTTTTTCGGCCAGTGTGCGACTGGTATTCAAAGAGACCTCAAAGGTTTTAAGGTTGCGGTTGTTCACTCCCAGCATGTCCAAACTGGGCATGATGGATTTTCCCAATTCTTCCAAATTATGTACTTCCAGTAAAACATCCAATCCAAGGCCTTTTGCTACTTCAGAAAGCTGCTTGATTTCTTTTCGAGTCAATACCGAAGCAATCAATAAGATGACATCCGCACCGTGTGCTTTTGCTTCGATCAATTGGTATTCGTCGACGATGAATTCCTTCCGTAACAAAGGAAAATTTGTTACTGCACGAGCAAGGGTAAGATCGTCTAATGAACCCCCGAAATATTTACCATCTGTCAAGACAGACATTCCACATACACCCGCTTCTTCATAGCCTTGAGCAACCTCACTCACCGAGAGTGAGCTGTTGATATTTTGCTTAGAAGGAGACCTACGTTTGTGCTCGGCAATGATGCCCGAACTACTTGCTTTTAATTTTTCCGCAAGGGAATTGGCTGCTCTTCCAAAAAGGGGAGATGCTTCCCAGTAGTTGGTTGTAAATAGTTGCTTGCGTTGTGCTACTTCTATTTTTTTATCGGCTACGATTCGATCTAAGATGGTCATGCTTTGTTTATGTTTTGTAAGCTCGATAAAGCCGTTAATGCTTTCCCAGATTGAAGGGATTCTTTTGCTTTTTCAAAGCCTTCAATTGGGGATAGATTTAATGCTGTAGAAATGGCCATTCCGGCATTGGCGCAAACGACATTGGTTTGGGCTTCAGTTCCTTTATTTTGAATGACGTTCATGAATATTTTTGCAGAAGATTCTACGGTGTCTCCTCCGGTAATTTGTTCCGCTTTGAGTGGGAGAACACCAAAATCTTGCGGATTTAATATCCGTTCGCTGGTTTTACTAAAAGCCTTTGTAGGGCCAGTTAGCGAAATTTCGTCATAGCCATCTAAAGCATAAAGAATGGTAAAGTTTGTGTCTGTCTTTTGAAAAAGATAGTGATATAAACGCGCTAATTCGAGGTTAAATACTCCAGTCAACTGATTCTTTGGGAAGACAGGATTGACTAGTGGGCCTAGCATATTGAAGAAGGTTTTAACCCCTAGATCTCGTCTTACCGGTGCCACGTTTTTCATGGCAGGATGAAAGAGGGGAGCGTGCAAGACACAAATGCCTGCCTGATCCACACAGCGTTTTAAGAAATCGGCATTATTGGAGAATTTCACACCTAAAGCCTCTAGTACATTGCTGGAACCACAACCCGAGGAAACGCCATAATTTCCATGCTTGGTCACCTTTACTCCTGCACCAGCCGTAATAAAAGAAGAGAGCGTTGAAATATTAAAAGTATCTTTTCCGTCGCCTCCAGTACCGCATAAATCAATGGTATCAAATTCACTTAAATCGATAGCGATACAAAGTTCTAGGAGGGCTTCTCTGAAACCTTGGAGCTCTTCTAAGCTAATGCTTCGCATCATGAATACAGTGAGGAAAGAAGCGATTTGAACGGGGTTGTATTTACCATCTGCAATGTTGATGATCATTTGCCGCGCCTCTTCTTTGATGAGTTGTTCGTGTTGAATGAGTCGGTTGAGCGTTGTTTTCATATTTAGCTGTTGATCCAGTTATCTAATATTTTTTTCCCATTGGGTGTCAATACAGACTCAGGGTGGTATTGCACCGCTCTAACATCATAGGTTTTGTGACGTAAGGACATTAGCTGCCCTTCTTTATCAAAAGAAGTAGCGATGAGTTCTTCGGGCAGTGGTGTTTCGACTACCCATGAGTGGTAGCGTCCAATGTCAAATGTTTTGGGTAGATCCTTGAAAAGAAGATCCTCTTCGGTAACGGTTACCGGTGTCGCAATTCCATGATAAACCTTGTCTAAGTTAATTAGTTTTGCGCCAAAAACTACGCCGATGGCCTGTTGCCCTAAGCAGATACCGAGTATTTTTTTGGTCGGAGCATAGCGTTCAATGGCTGCTTTTAATAGTCCAGATTCATCTGGAATACCTGGGCCTGGAGAAAGTAGGATTAAGCTGTAATCTTCCAATTCGTCCAATTCAAACTGGTCGTTGCGTTTTACGATCACTTCGCAACCCAATTCCTCGAGATAGTGCACAAGGTTATAAGTGAACGAATCGTAATTATCAATAACAAATACTTTTTTCATATTATACTTCTTCAGCTAGTGTTAAGGCTTTGTCCAAGGCACCAAGTTTATTATAGACTTCTTGCAATTCACTTTCCGGAACAGAATTGGCA